>Ga0308156_1001011_pt1 | contig 39425 bp, 33 predicted proteins | sample PhyAR2_FD_201041 | JGI IMG/M metagenome (GOLD analysis project Ga0308156, IMG submission 201041) | Phyllosphere microbial communities from UC Gill Tract Community Farm, Albany, California, United States - DLSL A.R2 | ecosystem: Host-associated > Plants > Phyllosphere > Unclassified | place: USA... | reverse complement strand
CCCCGTTTTATGCGCTATCCCGGCACGGCCGGGCAAAGGAGATAACGCAGTGATCGGTGATTTTGACAGCATTCTGAGCGATGAAGAGGCCCAGCGGCTGGAGAGCGCGTTTCAGGCGCTGGGCGCGCCGTCGGCGAACGGCGAGCGGCCGGTAAGCGAAGCCGAAGAACGGGCATGGTTTGCCCATCTGCAGCAGGGTGACGCACGCGGGCAGCGGGCGCTGGCCTGGCGCCTGACGGGAGAGGTGGATATCGCCCAACTGACGGCGGCGCTGCAAGCGCTGGTGCGGGAAACGCCGGGCGTGAACGTGCGTTACGTTTTTGATGACGAAAACGGTTTGGTTAAACGCGCTGCCGATTCGGCGCCGTTGCCGGTGAGCCTGCGTCAGGTGGCGGATGAACAACACGCCATTTGTCGTCTGCTGCAAGTGCAGGCGGCGCCATTTGAACTGGAAAGCGAAGCGCCGCTGCGCTGCCTGCTGTTGCTCACGCCTGCCGATGACGTGATTTTGGGCGTGGTATTGCATGACATCCTGGCGGAAGCGCTGCCGTGGCGCCATCTGCCGGCGATGCTGTCCGCCCGCTATAACGGAGATGCGATGCCTCTGCCTTTCGCGGCGGCGCCGGTCGAGCTGCCGGAAATCCCGGCGCCACAGCTGCCCTGGGCGCGCCAGGCGGTCTCGCTGCAGGATTACCGCAGCCCGGCGCAGCGTACTGAAGCGTTGCCGCCGGTGGGCGCGCGCGTGGTCACACGCATTGATCGCTCGCTGTTGCCCGCCAACGACACGCCGCGGGCCTTGCTGGCGGCGGTGGCGGCACGGTTTGCCGAGTTCGTCGCCGCGCAGGCCGGCGGCCAAGCGGTGCAGCTGTGCGTGCCGGCCGCAGAAACGGCAGAGTTCGTCGGCCTGGATCTGGGCCTGACGGCGGCGCCGCTGATGCGCCTGACCGTGCAGCATGGCGAGGGCGACGTCGGGCAGCGGCTGCTGGCGCAGGCCGTGGCTGAACAGCCGGATCCGCAGCGGGCGCAGTTGCTGGTGGCCTGGCGTGACGATCTGGCCGCAGAGTGGCGGCTGGAAGGCGTTCACGCCGAACGCCTGTTGCTGCCGCCGCTGCATACGCCGTTTGAACTGGCGCTGCTATTGGGCTTGCCCGAAGCGGAAGCGTTAACGCTGGAGCTGGTCACCGACCCGCGCCTGTCTCCGCACGCGGCGCCTTTCCTGCTGGAGCAGTTCAGCGCGTTCCTGGCCGGGCAGCGAATTGCCGTCGCATTGCCGGTGGCTGAGGCCGTTTCCCCGGCAATGGCCGCGCCGGCGGCGAACGGCGACGCCGACGAAAGCGTTGCGCCGCTGATTTTGCAGGAGTTCCGTGAGGCGCTGGTGGCGCCGGAAATGACCCTGGATGAAGACTTCTTCGATCGCGGCGGCCATTCGCTGGTCGCTACCCGGGTGATCGGCCGTTTGCTGAGCCTGCATCAGATCGAAATCAACATTAACGATCTGTTCAGCCATCCGACGGCGCGTGGGTTGGCGGGCTACGCCAAACGCCTGAACGTTGCGCAGCCGAATGCCGCGCTAGCCATCGCCGACGATCATGAGGGGGCGCAGGCGCCGCTGTCGCTGGCGCAGGAATCGCTGTGGAAGGTGTATGAAGCCTTCGGCCATGATGAGATTTTCAACCTGCCGTTCTCTCTGCGCTTCTTCGATGCTGTGGACGAAACGGCGCTGCACCAGGCGTTTATCGACGTCATGACTCGCCATACCGTGCTGCGTTCACGCTTCGTCGAGCAGCAGGGGGAGGTGGTGCAGGTGGTGGTGCCGGCCGCAGAACTGCCGGATTATCAGTGGTTCCGCTTCTCTCACGAGACGCCGGCGGGTAATGCCGCCGCCCTGTTGGCCGACGCCGGCCAGCACCGGTTCGATCTGGCCGCCGAGCTGCCGCTGCGCGCCACGCTGCTGCGCGATGCGGACAACGGCCAACAGCTGCTGTCGCTGCTGTTCCACCATGTGGTGCTGGATGAATGGTCGCTCAACCTGATGATGGACGAGCTGGGCGTCGCCTATCGCTATCGCGTCGTCGGCCAGGCGCCGCAGTGGAGCGGGCAGCCGCCGCAGTTCCACACTTTCGCCCGGCAGCAGCGGGCCTCCGGGGTGCAGCAGCAACATCTGGACTACTGGCTTGATGCGCTGCGCGGCGCGCCGGTCGGCCAGCCGATCTTCCGGCAAGAAGCATCCACCCATCCGGCTGTGCCGGCACCGGCGGACGTCAACGGCGGCTGGCTGGAGTTCGAGGTCGATCCTGCCGTGGCGGAAGGCCTGTATCAGCTTGCCCGCCGCAACAACGCGTCGCTGTTCAACGTGGTGTATGCCGGGATTACCTCGGCGCTGCGTCTGCTGGGCGGCCCGGCGGATCTGCTGGTGGGCACCTCGACTTCCGGCCGTAACGACGCCGAGTTCTTCGATACCGTCGGCTATTTCACCACCGTGGTGGTGCACCGCGTGCGCTTCGACGAGGGGCTGACGGTGGCCGGGTTGGTCAGCCAGGTGAAAAACACCATCAATGGCTCGCTGCCGTACACCGACATTCCGATCGATCTGGTGGAAGAAGGGCTGTTCGGCGTGGACGCCGACCGCAAGAACCACATGTTCGAAGTGTTCATCCAGATCCACAGCCGCATCAAGCTGAACGGCGAGTTCCGGCTGCAGGACGGCAGCACGATCGCCTACCGTCAGGTGGAGCCGGAGAAAGCCGAATCGTTGCTCGGCCTGCAGTTTGAGGTGATGGAAGACGATCTGGCCGGGAAGAAATCCCTGCGGGTGATGATGACCTACCGTCAGGACCACTACAGCCGGGAGCAGGCCAATCTGATCGCCGATGGCGTTCAGCACGTCTTTACCCAGTTTGCGCAGCACATCGCTGGCGATATCGCTCTGGCGGCGTTGCCGCCCGGGCCGCAGGCATGACGTTGTTTCACTCTAACCGAAAGCATGATTTTCAAGGAGATAAAAGGATGTCTGGAACCCTAGCAACCCCGCGCGCGCTACTGTCGCTGCTGGTGGCGGCCTCTCTGGTGGTCGCCGGCGCCGCGCAGGCGGACGATGTCGGCATCAAACCGCAGGACATCAAGCGTGAGGCGCTATCGTCGACGGTGGTGGAGATGGCCTACAGCACCTCGCAACAGGCGCTGTTCGTCAGCGCGCCGGACTGGAAGGAAGAGGCGCGCTCCCGCGTGCTGCGGCTGGATCCCAACACCCTGGCGATCAAGGCAGAGATCCCACTGCAGGTGAAAGGCTTCGGCGTGGCGCTGAACGACGCGGGCAATCGCCTGTACCTGACGCAGGCCTTCAACGGCGAAGTCGGGGTGGTGGACACCACTACCAACCACGCGCTGGGCAGCATCAAGCTGCTGGACAAAGCGGTGCTGGAGCAGGCTTACAAGCAGGCGGGCATCAGCGGCAAGCGCCTGGACTTCCTGTTGGCGGAGCTGAAGAAATTCAAAATCACCGAGGACTACCTGTACCGCCTCCGCGAGCTCAAGTATGACGCGCAAAGCGGCCGTCTGTTCCTGCCGGGTCTGGGTTTCGGCGTCGACAGCGTGCTGTACGTGGTCGATACCAAAGCCGGCAAGCTGGAGAAAGTGATCCCGGGCTTCGGCTACAACGCGGTGGGCATCACGCTGGATGAGAAGGGCCGTCGGGTATTCGTTTCCAACATGCAGGGGCAGGTGATCACCCTTAACGCCGACACGCTGGCGATCACCGCCACGCACGAAGTACAGGCCGATCAGCTGCTGAACCTGGTGTATGACCCGGCGAGCAATCGCCTGTTGGGCGTCGATCAGGGTATCGATCGCGACGACTACCGCAACCATCATCTGGGGCACGACTACGTGAAGCGCAGCAGTGGCCACCGGGTGTTTGCGCTGGATGCGGACAGCGGCAAAGTGCTGGCCAGCGAGCTGACGGATGAGGTGCCGATCGGCCTGCTACTCGACGAGCGCAGCCAGCGGCTGTATGTCGCCAACCGCAAAGGGGTACGCGTGGATCACGGCGCCGGGACGCTGACGGTGTTCGACGCCAAAACGCTCAAGCGCCTGCAAACCGTAGACCTGCCGCCGCACCCTAACAGCCTGGCGTTGGATCCGAAAGGCGACGCGCTGTTCGTGACGGTGAAAAACGACGGTGCCTCCACCAAGGCCGGCAAGCCGGAAAGCGTGGTGCGCATTCAACTGCACACCAAATAACTGAATATAAAGATAAAAAAAAGGGCGCCGAGGCGCCCTTTCTAGTGGCTGACAAAGGAGGAAAAAGCGTGGTTTTTCCTCCTTTGTGGTTATCAGCCGAAAATCAATGAATTGATTTTCCTTGTTTTCTATCTGTCGCCTAATGAAAGCCCGGCAACGTCATCCGCTTTGTCATTTACCTCAAGGGGGGCTGAGCCCCCCTTTGTCGTTGGGTCATGTCATCAGAAGTGGGTGTTGATGCTCATGTAGTAGGTACGGCCCGGTTCGTTGTAGGTGGCCGCGCCCGCGCCGGCGATGTTGATCGCGCCGGTAATCGGGTCGCCCACGTTCTGCGCGTTACCGGCGCGGAACTGGCGTTTGTCGAACAGGTTGTCGATGCCGGCAGTGACGCTGACGTTTTTGGTCAGGTCATAGGTCGCACTGGCGCCGACGACGGCGTAAGGGCTAACCTCGCGGGTTTCGCCGCCGGTGGCCGGTTTACCCTGGTAGTTGTACTTCTTCGGCTTCTGACGGCCGTACCAGGTCAGGGTGGACTGCATCGACAGATCCTGCGTAGCCTGCCAGCTGAGGGTCGAGTTGACGGTGAACTTCGGGATCACCGACAGGTAATCGCCGGTGGTCTTGTTCTTGTTCTCGATCATGTAAGTGGCGTTGTTGCTCCAGGTGACGGTCTCGCTGACCGGCACGTTCAGCGAGCCTTCCAGCCCCTGCACCACCGCCTTCGGTACGTTCTCCCACTGATAGACCGCCGTGCCGGTGCTGCTGGTGGCGATGCGCGAGTTACCCGCTTCAATCTTGTTGTGGTAATCGTTGCGGAAGTAGGTGACGCCGGCCAGCCAGCCTTCGTTATGGAACTCCAGCCCGATCTCTTTGTTGACGCTGGTTTCCGCCTTCAGATCGTCGTTACCGAGCAGGTAGCAGCCGTTTCTGACATCGCTGCCCGCACACCCTTGGCCTTTGCTGTACAGCAGGTAGTTGCCGTTGGTCTGGTACAGGGTCGGCGCCTTGTAAGAACGGGCGATGCCCATTTTCAGCGTGAAGTAGTCGCCCAGTTCCTGCGACAGGTTCAGCGCCGGGCTCCAGTTGTTGCCGGATTCTGAATGCAGATCGTAACGCAGACCCGGCGTCAGCATGGTGGTGTCGGTCAGCTCGATGTTGTCTTCGGCGAACAGCGAGAAGATATGCGCGGAAGCGTAAGGGCTGCGCGTGCCGTTGCCCATGCCGGGAATAGTGCCGCCCATCAGCGTTTGGCTGGTGGACGTGCCGTCTTTCATCCGCTGTTGGGTCCACTCGGTACCCAGCGTGGCGGTCTGTGAAACGCCCAGCTCAAACGGCACGCTGACTTCGCTGTGCGCCAGGAAGTCGTCCAGCTTGGTGGTGCCGAAACCGGTATTTTTGGTGTCGAAGATGCCTTCGGTGCCGCCGGCCAGCCCTTCGTTCAGGCGGGTATTGCGGGTGCGCTCGAACTGCACGTAGTTGTTGGTGCTCACGCCGTTGTCCCAGGCGCCGCGGTGGGTCAGGCCGAAGGTTTCACGGTAGATGCGGTTGGTCTCTTTGCCGTAGTTGCTCTGCACCAGGGCATTGGTGTTGGTGTTCTGGGTATCGCCAGAATACAGGTTGCCCTGGCGGCCGTAGGCATACTCGAACTCCAATGACTGCAGATGGGCGAAGTCCCAGTGCAGCAAGGCGTCGATGTTTTTATCGACCACCCCTTCACGCCCGGCGGGCAGGCTGTTGGCGTAGGCGCCTACGCGTTCGGACTTGTGTGATTCGTTAATGTCCCAGGCGTCGGCCTGCGTTTTGCTGTAGCCGCCGAACAGGCGGAAGCTCAGGGAATCGCTCAGCGGGCCGGACAGGCTGAAGTCGGTGCGCTTGGTGGCGCCTTCCTGCTTGTGCTGCGGCACGTTGAAATAACCGTTCAGCGAGCCGTGCAGCGCATCACCGGCCTTCTTGGTGATGATGTTGACCACGCCGCCCGCGGCGCCGTTGCCGTAGCGCGCTGCGGCAGGGCCGCGCAGTACTTCGATGCGCTCGATCATTTCTGGCGGCACCCAGGCGGTATCGCCGCGCGAGTCGCGCTCGCCGCGCCAGCCCTGACGCACCGAGTTGCGGCTGGAGGCCGGTTTGCCGTCGATCAGAATCAGGGTGTTTTCCGGGCCCATGCCGCGGATATCGATCTGGCGATTGTTGCCGCGCTGGCCGCTGGTGGAGTTGCCGGTCAGGTTAACCCCGGGCATGGTGCGGATCAGTTCGCTGATGTCGCGCGCTGGCGGGCGTTTTTTGATCTCTTCGGCGGTGATGGTGGACACCCCCGGCGCCTGCAGGTTCTGCCGGGCGGCGGTCACGACGATGGTGTCTTCGCCGCGCGGCTTTTTATCCGCTGTGCCGCTGTTTTCTTCCGTGGTGGGGGTGTCGGTCTGCTGCGCGGCGTTGGCGAACGCGGACGCGCCCAATCCCAAGCCGATAAGAGTGGCTAAAGAATAACGTGATAGCTTGCTTTTCATTTGAGTGTCCTACCTTGCTGCCATCCCTCGCCGAACGGGGGGAAGGGCGGTTGTAGTTTTTGTGTAGTCGGAAATAGAAAATCGGCTGCGGCAAGGGATGCCATTGATGTATCCCCGATCCCTGTCCGTTGCGCGCAATACCAGCACGATCTCCAAGTCTTACACACTATTGCAAATGCAAATTATTATCAATAGTATTTGGCGTACAGTGCGTTCGGGCGGTGGCCGGCGATAGGGAAAAGTCGACGTTCCCGGTGCCGCCAACTACAAAATGGGTAGGCGTTGTGAATACAGAACTACAGTCAGAAAGCAGCAGATTATTGGCCAGCAGCAATGCGGGCAGTCCAGGATGGTGGTTGACGGTGGCACGGCGCGGTACGCCATGGGTAGAACCGGCGGGTAACGGCCGCTGGCGCACCACCTTTTTCTGGCGCGATCCTCAGGGATGCGAATTGACCTCCGCCTACCGTCGCGTGTGGATCAACATTAACTGCTTGACCGACCATCACCAGCCGAATCCGCCGCAAAGCCTGCAGCGTTTGGCCGGTACCGACGTGTGGTACTGGCAGACCGAGCTGAGCGGCGCCTGGCGCGGCAGCTACTGCTTTATCCCCTGTTTTGACGAGCGGCCGCCGGCGTTCAGCGGCGACGATGCGCACGCCAACATGCACAACCTGCGCCACTGGTGGCATCAGGTGTTCGCCAGCGCCACCCCCGATCTGCTCAACCCTTATCGCTCCTGGCAAAGCGCCAGCGGCCACAGCGTCTCCGGCCTGCACATGCCGGATGCGCCGCCGCAGCCGGTATGGCGCTCGTTCGACGAGTATGAGATCGCCAGCGGGCGCTGCACGCCGCCGCTGCCGGCGCGTTTGCAGCGCCATACCTGGCGCAGTGAGCGCCTGGGCAACAGCCGCGATGTCTGGATCTACACGACCGGCGACAGTAAGCCGACCGAGCGCCCGCTCGCGATCCTGCTCGACGGCCAGTTCTGGGCGAAGCAGATGCCGGTTTGGGAGCCGCTGATGCAGCTGACCCGCGAGGGGGCGTTGCCGGAAGCGGTGTATGTGCTGATCGACATCATCGATCTGCCGCACCGGGCGCGAGAATTAACCTGCAAGGACGATTTCTGGCTGGCGGTGCAGGAAGAATTGATGCCGCAGCTGGCCGACTGGGCGCCGCACAGCGACAAACCGGCCGACACGGTGGTGGCGGGGCAAAGCTTTGGCGGCCTGGCTTCCCTGTATGCCGGGCTGCGCTGGCCGCAGCGCTTCGGCGCGGTGATCACCCAGTCCGGTTCCTATTGGTGGCCGCGGCGCGACATGCTGCAGCTGCCGAGCATTCCCGACGATGCCTGCTGGCTGATGCAGCAGGTGGAACGGCACGGTTTGGGCAACCACGGCGCGCTGAAGGTATTTATGGAAGCCGGTTCGCAGGAAAAGCTGGTGCACCGGGTCAGCGGCGAAATGGCGGTGCGCCTGAGTGACGCCGGCCATCGGGTGCACTACCGGGTGGTGGAAGGCGGGCACGACGCGCTGTGTTGGCGCAGCGGCCTGACCGATGGGCTGCAGGCGGTCTGGGCTTCCGCTTTCGCCACCGCTTACCCGGCATCGGCGACGGCACGAGGAACACATGATGGAAAGCCTGAATCCGTTCGATGATCAACAGCAGCGCAGCCTGGTGCTGCGCAACGTACAACAACAATACAGTTTGTGGCCGGATTTCCGCGCCATTCCGTCCGAGTGGACGATCGTCTTTGGCCCGGCGGCGCACACCGCGTGCGCCGAATGGCTGGAACAGCATTGGCAAGACATTCTGCCGGTCGCAGCACGCGAGGCGTGACCGGCGCCAGGTAATCACGGGAGCAATAAGCAGTGTCACACACCCCTAACTCTCTCAGCGGCCCGGCGCTTGCGGGCGAATGGCCGTTGGTCGCGGCGCAACCCGGCATCTGGGTCGCCGATCAAATCTCACCGCATCGCAATGCCTACGCGGTCGCACATGCCATCGAACTCAACGGCCCTGTTGCCGTGGAGCCTCTGCTGCAGGCCATCATCCAGGGCCTGAGCGAGGTGGACATGCTGCGTCTGCGTTTTGCGGAACGCGATGGCGTGCCGGTGCAATGGCTAGACGACGCGCTGGCGGTGCACGAGCCGGAACTTGTCGATCTGACGACGTCGCCGGACCCTGAAGCCGCCGCGCGTGCGCTGATGGACATCGATCTGGCGAGCGATCTGCGCGCCGGCAGCGGCGCACCGCTGTATCGCCATGTGGTGATGCGTTTGGCGGATGACCGTTGGTTCTGGTATCAGCGCTATCACCATCTGCTGGTGGACGGTTTCAGCTTCACCGCCATCGCTCGCCGTGTGGCGGCGATTTATACCCACCTTTGCCGCGGTGACGCGCTGGAGCCGACGCCTTTCACGGCGTTCAGCGACGTAGTGGCGGAATACCAGGCTTACCGGGAGGCGCCGGCCTGGCAACGCGACGCCGATTTCTGGCGCGAAAAAGCGCGGCAGTTGCCGCCGCCGGCCACGCTCTGCCCGCAGCCGCTGGCTGGGCAAACGCCCACGCCGCGCATCCATCGATTGGAACAGCGCTGCGATCCGCAGGCCTTCGCCGAACTGGTGCAGTGTGGCGCACAGCAGAAGCTGAACGCCGCCGATATGGCGGTGGCGCTGGTGGCGCTGTGGGTATCGCGCCTGAGCGGCCAACCGAGCTTCAGCGCCGGTTTTATCTTTATGCGCCGCACCGGATCGGCCGCCCTGTGCGCTGCCGGCCCGGTGATCAACGTGTTGCCGATGGAGATGCACCTCGAGCCGCAGGCCACGCTGTATGAGGCTGCCACCCGCATCAGCCGCGAGCTGAAAACGGTGCGCCGCCATCAGCGCTACGACGCCGAACAGGTGCAGCGCGATCTGGGCCGCATCGGCGACGGCGAACCGCTGTACGGCACGGTCTTCAACTTCAAAATGTTCGATTACCAGCTGGATTTCGCCGGTATCGAAGGCATTACCCACGATCTGGCCTCCGGGCCGGTGCGCGATCTGGAGATTGCGCTGTTTATCGACGAACACCATCAGCTGAAGGTGGAGCTGCTGGCCAACGCCGAGCGTTACAGCCGCCAGGAACTGCAGGCGCACCTGCAGCGGTTGCCGCTGCTGCTGGCGCAGTTCGCCGCGCAGGCAACGTTGCCGATCGGCGAAGCCGATATGCTGACCGCCGACGATCACGCGCTGCTGGCGCGGGTCAACGACACGGCGCACCCGGTGCCGGCGACCACGCTGAGCCAGTTGCTGGCGCAGCAGGCGCAAACCACGCCGGACGCACCGGCGCTGGCGGATGCGCATTTCAGCTTTACCTACCGCGAAACGCGGGAGCAGGTTATGGCGCTGGCGCGCGAGCTGGTGGCGCAGGGCGTGCGGCCGGGCGACATCGTGGCGGTGGCGCTGCCGCGTTCGGTGTTCCTGTCGCTGGCGTTGATGGCGATCGTGGAAGCGGGCGCCGCCTATCTGCCGCTGGACACCGGTTATCCGGACGAGCGGCTGGCGATGATGCTGGAAGACGCCGCGCCCCGGCTGGTCATCACTAACCCGGCGCAGCAGGCGCGTTTCGCCGACAAGGGCGAAATCTTGCTGTATGACGCGCCGCTGGCGGCCGATCACGCCGCCGGGGTGGCGATCGCGGGCCCGACGCCGGACCATGCGGCCTATATCATCTTTACCTCCGGCTCCACCGGGCGCCCGAAAGGCGTGCTGGTCGGCCATCAGGCGATCGTCAACCGCCTACTGTGGATGCAACACCAGTATCCGCTGGGGGCGGACGACGCGGTGCTGCAGAAAACGCCGTGCAGTTTCGACGTCTCGGTGTGGGAATTCTTCTGGCCGCTGATGGTCGGCGCCCGGCTGGTGATGGCGCCGCCGGAGGCGCATCGCGATCCGCAGCAGCTGCAACAGCTGATCGCACAACACCGCATTACCACGATGCACTTCGTGCCGTCGATGCTGGCGGCTTTCGTGGCCGCACTGGACGACGACGCGGCGGTGGCGAACTGCGCCGCGCTGCGCCAGGTGTTCTGCAGCGGCGAAGCGCTGCCGGCAGAGCTGTGCCGCCTGTGGCAAAGCCGCACGGCGGTGCCGTTGCATAACCTCTACGGCCCGACCGAAGCGGCGGTGGACGTGACCTGGCATCCGGCCTACGGTGACGCGCTGGCGAAAGTGACCGGCGCCAACGTGCCGATCGGTCTGCCGGTATGGAACACCGGGCTGCGCATTCTTGACGCGCGCCTGCGGCCGGTACCGCCGGGCGTGGCGGGCGATCTGTATCTGACCGGCGTGCAACTGGCGCACGGCTACCTGGGCCGGCCGGATCTGACCGCCAGCCGCTTTGTCGCCGATCCGTTCGGCGAGGGCGGGCGCATGTACCGCACCGGCGACGTGGCGCGCTGGCTGCCGGACGGCACGGTGGAATATTTGGGCCGCAGCGACGATCAGCTGAAGATCCGCGGGCAGCGTATCGAGCTGAGTGAAATCGACCACGCCTTGCTGTCGCTGCCGGGCGTGCGCCAGGCGGTGACGCACGCGCTGGTGCTGCAGGGCACGCCGGTGGATGCCGGCGGCGATGCGCGCCAACTGGTGGGTTATCTGGTGATGCAGCCCGGCGCGAACTGGGATGCGGAAGCCCTGCGTGCGGCGCTGGCCGACCGTCTGCCACCGCACATGGTGCCGGTGGCGCTGGTGGAAATGAGTGATTTGCCGCTGAGTGCCAACGGCAAGCTGGATCGCAAGGCCTTGCCGCAGCCGCAGGGCGGTGAGCGCAAGGCAGGACGGCCGCCGCAGGCCGGGCTGGAAAGCGAGATCGCGGCGGTGTTCGCCCGTTTGCTGCAGCGCGAGCAGGTGTTCGCCGATGACGACTTCTTCGCGCTCGGTGGCCATTCGCTGCTGGCGATGCGGCTGGCGGCGGAGCTGCGCCGCGATCTGGGCAAGGCGGTGTCCGTCGGCCAGGTGATGGTGGCGTCGCGCGTCGAGCAACTGGCTGCCTTGCTGGCGGAAGATCGCACGCAGGAAGAGGCCGATCGCAGCGGCTTCGACAGCGTATTGCCGCTGCGCGTCACCGAGGGGCCGACGCTGTTCTGTCTGCACCCGGCGTCCGGTTTCTCCTGGCAGTTCAGCGTATTGCCACGCTATCTCGATCAGCACTGGTCGCTGGTCGGTATTCAGTCACCGCGGCCGGACGGCCCGCTGGCGCTGAGCGAAGATATGGATCAGGTGGTGGATGCCCACCTGCAGACGGTGTTGCAGGTCCAGCCGCACGGGCCGTACCACTTCATCGGCTACTCGCTGGGCGGCACGCTGGCCCAGGGCATCGCCGCCCGGCTGCAGGCGCGCGGCGAGCAGGTGGCGTTCCTCGGTCTGCTGGATACCTATCCGCCGGAGACCCAAAACTGGGACGTGATGCTGGACGACAACGTGTTGAAGGAAGTGCAGCGCGAGCGCGAGCAGTTCCTGGCGGTGTCGCAGGATACGCTCGATCCGGCGCTGGGCGAGACGCGCACGGCGATGTTCGACAACATCGAAGCCAACTACGCCGATTCGGTGCGGTTGCTGTCGCACACGCGTACCGCCCGTTTCCATGGCCAGGCGACGCTGTTCGTCGCCAAACGTACGCTGCAGGAAGGGATGGACGTGCAGCAGACCTGGTCGCAGTACGTCGATGCGCTGCAGGCGCACGAGCTGGACTGCGCGCATGTCGATATCGTTTCGCCGGCGTCGTTCAAAGTGCTGGGGCCGCTGCTGAACCGGATCTTGCGCACGCTGTGATCGCGCTCGTCATCTCGCCGCCAGGCACGGGGATTACCCCGCGTGTGGCGGCGTTTCTTGCGGTTGCTCACAATTGAATATCAATGATTTTTATTATCATTATTGATTTCGTCATCTGTGCTAGCATAGCGCTCCGCAACTGCAGAATCCCCGTTTAAAGATGTGGTGAACAACCGATGAGTAGCAAACCCTCCATCCTGCTTGATTTCAGCCTGTTGAAAACCAACCGGGCTTTCCGCGCGGTGTTCTGCGCGCGCTTTATCTCCATTGTGGCGCTGGGGTTGATGGCGATCGCCATCCCGGTGCAAATCCAGGCGCTGACCGGTTCCACCCTGCAGGTCGGGCTGGCGGTGACGCTGGCCGGCGGCGGCATGTTCGCCGGGCTGCTGATGGGGGGCGTATTGGCCGATCGCTATGAGCGGCGCCGGCTGATCCTGTTCGCGCGCTCCACCTGCGGCATCGGCTTCGTCGGCCTGTGTCTCAATGCCCTGTTGCCATCGCCTTCGCTGGCGGCCATTTATCTGTTGGCGGTGTGGGACGGTTTCTTCGGTGCGGTGGGGGTGACGGCGCTGCTGGCGGCCACGCCGGCGCTGGTGGGCCGCGAAAACATCGTGCAGGCGGGCGCCATCAGCATGCTGACGGTGCGCTTCGGCTCGATTCTTTCCCCGGCGATTGGCGGCCTGGTGATCGCCCATATGGGCATTGCCTGGAACTATGGCCTGGCGGCGTTCGGCACCCTGCTGACGCTGCTGCCGTTGCTGAGCCTGCCGCAGCTGATGCCGCCACCGCAGCCGCGTGAACACCCGCTGCGCGCGCTGGCGGGCGGCTTCGCCTTCCTGTTCCAGAACAAGGTGATCGGCATGGTGGCGCTGATCGGCGCGCTGCTGACCATGGCCAGCGCGGTGCGCGTACTGTACCCGGCGATGGCGGAAAGCTGGCACATCGACGCTGCCCACCTCGGTTATATGTACGCCGCCGTGCCGCTCGGCGCGGCCATCGGCGCGTTTACCAGCGGGCGCGTGGCGCACGTGGCGCGCCCCGGCTGGGTGATGCTGCTGACGGCGATCGCGGCATTCGCCGCCATTGGCCTGTTCGGCCTGATGCCGTGGTACAGCCTGGCGTTGCTGTGCCTGGTGGCGTTCGGCTACCTGAGCGCGCTGAACTCGCTGCTGCAATACGGCCTGATCCAGAGCCTGACGCCGGACAACTTCCTCGGCCGCATCAACGGCCTGTGGACGGCGCAGAACGTGGTGGGCGATGCGCTGGGCGCACTGCTGCTGGGGGCGATGGGCGCCTTCATGCTGCCGGCGATGAGCGCCAGCGGTTTCGGCTTCGGCGCGGCGCTGCTCGGCATCCTGTTGCTGTTCGCCATGACCGGTTTGCGCCAGGTGACGTTGCACAAACCGGAGCCGCAGCCCGCCACAGAAAAGTAGTCGAACGCGTTAAGACAACGCTGTGGGATCAAATAGCAATGCTTATCATCGGCATGCGTAAAACCCACAGCGTTTATGTCATGATTTCGAAATGAAAGAAGTGCTTACGTTTATTGACATAGCAAATATCGGCGAGTAATTTAGCGCGGAATTAACTCAAATGATAATCATTATTATATTGGTTATCACTTCAAATCCTTGAGGGCGAAGCGATGGATACTGCCGTGAACGACATCAATCGAAAGGAAATGCAGGAGTGCGAAGAACACCGGTTCGCCGCTGATTTTTCTCCGGCGTCGGGCTTCTTCTTTACCTCTCCTTTCCGCAGCTTGACCACTACCGGTTGTTTCAGCCGCATTCGCCTGCCGGCCGCAGACGGCGCCGACCTGAACGGCGAGTTCCAGCGCAGCGTGCGGCAGGCGTTTGCCGAGGCCCGTCAGGCCGGTATCAAAAAACCGCTGCTGTGCGGTGCCATCCCGTTCGATACCCGGCAGCCTTCGGCGCTGTTTATTCCGCAGCAGAGCCGCTGGTTCGATCGCGCCGCCTTTATGGCCGGCGTTCGGCCGCCGGCGAACGGCCCTGAACTGGCCGGCGTGACGGAGCTGCCGCCGCAGCAGCCGTTTATGAAGATGGTCAGCGACGCCGTCGACGCGATGAAGGCCGGTGAGCTGGATAAAGTGGTCTTGTCGCGCCTGCTGGAGATCGAAACGCGCCAGCCGGTGGATCGCCATGCGCTGATGGCGCGCGTGATTGCTCAGAACCCGCACGGTTTCCATTTCCATGTGCCGCTGGAGCAGGGCGCGCTGTTGGGCGCCAGCCCGGAGCTGCTGCTGCGCCAGGACGGCGGCCGTTTCTATTCCAACCCGCTGGCCGGTTCCGCCCGGCGCGAGGCCGACCCGCAGCGCGATCGCGAAGTGGGGGAGCGGCTGATGGCCTCGGCGAAAGATCGCCACGAGCATCGCATCGTCACCGAAAGCATGCGTGACGTGCTGGCCGGCCGCTGCCGCTACCTGAACGTGCCGCACACCCCTGAATTGTTGACTACCACTACGCTGTGGCATCTCTCCACGCCGATCGACGGCGAGGCAGCGTCTCCAGACGAAAATGCCCTGTCGCTGGCCTGCCTGCTGCACCCAACGCCGGCGCTGTGCGGCATGCCGACGGCCGAGGCGCACGCCCTGATCGGCAAGCTGGAGCCGTTCGATCGCGGCCTGTTCGGCGGCATCGTCGGCTGGTGCGACGACGAAGGCAACGGCGAGTGGGTAGTGACTATCCGCTGCGGCACCGTTGACGGCAACCGGGTGCGGCTGTTTGCCGGCGCCGGCATCGTGGAAGACTCTTCACCCGAATCTGAATGGCATGAAACAGGCACCAAACTCAGCACCATTCTGCGTGCCTTTGGTATGAATCAAGGATAACGACAAGATGAGCATTGCCTTTACCCCCTGGCCGGCGGAGTTCGCCAGCCGCTATCGCGAACGCGGCTACTGGACTGACAAGCCGCTGACCGAGATCCTCGACCGCCAGGCCAACAACGACGCCCCGGCGATTATCGACGCCCAGGGCAGCCTGACCTACCGCGAGCTGCAGCTGCGTTCCGATCGTCTGGCGGCCGCTCTGCTGCGCCGCGGCGTGAAATCCGGCGACACCGCGTTGGTCCAACTGGGCAACGTGGCGGAGTTCTATATCGTGTTCTTCGCGCTGCTGAAAATTGGCGTGGCGTCGGTCAACGCGCTGTTCAGCCATCAGCGCAGCGAGCTGAATGCCTATGCCGAGCAGATCAAACCGGCGCTGCTGATCGCCGATCGCCAGCACGGGCTGTTTGCCGACGATCAATTCCTGAACGCCTTCCGCGATGCGCATCCTTCGCTGCGGGTTGTGGCACTGCGCAGCCAGCCTGAGGGTGAGCTGGCGCTGGCCGCCTGGCTGGACGAAGCCAGCGACGGTTTCGTCGCGCAGCCTTCTGCGGCCGATCAGGTGGCGTTCTTCCAGCTTTCCGGCGGCAGCACCGGTACGCCGAAGCTGATCCCGCGTACCCACAATGACTACTACTACAGCATTCGCCGCAGCGTGGAGATCTGCCGTTTCGACGCGCAGACCCGCTATCTGTGCGCGCTGCCGGTGGCGCACAACTACCCGATGAGCTCGCCGGGCGTGTTGGGTGTGTTTTATGGCGCCGGGCTGGTGGTGTTCGCCGCCGATCCGGACGCCGCGCAGTGCTTCCGCCTGATCGAACAGCACCAAATCAACGTGACGGCGCTGGTGCCGCCGGCGGTCACGCTGTGGCTGCAGGCGATCGAAGAGTGGGGCGGCAATGCCCAACTTGCCAGCCTGAAACTGCTGCAGGTGGGGGGCGCCAAGCTAGGCGAAACGCTGGCGGCGCGCATTCAGAACGAAATCGGCTGCCAACTGCAGCAGGTGTTCGGCATGGCGGAAGGGCTGGTGAACTACACCCGGCTGGACGACGACGAACGCCACATTCTGACGACGCAAGGGCGGCCGATGTCGCCGGACGACGAAGTGTGGGTGGCGGATGACGACGGCAATCCGTTGCCGGCGGGCGAGGTCGGCCGGTTGATGACGCGCGGGCCTTATACCTTCCGCGGTTACTACCAGAGCCCGGCGCACAACGCCGACGCCTTCGACGCTGACGGTTTCTACTGCTCCGGCGATCTGATCAGCATCAGCGAAGACGGTTACATCACCGTGCAGGGGCGGCAAAAAGACCAGATCAACCGCGGCGGGGAGAAGATCGCCGCCGAGGAGATCGAGAACCTGCTGCTGCGTCATCCGGACGTGATCAACGCCGCGTTGGTGTCGATGCCGGACGCGCTGATGGGGGAGAAGAGCTGTGCCTATATCATCGCCAACGCGCCGCTGAAGCCGGTGGTGCTGCGCCGCCACCTGCGGGAGCAGGGCGTGGCGGACTTCAAACTGCCGGATCGCTTTATTCAGGTGGACAGCCTGCCGCTGACCCCGGTCGGCAAAGTGGACAAAAAACGGCTGCGCCAGCAGCTCGACGCGCAACTACAGACTCAGGCTCAGGGAGATTAATCGATGGCCATTCCAAAACTTAATGACTACGCGCTGCCGACGGCGGACGAACTGCCGCAAAATAAAGTCACCTGGCAGGTAGAACCGCAGCGCGCCGCGCTGCTGATCCACGATATGCAGCAGTATTTCCTCAATTTCTGGGGCGAAGACAGCGCGCTGATCAAACAGGTGGTGGAGAACATCGCCAACCTGCGCCGCTACTGCAAACAGCAGGGCATTCCGGTGTTCTATACCGCGCAGCCGAACCAGCAGAGCGATGAAGACCGCGCGCTGTTGAACGACATGTGGGGGCCGGGCCTGAACAAGCACCCTGAGCAGCAGGCGGTGACCGCCGCGCTGGCGCCGGACGAAGACGACACGGTGCTGGTGAAATGGCGCTACAGCGCCTTCCACCGCTCGCCGCTGCAGGAGATCCTGCAGGAGTCCGGCCGCGATCAGCTGATCATCTGCGGCGTGTATGCGCACATCGGCTGCCTGACCACCGCCATTGACGCCTTCATGCGCAACATCCAGCCGTTCATGGTGGCCGACGGCCTGGCGGACTTCTCGCGCGACGAACACCTGATGGCGCTGCGCTATACCGCCGGCCGCTGCGGCCGGGTGGTGACCACCGCGTCGCTGTTACCGGCGGCAGGCATTGCCAGCATCGATGCGCTGCGTCAGCAGATCCTGCCGCTGCTGGACGAAGACAGCGAAGACATGGGCAACGATGAAAACCTGATCGATTATGGCCTGGATTCGGTGCGCATCATGGAGCTGGCGACCCGCTGGCGCAAGATCCGCGGCGACATCGACTTTATCGCGCTGGCGCGCAACCCGACCATCGACAGCTGGTGGGCGCTGCTTTCCGAAGAGAAAGCCTGATTTTAATAACGATGAGAGGGCGGCCGCTCGGCTGCCCCGTTGGCTCTATAAGGAGATTTCGATGAATGCTTTGATCACCAAGGGAAAACGCGCGGCATTCCCGCTGATGCTGCTGTCCACGCTGCTGTTCTCCAACTCGTTGCTGGCGCAGACTGCGCCGGAAGTGCTGCGCAAGCCGGTTGGCAAGGGCGCCTATGAAATGGCCTACAGCCCGAGCGAGAACGCGCTCTACCTGGCGACGTCGCAGAGCCGCAAGCTGGACAAGGGCGGCATCGTCTACCGTCTGGATCCGACCACGCTGGACGTGACCCAGATTATTCATAACGACATCAAGCCGTTTGGCGCCGCCGTCAACGCTAAAACCGGCACGCTGTTCTTCGGCAACACCGTCAATAACTCGGTGACCGCCATCGACGCCAAGACCGGCGAAGTGAAAGGCCGCCTGGTGCTGGACGCGCGCCAGCGCTCTGAGACCGTCAAGCCGCTGGCGCCGCGCGAGCTGGTGGCGGATGCCGACAGCGATACCCTGTACATTACCGGGCTGGGTGAATCCAGCGTGGTGTGGGTGGTGGACGGCAAGGATCTGACCCTGCGTGCCACCGTGACCGACACCGGCAAATACGGCACCGGCCTGGCGCTGGACGCCGCCGCCAAGCGCCTGTACGTCACCAACGCTGACGGCGAGCTGGTGACCATCGATACCCAGAGTAACAAGGTGCTGTCGCGCAAGAAGCTGGATGAGGCTAAAGAGCACTTCTTCCTGAACATCAGCCTGGATACCGCCACCCATCGCGCGTTCATCACCGATTCCAAGCAGCCACAGGTGCTGGTGGTGGATACCCGCAGCGGCAACATCCTGAGCAAGATCGACGTGCCGGAATCGCTGGCGGTGCTGTTCAACCCGGCGCGCAATGAAGTTTACGTGACCCATCGCCAGGCGGGTGAAGTGAGCGTGATCGACGCCAAGAGCTACAAGGTGCTGAACACCATCAAGACGCCGACCCACCCGAACAGCCTGGCGCTGTCGCCGGACGGCCAGACGCTGTACGTTAGCGTCAAGCAGGCTTCCAGCCGCGATAAAGAAGCGACCGCGCCGGACGACGTGATCCGCGTAGCGCTGAAATAATCCCGCGCAGGGTAAACCCCCTCGAACAGGCGAAGCGGCGACGCTCAGCCTGTTTTTTTTCGCCGTGCGATCTGCGGTATAAAGTGTGGATTGCCTTATTGATCCGAAGGAACGTGGGTTATGCCTGCCTCACGCACACCGCTGTTGTTGTCCGTTATCACCCTGCTGCTGCTGGCCGCGCTGATCCACAGCGGCATCAGCCCCTACGATCGCACCACCTGGTTGATGGAGGTGGCGCCGGTATTGATTGTTTTGCCGTTGCTGTGGCTGACCCATCGCCGTTATCCGCTGACGCCGCTGCTCTACACGCTGATTTTCTTCCATGCGCTGATCCTGATTTTCGGCGGCATGTACAGCTACGCTCGCGTGCCGCTGGGCTTTGAGGTGCAGCAGTGGCTGGATCTTGGCCGCAACCCGTACGACAAACTGGGGCATTTCTTCCAGGGATTGGTGCCGGCGCTGGCGGCGCGCGAGATCCTGCTGCGCGGCGGTTATGTGCAGGGCCGCAAGATGCTGGGCTTCGTGGTGTGCTGCATCGCGCTGGCGATCAGCGCGGTGTATGAGTTGATCGAGTGGTGGGCGGCACTGGCGCTGGGCCAGGGCGCCGACGAGTTTCTCGGCACCCAGGGCGACCCGTGGGACACGCAGTCCGATATGTTCTGCGCGTTGCTCGGCGCGATAGCCGGCCAGTGGCTGTTCGGTGGCTGGCAGGGTAGGCAACTGCGGCGTTTAAAAGAGTAAGCCTTGTTGCGTTAAGCCTAGTGAAAATAGCGACTTCTCGTGCCGCCCAGTATTTTCCGGGCGGCATTTTAATGTCGACATGATAAGAAATAGATAATCATCAGTTAAATGTTTGGCACCCTGTGATACAGCACAATGTTATTTCTTATATTTATGATTATTTAGCTTTTTATGCGTTTTTCTAGGAATTTTCTTAACTCGCGCCGTGTGCTACTATTCTCATGTTTAACAAGGGCTAATTATTATTAATTAGTTTTTTGAGCGGGGAATAATGAGATACATAATTAATAATAAGATTAAATATCATGAAGATAGATCAGAGTTGGTGGATATCAATGCTGAGCTACCGCCTCAACCGCTCACCGCCACCCTGAACCGCCTGCTGTCCGCATTGGTCAGAAACAATAACCTGGTGCTCTCCCGCGATACCCTGCTGACGCAGGTATGGGAAGCGCACGGCCAGGTGGCCTCCGGCAATAACCTCAATAACACCATTTCCATCCTGCGCAAGATGTTCGCCGCCCTGGGCGAGGACGACATTATCGTCACGCTGCCGCGCCAGGGATTTATGTTTACCGCCACTTCGTTGAAGACGACGGACAGCCTGGCGGAAAGTTCGCCGGAGATGCCGATCCCGGCGGCTGCAGAAAGCGCCTTGCCGACCAAGCCGCTGCGAGCGCAGCGATTTAAGCGCCTCGGGTTGGCCGCGTTGCTGCTGTTGGCGGCGGGGAGCGGTCTGTGGGCCTGGCAGGACGCCGGCTATGCGCCGATCAGCACGGTAAGTGTAGGCAACATCGGCAGCTGTGAGGTGAAGTTCATCGCTTCTTATCATAAGACCGGTTCCGGCAAGGCGGATTTGGCGCACTTGCAAACGTTGCTGGATAAACGAAATCATATTCACTGTAGTGAACCGGCGACGCTGCTTTATTACGACAGCCAGTCGGTGGTACCAGGCAGCGCAGAACGCGTGCGATCTTCTTACTTCTTTTATTGTCCGCAGACGGCGATGGCGGCGGGCAAAGCGCAATGCGAGAACTACTATGAAAGTCTGGAAAAATAACCGGATATGGCATTACCGTTACGCGCTGTTAGTCTTTGCGGCGCTGGCCTGCTGTTGCGCCGCCGCTTATGTGCTGTTCGCTATGCCGCAGGTGCCGGAATGCCGGGCGTCGATGCGGGTGCATAATCAGGATAAAGATGCGGCGATGGAGCGTGTGCTGCTGGTGAGCATCGTGCCTGAGGGCGCGAGAGAGCTCACTATGTTGATGAGCGGCAGTTTTTTTGATGGTGATACACGTTATGTGGTCGATCGCTCCGTGGAAATGAGTTACCAGCGTCGCGGCAGCAACTACACCATGTGGGTAACGAAAAATACCCGCAAGCCGCAGGACTCTGTCGTTCGCGAGGATATGAATCGCCGGTTGCCTATCGCCGGGCAGCTGCTGCATATGCGCATCGAGCGTATCGATCGGCATCACTATCTGTTTACTGATAACCATTCGCCGCTTTTTGTCTGCGTGACTGGCGCATAACGGTCCCCCCCAGAATTACCGGGGGGCCGATGTTGTCTCTGACCCTGGGTATCAAGAGCGAAAAGATTAAGGTTGATTGCCGGCTATATAATTATTGATGCAAGGGCTGTTACCGGTACGCGGGCAGTAGGTGACCTGCTGTTCATCCTGGTTAGTGCTCTCATTAAGAATGTTAGCGTAATAATAGACGTCGGCCCGCGTACGGCAATTGAAGCCCGCCTGTTGTATCACCTGCTTGATGTTCTCCAGGCTTCCTCCACCTAAAGTCATACTGTACACCTGGCAGCTTTGGTAATTCCCAAGTGGATAAACGCTGATACGCGTGCTGTTTTGATACAGCACAATGATGGCAAAAGGCACCAGACAGGCAGCGGCAATCATTATTAAGCGTTGTAATGCTCGTCGGATGCCGGGGGGAGAAGTCCCGGGGGGCGGCGTAGACGCTATTTCCGTTTCACGGTGCTTTTCTTCTCTATATATTTCCACCTTATTTTCATTCGCTTCATGAATGTTTCGAGCAATAAATTTAAACCCCTGACGTGGATAGGTAACGATAATCTCCTCGGCGCCAAACTGCGCCAGTGATTTACGTAAACCGGAAACGTAATTGTTTAAGTTATTGTTGGAGGCTTTCAGCCCATGATCGACCCAAACATCATTAAGCAACCTCTCTCGCAACAACAACTTGTTATTATTCCTGATGAACAATGAAAGCAGTCTGCTGGTCGGCTTAAGTAAAGCTATTTTATTGCTGGCATTATCGATATGCATCAATGTGCCCTCATCCTCATTATAGAGGATGCTCTCATTTATAATGAAAATCATTTTATTTACCCGTCAACTTTCCTGTCGAGAGATTATTCTGAGACCTGTTTGCGCTTTTTTCAATCCCTTTGGGTAGGGGTAAATAGGATTTTTCTCTTTTTCTCTATAATTGATATGAAATAGTTATATGCATACAAGTTTTTTAATATAAATATTGATAATTAAATTGTATTTTTCAGAATTTAAATCTATTTAAACAAAATTAATTCGCACGATAAACTGTGTTTTTGTATTTTTGCGATATAACATTCCATTCTTGTGGTGGGGGATGTAAATTTGTTTCCACTGATACGGGGTGCGGAAACACAACGTATTAGCCACGGAAGCTACGCCCAGAAATAATCCGGCGCGTTGAAGATGTGACTCTAAGGATTTAATTTTTTTTCCACTACTTACTAAGGAATGTAAGGGAACTCTATGAAACTGAATAAAATCATGCTGGCCGCCGTTATGGCTTTTGGTGTTTCTTCTCTGGCTCACGCTGCAGACCAGGGTCACGGTAAAGTGACCTTCTCCGGTTCTATTATTGACGCGCCGTGCTCTATTGCTCCTGAGTCAATGGATCAAACCGTTGAACTGGGCGCAATCTCTAATGTGGCGTTGAAAAACGGCGGTAAATCCACCCCACGCAACTTTAATATCAAGTTGGAAAACTGCGAGCTGACAACTGCCGCTCCTGGCAAGAACAACACCGTCTCACTGACCTTCACCGGCGCCGCTTCAGCCATTGACAGCAATCTCCTGGGCATCACCGGTACTGCTAAGGGTGCGGGCATCGCTATCACCGATGGTTCCGGTAACGATATCGTGCTGGGCCAGAAGACCAATGCGCAAACGCTGCAGAACGGCGCCAACACTCTGAGCTTTGCCGCCTACCTGCAGGGCGTTAAGGCTTCTACCGGGGTTGTTCCTGGCGAATTCCAGTCTGTTGCCGACTTCACCCTGGCTTACCAGTAATCATTCTCCCAATGATGGACGTCTGATTATCGGGCATGCGGGATCACCCGCATGCCATTTAGACCCCGTTACTTCACAGGGAAGGAAAAGACCATGATGAGACAAGGAACGGTGGCACCTTGCCTATTGTGCGCGTTGTTAGGTTTTAGCTCACAGGCTATTTCTGTCTCGCAGGGCTGGGGGCGCGTCAATATGCAAGGAGCTATTCTGGATACTGCCTGCGCAATTGCCACGGAGAGTCGCGAGCAAACAATCAATATGGAAGTAGTTCCTTTCGCCGATATTATTCGCGACGGGCAGGGGCGGGCTGTGCCGTTCAGCATTGAATTAGTGAATTGCGTACTGGAGCGAGCAGATAAAATGCTGCCGGACTGGAAACAATTTCAAGTCACCTTTGACGGTGCTGCCGACGGTGAATCATTCGGGGTAAAAGGCGAGGCTTCAGGAATAGCGCTGAGAATTACCGATGCTGCCGGAAATATAGCCAGGCCGGGCGCACCTATGCCGCCAATGAATATCCTTCCGGGAAGTTATCGCCTGAATTACGCCATGACGTTAATCGGCAATAACCAACCACTAAAAGCGGGTGACTATTTCTCCGCGGTGCGTTTCAAAATGGATTACTACTGAGGCGAGCGTTATTTACAAGGACTCTAATAAATAAAAGGTTGTGGACATGATGTTTTTGCCTGCAGGGAAGCCGTTTCGTTTTCATCTTCTGAGCACCGGTATAGCGCTGGCGTTGGGGAGCGTCTGGGCACCTGTCGCTAACGCGGAGGAGATCCAGTTCAATACCGATGTGCTGGACGTCAACGATCGTAAAAATATCGACCTGAGCCAGTTTTCGCGTGGCGGCTTCATTATGCCCGGCAGCTACAGCATGGTGGTACACGTCAACAAGAACGATCTGCCGGAGCAATCGGTGGCGTTCTATGCACCGGACGACGATGCCAACGGCAGCCGCGCCTGCCTTACGCCAGCGCTGGTCGAGCTGTTGGGCATTAAGGACGACATGCTCAAAAAGCTGACCTGGTGGCGTGAGGGGGGGTGTCTGGACGAGGCCAGCCTGCCGGGGATGGAAACGCGCGGCGATCTGGCCACCTCGGCGCTGTACCTGAGTATTCCGCAGGCCTACCTGGACTATGTCTCGGAGGATTGGGATCCGCCGGCGCGCTGGGACGAAGGCATTCCCGGCATGCTGCTCGACTACAACCTGAACGCGCAGACACAGCGCCAGCTGAAATACGGCACGCAGGATTACAGCCTGAGTGGCAACGGTACGGCGGGGGCTAATCTGGGTGCCTGGCGGTTGCGCGCCGACTGGCAGGCCAATCTGCGCCACCAGACCGGTTCCGGTCAGCCGACGGACAAGCGGCTGGACTGGAGCCGTTATTACGCCTATCGCGCGATCCCGGCACTGCGTTCCAAGCTGACGCTGGGCGAAGACTATCTGGACTCCGGGGTGTTCGACAGCTTCCGCTTTGGTGGGGTGAGCCTGCGTTCCGACGACAGCATGCTGCCGCCCAACCTGCGCGGTTATGCGCCGGAGGTAACCGGGGTGGCGAAGAGCAACGCCAAGGTGACCATCAGTCAGCAGGGCCGGGTACTGTATGAAACCACCGTCGCCGCCGGGCCATTTCGCATCCAGGATCTCAATGATGCGGTCACGGGCGATCTGGATGTCCGCGTGGAAGAGCAGGATGGCAGCGTTCAGGAGTTCAAAATGAGCACTGCCAACGTTCCGTACCTTACGCGCCCCGGTTCGCTGCGCTACAAGCTGGCAACGGGGAAACCTTCGGATATGGATCACCGCTACCAGGGGCCATTGTTCGGCACCGGCGAGTTCTCCTGGGGGGTGAGCAACGGTTGGTCGCTGTACGGCGGAACGTTACTCGGCGGTGACTATAACGCACTGGCGCTGGGCCTCGGGCGTGACCTGTTGCTGCTGGGGGCGCTGTCATTCGACGTCACCCAGTCGCGCGCCAAACTGCCGTACAACGATGAGACGCTGAGCGGCGGCTCGTACCGCCTCAGCTACTCGAAGACCTTCGATGAGCTGGATAGCCAGGTGACCTTCGCCGGCTATCGCTTCTCGGAACAGAACTTTATGAGCATGAGCGAGTACCTGGACGCCCGCCGATACGGGCAGCGGTACGGCAGCAGCAAGGAGATGTACACCATCACCTACAACCAGCAGCTGCGCGATCTGGGGTTGAGTGCCTACCTCAACTACAGCCACCAGACCTATTGGGACCGGCCGGCCAACGATCGTTACAACCTGACGCTGTCGCGTTACTTCGATGTGGGAAACATCAAGAGTTTGAGCCTGTCTCTGTCGGCCTACCGCAACCGCTACAACGCGCGTAATGACGACGGCATGTATTTGGGGCTCTCGGTGCCGTGGGGTAATGGCACCACGCTGAGCTATAACGCCACGCTGAACCGTGACGACAATACCCACCGTGTGGGGTATTACGATCGCATCGACGATCGCAGCAACTACCAGATCAGCGCCGGCGGTTCGCGCAGCGGCGCCAATCTGAGCGGCTACTACAACCGAGACGGCGATATGGCACGGATGAGCGCCAACGCCAGTTACCAGCAGGACCGCTACAGCGCATTCGGCCTGTCGGCACAAGGGGGCATGACGCTGACCGCTGAAGGCGGGGCGCTGCACCGGACCAGCAGGGCGGGCGATACTCGATTGTTGCTGGATACCGAAGGCGTGGCCGGGGTACCGGTACGCGGCTACGGCAGCGCGGTGGCGACCAACCGCTGGGGCAAGGCGGTGGTGACGGATATCAACAGTTACTACCGCAACAAGGCCAGCATCGATCTGGACAAGCTGGGCGACAACGCCGAGGCCATTAAATCGGTAGTGCAGGCGACGCTGACCGAAGGTGCCATCGGTTATCGCAAGTTTGCGGTGATCGCCGGGGAGAAGGCAATGGCGGTGATTAAACTGGCGGACGGCGGCGAGCCGCCGTTTGGTGCCACGGTGTTGAACGCCCGCAAACAGGAGACCGGTATCGTCAACGACGGCGGCAGCGTCTACCTGAGTGGCATCAACGCCGGCGAGCGCATGACGGTGCGCTGGGACGGAGCTGTGCAGTGTGAGGTGCAAATGCCGACGCCGCTGCCGGCCGAGATGTTGGCGACGAATTTACTGCTGCCGTGCCGGGCATTAAGCGCCGGTGCGAACGGCGAAGAACACTGAATTGAGGAGTTTTTATGATGAAGCAACGTAACGTTATCGGCCTGTTGGCCACAACCACTTTATTGGCCGGCGTCCTGGCACCGACGGCGCAGGCAGCCATCGCATTGGACCGTACCCGAGTGATCTTCGATGGCAGCGTACAGTCGGTGAGCCTGAGCGTGAGCAATCAGAACAAACAGCTGCCGTACCTGGCCCAGGGCTGGCTGGAGGATGAGCAGGGCAACAAGATCCAGAGCCCGCTGACGGTATTGCCGCCGGTGCAGCGCATCGAACCGGGCAAGCCGAGCCAGGTGAAGATCCAGGCGCTGCCGGCGGCGAAGCTGCTGCCGCAGGACCGCGAGACGCTGTACTACTTCAACCTGCGCGAGATCCCGCCGAAGAGCAATAAGCCGAACTCGCTGCAAATCGCATTGCAGACGCGTATCAAACTGTTCTACCGCCCGGCGGCGATCGCGCCGGAACGCAACGCGGCACCGTGGCAGGAACAGCTGACGCTGAGCAAGCAGGGTGACAAGTATATCGTCAACAACCCGACGCCGTATTACGTCACCATTGTGGATGCCGCCAGTCGTAAGGGGATGGAGGGTGCCAAAAGCTTCGAACCGTTTATGGTGCCGCCTAAGGGTAACGTACCGCTGACGATAAGCGCGGGCAGCGTGGGCGGCAGCCCGGTGCTGACCTACATCAATGACTACGGCGGTCGGCCGCAGCTGATCTTCAGCTGCAGCGGCAGCGCCTGCACGGTGGTGCCAGATAAGAAGGCGTCCTGATAAGTCAGCCGGGCCAGTGAGGGGACGTAATGATGCAGTCTGAAGGAAAACGCCCCGTATACCTGAATGGCGATATTTTTTGTGGCGAGCTGAGTGGATGAAAGGACTGGGCGAATGATCGGCGATGCGGGTTGATCTCCGTGTGTATTGCAGTGGCGTGAAATAACGATCTTTATCGAAGGACATCGGCAGCTATCGCTCGTTGTCACTGCTTAGGCATCCGTTCCGGTTCAACGGTGACGAAAGTCGAGATTATGGAGTGTTAGCCGGCAACGGCAATCAAGAGCGGTAAGGAGAAAGTGATGTTTGTGATAACCAGAGCCGCGCATTGGCTGGCTATTGGCGTGGGGTTACTGCTGACAGGCGTGAGCGGCAGCGGTCTGGCGGCCGACAACATGAATTTTCACGGTGCGCTGGTGGCGGAACCTTGCACGCTTAAACCGGGGGATGAAGATATCCAGTTGGATTTTGGTACGGTCATCGATAAGTACCTTTATGCCAATGGTCGTACGCCGACCAAGCCGTTCACTCTGACACTGCAAGACTGCGATGTTAGCCTGGGTAAAACGGTAAAGATTACCTTCAGCGGCAATAAGAGTCTTGAGCTGCCTGATCTGTTGGCACTGGATGGCGGCAGCCAGGCCAGCGGTATCGCACTGGGGCTGGAAACGGCGGCGGGCCAGCCGATAGCGCTTAACAAGCCCAGCCAGGAAATGACGCTGGCCAGCGGAGGCAACCACTTGGCGCTGCAGGTATATGTGCAGGGCGAGCCGAAGGCGCTCGCACAAAAGAACATCGGTCTCGGCGCATTTTCCGCCGTCGCCACCTTTGGCCTGGAATATGAGTAAACCGACAAGGAGAACGGCGGATGGCAGGGGAAATGACGGAAGTGGAAGAGTGGCGGCAGGTGCGCGGCGAGTTGCGCTACTATGCGGTGTTAGGCGGACTGGCGCTGATGGTGCCGCTGAGCCTGACTGCGCTGCTGTGGTTGTTGCCGGCGGCACAGGCGGTGGACAACTGGGAGGTAGAGGGGGCTAACGGTGTGCTCTACGTACATGGTTCGTTGGCTGTAAATGCCTGTCGTCTGGAGATGGACAGTGCGCGGCAGGACATTGCTCTGGGCGAAGTGACTACAGGGCGGTTGGCGCAGTTGGGCGATCGCGGCACACCGGTGCAGTTTGATCTGCGGCTGCGCGACTGCCTGAGCTCTCGGGCTGCCAGCCGGGATGAACGAACCGGAACGCTGAGTTGGGCGGCGGATCAGCCGGCGGTGCGGGTGAGTTTTAAGGCGCCGGCCGATAAAGATGATTCGCACCTGGTGAAAGTGGCAGGGGCATCGGGGTTTGGCCTTCGACTGTTGGATCAATACGGCCGGGATGCCCGTTTAGGTAGCAGAGGGGCACCGCTATGGGTAAGGCCGGGCACCGACGTTTTAACCTACACGATTATTCCTGAACGTACTCTGTCGCCGCTAAGGGCTGGTGCCTATCAGGCAAGAATAGATTTTAACCTTAGCTATGACTAAGCACGGTGGAAATAGCGTGCCTAATGCGGCAGACCGGACAAGGAGGACATGTGAAGACGCGTTTAAGTAGAAGAAGGCTTTGGTTTTCTTGCTTGCTGATGTTCACGGGCATGCTATGGGGGGGCAATGGTAATGCAGAAACTCCGGTAACGGTTAAAGTGACGATCATGGCGCCATTGCCTTGTGTGTTGAACGCGAAGAAACCGATAGACGTGGATTTTGGCAACGAGGTCATGACCACCCGCATTGATGGCACTGCATATCGTAAGACAGTGGATTACGGCCTGGTGTGCAACGGGCAAACTAAAAATGCCATGAAGCTGCAAATAAAAGGGGATGGTGCGACCTATGATGGCACCGTGTTAAGAACCAGTAGGGATGGGTTAGGGATCGCTTTTGAACAACAGGCGGGAAAGAAGTTGCCGATCAACAATTGGGTGAATTTTAGTTATCCCAACATACCCGAGCTTTATGCTGTGCCGGTAAAAAAGAGTGGAACCGATTTAAAAACGGGAGAGTTTACCGCTTCCGCCATGCTGTATGTCGATTATCAATAACAAGGATAAGAGATGAATAAGAATGTAACGGCAGTTTTTATATTCTTGCTGGCAGCACCATATACCTATATTGAGGCTGCGGAAGGGGTAAAGATGACGTTTCACGGCGGGCTTATCGCCCCACCGCCCTGTACGATTAACGGCGGTAAGAAAATTGATGTTGACTTCGGTGAACGGGTGGGGGTGAATAAGATTGATGGTCAGAACTATCGCCAGACTATCGATTATAGTGTCACCTGTGAACGCGGCGTTTTGCCCTGGGAAATGACGCTGACGTTAAAAGGGCATGCCAGCTTTGAACGTGCTGCGCTACAAACTAACAAGCCCGAGCTCGGCATTCGAATTTACCAAAACGATACGCCGTTTATTATCAATACACCATTAAAAATTGTGCCCGGTAATTTACCGCTGCTAGAGGCGGTGCCGATAGCTAAGCCTGGCTCGACATTAATCGAGGGAGCGTTTTCCGCCGCGGCGACCTTGCAGGCGGATTATCAATAAGAAACTTTCCTTATGGACTGTCCCTTTCATTACTCGGCATCAGTTAAAATTCATAATTTAAATCAAAGATGTGTGTGATGTGTTTGGGAGTCAACTATCTTATGCTATTTGTGAGGGGTTATGAGAAAATTCGTGAAGTACATTATTATGATAAGCTCGCTGTTGTTAATATCTAATCAGGTAAGAGCTGCCTGGGAAATAGATGTAAAATTTTATCCAACTCGCAAGCAGCACCTTGTAAAAATTATCCGTTGGGATGAGGATGATCAAACTAAGAATATACTTTATAGATGTAAGGTCGAAGGGCGGTGTATATTAGGTATTTATATGTATCATGAAGGCTCCTATGACTATACCGACGACTTCCCTATGCCGGAAAAAGTTTCCGATCTGCAGACGATGGGCGAGTTGGCTAAGGTATTTCGGGAACAGGGATATTTGGGGAAAGAGGTTTGGTCCAAGATACGTCATTACCCATATGTTAATTACTGTTATTATCTTGGCTATTACCTTCGCTCTGGGCCAAGCACTACGTCAATGGTGCCAGTACCCGGTGGCGTATCGGATTGCCCTACCACTGAGATAATACCAACTTATTGCAGTATCGCGGAACCTTATATTGAACTTGATCACGGTTCCTTAAGTGGTGACTCGGTTAACGGTAATACCGTCAGTAAACAAATTCATGTGACCTGCAACAATGATTTTAATTTAGCGATTAGGTCAAAAGATTCCCAAGGGAATTTGTCTCTTGGTCGTGGCTTGAACAGTCAGTTAAAAGTGAATGGTACCGATCTGGGTATTGGATATAGCGAGGTAGTTGGTCCGTCTGGAAAAACATTTACGCTCTCTTCCACCTTAAACGGATATACCAGCGGAACAGGCGTTTTTCAGGGTTCAAGTGTGATCATCTTGGGCCTGCCGTAAAAGCAGATGACTGTGGTAGGAGTGCTAGGGAGTATTATACACCATTAGCATTTAAATAATTAAATGCTGTTCAGGCTAAAGTAAGGGCTAAATACCACTTGAAATTAAGTTACCATTTTTATAAGTGAGTAAGGTGCTGTTTTACGATAGGGGGATATCATGAATTCGATTAATTTTCTTATTGATGACGAGAACTGTTATTTCGCCGCTGGCCTGCGGCATAGCATTATGCAATATGCACAGGCTAACGAGAAGACAGTGTACTTTTTAACGTCGTGCGGTGAAGCGCAGCCGGATGTGGTAATCGCTTCCGCCCGGCGGCGCGCCCAGCGCTGGCGCAGAACTGGCTTTAGTGAAGCTTTAACGCCCGTCGTCACCATCAAAGAACGCAGTTTTCCCGCTTCTGAAGCACAATGGGTGCTGTACCGTACCGATGATTGCCAACGCCTGTTTGAGCTGTTAGGTGAGACGTTGGAGAGTGAAGCCCCTATGAGCCGGCCTGAACGCCGTCTGCTAACCGCCCGCGAACGTCAGGTAGTGAATTATATGCGGTGCGGGTACGATCAGTCGCAGACCGCCAGAATGATGGGGGTGAGCGTTAAAACAGTTCACAGTCATAAGCGCTCCATCATGAGCAAGTTGATGCTGAAGCGGAATCATGACTTTATTTACTGGTTGCTATCCTATGGGGGAGAATATTCCTAACTTTAATGAGGGGTATTTTCTTTTTTAAATTTTGTTATTCTCTCCCCTCACCTGTTTTTTGATGGTTATTTATTTTTAACTGTACTGATGAATAATATTTAGAGGATTGATTCATGGGGAGAATGACTGCTTCACTTATCGGCGCCTGCGTTTTGCTGGCATCCTATGCGCAGGCCGGTTTTAATGGTAATCAAAATATTCAGGGTAATCAGGGAAGCGCGAATGGTGCAGGCAGCAACGTTGGCCAATGTATAGAGGGTAAGGGGCAGAATGCTGGGCAATGCATCGGAGAAAATAACGGTTCAGCAAGGCCAAAAGAAAGTACAAAGAACGATAGACTCTACTCTATTTGCAACTCACCATTCATAAAAAAGTACATCGCAATATGTCAATAGATTGTTATTAGGAGAGGCAGGGGTTACCCTGCCTTTTTTGTGAGTTAATTTTTTATTAACCGAAAATTAATGGCTTTTTAAATTAATGAAGTGTCTTAGTGTATGAGATCTTTTTCTGCTGAATACACCCAAGGGACGGTGAAGTGGATCTGTTTTATCTGGCGCTACTATTATTTTTGCTGAGTATTTACTCCTTTTACAAACATGTGCAGCGCATGCGAAAGCGGCGATTGGCTATCCAAGACAATATTTCCCGCAGATTGGCTCGATGGTGGTGGCTATAATAGTCAATAAACCATAGATAACAGAGCAAGATCTTTGCCTGAATAATCGAACGCAGTTCGATGGAGAGTCCTGTTCCTGAAAAGCAAAAACCCAGCCATAGGCTGGGTTCTCTAAATAGTGGTGCCCGGACTCGGAATCGAACCAAGGACACGGGGATTTTCAATCCCCTGCTCTACCGACTGAGCTATCCGGGCAACGCGCAGCATTAAACCGTATTGGCCGAAAGCCGTCAATGGCTTTATGCGTGAAAGACGTTAAAATGCCTCCGGTTGCTGGCTTTTCAGGCAAAGGGCGCAAAAAATGCGCCTGTTCTGGCTATCACCTTGGGTTGGCTGTGCCGCCAACCCTGCCGATTCAGCTCAACGCCCCGTTGCGGCGGCACTGCGCCACCTGCAAGATGTCTTCCGCCAGCCGTTTGGCGACCGATACGTCCTGGAGCTGGCGTTTTACCAGCAGTTTGCTCAGGCAGCCTTCCTGAATCAATTCCATTTGCTGCGCCACCATGTCGGCGTCGTCGGCGTCCATGTCGCGCAGCAGTTCGCGGGTTAGCTCCAGTGAGGTCAGCTTTTGCTGCTCCGCCAGTTGGTGGATCGGATGATCCGTTTCCGGGAAGAAGCTGCAGGCGGCAATAAACAGGCAGCCGGGGTAGCGGTCTTGCTGCACGTATTCCGCCAGCACGTCATAGCGCGCCAGCAGCTTTTGCTGCGGGCTCAGGCTCTCGTCCAGCAGCAGCTGGCGGCGCCAGGTGTCGATCTGTTGGCCGTGGTAGCGCAGGCAGTCGTACAGCAGCGCTTCGCGATCTGGCCAGAACCGCTTGAGATCGCCGGGCTGAACGTCGAGTTTTTCCGCCAGCATCTCTAATGTGGCGGTCGCCAGGCCCTGTTGTTCCAACAGGCCCAGCGCGGTATCAAGGACGTGTTCACGTTGCACTTGTGCTTCCTCCTCTTCGGTTCAGAACCTCAGTGTTATTTATCACATCACTTTCTGCAAATGCGCGTTGAAGGCTTCCGCCTTCATAAAACCGGTGACCCGCTGTGCTGTCAGTTCCTGGCCCGCCGGATCGAAGAACAGGATCGTCGGCAGCCCCAGCACCTGCAGGTGCTTCAGCAGCGCCGCCTGTTCCGCGCTGTTAGCGGTCACATCCGCCTGCAGCAGCACCGCGTTGGCCAGGCTCGCCTGCACCGCGGCGTCGCTGAAGGTGTATTTCTCGAACTCTTTGCAAGCTACACACCAGTCGGCGTACAGGTCCAGCATCACCGGTTTGCCCCGCGCCTGTTGCAGCGCGAGATCGAGCTGTTCGACGTTGTTGATGCGGGTAAAGGCCAGATGCGGTTGAGCCGCCTGCTGCGCCTGGTCGGTGCCGAAAGCCCAGTCCTGCAGCGGCCGCGCGGCGATCACCGCCGCCGCCAGCAGCAGCAGTTGCAGGGCACGCGCCCAGCCGCGTGTGCTTCTCAGGCTCAGGGCGAAGGCCCAGCCGAAGAACGCCAGGCCGAGCAGGCTCCACAGGCGCATACCCCACAGCTCGCCGATCACCCGCTCCAGCAGGAACACCGGCAGCGCCAGAATGACGAAGCCGAAGGCCTCTTTCACGTACTGCATCCACGGGCCGCTGCGCGGCAGCAGGCGGTTGCCGAACAGGGTGACGATCACCAGCGGAATGCCCATTCCCAGCGCGTACAGGTACAGCGTACCGCCGCCGGCCCACAGATTACCGCTCTGGGCGATATACAGCAGGATGGCGCTGAGCGGCGCGGTGGTGCAGGGGGAACAGATCAGCCCGGCCAGGGCGCCCATCAGGAACACGCCGGTCAGTGAGCCGCCGCGCTGGGTGTTGCTCCAGTTTGCCAGCCGGGTTTGCAGCGCCGAGGGCAACTGCAGGGAATAGAGGCCGAACATCGACAGCGCCAGCGCGATGAACAGCACCGACAGGCCAATCAGGACGTAAGGATGCTGCAGCGCCGCCTGGAACTGCAATCCGGCGGCGGCCACCACCAAGCCCAGCAAGGTGTAGGTGAGCGCCATGCCCTGCACGTAAACCACCGCCAGCGCCAGAATGCGGCCGCTGTTTTGCGGCCGGTCGCGGCCGAGGATGATGCCGGAGATCAGCGGATACATCGGCAGTACGCACGGGGTGAAGGCGATGCCGATGCCGATCAGCAATGCCCACAGCGGCGAGAACGGCAGGCTGGCCGGTGTGGCGGGGGCTTCAACTGGTGCAGCGGCCGAGAGCGGCGCGGCTGCGGTGGCGCTGACCGCATCCAGCGGGATGGTTCGGGTTTCCGGCGGATAGCAGAAGCCGGCCTCGGCACAGCCCTGATAGGTGACGCTGAGGCTGGCGTTGGCCGCCGCCTGTTGCAGCGGCACCTGCAGATTCAGCTGCTGTTTGAAAATCGCCACTTCGCCGAAGAATTCATCCTTGTGGCTCAGTCCTTCGGGCAGGGTAAACGCGCCGAGCGTCGCCTGCTGCGGCACCAGTTTGATCTGCTGACGATACAGGTAGTAGCCGGGGCGGATCTGCCAGTTCAGCGTTACCTGGTTGCCTTGCTGTTTGAAATCGAAAGCGAAGGCCTGATCGACAGGCACGAACTGGCTGCCGCCCTTCGGCGCGAACAGCGAAGCCTGCGCCGCCTGCGGCAGGAAGCACAGGCTGCACAGCAGCAAAATCAATTTAAGGAAGCGTTGATCCATAACAGGTAGTCTTTATCTCCGGCCATCACCGGCAAGACCAGCAGCTCAGGCGTCTGGTAAGGGTGATGTTGTTTCAGGGTGTCGAGCAGGGCTTGCTGACGGCGGCGATCGCTTTTGAACAGCATCTGCACTTCGTATTCCTGTTCCAGTTTCCCTTCCCAGTAATACAGCGAGGTGGCGCCGGGCAGCAGCGTGGCGCAGGCCGCCAGCTTATCGCCCAAGACCCGCGCCGCCAGTTCCTGGGCGCTGGCTTCATCGGGTGCGGTACAGAGTATGACGACAGCTTCGCAATCAGACATCTTCAGCCCTCTCATCGGTTTGAATGGGCACTATACCCTGAAGGCGGATTGGCTAGAAGGCGAGTTTATCGCCAGAAGGAAAACCGGGGCCGCAGCCCCGGTCTAAGCCTTACAGCATGACGCTGCCGAGCAGGAAGCCGAATACCACCGCGAAAATCACGCCCATGGTGCCGGGAATGAAGAACGGATGGTTGAACACGAAGCGGCCGATGCGCGTGGTGCCGGTATCGTCCATCTGCACCGCGGCGACCAGCGTCGGGTAGGTCGGCAGGATGAACAGGCCGGAAACGGCGGCGAAGGAGGCGACGGCGGTCAGCGGCGACACGTTCAGCGCCAGCGCCATCGGCATCAGCGCCTTGGCGGTGGCGGCCTGCGAGTACAGCAGCGCCGAGCAGAAGAAGAAGATCACCGCCAGTAGCCACGGGTGCGCCTGAATGACGCTGCCGGCCGTCTCTTTGATCCAGTCGATGTTGGCCTGCACGAAAGTATCGCCCAGCCAGGCGACGCCGAGGATACAGATACAGGCGCTCATGCCGGCCTTGAAGGTGCTGGAGTTCAGCACCATGTCGGTGTCGACGCGGCACAGCAGGGTGGTCAGCGTGGCGACGCTCAGCATGATGATCAGGATGGCGTTGGTGGTGTTCATCAGCGGCTTGGCCACCAGGCCCAGGCCCGGGCTGTTGATGATGGCGTAAGCCACTACGCACAGCACGCCCAGCAGGAACAGCAGCACCGAGGTTTTGGCGCGCGGTTTGATCGCCAGCGCGTTGTTGCCGCGCAGGGTGATCAGACCCTCTTCCAGGCGTTTCAGATACACCGGGTCGTTAGACAGCTTGGAGTCGAACAGCCAGGTCACCAGCAGCGACATCACCAGCACGGCGCAGAAGGTGGACGGGATCACCACCATCAACAGGTGCAGGTAGCTGACGCCGTGGCCTTCCATCACCGAAGACATGTACACCACCGCGGCGGAGATCGGCGAGGCGGTGATGGCGATCTGGGCGGACACCACGGCGGTCGACAGCGGGCGGCAAGGCTTGATGCCCTGTTCTTTCGCCACTTCGGCGATCACCGGCAGCGCCGAGAGCGAGATGTTGCCGGTGCCGGCGAAGATGGTCAGGAAGTAAGTGACGATAGGGGCGAGAATGGTGATGTGTTTGGGGTTCTTGCGCAGCAGTTTTTCGGTCTGCTGCACCAGATAGTCCATCCCCCCGGCGACCTGCATCGCGGAGATCGCCGCGATCACCGCCATGATGATGGAAATCACGTCGAAGGGAATGCTGCCTGGCTTGACGCCGATCAGCGCCAGGACCAGAACGCCCAACCCCCCCGCGAACCCGATACCGATACCGCCCAACCTGGCCCCTAAAAAGATGGCCAGCAGAACGATAACCAATTCTACGGCTAGCATAGTGTTTACTCCTTAAAATGAGAGAAATTGAAAATCAAACGTTAAAATTTTGTGGGCGCCGGAAAGTAAAAAGGCACGCTATCCAGAGGATTTAGCGTGCCTTTCAGGGCTACCGGGTAGGTCTGTTATTGTTCATTTTCATCCGTATAGCGTTTGGCTTTATAGGCCGGGTGCATCAGGTTCTCCACGGAGAAGATGTCATCCAGCTCGGCTTCGGTCAGCAGGCCGCGTTCCAGCACCACTTCGCGCACGCTCTTGCCGGTTTCGGCGCAGATCTTCCCGACGATGTCACCGTTGTGGTGGCCAATGAACGGGTTCAGATAGGTGACGATACCGATCGAGTTGAAGACGTAGTGTTCGCAGACTTCTTTATTCGCGGTGATGCCGTTAATGCATTTTTCCAGCAGGTTGTAGCAGGCGTTGGTCAGGATGTGGATCGACTCGAACATCGCCTGGCCGATCACCGGCTCCATCACGTTCAGCTGCAGCTGGCCCGCTTCGGCCGCCATGGTAACGCAAGTGTCGTTGCCAATCACCTTGAAACACACCTGATTGACCACTTCCGGCACCACCGGGTTCACTTTGGCCGGCATGATGGACGACCCCGCCTGCAGCTCCGGCAGGTTGATTTCGTTCAGGCCGGCGCGCGGGCCGGAGGAGAGCAGGCGCAGGTCGTTACAGATTTTGGACAGTTTCACCGCCAGGCGTTTGAGTGCGCTGTGCACCATCACGTAGGCGCCGCAGTCGGAGGTGGCTTCGATCAGGTCTTCCGCCGGTACCACCGGCAGGCCGCTGACTTCCGCCAGTTTTTGCACCGCCAGCGGCTGATAGCCTTCCGGGGTGTTGAGTGCGGTGCCGATGGCGGTGGCGCCCAGGTTAACTTCCAGCAGCAGCTCCGCGGTGCGGTGCAGGTTGCGGGTCTCTTCGTTCAGCAGCACGCTGAAGGCGTGGAATTCCTGGCCGAGGGTCATCGGCACTGCGTCCTGCAGCTGGGTGCGGCCCATTTTCAGGATGGTTTCGAACTCTTTCGCCTTGCGATCGAAGCCTTCACGCAGCTGGTTGATGGCGTCGATCAGTTTCTGGTTGGAGGCGTACACCGCGATGCGGAACCCGGTCGGGTAGGCGTCGTTGGTGGACTGGCACTTATTGAGGTGATCGTTCGGGTTCAGGTACTGGTATTCGCCTTTTTGATGGCCCATCAGCTCCAGGCCGATGTTCGCCAGCACTTCGTTGGTGTTCATGTTCAGCGAGGTGCCTGCGCCGCCCTGGAACACGTCCACCGGGAACTGATCCATGCACTTGCCTTTATCCAGCACCTCGTCGCAGGCCTGGATGATCACGTCGGCGATTTTGCGTGGGATGGTTTTGAGTTCTTTGTTGGCCATCGCCGCGGCCTTTTTCACCATCACCATGCCGCGAACGAACTCGGGGACATCGCTGATTTTGCTGTTGCTGATGTAGAAGTTTTCAATCGCACGCAGAGTGTGAACTCCGTAGTAAGCGTCTGCGGGGACTTCACGTGTTCCTAACAGGTCTTCTTCGATACGAATGTTGTTTGACATGAGAACCTTCTCTATGTGTTGCTGCCGAATTAATAATTTGTCAGGTCAAGGCTAGTAAGGGCACAGCCTAAATTAATGTTGCCGAAGGCTTGGGGCGTGAAACGATTAACCAAATCGCCCGTTGCTGCCCAGATCATATGCTGGTTGATAAGAAATGACTGAATCCAGATCACCTTATGGTGTTTAAGGATATGCCCTTTTCCGGTTCTGTGACTTCTTTCACGTTTGTGAACTTTAGCAATAAAAACCGGCTCTCGGTTGAAATGGTGGGGGGATGCCCTCATTGTAATGGTGTCGGCCGTTTACGGCCTCTTTTTTCGCGCCGTCGCCCCGTGGCGGCCGTGCCTTACCTACCGATAGGAGAACCAGGTGCGCTGGTTACCGCTACTGCTGATATTTCTGCTGGCTTACATAGAAATATCCATCTTTATCAAAGTCGCCGCCGTGCTCGGCGTGGCTGTCACCCTGCTGTTGGTGGTGTTCAGCTCCTGCGTCGGCATTTCGCTGGTGCGCAATCAGGGCATGAAAACCTTCGTGCAGATGCAGCAAAAACTGGCGGCCGGCGAAAGCCCGGCGGCGGAAATGGTGAAAAGCGTTTCGCTGGTGCTGGCGGGCTTCCTGCTGCTGATACCGGGCTTCTTCACCGACTTCCTCGGCCTGTTGCTGCTGCTGCCGCCGGTGCAAAAATCGCTGACGCTGAAGCTGATGCCGCACCTGTCGGTGTATCGCCCCGGCGGTTGGACGGGCGGCGACGCCGCCAACGGCAATACCTTCGACGGCGAATTCCAGCGCAAGGACGACGAACGCCCGGTGCTGGAACACCGCCCGGACGAGGATCGCAAACCTCACGATCGTTAAGCAAACGCGGCTCAGGCCGCGTTTTTCATCTCTGCGGCACTCGCCGAACCGAAAATGCGAAATTTTTTTTGTTCGCCCCCTTGAAGGGGGCTGGAACGCCCCCATCTCAAATGCCACGAGGCCGGTAATAACAACCATCCGGTGTACAACCCTAAATCTGATAGAGACCTTCTTACAGGAGAGCGTTCAATGAGTATTCGTCCATTGCATGACCGCGTTATCGTCAAGCGCAAAGAAGTTGAATCAAAATCTGCTGGCGGCATCGTCCTGACTGGCTCTGCTGCGGGTAAATCCACTCGCGGTGAAGTGGTTGCAGTGGGTAAAGGGCGTGTGCTGGAAAACGGCAACATCCAACCGCTGGATGTGAAAGTTGGCGATATCGTGATTTTCAACGACGGCTACGGCGTGAAAGCAGAGAAGATCGACAATGAAGAAGTGTTGATCATGTCCGAAAGCGACATTCTGGCAATTGTTGAAGCGTAATTGCGCTTTATCTTCTGAACTGAACGAGTTGAAGGGAAATACCAATGGCAGCTAAAGACGTAAAATTCGGCAATGACGCTCGCGTGAAAATGCTCCGCGGCGTGAATGTTCTCGCTGATGCAGTAAAAGTGACCCTGGGCCCGAAAGGCCG
>Ga0308156_1001002_pt1 | contig 39746 bp, 40 predicted proteins | sample PhyAR2_FD_201041 | JGI IMG/M metagenome (GOLD analysis project Ga0308156, IMG submission 201041) | Phyllosphere microbial communities from UC Gill Tract Community Farm, Albany, California, United States - DLSL A.R2 | ecosystem: Host-associated > Plants > Phyllosphere > Unclassified | place: USA... | reverse complement strand
CGGCCGTGAAGACCGGTCTGGCCGACGACCCGCAGCAGCAGCTCGACCTCGACGAGGCCCGCAAGCTCATCAACGCCCTCGCCGGTCTCATCACCGCGGGCGCGCCCGAGATCAGCGACATGCACGCGCGCTCCCTGCGCGACGGTCTGCGGTCGCTGCAGCTCGCCTTCCGCGAGGCGTCGACGATCCAGGACCCGATCGGCAAGGGGCCGGGCGAGAAGTGGACGGGTCCCGTCACGTAGGTCGCTCGTTCTGGGGTACCGGGCTCTGGGATGCCTCTTCCCCGAGGCAAGAGCAGGGCCCCTACCCCGATTGCCTCGGGGAAGAGGCATCCCGCCGCCCTGTGCCGCAAGGCAGCTCCTCCGCGACACCCGTGGGGGAACGAAAAGACCCCTTCGCCTGTGCCGCAGGACAACTCCTCCGCGACACCGGGCGGGAGGGACCTGTCATGGGAACAGGGGATGCCACGAGAACAGGCTGATCGCATCGGAAACGGCCTGTCGCCGTGGCATCCCCTGTTCTGGTGACGTCGAGGGAGAGAGCGGTGCTCAGGCGTCGGTGCTGCGGTGCAGCTTCACCGTCAGGGAGTCCACGAGGACCGCGATGCGGTCGTCCGCCGACCACCGGCGCGCGAGGCGGGCGAGGACGGCATCCAGCTCCTCCTGCTCCAGGCCCGCCATCAGCTGCAGGTGCACCACGAGCTCGGGTCCGCGGAGGCGACCGGTCGGATCGCCCGACTCGACGGCCAGGTCGAGCACCGCGAGTTCACCCGAGATGCTCTCCTGCAGCCCGGTGAAGATCGTCGGCGAGGTGTGCGCCGGCTCCCACGCCTCGCCCTGCGCGATCGCCCAGACAGCGGGCCGGCGCAGCACGAACTCCGTCTCGGACGCGGGGTCGATAACGATGAGCCCGGTGTCCTCGGACGCGGCCGCGAGGGCCGTGCGACGACCGTCGGCGGGGACCGGGCGGGCCGCGGCATCCCACGTCTGCAGGGCGGTCACCGAGGTGAACACCGGCAGGACCTTTCGCCCGTCGGGCGCGGCGACCGTCACGATCGACAGCTCCTGCGTCTTGTCGACCTCGAGACCGTGCGCGCCGATGCCGTGATCGCCCTTCTCCGCGACGAGCGGGATCAGCAGACGGGCATCGCGGTAGGCGTCGACGACCGTGCGCGCATCGCCGTCGCCCGAACGGAACGCGAGGAGCGCCGCGAGCAGGGCCGGATCGGCGGAGCCGTCGTCACCCGAGTGCGGGTTGGCCTGGAAGCTGCGGCCCTCCCAGGGCACCCCGGCCGAGTCCGCACCGTGGTGGGCAGCTCCGTGGCCGGCCGGATCGTCAGTGTCCGGCGACATCCAGTGCCTCGGCCAGCGTGAACTGGCCCGCGTAGAGCGCCTTGCCGACGATCGCGCCCTCGACCCCCAGGGGCACGAGCTCGCGCAGCGCCGCGATGTCGTCGAGGCTCGAGACCCCGCCGGAGGCGACGATCGGCTTGGGCGTGCGCTGGGTCATCTCGCGCAGCAGTTCGATGTTCGGGCCGCGCAGCGTGCCGTCCTTCGTGACGTCGGTGACGACGTAACGGCTGCACCCGGCGTCCTCGAGGCGCTCCAGCACCGTCCAGAGGTCGCCGCCGTCGCGCGTCCAGCCGCGCGCCGCCAGGGTCGTGCCGCGCACGTCGAGGCCCACCGCGATGGCCTCGCCGTAGCGGTTGATGACGTCGGCGGCCCATTCCGGGTTCTCCAGCGCCGCGGTGCCGAGGTTGATGCGGCTCGCGCCGCTCTCGAGCGCCGCCTCGAGGGATCGGTCGTCGCGGATGCCGCCGGAGAGCTCGACCTGCACGCCCTTGACCTGCTTGATGACCTTGCGCATGACACCGGCGTTGCTGCCGCGTCCGAAGGCGGCATCCAGATCCACGAGGTGGATCCACTGGGCGCCCTGGCGGGCGAAGTCGGCCGCCGCGTCGACGGGGTCCCCGTAGCTCGTCTCGGTGCCCGCCTCCCCCTGGGTCAGACGGACGGCCTTGCCGTCGGCGACATCGACCGCCGGAAGCAGCACAAGTTCGGGCGTGGACGCGAAATCGTTCATGGCTCCTCGGACCCGTCGGCGCATCTCGCCGAGCCTGGGCACGAGGTCACACAGTAGTCGTGCGCAGCCCGTCGATCCAATTGGCGAGGAGGCGGATGCCGGCTTCGCCCGACTTCTCGGGATGGAACTGCGTGGCCGACAGCGGACCGTTCTCGACGGCCGCGAGGAACGGGGCTCCGTAGGTGCACCACGTCAACACGGGCTCGGGGAACGGCGGCGTGACCTCGAGCGACCACCCCTGCGCCGCGTACGAGTGCACGAAGTAGAACCGTTCGTTCTCGATCCCGTCGAACAGACGGGATCCGGATCCGGATGCCACGGTGTTCCACCCCATGTGCGGAAGCACCGGAGCGTCGAGCTCGGCGACGGTGCCCGGCCATTCACCGAGTCCCTCCGTGTCGGCACCCCGCTCGATCCCGCGTTCGAACATGACCTGCATGCCGACGCAGATGCCGAGGACCGGACGACCACCGGCCAGGCGTCGGTCGATGATCTCCCCTCCCCGACTCTCGTTCAGGGCTCCCATCACCGCGCTGTATGCGCCGACACCGGGGACGAGAAGCCCGTCGGCGTCGAGCAGCAGCGACCGATCGGAGGTCAGACGCGCGTCGGCGCCGGCCTCGATGAGGGCTTTCACGGCCGAGTGGACGTTGCCGGAACCGTAATCCAGAACGGCGACGACGGGCTTGTGCGTCACAGGGCGCCCTTGGTGCTCGGGATGCCGTCGACGAGGGGGTCCAGTGCCTTGGCCTGGCGGAACGCGCGCGCGAGCGCCTTGTACTCGGCCTCGGCGATGTGGTGAGGGTCGCGCCCGCCGAGCACGCGCACGTGAACGGTCAGTCCCGCGTGGATCGAGATCGCCTCGAACGAGTGCCGCACGAGGGACCCGGTGAAGTGGCCGCCGATGAGGTGGTGCTCGAAGCCGGCGGGCTCGCCCGTGTGCACGAGGTACGGTCGGCCGCTGATGTCGACGACCGCTTGAGCGAGGGCCTCGTCGAGCGGCACGAGGGCGTCGCCGTAGCGCGCGATGCCCGACTTGTCGCCGAGCGCCTGACGGATGGCCTGGCCGAGCACGATCGAGGTGTCCTCGACGGTGTGGTGGGCGTCGATGTGGGTGTCGCCCGTCGCGCGCACGCGAAGGTCGGTCAGCGAGTGCTTGGCGAACGCCGTGAGCATGTGGTCGAAGAACGGGACGGTCGTCTGGATGTCGCTGGCACCGCGGCCGTCGAGGTCGAGCTCGAGCTCGATGCGCGACTCGCTCGTCTCGCGGGCGATCGAGGCGGTGCGGGGCGTGGCGGGGCCGGTCATGACCGCGATCCTACCGACGCGAGGGCGTCGAGGAACGCGGTCGTCTCGTCGGCGGTGCCGGCCGTGACGCGCAGGTGGTGCGCGATGCCGACGTCGCGGATGAGCACCCCGCGGTCGTAGAGCGCCTTCCACGTCGCCGCGGGGTCCTCGACGCCGCCGAACAGGACGAAGTTCGTCCAGGACTCGTGCGCGGAGTATCCGAGAGCCGACACCGTGGCCGAGATCCGGTCGCGCTGGGCGACGATCTCGTCGACCATCGACAGCATGGTCTCGGCGTGGCTCAGCGCAGCCGTCGCCGCCGCCTGGGTGAGGGCGCTGAGGTGGTACGGCAACCGTACGAGCCGCAGGGCGTCGACGAGCGCGGGATCGGCGGCGAGGTACCCCACACGCGCACCTGCGAAGGCGAAGGCCTTGCTCATGGTGCGCGAGACGACGAGGCGAGGACGACCCGGCAGCAGGGTGACCGCGGACGGTTCGTCGCGCGGCGCGAACTCCTGGTACGCCTCGTCGACGATGACGATCCCGTCGGTGGCGTTGTAGACCGCCTCGACGACGTCGAGACGGAGAGGTGTGCCGGTGGGGTTGTTGGGCGCGCAGAGGAACACGATGTCAGGGCGCTGCTCGCGCACCTGCGCGGCCGCGAAGTCGGGGCTGAGGGTGAAGTCGTGCTCCCGCTCCCCCGCGATCCACTGCGCACCCGTCGCGCGGGTGAGGATCGGGTACATCGAGTACGTCGGCGCGAAGCCCATCGCGGTGCGGCCGGGGCCGCCGAAGGCCTGCAGGATGTGCTGCAGCACCTCGTTGGACCCGTTGGCCGCCCAGATCTGCTCGGGGGCGAGACCGTGGCCGAGGTACCCGGCGAAGGCCTCGCGGAGCCCGGTGAACTCACGGTCGGGGTAGCGGTTGACGTCGCGCAGCGCTCGGGCGACGGCGTCCAGGATGTCGTCGGCGACCTCGGGTGGAACGGGATGCGTGTTCTCGTTCACGTTGAGAGCCACCGGGAGCGCCGCTTGCGGAGCACCGTAGGGAGTCATCCCCCGCAGATCGTCGCGAAGAGGCAGGTCGTCGAGGCGCACAGTCACCCCACCAATCGTAGGCGGGTCATGACCCTCCGCGTTGCGGAGAGCATCGATTCCGGACCGCGCCGCAGCCGAGGCTCAGGCGGCGGACACGCGTCGGAGCTCACCGCTCTCGGCGCGCGCCGGATGACTCTGGGCGCGCGCCTGCTGGCTGTCGGCTCGCACATCGGTTCCGCGTACATCGGTTCCGCGCGCATCGGTTCAAGGGGCGGCGAGGTACTCCGAGGGAATGGCGATGCGCTGGCCGGCCGCGACCACGCTGCCGTCGAGGGCGTTCAAGCGAGAGATCTCGGCCACGACGTCGCGGGGATCCGCCTGCGGAGCGACGTCTTCGGCGATCGACCACAGGGTCTCGCCGCTCATGACAGTGATCTCGGCGAACGAACCGCTCGGGGCGCCACCCTCTGCCGAAGCGAGTGCCGCGCCGCCGCCCACGATGGCGAGCCCGAGGGCGACGACCACCGGTAGCGCGACGAGGAAAGCGATGACCCGACGACCGCGTGCGGTCAGACGCAGCCGGGTGACGGGGGCGGGGGTGACGGACAAGCTGCTCATGGTGTGCTCCTTGGTGGGGAGAGATTCGCACCCCGCCCTCGGCCGGGAGGACGGTGGTGCGAATCTGTATTCCGAATCTATCTTCGATACTTTCGAGTGTCAACACCGGCTGTGATCGGAGACGAATCGAACGCGACACGCGAGAGCCTCCGTGTCATTCGGGTCGTCCACCGGATACGGTTTCGACACGGAGACCTCATCACCAACCTCCGACATTCGAATTTCCGCCGCAGAATCCGCGGCGCGAGGGGAGCGCAGATGACCGACGCGACGACCGCCGCCGGCCGCGAACGACCGCAGACACGGCGACGCAAGAACCTCAGCGACAAGCAGCTCGCCATCCTCGAGGTCATCCAGCGATCCATCGCGCGGCACGGCTATCCGCCGAGCATGCGCGAGATCGGCGACGCCGTCGGACTGAAGTCGCTGTCGAGCGTCACGCATCAGCTGAACCAGCTCGAGCTCAGCGGCTACCTTCGCCGCGACCCGGGGAAGACGCGCGCGATGGAGGTGCTGATCGACCTCCCCGGCGCCGCCGCCGAGAACCCGGCCGACACCGCCCCCGCCCTGGGCGACGCCGCCCTGGTCCCCCTCGTCGGGCGCATCGCCGCCGGCGTGCCCATCACGGCCGACCAGCAGGTGGAGGAGATCTTCCCGCTCCCGCGCCAGCTCGTCGGCAAGGGCGAGCTGTTCATGCTCAAGGTGTCAGGCGACTCGATGATCGATGCCGCCATCTGCGACGGCGACTGGGTCGTCGTGCGCTCGCAGGCGACCGCGGAGAACGGCGAGATCGTCGCGGCGATGCTCGACGGCGAGGCGACGGTGAAGACCTTCCGCCGCCGCGACGGCCACACCTGGCTCCTCCCCCGCAACAGCGCCTTCGAGCCGATCCTCGGCGACGAGGCCGTCGTGCTGGGCCGCGTCGTGGCGGTGCTGCGCGCGGTCTGACGGCGCGCCCGACGCCGGGTCGCCGTGCGCGCACGGGCCTGCCGAGCCTCGGGACCGGCATCCGGATCCGCCCCGCCTCTCCGCGGATGTCGGAGCCCCTCCCTAGGCTGGGTCCATGGCAGACACCCTCCCCTACGGTTCCTGGCCCTCGCCCCTCACGCCCGAGTCGGTGGCGCGATCGTCCCCTCGCGTCGACGGCGCGCGGCTCGTGGGCGACGAGGTGTGGTGGGGAGAATCCGTGCCCGCAGAGGCCGGCCGTGTCGCCGTCAAGCGCCGCCTCGCGGACGGCAGCGTCGAGACCGTCCTCCCGGCCCCCGGCAACGCGCGATCGGCGGTGCACGAGTACGGTGGCGGCGCGTGGACGGCATCCGACGACGGTGAACTCTTCTACGTCGAGAAGACCGACCAGCGCGTCTATGCTCTCCGCCCGGGCGGCACCGCCCGCGCCCTGACCCCGGCCGACGACGCCGTGCGCCACGGCGGCCTGCGGTTCGAGCACGGGGTACTGCTCGCCGTCCGTGAGACGCACGGCGACGAGCGCGTCCCGGCGCGGGCGATCGTCCGGATCGCGACGGATGCCGAGGCCGCCGGTGAGATCCTGGCCACCGGCAGCAACTTCCTCGCCCAGCCCGCGCTCTCCCCCGACGGACGCCACCTCGCGTGGGTCGCCTGGAACCACCCCGACATGCCGTGGGATGCCACGACCATCCGTGTCGCCGATCTCGACACCGGCGTCGTCCGCGATGTCGCAGGCGGCGATAACCGGGCTCCCCTGCAACCCGTCTGGCTCGGCGACGACGAGCTGCTGTACGCCGATGACCCCGACGGGCGCTGGAACCTCTTCCGCCATCCCCTCGACGGCGATGCGCAAGCGGTCTCCCCCGCGGACGCCGACACCGGCGGCGGCCTCTGGGTGCTGGGCACCCGCTGGTTCGCGGCGACCGACGACGGGCGCATCGTGGCCGTGCGGACCGACGGCGGCGACGAGGTGGTCGAGATCGCTCCCTCGGGCGTCCGCCCGCTCGATGTCCCGCCGGTAGCCGGAACCGCCGTCGACGACGCACGCGGCGCGCGCGTCCTCGTCTCCGGCGCCGACGGCGGGGGGCGGTCGGGCCTCTGGCTGCTGGACCTGGATACCCGCGTGGTCGACCTCGTCACGGGCGGGGCGGGGCCGTGGGGCGACGAATGGATGCCGACGGCCCTCGCCCTCGAGACCGAGGGGCCGCACGGCCCGGTGCACGCTTTCGCCTACGCGCCGACCCACCCCGACGTCGTCGCCCCCGCCGACGAACGTCCGCCGTACGTCGTGATGGTGCACGGCGGCCCCACGTCACAGGTCGGGCCGGCTCCCTCGGCGAAGACCGCGTTCTTCACCAGCCGCGGCATCGGCGTCCTCGACGTGAACTACGGAGGATCCACCGGCTACGGCCGCGGGTACCGCGATCGTCTGAAGGGGCAGTGGGGCGTCGTCGACGTCGACGACGTCGCCGCCGCGGCATCCGCCCTCGCCGACGCGGGGCTCGCCGATCCGGAACGCCTCGCGATCGCCGGCGGCTCCGCGGGCGGGTGGACCGTCCTCGCCGCGGTCACGAACACCGACGTGTTCTCGGCGGGCATCTCGCGATACGGCGTGGGCGACGCCCGGGCATTGGCCGAAGACACCCACGACTTCGAGGCGCGCTACCTCGACGGCCTCATCGGCCCGCTGCCCGAGGCCGAAGAGGTGTACGTCGAGCGGTCACCGCTCAGCCATCCGGAGCGGTTCCGGGTCCCTCTCCTCATCCTGCAGGGCAGTGAGGATCGGGTCGTTCCCCCGTCCCAGGCAGAGGCCATCCGCGACGCTCTGACGGCGCACGGCGTCCCTCACGCGTACGTGCTCTACGAGGGCGAAGGGCACGGCTTCCGGCGCGCGGAGACCGTGGTCGACTCGCTCGAGCGCGAACTCGGATTCCTGGGCGCGGTGTTCGGCTTCGAGACGCCCGGGGTCCCTGCGCTCACCCTGGACTGAGGCCCCCGCGGGCGCTCGCCCGACGACGACCACACGGGGAGACGCCCCGCGCCACCGGTCGTCGGCGGTCAGTCCCGCTGCAGCAGGCGCAAGCGGCTCGCCATGCGGAAGGCGTCGGGCCTGCCCGCCGTGCGGGACAGGAACACGTCGAGGTCGACGGATGAGTGCACGTCGAGAGAGGTATCGGCATCCACGAGGACGTCGATGAGGCTCACGAACCGTTGCTGGGCGGAGGGACCGACCTCGTCCAGGGGTGGCACGTCCGTGATCGTCCAGTGCGGGTAGATGCGGCTCCAGTGCCGGTACTCCGCGGGCGCAAGCGGCGAATCGCACAGCTGCGCGAACGTCGCGGTCAGCGACCGGTCGTCCGCGAACGTGACGGTGACCTCCCGGTCGCGGACCGACAGGCGCTGCGTGGGCGTCGGAGCCCCCGGCGGCGCCGACGTCGACCACACCCCCGCACGGAAGCCCGAACGGGACGCCGGCGCACGCGTGCGATAGTCCACGGCCCCGTCGAGACGGCAGACATCGAGATGGGCCTCGAGCAGGGCGATGCCGGGAACGAAGAGGTGATGCCAGACGGGATCGGGCAGCAGATCCCGCGGAGCGTAGTTCGAGGTCGCGACGAGGGCGCATCCGCGCTCTCGCGTGTGCGTGAGCAGGCGCGTCAGGAGACGGGCATCGCCGGGATCGTGGACGTGCAGTTCGTCGAAGAACAGCAGGCGACGGCCGCCGATGACGTCGTCGAGCGCTCGGGCCGTGGCATCCGGTTCGCTCCGATGCCGCTGGATGCGGCGGTGGAGGTCGTCGAAGAAGCCGTGGACGTGCACGCGCGTGGCGAGCCCGGCCGGAAGAGCGGCGTGAAGCGCGTCGGCGAGCCAGGATTTGCCCCGACCCGCGGGTCCGTGGAGGTAGATCCCCCGCGTGTCCTCCCCGGCGAGAGCTCGTGTGGCCGCTCGAGCCATCCGGTCCAGAACCGCGCGCTGGGTCGAATCGAGCGCGAAGCCCTCCCGCCGCGCGCGGGCCTCCACGGCGATGAGGAGCGGGTCCGGCGATGACATTGTGGAAGCGTCGCACGTCCCGCGCGGTGCGATGACACGATGTCTCACCGTCGAGACGCCCGCGACGGACGGCGGGCCCTCGCGCCCGGGCGCGAGGGCCCCCGGTCAGGCGACGTACGGTTCGAGCTCGGCCGCCAGTCGGGCCCCCACGTGCGCGTGGAGGAAGGTCCCCGTCTCGCGGTGCTCCTGCGCGAGGATCAGACCGCTCTCGTGCACCGCCGAGACGAGATCGCCCCGGTCGTACGGGACGACGGCCTGCACCTCGACGGCGGGACGCGGCAGGGCGTCCTCGATCGCGGCGCGGAGCGCGTCGATCCCCTCGCCCGTCCGCGACGACACGAAGTGCGCCTGCGGAGCGAGCCCGCGCAGCACGAGGCGGTCGTCGTCACTGACCAGATCCGCTTTGTTGAACACCACGATCTCGTGGCCGAAGTCGGCCTCGACGTCGCCCATCACATCGCGCACCGTCGCCAGCTGGGCGGCCGGATCCGGGTGCGACGCGTCGACGACGTGGAGGATCACGTCGGCGTCGCCCACCTCTTCGAGCGTCGATCGGAACGCCTCGACCAGCTGGTGCGGCAGGTTTCGCACGAATCCGACCGTATCGGTCAGCGTGTAGACGCGTCCGTCGGTGGTCTCGGAGCGGCGGACGGTGGCATCCAGGGTCGCGAACAAGGCGTTCTCGACGAGCACGCCCGCGCTGGTCAGCCGGTTGAGAAGGCTCGACTTCCCGGCGTTGGTGTACCCGGCGATGGCCACGGAGGGGATCGTGTGCCGCTTGCGTTCGGCGCGTTTCGCCGCGCGAGCCGGGGCGAAGTCCCGCAACTGCTTGCGCAGGAGCGCCATCTTGGTGCGGATGCGGCGCCGATCGAGTTCGATCTTCGTCTCACCGGGACCGCGCGAGCCCATGCCCGCGCCGCCCGCACCGACCTGTCCACCGGCCTGCCGCGACATCGAGTCACCCCAACCGCGCAGGCGCGGGAGCAGGTACTCGAGCTGGGCGAGCTCGACCTGCGCCTTGCCCTCGCGGCTCTTGGCGTGCTGACTGAAGATGTCGAGGATGACCGTCGTGCGATCGATGACCTTGACCTTCACCACGTCTTCCAGCGCACGCCGCTGGCTCGGAGCCAGCTCCGTGTCGGCGATGACGGTGTCGGCACCGACGGCGGCGACGATGTCGCGCAGTTCCTCGGCCTTGCCTCGTCCGACGTACGTCGCCGGATCGGGATGCGGCCGCCGCTGGAGCACGCCGTCGAGGACGACCGCGCCGGCCGTCTCGGCGAGCGCGGCGAGTTCGCGCAGCGAGTTCTCGGCATCCGCCTGATAACCCTGCGGATGCACGCCCACGAGAACGACGTTCTCGAGCCGCAGCTGGCGGTACTCGACCTCGGTGACGTCTTCGAGCTCGGTCGACAGTCCGGGCACGCGCCGGAGCGCGGCGCGCTCTTCGCGGTCCCACTGGTCGCCGTCGGAGCTCCCGCCGTAGGCGGTCGCGGCGTCCTGCAGAGCCTGAGCCGCACCGAAGACCCGGACCCCGCGGTGCGCGTCGGCGCGCGACAGCACGCGGTCCACCGGGTCCACCGGGGCCGCGTCCGTGTTCGGGGGTGTGGTCTGTTCGGTCATGTGTTCCTTTCGCCCGCGGGCTCCCGCGGATCCTGTCTGCTGTCCTCGCACTTTAGCCGCCCCCGGCGTCGCGAGTCCGGGTCCGTTATCCTGTCGGAATGGGCAGCGACCACTACTTCAGCGCGTCGCCGTCGAGTCCCGAACAGCTCCGCCGCATCCGTGTGACGCTCGCCGGTCGCGACCTCGAGGTCGTCACGGCGGGCGGAGTCTTCAGCCCCGATCATGTGGATGCCGGGACCTCGGTGCTCCTCGCCAACACGCCGCCCCCTCCCGTCGGTGGGCACTTCCTCGACCTGGGGTGCGGGTGGGGTCCGATCTCGCTGTCGCTGGCGCTCGCGTCACCGCACGCGACCGTGTGGGCGGTCGACGTCAACGAGCGGGCTCTCGATCTCGTGAGGCGAAATGCCGAAGAGCTCGGCCTCACCAACGTCAACGCCGTGCGTCCGGAGGATGTTCCCGACGACGTCTCCTTCCGTACGATCCGTTCCAACCCGCCGATCCGCGTGGGCAAGAGCGAACTGCACAGCATGCTCGAGCACTGGATCCCCCGCCTGTCCGAACGCTCGGACGGGTGGTTCGTGGTGCAGCGCAACCTGGGCTCCGACTCGCTCCAGCGCTGGCTCGCGGCATCCTTCACCCCCGGGTACAGCGTGCAGCGTGCCGCCACGGGCCGCGGCTTCCGCGTGCTGCGGGTGCGCCGCCACGGCTCGCCCCCGAGCGAGCCCATCGACATCGTCTCCTGAGCCCGGCGCGGCCCGGGGCGCGCGGGGGCGAACGGATGCCGAGATCACACGATCCGCACCAGACCACACCTGCGGGAAGGCGTGTGCCGTGCGCGCTCGCGCCGATCGTGTGATCTCGCGCCGCGCGGAGACGCCGCGCGGAGACGCCGCGCGGAGACGCCGCGCGGAGCCGCGGCGTCAGGCCAGCGTCACCTCGCCCGTGAACACGAGCGAGGCCGGGCCGGAGAGGTAGACGTGGCCGTCGGCCACGCGGACGCCCAGGGTGCCCCCCGGGGTGTCGACGGTCCAGACGTCCGGCGCGGCCGACCCGGCCCAGTGCCGCACGGCGAGCGCCGCCGCGGCGACGCCGGTACCGCAGCTGAGCGTCTCCCCCACCCCGCGTTCGAACACACGCAGGCGGATCGCCCCCACGCCCTCCTGGACGAGCGGGTCGGCCGGAACGACGAACTCGACGTTCGCACCGTGGCGAGGAGCGGGGTCGAGGACGGGCTGGTAGGCGAGGTCGAGCGCCTCGAGCTCGGCATCCGATGCCACCGCCACGACCACGTGGGGGTTGCCGACATCGATGCCGACACCGGGACGGGCGACGGGCAGCCCCTTCGCACGGACGAGCGTGTCGGTCGCCTCGATCGCGAACGCACCGAGGTCGACCTCGTATCCGCGCTCACTGCGCGTGAGCGTCTTCACGCCCGCGCGGGTTCCGATGCGCAAGCCCCCGTCGAGGCTGGCGAGACCGGTGTCGCTGAGGTATCGGGCGAACACGCGCGTCCCGTTGCCGCACATCTCGGCCTTGGATCCGTCGGCGTTGCGGTAGTCCATGAACCACTCGGCACCGGATGCCGCCGCGTCGGCGCCCTCGTCGATCGCGGCGGAGCGGACCACGCGCAGCAGGCCGTCCGCCCCGATGCCGAAGTGACGATCGCACAGGACGGCGATCTGCGCGTCGGAGAGGTCGAGCTCGCCGTCGGGATCAGCCAGCACCACGAAGTCGTTGCCCGTACCGTGGCCCTTGGTGAACGCGTGAGTCGCCATGCCCCCAGTCTAGGGACGGCGGCGGAGTCGTCGTCGGACGCGTCTCGGTCCCCACGGCCCGGGAAGGCGCAGCCGCTAGGCTTTTCCGGCCTTCCCCTTCCCCCGGAGAACTGATGCCGAAGACCGCCGCTCTCGTCGCCCCCTCGTTCGATCGGCCGCCGCTGGACGATCTCGACCCCGGCGCGCCGGCGCAACTCGCCCCTCGCGTCGCTCTCGAGGGGCTGTGGTTCCGCGACGTGCGGGTCGACGCCCTGGATCTCGAGAGCGCCGAGCTGACGCTGTGCCGCCTCGACGGCATCCGGGCTCCCGAGGCCTCGCTGCGCTACGCGCACGTCTCGGAGTCCGCGTGGAGCGGATGGGACGTGCCGATCGTCCGCGCCGCGCGGGCGAGCTGGCGCGACCTCACGATCGACGGCACCCGCTCCGGGTCCGTCGAGGCGTACGAGTCGACCTGGAACGGCGTGCACTTCGTCAACTGTCGACTCGGATTCGTGAACCTGCGGGGATCGCGCCTGCAGGACGTCGCGTTCACGGACTGCACGATCGACGAGCTCGACCTCGGGCAGTCGCGCATCACGCGCTTCGCCGCCACGGGGACGCGGATCTCGCACCTCGTCGTCGAGCAGGCGACCCTGCAGCACGTCGACCTGCGGGGTGCGGAGCTCGAGGGTCTCGCGGGCCTGTCGGCTCTGCGAGGCGCCACGATCTCTTCCCTCCAGCTGCAGCAGCTGGCCCCGCTGCTCGCGGCGGATCGCGGAATCAGCGTCCGCGACTGAGACGTTCAGCGAGCGTTCACCGAGCGGGCGGCGGACCGCCCGGGCCGTCGACGATCAGACGCTTGCCCGTGGCCCACGTCTCGAAGGGCTCGTACCCGAGCGCATCGTAGAAGCCGCGGGCTCCGGCGTTGTCGGGTCGCACCATGAGCTGCACCTTGGGGCAGCCCATCGCCTCGAGCAGGCTCTCCGCTTCGGCGACGAGCGCCGTCCCGATGCCCCTCCCCCGATGGGTGTCGGCGGTGGCGAGGTAGTACAGCCAGCCGCGGTGCCCGTCGTACCCGGCCATCACACTGCCGACCACGGATCCGCCCTCGATCGCGACGAGGAAGAGCTCGGGCTGGACACGGAGCTTGCGCCGGATGTCCGCGCGCGGGTCGTTCCACGGTCGGGTGAGACCCGCCTCGTGCCAGAGCGCCACGACGGCGTCCTCATCGGCGGGGGCGAACGCCCGTACCTCGATGCTCATGAACGTTCCTCTCCGTCGGACACCAGGGCGGCGGCGTCCGTCGTCCGGGCGTCGACCCAGCGCGCCGTCTCGTACCGACGGAACCACGAGACCTGACGCCGTGCGTACCGGCGGGTGAGCGCCTGCGTCTCGGCGACGGCCTCTTCTCGCGTGAGGGCGCCGCGCACCTGCGCGAGGGCTTGGGCGTATCCGATCGCGCGCCCCGCGGTGACGCCCCGCTCGAGCCCCTCGGACCGGAGCGCCTCGACCTCGTCGACGAGTCCGGCCGCCCACATCCCCTCGACGCGCGCGTCGAGCAGCGGAACGAGCTCCTCCCGATCGATCGCCGTCGCGAGGATGCGGGTTCGCGGATGCCAGAACTCCGGCGCCTCCGGGAGGGCTCCCCCGTGCGTCTCACCGCCTTGCGCCAGGACCTCGAGCGCGCGCACGACGCGGCGTCCGTTGCGCGGATCGATGCGCTCAGCCGCCGCCGGATCCGCCGCGCGCAGACGGGCGAAGAGCGCGCCGGGGCCGAGTCGTTCCAGCTCGCCCTCCAGCTCGGCGCGCAGAGCCTCATCCCGCGGCGGGAAGCGGAAGTCCCACAGCACCCCCGACACGTACAGGCCCGATCCCCCGACGAGGATCGCGTCCGCGCCGCGGGCGTGGATGTCGCGGATCGCCGCGCGGGCGGCATCCTGGTACCAGGCGACCGCCGCCTCATCGGTCACCGCGAGGGCGTCGAAGAGATGGTGAGGGATGCCGCGACGCTCGGTGACCGGCAGCTTGGCGGTGCCGATGTCCATCCCGCGGTACAGCTGCATCGCGTCGGCGTTGACGATCTCGGCCGGGCACCCGCGGCCCGCGAGAGCCTCGGCGAGATCGAGGGAGAGCCCCGTCTTGCCGGTACCCGTGGCACCGACGACGGCCCACAGGGTCGGGGCGGTCACACGCCGACGCGGAGGGTGGGCAGGCCCAGCGACACCGCCCGGGGCGCTCCGGCCTCACCGGCGGGAGCGGGGACGCCGCATGACTCGGCCTGCGAACGATCCCACGCGTCTCCGGCGCGGGTGCGGCGGATGCGCAGCGGCGCACCGTCCGGCGCGTCGGCGAGCAGGTGGAAGGGCGCGGCGTGCGTCACCGTGACCGAGACGACGTCGCCGGGGCGCGGCACGGGCGACCCCGCCGGCAGCTCGAAGTGCACCAGGCGGTTGTCTTCGGCGCGACCGGTCAAGCGGTGCGTCTCGGCATCCTTCTTCCCCTCGCCGGTGGAGACCAGCACCTCGAGGGTGCGTCCGAGCTGCTTCCGGTTCTCTTCGGCGGCGATGCGGTCCTGCAGCGCGATGAGCCGCTCGTAACGTTCCTGCACCACCGCCTTCGGCACCTGATCCGGCATCGTCGCAGCAGGGGTACCCTCGCGGATCGAGTACTGGAAGGTGAAGGCGCTCGAGAAACGCGCGGCCTCGACGACGCGCAGCGTCTCTTGGAAGTCCTCCTCGGTCTCGCCGGGGAAGCCCACGATGATGTCGGTCGTGATCGCGGCGTGCGGGATGCGCTCGCGTACTCGGTCCAGGATGCCGAGGAACTTCTCGCTGCGGTACGAGCGGCGCATCGCCTTGAGGATGCGGTCGGAGCCCGACTGCAGCGGCATGTGGAGCTGCGGCATGACCGCCGGCGTCTCCGCCATCGCGGCGATGACGTCGTCGGTGAACGCGGCCGGGTGCGGGCTCGTGAAGCGCACGCGCTCGAGACCGTCGATCTCGCCCGCGGCGCGCAGCAGCTTGCCGAAGGCCAGGCGGTCCCCGAACTCCACGCCGTACGAGTTGACGTTCTGGCCGAGCAGCGTGACCTCGATCGCGCCGTCCTCGACGAGCAGGCGGATCTCGTTCAGGATGTCGCCGGGACGGCGGTCCTTCTCTTTGCCGCGCAGGCTCGGCACGATGCAGAACGTGCAGGTGTTGTTGCAGCCGACCGAGATCGACACCCAGCCGCTGTGGACCGAGTCGCGCTTGGTGGGAAGCGTGGAGGGGAAGATCTCGAGCGACTCGAGGATCTCGAGCTCGGCTTCGCCGTTGTGCCGCGCGCGCTCGAGCATGCCCGGGAGCGAACCCATGTTGTGCGTGCCGAAGACGACGTCGACCCACGGGGCCTTCTGCTGCACGGCGTCTTTGTCCATCTGGGCGAGGCAGCCGCCGACGGCGATCTGCATGCCCGCGTGCGCATCCTTGCGCGACTTGAGGTGCCCGAGCGTGCCGTAGAGCTTGCCGGCGGCGTTGTCGCGCACGGCGCAGGTGTTGATCACGACGACGTCGGCCTCGGTGCCGGCGTCGGCACGGACATAGCCCGCGCTCTCGAGTGAGCCGGAGAGCCGCTCCGAGTCGTGCACGTTCATCTGGCAGCCGAACGTGCGGACCTCGTAGGTGCGGGGTCCCGTGGCGCTCTGTGCGGCGGGGGACGGCGCGATCAGCGTCGGAGTCGAAACGGGGGTGGTCATGATGGGAGCAAGTCTAAGCGCCGGTCGTCCCGGGGTCCCTCGCCTGTGCACGTTCCGCGCTGCGCGCCGGCCCCTCGCGAATCGGGCGCAAGTGTGCGTTCGGGGGCCGGAATTCGTCGAGGCACCTCGGTACGTTGACAACGACGCGGGGGCGCCTCGCGTCGGTCCGTGCGTGCGCGGGCGCGGTGCGAAGGAGAGCTCCGTGAGGGACGAGCAGGCGTGGACCTCCTGGTCCGAACCCCTGATCGGCGCTGACCGGGACGCCGCGGCTCTCGCGGGTTCGCTCCTCGCCGGCACGTCGGTGATCATCGCCGGCACCCGCGGGAGCGGCCGGAGCCACCTTCTGCGCGCCGCCGTCCGCGAGCTGGCCACGCACGGTGTCGCACCCGTGGTCATCCGCCCGTCCACCGTGCTCTCCGATGTGCCGTTCGGCGCTCTGGATGCCGCGGGCGATCCCCGCATGATCGACCTGCGTCGAGGACGCGTGCCCGACGGGGATGTCGTCGTCCTCGTCGACGACGTCCACGCCCTCGACGTCGACTCCGCCCGGTTCCTCGCCCGGTGCGTCGCCGGCGGCCGTGTCACCCTGCTCGCGACGCTTCTCATCCCGCGCGCTCGTGCGCGCCGCACCGACGTGGACACCACCGGTGTCGGACAGACGATGCTCAGCCTGTGGCTCGACGGTCTCGCCGAGCGCCTCGATCTGTCGGAGTTGACCCCGGCGGACAGCGAGGAACTGCTCGCCGTGCTCCCCGGGGCATCGACTCTGGATGCCGCCATCTGCGGCGCGATCCTCTGGCGAGCGGACGGCTCCCGGACGCTGCTCAGGGAACTCGTGGCAGAGGCGGTCGGCGCGGTGGCCGCCGGCCGTGATCCCTTCGCCGCGATCCGCGACACCCCGCCGCACAGCCGCCTGTCCGTCGCGCTCAAGCTGCACACGGGCGATCTCGCCGAAGCGGATCAGGAGTGCCTCGCCTTCCTGCACCGTCTTCCCCACGTGGAGTTCTCGGTCGCGACGCGGTTCGCCTCGCACACGCGCATCGACGCTCTCATCACCGCCGGGCTCGTGCACTCCGACGACAGTCCCGCGCGCCGTCTGACCGCGAACGAAGCCATCGCGCGCGAAGCCGAACGGCAGGTGGGCGCCGCGCGTATCGATGCGCTCGTCGCGTCCGCCGGCGTGCGCATGCTCGAAGCCGACGGCGAATGGTGGTGCTCTCCCCTGGCCGTGTCGATCGCCGAGAGATGGCATCGCGGCGACGACACCACGGACACCCCCGCTTCACCGGCGCTGCGCGCCCGGGTCGCCGTGGACGCGGCGCGGGAGGCGAACGACCGCGCGGACGCCGCCCATGCCGCTGCCCACGCGGCCCGCGGACTCCGCTCCCTCGATTCGCCCGAGCTGCGGCTGGAGGCCGCGTACGCGCTCGCCCAGTTGGGAACGGGCGCGGACACGATGACCATCGACGCGATCGATCCACGAGAACTCGATGACGAGGGTCGCGGGCGTCTCGCCCGCCTGCGTGCGGTCGTCAGGGATCGAGGCCTGGCGGTCCCCCTCTACGCCGCGACGAGGGGCGACGGGGATGCCGAGATCGAAAGGCACCTCGACGAATCCGCGCGCGCGGGGGCTTCATTCGAGTGGACCCGCGCCGTCGAGGCGGCCGAGCGGGCGATGGCGCTGTCGACCGAGCGGAGCGCCACGCACCTCCGGGCTCGGCTGAGCGCGGGCATGGCGGAGAGCTTCCGCGGGCGATGGGCGCGCGCACGAACGCATTTCGATGAGGTGGAGCGCCTGCTCGACGCCCGCCAGCGCCCCGTCGACGTCGGCGCGACGCAGCGACTGAGCGCGATCCTCGTCATGCTCGCGAGCCACCAGCTGGCGGGCGCAGACGGGGGTCCCCTGTGCGTGCGCCTGTCGAAAGAGCGGACGACGGCCGCGCGGGAACACGACGCGGTGGCGTTGACGATCGCGGGTGTCGCCGCGTCCATCAGCGCGACGAATCTGGGCAGGCCCGGCGACGCCCTTCGCGAATGGGAGGCCGTCCGCGCCAAGTCCGCCGGTTCCCTCTCGGGGCCCGACGCGGACCTCGCCGAACTCGGTCTCGCGGAGGCCTTGGCCGCGGGCGGCAGGGCGACGGACGCCCGGGCGATGCTCTCGCGGATCGAGAGGAGCGACGAGGTGCATGTGCGCCACGCGCACGCCTCCGTCGAGACCACCGTGCTGATGGCGGAGGGCCGCACCGACGAGGCGCGTACCACCGCGCGGATCGCTGCGTCGCTGTCGGCAGCACACGAGGTTCCGCCGATCCGTGCTCGGGACCTGTTCCGACTGATCGTGCTGCGGGACATCACCGGGCCGGAGATCGAGGAGCTTCGCGAGCTCCTACGGACGAGCGACCTCCCCCTCGCCGTCGCACTCCGGCGACGGCTCGACGCGTGGGACGCCGGTGAGGTCCACGACGCGGCCGACGGACTGCGCCTGCACCCCCTCTGGTCTGCTGACGACCCCGCTGACGGCGCTCGCCTGGGACGGCTGTCGCCGTTCCCCTCGCACGGGCCCTCTGGGGATGTGCCGGCGCTGACCGAGCTCACGCGGCGTGAGAGGGAGATCGCCCTCCTCGTCGAGCGAGGACACACGAACCGCGAGATCGCCGAGCGACTCTACCTCTCGGTGCGGACGGTCGAATCGCATGTGTACCAAGCGCGCGCCAAGATCGGGGGACTCTCGCGGGGCGAACTCGGGCGGTTGGTCGCGCAATGGGAGAATCGCCGCTCGCGCGCGTGATCGTGCTCGCTCGCGGATGTGAGCGTGCTCGCTCGCGAGTGTGAGCGTGCTCGCTCGCGCACCTCGCCGCGCGGAGGTTCCGGGGTCGCGCGGGAGACACGGCCTCACTCGTCGGGAGTGAACCGCACCCCCGACACCGGTCGGACGGGACGGGAGCGCCCTACGCCCACTTCACGCAGAGCCTGCCGTGCCGCAGTCAGCGCGACCGACGAGGGATAGCCACGGCGGGCGAGCTGACCGGCCAGGCGCCGCAGAGCCGCGTCGTCGTCCTTGCCCCCGACACCGCGCGCCTTGCTGCGTGCGAACTCGAGTGCGCGCTCGGCGTCGTCGTCGGGCATCTCCGCGATGGCTGCGTCCGCGATATCGCGCGGAATCCCTCGTTTGAACAGGGTGTTGGCCACGGCACGTCGGCCTTCACCGCGCTTTTCGATCGCGGACAGGACGAGCTGCTCGGCGAACACGGCGTCATTCAGGTAGCCGAGGTCGATGAAACGGTCGATGAGATCGGAGATCACGACGTCGTCGGCGCCCGGCACCTCGCGAACAGCGGAACGCGCCTCGGAGATCGACAACGAGCGCGAGCGCAGCTTGCGCAGCAACAGGGCTTCGGCGCGCTCCCGCACATCTTCTTGCTCGGCCGCGGAATCGGATGTCACACCCTCGGGTCCGATGTCGTCGCCCTCGACCGTAGTCCCACGGTCTCGGTCTCCCCTGCCGAGAGTCGAGGGGTGCCCGAACCGGGTGCTCTCGTCGACGGACGAGGCACGACGGAACCGGGCGCCCGCGTCGACGATCCCGGACGTGGACGGCTCCGGGGTCTCCCACTGCCCAGCGTCTCGCCGCTCGTCGTCCCGCTGCTCGGTGTCTCGCGGTCCGGCGTGCCGCTGCCCGGCGTCTCGCTGCCCGCCGCCCTGGTCGCCGGCGGCCCACCCCACGCCTCGCCCGGCGGCGGCCCGCCCCGCGGTGTCGCGCCCCGCGCTCGAGCCGGACCGCGCACCCCCGAAGAGAGGGATGACGGGCGCCAGGGATTCACCTGCGGCGGCCCCGAGGTCGCCGTCGACGGACGACAGTCCGCGACGACGACCCGGGCGCTGTCCGTCGGTCATCAGGCCGGGCGGCGAGCCGCGAGTTCGTCGGCCGCAGGTTCTGCAGAAGCGGCCGGAGCACCGATACCGAGCTTGTTCTTGATCTTCGACTCGATCTCGGCGGCCACGTCCGCGTTCTTGATGAGGAAGTTTCGGGCGTTCTCTTTACCCTGACCGAGCTGTTCGCCCTCGTACGTGTACCAGGCTCCCGACTTCTTGACGATGCCGTGCTCGACACCGAAGTCGATCAGGCTTCCTTCGCGGGAGATGCCGACGCCGTAGAGGATGTCGAACTCGGCCTGCTTGAACGGGGGCGCCATCTTGTTCTTGACGACCTTGACACGCGTGCGGTTACCGACGGCCTCGGTGCCGTCCTTCAGCGTCTCGATACGACGGATGTCGAGTCGCACCGACGCGTAGAACTTCAGAGCCTTACCACCCGCCGTCGTCTCGGGAGAGCCGAAGAAGACACCGATCTTCTCGCGCAGCTGGTTGATGAAGATCGCGGTGGTCTTGGTCGTGTTGAGGCCACCCGTGAGCTTGCGGAGCGCCTGCGACATCAGGCGAGCCTGCAGACCGACGTGCGAGTCGCCCATCTCGCCCTTGATCTCGGCTTCCGGCACCAAGGCGGCGACGGAGTCGATGACGACGAGGTCGATGGCTCCCGAACGGATCAGCATGTCAGCGATCTCGAGTGCCTGCTCACCGGTGTCGGGCTGCGACACGAGCAGGGCGTCGATGTCGACCCCGAGCTTCTTGGCGTACTCGGGATCGAGCGCGTGCTCCGCGTCGATGAACGCGGCGATACCGCCGGCGCGCTGGGCGTTGGCGATGGCGTGAAGCGTGAGGGTGGTCTTACCGGACGACTCCGGTCCGTAGATCTCGATGATGCGACCACGAGGAAGGCCACCGATGCCGAGGGCGACGTCCAGGGCGACGGAGCCGGTGGGGATGGTCTCGATCGGGGCGCGGTCGTCGCTGCCCAGTCGCATGACCGAGCCCTTTCCGAACTGGCGGTCGATCTGCGCAAGGGCCGACTCGAGGGCCTTTTCGCGCTCTGCGGGTGAGGGCATGACGTCTTCTTTCTGCTCGCGTTCCGTCGCCTATAGGCTGTCGCGCTCCACACCGACGGTGTGGATGCCCGACAAGGCGTTCAGAGTGTCGTTCGACGTCGTCCACGTTAGGGAGGGCCTCCGACATTGGTGTCGTCGGGCCCCCCGAATGGGGACGGATCGACGGTGAACTCCGATGTGCAGAAGCCTACGCGCTCATCGAACGAAGATTCGATGACACGCCGGTCGAATGATCGCCACCACCGAAACCTTCGGCGCGCAGACGCTCCGGAATCGCACGCCGGTGCCGGCAGCGAACGTCAGCGACGGCGGGGGTCGAGTCTTCCGACGCCATACCGCCGCTCGAGGGGCACGTCGGTCTCGGCACACAGGGCGAGCCACACGTCCCGGGGGTCCGCACCCGCGGAGAGCGCTTCGGCAGGGGTGCGCCCACCCACCGCCGAGAGAACGAGATCGGTCATCAAAGAGCCACCGCGCGCGCCGAATTCATCGGCGACGGCGCGATCGAATTCGCTACGACGCATGCGGTCGACGAACGAGGGTCAGCGCAGCGACAGTTCGGGCTCGACCTCGGCGACGAGGTCGTCGGGAACGACGTCGGGGAAGGTCTGCAGGCCCTCGAGCACGGAGAGGCGGTCTCCGACCTCGCGCATGATCGACGAGATGGGAACATCGAGGGCTTCCGCGACAGACGCGAGGATCTCGCTCGACGCTTCTTTCTGACCGCGTTCGACCTCACTGAGGTAGCCGAGCGCCACGCTCGCGCGGCTGGCGACCTGGCGGAGGGTACGCCCCTTCTGCTGGCGGAGGTCACGCAGGACTTCGCCGATCTCTTGACGAACCAGGATCATTTTGGGCCCCTCCTCACTGCTGATTCCGACGCTGCCCGAGTGGACAACGGTACAACACCATGTGGTCACCCTAATGCCGCGCGCTGGGCACTGGATGGGAATCGCTATGCAAAACCGATCTCTGTCATCATTTGTTCCCGCATTCGCGACCTTCGCGATCCGAGAGCGGATCTCAGAGAGCGGCGAGTGTCCTGCGCACGGCGATCCGTGCGGCTTCCCGGCGGATGCGTTCGCGGTCTCCCGCGATCACGAGGGAGTCGACGCTGGTTCCCAAGGGGGTCGAGACGCCGATGTGGACGGTTCCCACGACGTGTCCGTCCTGTGTATCGGGACCGGCGACGCCCGTCGTCGCCACGCCGACGTCGGCGGGCACCCCGTCGCGCCCGAGGACGTCGCGCACCCCTCGCGCCATCTGACGGGCCACTCGCGGGTGCACGGCCCCGTGCGCCTCGAGAAGCGCCGCGTCGACGCCGAGAACGCTCTGCTTGACGTCGGTCGCGTACGCCACCACTCCCCCGCGGACCACCCGCGACGCACCGGGCACGTCGACGAGGGAAGACACGACCAGACCGCCCGTGAGCGACTCGGCGACGGCGACGGTCCATCCGAGCTCGGCCAGACGGTCGAGCAGCATCGCGGCGCTTTCGCGCGGATCGGTGCTGAGCGTCTCGTCGAAATCGTCGGGGATGACGTGGCTCATCGTGACCTCCGTGCTGTGCGCGCCGCCCGTACCTCCGTCACGACGTAGTCGAGACCGGAAGCGATCGTGAGGATCACCGCGATCGTCATCGTCACCACACCCGCCCACCAAACCGTGGCCTGCCAGCCGGCGGCATCCGAGAGGCTCGCGAAGGGAAGCAGCGCGATCGAGAGCGCGACGGCCTGGGCGACGGTCTTGAGCTTGCCCATCCACGCCGCGGCGAGAACGTGATCGCTCACCACCATGAAGCGGTAGACCGTGATCCCGACCTCGCGGACGAGCACCACGATCGTCACCCACCAGTCCAGCTCGCCGAGGATCGAGAGGCCCACGAACGCGACGCCGGTGAGGGCCTTGTCGGCGATCGGGTCCAGAAGCTTGCCCAGATCGCTGACGATCTCGTACTTGCGCGCGATGTACCCGTCGATCCCGTCCGTCGCGATCGCGACGATGAAGACGATGCCCGCGGCCCAGCGCAGCGCGCCGCCCTCGCCTCCGTCGGCGAGGAGCATCCACAGGAACACCGGCGCGCAGAGGATGCGCGCGATCGTGATCGCGTTGGGGAGCTGCGGGTGCACGGCCATCAGTCGCGGCCCGTCAGCTGCCAGGCGTCTTCGGAACCCTCGTCGTCCTCGGCGACGGGGAGACCCTCGAACTGCGCTTCGATCGGATCGGCCCCGTAACGATCGTCGTCCGCGGCGGCATCCGCGGCACCCGCGGGGACATCGTCGCCGCGGAGCTTAGCGAGCACGGCGGGGAGCTGCTCATTCGTGACGAGCACGTCGCGCGCTTTGGAACCCTCGGACGGTCCGACGATCTCGCGCGATTCGAGGAGGTCCATGAGGCGTCCGGCCTTGGCGAAACCGACCCGCAGCTTGCGCTGCAGCATCGAGGTCGACCCGAACTGCGTCGAGACGACGAGCTCCGCCGCCGCGAGCAGAAGCTCGAGGTCGTCGCCGATGTCGGCGTCGATCTCTTTCTTCTCGGCCGCCGCCTGGACGTCCGAGCGGTACTCGGGCCGCGCCTGCTGGGTGACGTGGGCGACGACCTTCTCGATCTCCTGCTCGCTCACCCACGCTCCCTGGACGCGGACGGCTTTCGATGCGCCCATCGGGAGGAACAGGCCATCGCCCTGACCGATCAGGCGGTCGGCGCCGGGCTGGTCGAGGATGACGCGCGAGTCGGTGACGCTCGTGACGGCGAAGGCGAGGCGCGAGGGGACGTTCGCCTTGATGAGCCCCGTCACCACGTCGACCGACGGTCGCTGCGTCGCCAGCACGAGGTGGATGCCGCTCGCACGGGCGAGCTGGGTGATGCGGACGATCGAGTCCTCGACGTCGCGCGGCGCGACCATCATGAGATCGGCGAGCTCGTCGACGACGACGAGGAGGTACGGGTACGGCTTGAGCACGCGTTCGCTGCCGGCGGGAAGCTGGATCTCGCCGGCGACGACCGCGCGGTTGAAGTCGTCGATGTGGCGGAACCCGAACGACGCGAGGTCGTCGTACCGCATGTCCATCTCTTTCACGACCCACTGCAGCGCCTCGGCGGCCTTCTTCGGGTTCGTGATGATGGGCGTGATGAGGTGCGGCACACCCGCGTACGACGTGAGTTCCACCCGCTTGGGGTCGATGAGCACCATGCGCACGTCGGACGGCTTTGCCCGCATGAGCAGGCTGGTGATCATCGAGTTCACGAAACTCGACTTTCCCGAGCCGGTGGACCCGGCGACCAGCAGGTGGGGCATCTTCGCGAGGTTCGCGACGACGAAGCCACCGCCCACGTCCTTGCCGACGCCGATGGTCATCGGGTGCGTCGACGAGGTCGCGGCATCGGATCGGAGGATGTCGCCGAGCGTGACGATCTCACGGTCCGCGTTCGGGATCTCGACACCGATCGCGCTCTTGCCCGGGATCGGCGCGAGGATGCGCACCTCGTTCGAGGCGACCGCGTAGGCGATGTTGTTCGTCAGCGCCGTGATGCGCTCGACCTTGACACCCGGGCCGACCTCGATCTCGTACTGGGTCACTGTCGGTCCGCGCGAGAAGCCGGTGACGCGCGCGTCCACCTTGAACTGCTCCATCACGCTCTCGATCGCCTTCACGACGGCGTCGTTCGCGGCGGAGCGGGCCTTCGGCGGAGTGCCCGTGGCGAGGGCGGTCACCGCCGGGAGGCGATAGTTGGCCGACGGCGGAGCACCCGCGTTGTCGCCACCCAGACCGGAGATACCGGGCATGTCGTCGTCGGGGAGGTCGTCGACGGGCGAGTCGTCGTGGAGTCCGCGACCGCTCGCCGCCTTCGCGAGGGTCGCGGCGTCGAACACCTCGGTGAGGGCTTCGGGGGCGGGAGGCGGCGGCGACAGCGGCCGCACCGGCGCGGTGACCTGCTCGGGCGCGACGACGGGCGACTCGAAGCCTCCCTGCGGCGTCCCGGGGGTGAGCAGTTCGGTGAGGTCGTCGGAGCCGAGACCACCGTCGACGTCTTCTTCCCGCCCGGACTTGTTCCGTCGCCACCACGGCAGCGACTTCTCGGCGGGCTCGTCGTCGGGGTCATCGGCCGGGAGCACCTTCGTGGTGGCCGTCTCGCCGCTCGCATCGCGTTCCACGCGCTCGGCGCCGAACAACCAGGCGTAGAGCTCGCCGAGACGGCGACCGATGCGATTCGGCGGCGTCTTAGTGAGGATGAGCACACTCAGCACCGCGAGCAGAGACAGGGCGATGTACGCCCCGACGACCTGGAAGACCAGCGCGAGGGGTTCGCCGACGATCCATCCGGCGATCCCTCCGGCGGGGCTCAGAACAGGCGGCCCCCCGTTGCTCGGCACGGGCCGACCGCCCGCGACGTGACAGAAACCGGACAGGACGATGACGAAGAGTCCGAATCCGATTCCCACGCGGCCGTTGTCGTGAACCGACGCAGGATGACGGAACAACCAGCCCGCCAGGAGCAGGAGGAGGACCGGGAGCACGAAAGCGACCCGCCCGAAGAGCATGCCGAAGCTGTACGCGCTGATGAGCGCCGCGGCATCCGTCCCGATGAAGAACCATTCGACGACCGCGCCGAGGGCGGCGAGCACGACGAGGAAGAACGGGAAACCGTCGCGCCGCTGATCGCGCTCCAGGTTCTCGGGCCCGAAAGCGCGGAACATGCCGCCCACGCCGTGAGCGACCGCCATCCACGCGCGCACGGCGATCGACGGCTTCTCGGGCTCATCGACGTAGCGCTTGGGCGCGGGGGCCGAGCGCTTCGGCGCCGGCGCCGCGGCTTTGGATCGCGGCGTCCCCTTCGCGGGGGCGCGACCGCCGGAGGGGGACGAGGTACGAGCCATGCTTCCACGGTAGGCGGGACCACCGACATTCGGTCGTACCGACGCGGGCTTCACCGCAGTCGCTTCACCATCACGTCGCGGCCGATCCCCCGGCGCACGACGGCGAATCCCTCGGAGCGGTAGAGCGACACCGCGTAATTCTCGCGCTCGACGCTGAGGCTGAGCCGGGCGAACCCCTGGGCCCGCGCGTGGTCGGCGAGACGCTGCAGCAGGGCGCGACCGACCCCGTGCGCGCGCCAGACGGGTCGCACGCCGATGATGAGCTCGGGCACCCCGGTCCCGACCCAGCCGAAGCCGGGCTCATCGCGCGGAAGCATGCGGTACCAGGCGGCGCCGACAGGTTCTCCCCCCGGCGATTCGGCGACGAAGCCCGCGTCGCCCGGGCGGAGCCACCCGGCGAGGTATCGCCGGTACTCCTCGCTGCTGAGGATCTCGTGCCGCGGTCGCACCGCCCCCGCGCGCCAGGTCGCAGCCTCGACCATCATGTCGGCGAGGAAGGCGCCATCGGACGGGAGCGCCGCGCGGATCGGGAGACCGGGCATGCCCGCATGATAGCGACGACGCGGCCACCGCGGGAAACGACGAAGCGCCACGGGAGACCCCGTGGCGCTTCGAGACGATCAGGCCTCGATGATCAGCGGCACGATCATGGGGCGGCGGCGGAGCGACTGATTGACCCAGCGGCCGATCGTGCGGCGCACCACCTGCGACAGGGCGTGGTTGTCGCGGACGCCGGACTGCGCCGCCTCGGTCAGGGCCGCGGCGATCTTGGGCTTGACGCTCTCGAACACCGAGTCGTTCTCGGCGACACCGCGGGCGTGGATGTCGGGACCGGAGACGATCTTGCCGGTCGCCGAGTCGACGACGACGATCACCGAGATGAAGCCCTCCTCGCCCAGGATGCGACGGTCCTTCAGATCGGCATCCGTGATGGCGCCCACCGAGGAGCCGTCGACGTAGACGAACCCGATGTCCAACTGCCCGACGACCGTGGCGACGCCGTCGCGCAGGTCGACGACCGTGCCATTCTCGCCGAGGATCGTGTTCTGCTCGGCGATCCCGGTCTCCTGCGCCAGCTTGGCGTTGGCCATCAGGTGACGGTACTCGCCGTGCACGGGCAGCACGTTCTTGGGCTTGAGGATGTTGTAGCAGTAGAGCAGCTCGCCGGCCGCGGCGTGACCCGAGACGTGCACCTTGGCGTTGCCCTTGTGCACGACCGTCGCCCCGAGCTTCGTCAGCCCGTCGATCACGCGGTAGATCGCGTTCTCGTTCCCGGGGATCTGGCTGGACGCCAGGATGATGGTGTCGCCCTCGCCCGGCTCGATCGCGTGATCGAGGTTGGCCATGCGGCTGAGCACGGCCATCGGCTCGCCCTGGGAGCCGGTCGACATGTAGACGATCTTGTCGTCGGGAAGGTCGCGGGCCTTCTTGTAGTCGATCAGCACGCCGTCCGGCACGTTGAGGTAGCCGAGATCGGCGGCGATGCCCATGTTGCGCACCATGCTGCGCCCGAGCAGCGCCACGCGACGTCCGTTGGCGTGCGCGGCGTCGAGCACCTGCTGCACGCGGTGCACGTGGCTGGAGAAGCTCGCCACGACCACACGGCGGGGCGCCTTGGCGATCACCTGGTCGAGCACGGGGCCGATGCCGCGCTCCGTGGGCGTGAACCCGGGCACGTCGGCGTTGGTGGAGTCGACGAGGAACAGGTCGACACCCTCTTCACCGAGGCGGGCGAACGCGCGCAGGTCGGTGATGCGCCCGTCGAGCGGCAGCTGGTCCATCTTGAAGTCGCCGGTGGCCAGCACGAGGCCCGCGGGTGTGCGGATCGCCACGGCCAAGGCATCCGGGATCGAGTGGTTCACCGCGACGAACTCGAGGTCGAAGGGACCGACCTGCTCGCGCTGCCCCTCCTGCACCGTCAGGGTGAACGGACGGATGCGGTGCTCTTTGAGCTTCGCCTCGATGAGGGCGAGCGTGAGGCCGGAGCCGATGAGGGGGATGTCGCCCTTGAGCTTGAGCAGGTACGGCACGGCGCCGATGTGGTCCTCGTGGCCGTGGGTCAGCACGACGCCGACGATGTCGTCGAGGCGGTGCTTGATGGGCTCGAAGTCCGGGAGGATCAGATCGACGCCGGGCTGGTGCTCCTCGGGGAACAGCACGCCGCAGTCGACCACGAGGAGCTTGCCCTCGTACTCGAACACGGTCATGTTGCGACCGACCTCGCCGAGGCCGCCGAGGGGGAAGACGCGCAGGGTGCCGGGGGCGAGCTCCGGGGGATCGTAAACAGTCGTGGGCATATGTGCCTCCTCGGATGCCACCGAGTGGCATCCCTTCTTTTCCGATGCCGCCGTGCGGCATCCTTCTGTGGCGCGTCCCACGCCGCGGATCGGCGCGCGCCGATGTCTATCGCGTCGTGCCGTGCACCTTCGGCAGGGCACCGCCGGCGGCCGCGTTGCGGTCGGGGCGGAAGTTGGAGAAGTCGGCGCCGGCCACGTTCTTCACGAGGGCCAGTTCGTCTTCGATGACGGCGGCTTCCCACTCTTCGGGGCCGACGAGGGGAAGGCGCACACGCGGGCTGCCGATGCGGCCGAGTCCGTGCAGGATGTACTTCGCCGCGACCGTGCCGGGCACGTGCGTCATCACGGCGCGGACGAGCGGCTCGAGGCTCTGGTGAGCGGCGGTGGCCGATGCGAGATCGCCCGCGTTCACGGCATCCACGATCGTCCGGTAGGGCGTGGCGGTGATGTTCGCGGTCACACCGATGAGGCCGCTCGCACCGATCGAGAGGTGCGGCAGAACGTTGGCGTCGTCGCCGGAGAAGTACATGAGGTCGGTCTGGTTCAGCACACGGCTGACCTCGCTGAAATCGCCCTTGGCGTCTTTGATCGCGAGGATGTTGGGGTGCTTGGCCAGGCGCAGGATCGTCTCGTACTTGATGGGGACGCCCGTGCGGCCCGGGATGTCGTAGAGGATGACGGGCAGGTCGGTCGCGTCGGCGACGAGGCGGAAGTGCGTCAGGATGCCGGCCTGCGTCGGCTTGTTGTAGTACGGCGTGACGATCATGATGCCGTCCGCGCCGGCCTTCTCACTGGCCTTGTAGAGCTCGATCGCGTGCGCGGTCTCGTTCGAGCCGCCGCCCGTGATGATCTTGGCGCGACCGGACGAGACGCTCTTGCCGACCTCGACGAGACGCAGCTTCTCGGGGTCGGTGAGAGTCGAGGTCTCGCCCGTGGTGCCGGTGACGACGATGCCGTCGGCGCCGGCGGTGATGACGTCGTCGATGTGCTTCTCGGTGGCGGGCCAATCGACTTCGCCGTCGGCGGTCATCGGGGTGATGAGCGCGACGAGCACCTGACCGAAGGGATTGCCGGAGTGCGTCATGGTCCCAGGGTATCGGTTCGACGGGGTCCTCCCCGTGACGGCGGTGAACAATGCGTGACGGCGCCGGAGCCTAGGGTGGCGGAATGACCTGGACCACCCGCGCGAGCCGCACCGTCTACGAGAACCGCTGGATCCACGTGCGCGAGGACCAGGTCACAGGCCCGCACGGCGACGGGATCTACGGCGTGGTCCGGATGCAGCACCCGGCCGTGTTCGTCATCGCACTGGACGACGACGACCGGATCTGTCTCGTCGAGCTCGAGCGGTACACGACCGGTCGGTCCATCGAGGTCCCCGCGGGCGGTTCCGACGGCGAGGATCCGCTCCTCGCCGCCCAGCGGGAGCTGCTCGAGGAGACCGGGGTCACGGCATCCGAATGGCAGCACCTCGGTCGGATGAACGCTCTCAACGGCATCGCGGACGCGCCCGAGCACGTCTATCTCGCGCGGGGGCTCTCGATGACGGATGCCACGGCCTCCCAGCACGAAGAGGGCATCGCGGCCGTGCGGTGGGTCCCGTTCGCCGAGGCCGTGACGCTCGTTGCCGAAGGGGAGATCACGGACGGAGAGACGATCGCCGCGCTGGCGTTCGCGGGCATCCGGCTCGGGCGGTTCCGCTAGCCGGTCCTCAGCGGCCCCGCGCGGCCGCCCGCACCACCGTACGGTCGGGCAGCAGACGGGAGACGGCGACGAGCACCTTGTACCGCCAGGAGGGGACAGACACCGCGCGACCGCGCGCCGCGTCGCGGAGCCCCTCGCGCACGACGGTCTCGGCGTCGAGCCAGAGACCGGGCGGGACCCCCTCTTCACCGGGCGGCAGGCCCAGGCGCTCGTGGAAGTTCGTGTGGACGAAGCCCGGGCATACGGCCGTGACGGTGACCCCGCGCGGACGGTACGCGACGTTCGCCCAGCGGCTGAACGAGATGAGCCATCCCTTCGCGGCACCGTAGGTTCCGCGCGGCACGAAACCCGCCACCGAGGCGACGTTGACGATCCGGCCTCGCCCCCGATCGAGCATCGTCGGCAGCGCGGCCCGGGTGAGGCGCAGGGCGGCCTCCACGTGCAGACGGAGATGGCGGACCTCATCGTCCACCGGGTTCTTCTCGAACGCGAGGTCGAGCCCGAAGCCGGCGTTGTTGACGAGAACGTCGACGCCCTCGGCCAGACGCGTCTCGACCGCGGCCAGAGCGTCCTCGTCGAGGAGATCGGCGACCAGGACCTCGACCCGGACGCCGCGCCGACCGCTGATCTCGGCGGCGAGCGCTTCGAGGGCCGCCCGATCGCGCGCCACGACCACCAGGTCGGCTCCCCGCGCAGCGAGCTGACGGGCGAACTCGGCCCCGAGCCCCGAGCTGGCTCCGGTGATCACGGCTGTCGGCATGTCAGTCCTCCGGTCGGCGGTAGGTCTCGAAGCGATACCGGATGCCGCTGCGCGAGGTGTGCCATCCCTCGGCAGGGTCGACGGCATCCCGTCGCCACCCCTCGATGGAGGGGGCGAAGGTGTCGCCGTCGACGGAGACGTCGAGGCGCGTGAGCTCGACGACGTCGGCGCGATCGAGGGCGCCGGCGTAGAGGCGACCGCCGCCGATGACCCACACCGTGTCGCTCTCGGCCTGCGCCAGGGCGTCGTCGACGGAGGATGCCCGCTCGGCCCCCTCGGCGCTCCAGGTGTCGGAGCCGGTGACCACGATGTTGCGCCTGCCGGGCAGGGGCCGGAACCGCTCAGGGAGCGACTCCCAGGTGCGCCGCCCCATGACGACGTCGGACGACCCCGTCACCGCGCGGAAGTGCGCGAGATCTTCGGGCACGTGCCACGGCATCCCGCCGTCGGCGCCGATCACTCCTCCCCGGGCCTCGGCCCAGACGAGCCCGATCACGGTCATACCGCGACGGCTCCGCGGATGGCGGGGTGGTGCCGGTAGTCCTCGACGAGGATGTCGTCGTAGGTGTAGTCGAAGATCGACTCCGGCGTGCGCGCGAAGCGCAGCGTCGGGTACGCGTAGGGCTCGCGCGTCAGCTGCTCCTGGACCTGCTCGCGGTGGTTGTCGTAGACGTGGCAGTCGCCGCCGGTCCAGACGAACTCGCCGGGCTGGAGGCCGGTCTGCTGCGCGACCATCAGGGTCAGCAGTGCGTAGGAGGCGATGTTGAAGGGCACGCCCAGGAACATGTCCGCGCTGCGCTGGTAGAGCTGGCACGACAGCTTGCCGTCGGCCACGTAGAACTGGAACAGCGCGTGACACGGGGCGAGCGCCATGTCGGGGATGTCGGCGGGGTTCCACGCCGACACGATCAGTCGTCGCGAGTCGGGATCGCGGCGGATCTGCTCGATCACCTGCGAGATCTGGTCGATCGTGCCGCCGTCGGCGGTGGGCCAGGAGCGCCACTGGACGCCGTACACGGGTCCCAGTTCGCCGTCGCCGTCGGCCCACTCGTCCCAGATGGTGACGCCGTTGTCTTTGAGCCAGCCGACGTTGGATTCTCCGCGGAGGAACCACAGCAGTTCGTAGACGATCGACTTCAGGTGCACGCGCTTGGTCGTGATGAGCGGGAAGCCCTCGGCGAGGTCGAAGCGGATCTGACGGCCGAAGACGCTCGTGGTGCCGGTGCCGGTGCGATCGGACTTGTGGACGCCCGTCTCGAGCACGTCGCGCAACAGGTCTTCGTACGGGGTGGGGATGTCGGCGGTCACGGCCCTCACGATACCCGCCGCGGGCGCTCTCGAGCCCTGGACAGAGTGCGCATGGGGGTCGTCCGCGGGCGCTCCGGCCCGGGGAGGAGGAGTGGGGACGTCACGATCCGACTCATCGGCCCCGATGTCGGAGACGGCGGCTACCGTTGATCAGCGTGGACCTCGCTCTCGCGCTCGTGATCGTCGCCGTGTTGCTCGCGGCCACCGTCCTGCTGGGCCTGGTGTGGCGACGCGGACAAGGGCGGGCGCGAGCGGTGGAGGCCGGCGAGGTCGTCGACCCCCGCGTGCTCGAGTCGGGCCCCTTCGGAACGACCGCCACGCTCGTGCAGTTCAGCACCGAAATGTGCACCCGCTGCCCCGGTGTGCACCGCATGCTCTCCGCGGTCGCCGACGGCCGCGCAGGAGTGCACCACATCGACGTCGATCTGACGCATCGCCCCGATCTGGCGAAGCGATTCCGGGTCCTGCAGACGCCGACGACGCTCCTCCTCGACGGGAGCGGCCTCACCGTACGTCGCTTCGGCGGTCCGCCGACGCGTGCTGACGTGGAGCATGAACTCGACCGCCTCACGAAAGAGAACGCCCATGGCTGAACCCGCTCGCATCGACGCCCGCGGCCCGCGGTTCGCGGCATCCCTCACCGCCGTCCTTCTTCTCGTCGCGACGTTCTTGAGTCTGATCGGCGTCTCGACCTGGCGCGAGGCGAGCTTCGGCTGGTTCGCCTATCAGCCTCTCTCGGGCGAGACCTTCGCCCCCGGCGGGTGGGTGCTCCCGCAGATCTCGCCGGTGGCGCGGGCGGCCGACCCGGGATTCCTGCTCGTGCTCGTCGTCGCACTGCTGTTCGTGTGGGGCGTGTCCTCGCCTCGCACCGCGCCCTGGGGCGTGCTGTATCGCCGCCTCGTCCAGCCTCGGCTCGCGCCGCCCACCGAGTTCGAAGACCCTCGTCCTCCCCGCTTCGCGCAGGGCGTGGGCCTCTTCGTGACCGCGGTCGGTCTCCTTCTCCACCTGGCGGGGGTGCCGTGGGCACTCCCTGTCGCGGCCGCCATGGCTTTCGTCGCCGCGTTCCTCAACGCCGCCTTCGGATTGTGCCTCGGATGCCAGCTCTACCTCGTGCTGCAGCGGGCGGGCGTGGTGGGGCGCCGGGGGCCGGCATCCGCCTGATCGATTGTCTACGGAAGGGCTGTCAAGACCTGAAGCACGACGGTCGTCCTCGTTAGGCTGGCCGCGTCGCGGTCACCCGGACCGCACCCATCACGTCGCGGTCCTCGGGCCGCGCAGACACCACGGAGGTTCCCATGGCCGTCACGAGCGAAGCCGCCACCGCCTGGAAAGGCAGCCTGTTCGAGGGATCGGGCGAGGTCACCTTCACCTCCTCCGGCATCGGCACGTTCGACGTCAACTGGAAGGCCCGCAGCGAGGGCTCGAGCTCGGTCACCACGCCCGAGGAACTCCTCGCCGGCGCGCACTCCGCGTGCTTCAGCATGGCCCTGTCGAACGCCCTCGCCGAGAACGGCACCCCGCCGGAGTCGGTCGACGCCACCGCGTCCGTCACCTTCAAGCCCGGCACCGGCATCACCGGCAGCCACCTGAACGTCAACGCCGTCGTGCCCGGTCTCGACGCCGCGACCTTCGAGAAGATCGCCAACGACGCCAAGGCGAACTGCCCGGTGTCGCAGGCGCTCGCGGGCATCGACATCACCCTCGAGGCGACGCTTGCCTGAGACCCCGGCCCGGCGCGTCGTCCTCGCCGGCGCGTCGGGCCTCATCGGCTCGGCTCTCGCCGAGTCGCTGCGTGCCGACGGCGTCGAGGTGACGTCGCTCGTGCGCCACGAGCCGCGCGGACCTCACGACGTCCAGTGGCTGCAGGACTCCGCTCCCCTGGACCCCGATGTGCTGGCCGGTGCCGACGCGGTGGTCTGCCTCAACGGCGCGTCGATCGGACGCTTCCCCTGGACGCCGTCGTACAAGAGCACCCTGCTGTGGTCGCGGATCACGCCGACGCGCACGCTGGCGACCGCGATCCGCGCTCTCGGCTCCGACGCCCCCGCGCTCGTGAACGCGAGCGCCACGGGGTTCTACGGCTCCCAGCCGGGTGCCGTGCTGACAGAGGCCTCCGGACGCGGGAAGGGCTTCCTCGTCGACGTCTGCGTCGACTGGGAGTCGGCCGCCCGCGCCGCGGGCGATCACGCTCGTGTCGCTCTGCTGCGCACCGCCCCGATCGTCCACGAGAAGGGTGTTCTCAAGCCCCTGCTGCTCCTGACCAAGCTCGGGGCCTCGGGGCCCATCGGTCGAGGGACCCAGGTCTGGCCGTGGATCACCCTCGACGACGAGGTGCGCGCCATCCGGCACGTCATCGACTCCGACGTCGACGGCCCCGTCAACCTGACCGGTCCGACGCGCGCGACCGCCAACGATCTGGGTTTCGCCCTCGCCCGCCGGATGAACCGCCCCTATGTCCTCCGTGCCCCGGTCTGGGGCATGAAGCTCGCGTTGGGGAAGGACGCCACGGATGCGCTCCTGCTCTCGGACGCCGACGTGCGTCCGCGGGTCCTCGAGGACAGCGGCTTCGCGTTCACGCACCGCACCGTCGAGGATGCCGTCGCCTCCGCCGTGCCCGCCCCGGGCGAGGGCTGACTCGGCCCGGACGCGCCGACGCCCCCGCGCCGTCCTCGCAGATCCGGCTGTTTCTCGCAGAATCCGAGAGGAATCCTGCGAGATCGGCGTGATTCTGCGATTTTTCTCTCAGTGAGCGCCCGCGGCGGCGGACGCGCACCGGATCACGGCGGGTGCGCGCGCCACCACGGCGGGTGCGCGCGCCACAACGGCGGGTGCGCGCGCCACAACGGCGGGCGCGCCGCATCACGGCGAGCGCGCACGAACGCAGGCAGCCCGCCCTCGTGGACGGACTCAGCCGGCGCGGCGCTCGGCCGTCTCGAGCCGGATCGCCGTGCGAATGGCCTCGCGGGCGCGACGGCGATCGCCGGCTGCGTCGTACGCGAGCCCGAGGCGGTATCGGGCGCGCCAGTCGTCGGGATGCGCCTCGACATCGGCGCGGTACCGCGGGAACAGCGCGTCGCCGTCTTCGCGCTCGATACGGCCGCTCGGACGCACCGGCAGATCCTCGTCGGGGAGTCCCCCCTCGGCGTCGAGACGCTCCCCCATGCGCTGCGCGCGCACCCCGAACCACAGCTCCCGCCCGATGGCCCACAGAGCGAGAAGGGGCAGGACGATCAACGCGACGCCCATCACGACCCCCACGGTCTCGCCGCTGGCGAGCAGCACGATCGCGCGCTGCCCCGCGAGGAAGACGTAGAGCAGAAGCAGCACCGTCATCAGGGCGACGGCGAGGCGAACCCTCATGCGCTGGTGGCGCCCGCCACTTGGCCCGAGACGTCGCCGTCGGCGACGAGAGCCTCGGTGGTGACGGGGCGCGTACGGACGCCGATGTCGATGAAGCTGTCGAGTCCGATCACAACACCCGTGGCCTCGCGGGCCGCGGCGAGGGCGAGGCGGATCCCCGGGGCGTACGCGGTGGCCGGGTCGACGGTGTCGTGCACGATCGTGAGCGACTCGCCCGGGCCGGACAAGACGGTCTCCTGACGGGCGATCACGCCCGGGCGGCGGAGCGAGTGGATGGGAACGGATGCCACCCGCTGGCCGCGGGCGCGCTGGTCGACGTGGGGCGACTCGACCGGTCCGACCTCGGCGCGCGCGGCGGCGATGAGCTCCGCTGTCCGAACGGCCGTGCCGCTGGGCGAGTCGACCTTCGTCTCGCGGTGGGCCTCGATGATCTCGATGGAGGGGAAGAAGGGCGCCGCCGCGGCGGCGAGTGCGCTGCCGATGACGGATCCCAACGAGAAGTTGGGGATGAAGACGACGCCGGTGCCGCTGGCATCCACGAGCGGGCGGACGAGGGCGATGCGCTCGTTGGACCACCCCGACGTGCCGACGAGCACGTTGATGCCCCGTTCGATCGCCGCGCGAACGATGTCGATCGACACGGCGGGTGTCGATGCGTCGATGACGAGGTCGGCGCCGTCGAGCTCGCTCATCTCCGACCTCGAGGTGAGCACCGCGGACACCTCGTACCCTTCTTCGGCCTCGACGACCTCGCGGATCACTCCGCCCAGCTTGCCGGTCCCGCCCACGATGGCCACACGCGTCGTCATGACTCAAGCCTAGGCGGCGCGGCACCGCTGGTCGCCGCGTTGTCCACAGGCGCGTCGCGCGTGAACGGCTCACGGGCGGTGACAGGCGCGATCAGCCTCGCGCACAACGGACCGCCCGCTCAGCGCAGCCCCTTCACACGCCACGTCACATGTTGACGAGGATCCCCGGATGCCGCGTCCTCCACGCGCTCGACGGCGAAGCCCTCGCGCTCGTAGAAGCGACCGGCGCTCTCATTGATGGTGAAGTGCTCGATGCCGACCCGCTCCGTCCCCTCGGGGAGCGATCCGTACACAGCGTCGAGCAGACGGGGCCCGACCCCGTGCCCCCGCAGCGCGGGAGCGACGTAGAGCTTCCAGATCATCGGCGGGGTCATTCCGGGGTCGAACTGCGCCATCCCGACGACCTCGTCGTCTCGCACGGCCACGACGACGTGGCCGTCGCGAACGGCCGGCCGCAGCTCGTCCTCGTTCCACCAGCGCTCCACCTGGGCTTCCGCGGCCGCGGCGCCCAGGAGCGGGGTGTAGTGGGCGATCACATGGCGCACGCCGAAGGCGCGGATCGCGCTCGTGTCCGTATCGACGGCGGGCCGGAGAACGAGATCAGAGGATGCCGACATGTCGGCGACTCTAGCGACACGGTGCCGCGGCATGATGGCGCGATGACCGATACCGACCGGACGCGGCGCTTCTACGACACCGTCGCCGCGGCGTACGCGGCGGCCCTCCCCGACACCCGCGCCGAGGCTCCGTTCGAGCGCGGCATGATCGCCCAGTTCGTGGCCGACCTCCCCGACGGGGAAGGGCCGGTCGTGGACGCCGGGTGCGGGACCGGTCGCCTGCTCGCGCACCTCGCGACGCTCGGGGCGTCCCCGCTCGCCGGAGTGGACCTCTCCCCCGCCATGGCGGCGCACGCGCGCGCGTCGCACCCCGACATCCCCATCCTGGTCGCCGAGCTGACGGCCTTGCCGTTTCCGGATGCCACGGTGCGCGGCATCCTGTGCTGGTACGCCATCATCCACAGCGACGCCGACGAGGTCGCCGCCATCAGCCGCGAAGCGCGACGCGTTCTCCTCCCCGGCGGCCCCCTCCTGCTGGGGTTCCAGGCGGGGAGCGGGCACCGGACGATCCGGGGCGCATACGGACACGACGTCGAGATGGACGCCGTGCTCCACGAACCGGAGGCCGTCGCCCGCGTCCTGGAAACCGCGGGATTCGAGATCACCGCCGTGGCGGAACGCGCCGCCCGGGCCGGCGAGAAGCACTCCCAGGGCTTCGTGCTGGCACGCCGCCTGAGGGCGGTGCCCCGTCGCGGGACGACGGTCAGACCGGGAGCGGGTCGACCAGACCCGTGCGCAGCTCCACCGGCAGGTGCGCCAGGTCGTTGTGCGACAGCAGCGTCCAGGGGCGGCCCTTCTTCTGCGCGATGACCGTCAAGCCGCAGTACGCCTGGTTGATCGTCATCCAGCGCCAGTCGGGAGCCTGCAGCACCTCGCGGACGAACCACGAGATCACGAAGTTGTGCGTGATCAGCAGCTCGTGCACCTCGCCGGTCTTGCGGGCGAGGAACTCGGCCGTCGCATCCGCCATCTGCGCCCGGCCGGCGTCGATCTCGGCCTCGGTGACGGAGCCGAAGAACGGCTCGTAGGCGGCGGGCGTCTCCGGCGTCATCCCCGTCGGCACGCAGTCGAACAGCAGGGCGGACGGCTCGGGCGAGACCGAGGGCAGACGTTCGGCGACGGCGTGCGCGGTCTGCGCCGCGCGCTCCAGGGGCGAGTGCCAGACGGCGTCGAGCGGAAGCCCCGAGAGGCGGTCGGCGATCAACGCCGCTTGACGCTGGCCGCGGGGAGAAAGCGGTCCGTCGGCGAGGCCGTGCTCGGCATCCTGATGCTCGCCATGGCGCACCAGGTAGATGTAGTGCGTCACGTCAGCTCACCTCGTCGTCAGTCCCACGGCCCCCCGCCGCACACCCTCCACCCTACGTCACACCCTCGCGAGGGAGCCCGTCACTCGGCGGCGCGGGCGATGTCCGAGAGCTGCGCGCGGCTGAGTCGTACGCCGACGGCGCGCATGCACTCCACGACGTGGCGCGGTGCGAACGCGTTGACGATCGGGGCCACCACGATCTTCTGCGCGAGGAGCCACGCGACGGCCACCGCGGCATCCGGGATCCCCAGCTCGGTACCCACGGCATCCAGAGCCCGGAGGACCTTCGAGCCGCGGCGGTTCAGGTGCATCGCGAGCTGAGACCCGCGGACCGACCGCGACTGCTGGTCACGCGTGCGGGTCTCGCCCGCGAGGAAGCCGTGCGCGAGAGGGTGCGACGGGGTGACGGCGATCCCCTGTGCCGCGGCGATGAGGCGCAGGTCGCCGTCGAACTCGTCGCGACGCAGGACGTTGTAGGGCACGTCGAGGACGGTGATGCGCGGGTACCCGGCGGACGAGAGGATCCGCGCCTCGACCAGCTGCGCGGCGGTGTAGCCGTGTGCGCCGATCGCGCGCACCTTGCCCGATTCGACGAGCCACTCGCTGGTGGCGAGGGTGTCTTCCAGGACCGCCGCGTCTCCCCGGGCCGCGTCGAGCGAGAGGACGTCGATGCGGTCGGTGCCGAGCCGCTGGAGCGACGCCTCCACCGCGCGCACGAGGTTGACCGAATCGAGGCCGGGGTTGTCGGGATGACGCCCCACGCGGACCGTGAGCACGACGTCGTCACGGACGCGGCGCGTGCGCATCCACTCCCCGATAATGAACTCGCTGCGGCCGGCGGCGTAGCTGTCGGCGGTGTGCAGGGCGTTTCCGCCGAGTTCGGCGTACGCGTCGAGGATGTCGTGACTGGCCTTCGCGTCGACGTTCCAGCCGAACTCGCCGCCGCCGAGGAACAGGGGGAAGACCTCGAAGCCCGTCTCGCCCAGCGGGACGCGCACGTGCGAGCCGAGACCGGGTCCCTGCAGGGTGACGGGGGCGGAGGGGTGCGGCGGCCGGTCGCGCCGCAGGCGCGCGGACGGGACGTTCTCTACGCCCGAGCCGCTCATGATGGGATCCCCCTCGTTACGCCGGGGGATCGCCGGATGAGATCGACGTGCACGCCCCCCGACGCGTACTTCGAGGGTAAAGCCTCGCCCGGAACCGACCGCCGATTCACCCGCCGTGGCGATAAACATTCCATAACGCTTGTCCCCGAACGCGCGGATGCCCGCCCCGCGTGACGCGGGACGGGCATCCGTCGGACGAGAGGATCAGCCCTCGGCGGGAGCCTCGGGGCCCTCGCTCGCGGCGGCCGAGCTCTGCGTGTCGGCAGCCTCGGGGGTCGCGGCGTCCTCGTCGAGCACGGGCTCGAGCGAGAGCTTGCCGCGGTCGTCGATCTTCGTGATGCGCACGAGGATCTTGCGACCGACCGAGAGCACGTCTTCGACGTTCTCGACGCGCTTGCCACCGGCGAGCTTGCGGACCTCGCTGACGTGCAGCAGGCCGTCCTTGCCGGGGAGCAGCGAGACGAACGCGCCGAAGGTCGCGATCTTGACGACGGTTCCGAGGA
>Ga0308156_1001001_pt1 | contig 39788 bp, 38 predicted proteins | sample PhyAR2_FD_201041 | JGI IMG/M metagenome (GOLD analysis project Ga0308156, IMG submission 201041) | Phyllosphere microbial communities from UC Gill Tract Community Farm, Albany, California, United States - DLSL A.R2 | ecosystem: Host-associated > Plants > Phyllosphere > Unclassified | place: USA... | reverse complement strand
CGTCATCCTGCAGCTGTTCCATTACCGTGCAGATGGCCAGCCTACTTTCCACATGGGCAGCGCCATTTATCAGGGCAAAGGTGCAGGCAGCCGGGCGAGCGTGGCAACGATTCCCTTGCGGGAATATCGTGGCGGGCGCAGCCTGGGCGGCCCAGCAAAGGCGGCCCAGCAAAGGCGGCCGAGCTGGAGGCCGAGGCTGGCAATGCCATTGTGGAGTTCTACAGCCCCCCCTTGGAGAGCGGAGCCATAGACCGCAATGTCTGGTGGACGCAGGGGCAGTTGCAACTGCCCGGTGAGTCGCCTGTCAAGATTCGGCGTCTGCAAACCGATGCGCCAGCCAGTTTTGCTGAACGCATGTTTGGCGACTGGCATGCCCGAAGCGACAAGGTCGTTACCCGGTTTGATCGTGTGCAAGGCGATGGTGTCATCACTGCGGATGGAAAACTTCTTTGTCTGCCTGTGGGCCTGACACCCGGCTCCAACATGAGCTGTGGCGAGCCGGATGGCAACCAGTGGCGTTCGCACTATTCCACCTACCTGCCAGACATGGGGCGTTCAGGACCATTCCTGCGCCTGCGCGACCGATTTGGCAATGCGACGGGGCTGGGTGCGCCGGACTGATGGTGCAGCAGGCGCGCGCCTTTGCGGTCTAGGGGCGTTGGCGACGATACCTAACATCTGCGCAGCGCATGATGATGGCCCGCACGCCGCCTTCAAAGCGGTTGCCGCAGCCATTGCCCACGCTGGCCATCAGGCCGCCATCGCTGAGCGACCGCCGCATCTGCCACCAGCGGTACCGGGCCACTGCGCGCCACGCGCAGTGCCTGCTGTCAATCCAGGCGAGGGTGCAGATCGATGTACTTCTGTTTGCGCAACTCCAGCTCAGCGATCTGCGCTTGCAGCTTCGCGATCTCGCCATCGATCTCCTCGACACTTTGCTCGATATGGTCCAGCGTCTGGATCAGCAGCTCCTTGGCCTCTTTTTTGCTGGAGGCTGCCGGGGTGGCGCCGCGCAACGGGCGGTTGGCCGTTTCCTTCATGAAGATGCCGGTGATGATACCGATGACCGCAACGAACATCAGGTAATAGGCCGGCAGGTACAGGCTGCCGGTGGTATCGACCAGCGCAGCGGTGATCGTGGGCGTGAGACCGGCGACGATGATGGCGATGTTGAACGATGCCGCCAGCGCGCTGTAGCGGATGCGGGTGGGGAACATGGCCGGCAAGGTCGACGCCATCACACCGGTAAAACAGTTCAGAACAATGGCCAGCATGAACAGGCCGACAAAGATCAGCGCGATCTGGCCGTTGATGATCAGCTTGAATGCGGGGATGGCCAGCACCAGCAAGCCGATGGAGCCGAAGATCACAAAGGGCTTGCGTCCGAAGCGGTCGCTCGCCAGACCGATGACCGGCTGCACAAACAGCATGCCGATCATCACCGCGATGATGATCAGCACCCCGTGGTCCTCCGAGTACTGCAGGTTATGCGACAGGTAGCTGGGCATGTAGGTCAGCAGCATGTAGTACGTGATGTTGGTGGTGAGCACTAGACCCACGGACACCAGCAGCGGGCGCCAGTAACGCGTTGCGATTTCCTTGAACGAGATGCGGGGGCGGTTTTCCACATCCTCCTGGTCATCCTTTTCCATCTGGTCGAGCTGCTGCTGAAACGCGGGGGTCTCTTCGGCCGCATGGCGCAGATACAGGCCTACCAGCCCCAGCGGTGCTGCCAGGAAGAAGGGCACCCGCCAGCCCCATTCCAGAAAGCGCGCTTCGCTCAGCAGGCTTTGCAGCAAGACCACCACGCCGGCACCGGTGACAAAGCCGACGATCGAGCCGAAGTCGAGAAAGCTGCCCAGAAAGCCGCGTTTGCGGTCCGGCGCAAACTCGGCGACAAAAATGGCAGCGCCGGTGTATTCCCCTCCGACCGAAAACCCTTGCGCGAGCTTGCACAGCAGCAGCAGGATGGGCGCCCAGATGCCTATGCTGGCATAGGACGGTATCAGGCCGATACAGAAGGTGCTGGCGGCCATGATGATGATGGTGATCGACAGCACCTTCTGGCGGCCGAACTTGTCACCCATCACGCCAAAGAACAGACCGCCCAGCGGCCGCACCAGGAACGGAATCGAGAACGTGCCCAGCGCGGCAATCATCTGGACGCTGGCCGAGGCATCGGGAAAGAACACCTTGCCCAACGCAAAGGCCACAAAGCCGTAGACGCCGAAGTCGAACCACTCCATCGCATTACCCAATGCGGCTGCAGAGATGGCTTTCTTGAGCTTGACCTTGTCGACGATGGTGATGTCGTGCAGCTCCAAGGTGCCGCTTTGTGTCGGTATCAGGGGCGGCGAAGGAGGCGTCGGATCGGCCGCGGTGTTGTTGTTGATGGTATCCATGCGGTTCCCCGGTGATGGTGGGCCGCCATCTTCGCCAATTGCCCTGCCAGCGTCTGTAGGACGAGGCTGGGCTTCACTGCCTCCAAAACCCGCTTGGTGTCTGCTGCGCTATCGCCCGGCCTACATCGGCAGGCTAGGCTGGGGTCAAGCGGCGGCCAAGCGCTCCCTGGCCAGCCGTGTGCCCGCCGCCAGCGCCTTGAGCTTGCCCCAGGCCACGTCGCGCGACATCGGTGCCAGACCGCAATTGGTGCAGGGAAAGAGGCGTTCCTTGGGCACAAATTCCAGTGCCCGGGCGATGGTGTCGGCCACTTCCTCGGGCGTCTCGATGGTGTCGCTGGCAACATCGATCACCCCGACCATCACATCCTTGCCGGCCAGCAGCTTCATCAGGTCAGGCGGTACATGCGAGTGGATGCATTCCAGGCTCACCTGGTCGATGCTGCTGCGCGCCAGGGCGGGGAACACCGTCTCGTACTGGCGCCATTCATCGCCCAAGGTGCTCTTCCAGTCGGTATTGGCCTTGATGCCGTAGCCGTAGCAGATGTGCACGGCGGTGGTGCAGCTGAGGCCCTGCGCGGCGCGCTCCAGTGCCTGCACGCCCCAGTCGGCTGCGTCCTTCATGTAGACGTTGAAGGCCGGCTCGTCGAACTGGATGATATCCACGCCATCGGCCTGCAGGGCCAGCGCCTCCTGGTTGAGCAACTCGGCAAAGGCCATGGCCATCTTGACCTTGTCGCCATAGAAGCGGTCCGCCACGGTGTCCACAATCGTCATCGGGCCGGGCAGGGTGAACTTGAGCTTTTTCCGGGTATGGGCGCGTGCCAGCTGCGCTTCGAACGCATGCACGCGCCCCTTGAGGCGCAAGGCCGCTACCACCTGCGGCACCATCGCGTCGTAGCGGTTGTCGCGGATGCCCATCTTCACCTTGTTGTCGAAGTCGATGCCCTCGACCTGCTCCAGAAAGCCATGCACAAAGTGCTGGCGTGCCTGCTCGCCGTCGCCAACGATGTCCAGACCGGCATCTTCCTGGGCCTTGATCCACAGCAGCGTTGCATCGGCCTTGGCCTGGCGCAGCGCATCACCTTCTGCCATCCACTGGGGCCAGAGCTTGTTGGTTTCGGCCAGCCAGGCGGGTTTGGGCAGACTGCCGGCAATGGAGGTTTCAAACATGGAGGATTTCCTTTCAAAAAATGGGGAGTCAGGCAGGCCTTGTGCAGCGCATTGTGCTGACCCGGTCGCGCAACCGGGTGCCATAGGTGACACCGGGCAGGGCTGGGCAGGGCAAGGCGATGCGGCTGGTCCAGCGCGCCGGGCGCTGCCGTCAGACGGTTGCCGCAGCGCTCGCTTGCTGCAGCATGCGCTGGTAGGGTTTGATGAAGTGCTCTTCGGCAAATCGGCCTTGCTTGACGGCCAGCGCGCTGCGCTCTTCGCGGTCATAGACGATCTGCGTCAGCGAGTAGTCCTCATGCTTCAGGCTGGGCTGGTAGCGCGCGCCGGCGGCTGCATTGGCGTTGTAGATCTCCGGGCGGTAGATCTTCTGGAAGGTCTCCATCGTGCTGATGGTACCGATCAGCTCCAGGCTGCTGTAGTCGCCCAGCAGGTCGCCGTGGAAGTAGAAGGCCAGCGGCGCCACGCTGTGGGCGGGCATGAAGAAGCGCACCTGCATGCCCATCCTGGCAAAGTAGTGGTCCGTCGGCGAGTCCTCGTTTTGCCGGTACTCGATGCCCAGCACCGGGTGCTGGTTGCCGGTGCGCTGGTAGACCTTGCTGGTCGACGCGCTGATGCAGATCACCGGCGCCTTGCGGAAACTGGCCTGGTACGTGTCCGACCTGATGAACTGCTGGAACAGCTGCCCATGCAGAAGGCCAAAATGCGCGGGCGTGCTGAAGCCGGTCCGGTTCAGGTTGTGCGCAGGCAGCAGCACGCTGAAATCGTAATCCCGCACATAGGACGAGAAGTTGTTGCCGACGATGCCGTCGCTGCGCTGGCCCGTGTGCAGGTCAAGGATGTGGGTCTGCAGCATCTCGATCAGCGGAAACGCCTCGCCGTGCTGCTGCGTGCCCCAGTGCAGTGCCACGGAAACGATGTCCAGCTCCACCGCATAGCGGTCGGCCGCAGGGTTGTCCCAGTGCGCCAGCGCGTTGAAGCGGTTGTCGATCATCCGCAAGGTGTTGCGCAGGTTCTGCTGCCGGTTCTCGCCCCGGGCCAGGTTGGCAAAGTTGGTGGTAATGCGCGTGCTGTCCGATGGCCGGTAGTGCTCATCAAAACGCAGGCGCTCGATGCTGAAGGAAAAGTCGCTGCTCATGCGGGTCCGATCGTGGATGTCTGCGGGCCTTCGGGCCGTATGGGCTGTTTCAGCCCACGCCGCTCAGGTCGATGGGCCGGATGTTAGAACGTGCAATCCATGAAGTAAAATGGTTTTATCTCATATATCCATGAATATGGTTCATTTGAATGCTTGAACGTATCCATCTCAGCATCGTCCAGCAGGTCGAAAAGCAGGGCTCGCTCACGGCCGCTGCAGGTGTGCTGAACCTGACCCAATCCGCGCTGAGCCACAGCATGAAAAAGCTGGAGCAGCAATTGGGCACGGCGGTATGGCTGCGGGAGGGCCGCAGCCTGCGCCTGACGCAGGCCGGCCAGTACCTGCTGGCGGTGGCCAACCGCGTGCTGCCACAGCTGGATCTGGCCGAAGCGCGTCTGGGCCAGTTTGCGCAGGGCGAGCGCGGGGCGCTGCGCATTGGCATGGAATGCCATCCCTGCTACCAGTGGCTGCTCAAGGTCGTCTCGCCGTATCTGGCCGCGTGGCCGGATGTGGAGGTGGACGTGAAGCAGAAATTCCAGTTCGGCGGCATTGGTGCGCTGTTCGGCTACGAGATTGACCTGCTGGTCACACCCGATCCGCTGTTCAAACCCGGGCTGCGGTTTGAGCCGGTGTTTGACTATGAACAGGTGCTGGTGGTGCCCCGTGGCCATGCGCTGGCCTCTGCCACCTATGTAAAGCCCGAGCAACTCACGCAAGAGGTGCTGATCAGCTACCCGGTGGACATCGAACGGCTCGATATCTACAACCAGTTCCTGCTGCCCGCCGGGGTCACGCCGCGCCGCCACAAGGCGATTGAGACCACCGACATCATGGTGCAGATGGTCGCCAGCGGCCGTGGCGTGGCCGCCTTGCCGCGCTGGCTGGTAGAAGAGTACGCCGCCAAGATGGACGTGGTGCCGGTGCGGCTGGGCCCGCACGGGATTGCCAAGCAGATTTTTCTGGGCGCGCGGGAATCGGATGTGGCCATCGACTATGTGCGCGCCTTTATCGAACTGGCGCGCCAGCCGCGCGCTACCACCGCTTCTGCTACAACCAACAAAGCCTAGCCGGGGCCGGCCACCCGCACAAAACGCACACTGATGCGCAGGCCCGGGCCAAAGGGCGGCGTATAGCGCTGCTGGGCATCGGCCAGCTGCAGGCTGGCTCCGGTCGCCTGCGCCACCTCCTGCACAATCGCCAGGCCCAGGCCGGTGCCTGCCGTGTCGTGGGCCAGGCGGTAAAAGCGCTCCAGCACCCGATCCCGGCTTTGGGCCGGTATGCCTGGGCCATTGTCCTGCACCGACAACAGCAGGCTGTCGGCGCTGGCCTCCAGGCCCAGCGTGACCTGGCCTTGCGGCGGGGTGTAGCGGATGGCGTTGTCCACCAGGTTGGCAATCAGCTCGGGCAGCAGGCGGCTGCTGGTGTACAGCGAAAACACATGCGGGTCGGCAGCGCGGGTGGCAGCATCTGCCGGTGCAGCAGCGGCTGCCTGGCTTTCCTCCCAGCCCAGGTCGATCTGCTTGAGGTCGGCCGCCGGCGCCATCGCCTCCAGGCACTGCAGGCACAGCGCGCGCAGGTCCACCCATTGCGGCGGTTGGGCCGCGTGTGCGGCATTGCCGGCCTCGGCCTGTGCCAAGGTCAACAGCTGGTTGGCCACATTCAGCAATTGCTGGTTGCTGCGCTGCAGCCGTTGCAGCACGGCCAAGCGCTGCGCAACCGACAGGGCCGCCAACTCAGCGGGCGTCTGGCCCAAGGCCTGTTCCAAGGTATGGGCCTGGATGGCCAGCGGCGTGCGCAGCTGGTGCGCTGCATCCGAGATGAACTGGCGCTGGCGTGCCACCTGCGCGCGAATGGTGCGGGCAAACTGGTTGACGGTATCGGCGAGCGGCCGCAGCTCCTGGTGGAGCTGGCGCGAGTCGAGGTGAAAATCCACATCCCCAGCCGGGCGCCCGGCCAGCTGGCGCGCCATGCGCAGCAGCGGGCGCAGCTCCAGGGTCAACGCGGTGGCACTCACCAGCACAGCCACGGCCAGCGCCCACAGCAGGTACTCCATCGTTGGCCACCACAAGGTCTGCACCATGTTGTCGCGGCTGTGCGTGGTCTTGCCGACCAGGATGGTGATCTCGCGCGCGCCGGCCACGTCATACATGGCCCGGCGCGTGATCACGGCACGGATCGGCTGGCCTTGCCACAGGGCGTCATACCACTGGGCGTTGTCGCTGCCGCTCAGCGTCAGTTGCGGCGGCTGCGGAAAGTTCTGCTGGCCCGCCAGCAGCTGGCCTTGCGCGTCCATCACGCTCAGGTAGACATGGTCGCGCGCCGGCGACATGAACAGGCTCAGCGCCGAGGGCGGCACGCTGGCGCGTACATCGCCGTCCTCCCAGATCAGGCGGTCGGCCAGAATCTTGGCCGATGACAGCAGGTCATGGTCCTGCACATAGTCTGCGGCATCCTCGGCATGCTCATGGGCAAACCAACCGCACAGGCCCACCAGCACTGCCAGCGGCAGCAGCAGCCACAGGGCCAGGCGTGCGCGCAGGCTGTGCAGCATTCAGTCCCCGCCGGCCAGTTTTTGCTTGAGCAGGTAGCCCACGCCGCGCAAGGTCATGATCGTCGTGTCGCTCGCCTGCAGTTTCTTGCGCAGGCGGTGCACGTACAGGTCCACCGCGTCGGCGCTGGCCTCTTCGTCCATGCCGTAGATCACGTCCATCAAGCGTTGCTTGGGCAGCGCGCTGCCGTTGTGCAGCATCAGCGCTTCGAGCACACTGCGCTCGCGCGGCGGCAGGGCCAGCTCCTCGCCCGCCACGCTGAACAAACGGGTGCGCAGATCGAGCTGCAGGTTACCGCAGCGCACATGGTTCTCGCGCCCGGGCATCTGGCGCCGGGCAATGGCCTGCATGCGCGCCAGCAGCTCGCGCACCTCCACCGGTTTGACCAGGTAGTCATCGGCGCCAATCTCCAGGCACAGCACTTTCTGGTCGAGCGAATCACTCGCCGTCAGCACGATCACCGGCAGGCTGTCACCGCGCTCGCGCAGGCGCCGCAGCAGCGCCTTGCCGCTGAGCTGGGGCAGGTTCAGGTCCAGCAGCAGCAGGTCATAGTGCGATTGGCTCAGCAGCTGGTCAGCGGCGTCGCCACGGTCCACATGGTCCACCACAAAGGCATGCTGGCGCAGCAGCTCGGCCAGGGACTGGGCCAGTTCCAGGTTGTCTTCGACCAGAAGGATCTTCATCGGAGGGGGTGGCGCACCAAAGGCCGGCAAAAAAGATCAGGGATAACCACTAAAAATGCTGCAGTGCAGCGAAAGCGCACTGAAAGGGTGCAGTTTCTAGACTCTGTTCCTATCCGGTGCATTATGCGGTCGCCCAGGGCGGCTGTGCTGAAGGTGCCAGGACCACAACGTCAAGGAGACACTGCATGACCACGTTCCAAGCTACCCGCCGCAACGCGCTGGCCGCCATTGCCGCTGCCGCTGTCTGCTGCATGGCCAGCACGGCTGCCCAGGCGGCCGACGACACCGTCACCATCATGGTGGGCGGCATCAACAAGATCATCTACCTACCCGCCAAGCTGGCCGGGTCGCTGGGCTACTTCAAGGAAGAGGGCCTGAAGGTGGAGCTGCAATCGCAGCCCGCCGGCGTGGATGCGGAAAACCAGCTGATCGCCGGGGCCGTGCAAGGCGTGGTGGGCTTCTATGACCACACCATCGACCTGCAGGCCAAGGGCAAGGAGATCCAGGCCATTGCCGTGTTCTGCAAGGTGCCCGGTGAGGTGGAGCTGGTGTCCACCAAGGCGGCCGCAGGCGGCTTCCAGTCGATGGCCGATGCCAAGGGCAAGACCCTGGGCGTCACCGGCCTGGGCTCGTCGACCGAGTTCCTGACCCGCTACCTGGTCGACAAGCAGGGCGTGGCCAGCAAGGATTACTCGCTGCTGCCCGTGGGCGCTGGCAACTCCTTCATCGCCGGCATGAAGCAGGACCGTATCCAGGCCGGCATGACCACCGAGCCAACCGTGTCGCAAATGCTCAAGACCGGCGACGCCAAGGTGCTCGTCGACATGCGCAGCGAAGAGGGCACCCAGGCAGCACTGGGCGGCCTGTACCCTGCCGCCAGCCTGTATGTGCGCAACGAATGGGCCGCCAGCCACAAGGACCAGGCGGCCAAGCTGGCCCGCGCCTTTGGCAAGACCATGCAGTACATCAGCAGCCACAGCGCCGAAGACATCGCCGACAAGATGCCCAAGGACTACTACGGCAATGACAAGGAGCTGTATGTGGCGGCGCTGAAGGCCTCGCTGCCGATGTACACCAAGGACGGCAAGATGCCCGAAGGTGGCCCCGAGACGGTGCTCAAGGTGCTGTCGGCCTACAAGCCCAATGTGAAGAGCGCGCACATCGACCTGGCCAAGACCTATTCCAACGCCTACCTGAGCGCCAAGTAAAAAAGCGGCGCAACCCGCCCCGCAGCGCGGCCCCGCCGTGCTGCAGCCCGCGCGCGCCACCACCCACATCCGGGAGACCACCATGTCCTATGCCACCCAGGCGGTTGCCAGCCAGCAACCGTCCAGCAGCCTGCAGCCCAAAAACACCGCTGCCTCTGCAAAATCAGCCGATGCGGCCATTGAATTCGACAAGGTGTCGCTGCGCTTTATTGCGCCAGACGGCACGGCTACCCTGGCGCTGCGCAATTTTTCGATGTCGGTGGCCAAGGGCGAATTCATCGCCATCGTCGGCCCCACCGGCAGCGGCAAATCCACCACATTGAACCTGATCACCAGCTTGCTGCAACCAACGGTGGGCGAGGTGCGCGTGATGGGCAAGAAGGTCGAGCAGATCGATCCGCGCATCGGCTTCGTGTTCCAGGCCGATGCCGTTTTCCCCTGGAAATCGGTGCGCGACAACGTGGCCGCCGGCCCCATCTTTCGCGGCACGCCGCGCGAGCAGGCGCTCAAGCTGGCCGACGAGTGGATCCACCGCGTGGGCCTGGCCAACTTTGGCAACCACTACCCGCACCAGCTCTCGGGCGGCATGCGCAAGCGCGTGGCGCTGGCGCAGACCTTTATCAACCAGCCGGAAATCCTGCTGATGGACGAGCCTTTCTCGGCGCTGGACATGCAGACCCGCACCTTGATGCAGGACGAGCTGCTGCGCCTGTGGTCGGCGTCCGGCGGCTCGGTCGTGTTCGTGACCCATGACCTGGAAGAGGCGATTGCGCTGGCCGACCGCGTGTTTGTGCTGACGGCCCGCCCCGCCACGTTGAAGCGTGTGTACGAGATCGACCTGCCACGCCCCCGCGTGATGAGCGAGGTGCGTTACGACCCGCAGTTCATCGACCTGTCCAAGCGCATCTGGGATGACCTGCGCGAAGAAGTCCATATCCAGTAATACAAGGCAAGGAACACACCATGTCTGAACTCACCCTGAACCCCGCTGCCACCCGCAGCCCGCCACCCGCACCGGCTGCGCCAGACCACACCCCCGCTGCCGTGAGCGATGCCGCGCTCGCGCAGGAATCGGTGGCCGCGCAAGCGGCCATCAAACGCCGCAAGGCCGTCATCATTGGTCTGCGCCTGCTGGTCCTGGTCGCCGTGCTGGGCGGCTGGGAAGTCTCGGCCCGCATGAAATGGATCGACCCCTTCTTCTACTCGATGCCCTCGATGATCTGGAACCAGATTGTGGAATGGGTGCGCGACGGCACATCGCAAGGCCCGCTGTGGCAGCAGGTGCTGGTCACGTTGGAAGAGACGGTGATCGGCTTTCTGATCGGCTCCATCGCTGGCGTCATCTGCGGCATTGTGCTGGGCCGCAACAAGCTGCTGTCCGATGTGTTCTCCATCTACATCCAGATCGCCAACTCCATCCCCCGTGTGGTGCTGGGCTCGGTGTTTGTCATTGCGCTGGGCCTGGGCATGGCGTCCAAGGTGGCACTGGCTGTCGTGATGGTCTTCTTTGTGGTGTTTGCCAATGCCTTCCAGGGCGTGCGTGAGGCCGACAAGTACATGATCGCCAATGCCCAGATCCTCGGTGCATCGCCGCGCCAGGTCACCATGTCGGTGGTGATTCCTTCGGCCATGTCCTGGATTCTGGCCAGCCTGCATGTGAGCTTTGGTTTTGCGCTGGTCGGCGCCGTGGTGGGCGAGTTCCTCGGCGCCAAGGAGGGCATCGGCCTGCTGATCTCCACCGCGCAGGGCGCCTTCAACGCCAGCGGCGTGTTCGCCGCGATGATCGTGCTGGCCGTGGTGGCCCTGGGCGCTGATTTCTTGCTGACCCGCCTGGAAAAACGCCTGCTCAAATGGCGGCCTGCCGCCTTCTGATGCCCTGACCTGACCCTTATGCAAGCGCGGCCGGTGCCCGCTTGCCCGTCTCCTCGCCGGTGGAACAAGCGCTCTCTCGCTTACCGGCCTTGCGCCAGCTCCGCCAACCGAGCTGGCGTTTTTTTGTCTGGTGCCAAGCACTGGCTCACTGCGCAATGTCGGGGTGCCTCTGCCTTGCCCCTCCTACCGATCCCTTTTCCACCCATGGAGTGAGGCTTATGCGGTATCGCTGGCATATTCAGGCAAATATTTTCTTATGGGCCCACCTTTAGATCCGGAATATACATACATAGATTAATTGTTTGCACTTACTCACTTTTAATTGTTTGTTTTGATAGTTGGTTTGGAACATCGTTTTGTTTCATGTAGAAACCAACAATACATGCTTCAACATCTGTATACTGCGCGGGGCAAGTGGCGATGGAGTTGAAAGAATGTATATCTACAAGGCGCTCAGGCACTTGATGCTCGCCTGCAGTTTGGTGTTGGTGGCTCAGGTTTCCCAAGGGCAGACAAGAGAAGTCGCATTTGCTGGTGTGGCATTTTCTGGCGACGCCGCAGGCTTGGCGCAACGCTTTCCCTACTCGATCCAGATCGACAAGCAACTCAAGGGGGCCAATAGCAGTTTATTCAAGCGCAGCTATGAATATATTGCGGTCAACCCGCCTCCAAATTTTCAAATATCCACTACTCCGCTGGACAGCCTCCAGGGCAGGGACCAGGCCTTGGTGGCCTCGTTGCTGATCAGCTCGGAGACAGTGTCGGTCGAGCATTTCGGCAACATCCGCAAGCTGTTTGTGCTGCTGCGCGGCCAGGCCCTGTTCTTCGATTTCAAGTCGATGAGCGTGTTGCGCTCCTACCCAGTGAGCTTTGGCTATGTGGACAATTTCCGCCACGACCCCAGCGCCGAGGAGATTCTGGAGCGGGTCCGCCTGGTCTATGAGGGCGGCAACAACAAGCCAGGGCTGTTCAGCCGCTATGCCAGCGCCCTGGCAGCGGCCAGCCTACCCAGCCAGGTTCCGCGCTATGTACAGGTCACCCGGGCCAGCCTGGCGCCGGAGATGCTGGGCGTGCTACCTGATTATCTGAAAGCCAGCTCGGTTGCTGCCGAGACCTGGGCGGCCGACCTGGTGGCGGAGGCCATTTCCACCCGGATGGGCGTGCCTGTGGTGCCCTATACCAAGGGCTATGCGGTAGGCAATGTGATGTCCATGCAGGTAATGGATGGCGATGTATTCAATCTGACCTTGCCCAAGCCCGATTATGAAATCGAGGTCGACTTGAAAAACGTCAAGAAAATCAAGTTCAGCGAAAGCGCAGGGGGTGCCTCCTTTGTCTATGGCACCTATGCAGATATCAAGATCCATGAGCCGCTGTCCGGTACGGTCTATCTGAATACCTCGTTGAAAAATGGCGAGACCAAGGTGATTCCTGCCTCGCAGACCTATGTGGATGATTTCCCTGCTTATTACGACTCGGTCAACGGCATGTTTGTGAAGCTGGCCGAAACGGTGGCGGGCAAAGACAGCGGCTGGATCAAGAAATCGGCCTCGGCATCCGATATTGACGCGCAAATTGAAAAAACTACCAAGTTGATGAATCTATGCAAGTAATCAAGAAATTTCTTGTCTGCACCCTGGCGGCCTTGGTGGCCAGCAGCGCCCTGGCCCAAGTCCAGCAAGCCAAGGGCAAGGCCACGGTGACTTACCAGGGCCGCGAAGCCACGGCAGACGACAAGGCGCGCGCCACTTTGGCTGCACAGCTCAAAGCGGTGGAGTTTTATTACGCCGAAGCGGGCCAGTCCGAAGCAGAAAACTTTGATGCCATTCGCGAGAAGATCGTCGCCGACCCTGACCGTTACATTCTGGAAACCACGCCGCTGGCTGAAGACGAAGCCAAGGACCGCAAGCAGTACACGGTGACCGTGCGCGTGTCCTTGAATGTGGCCAACCTGCGCAATGCGATCAAATCCAACTCGGCCGTGGTCAAGGGTGGGCCGGCTGCACGCTCGCCGCTGGCCTTCATGTTCGTTTCGCGGCAGGTTGACAGCACCCGCATCTTTGATGATCGCATCTACAAGCGCGAAGACCACAAGGCCAACATCAAGGGCGATGTGCAGGTGTCGGAGAAGGGCTCGGAGGGGGAGTCCTTTGGCCGAGGCCAGATCAACACCAATGCCTCCACGTCCAGCAAGATATCGGGCTCCATGCAGCACAGTGCGTCGACGGAGACCGGTGGCAGCACCACGCGCCGTGCCAATGAATCCACCTTCCGTCTACTGCCCAGTGCCAACCTGGGCCAGGTGTTCTCTTCGACCTTCACCCGCGCCGGCTTCAAGGTGTCCGAGGCGGCAATGGTTGAGCCTTACACCGATGGCCAGTTCAAGGTTGCTACGGTCGAGGAAGACTACAAGTCCGGCATGGACCTCAAGCCGGCCACACTGGCATCGCTGGTGCGCGGCATGCGCGTAGCGCAGATCCCCTATGTGGCTCTGGGAACGCTGGATGTGGGCATGGCCGACACCGATCCCAACACCGGCCTCAAGCGCGTGGCCGTCTCGGTCAACGCCAAGCTGCTCGATATCAGCCAGACCATTCCCGACACCATTGCCTCTGTGGGCCCGGTGCAGTTTGCCGGCGTAGGCCCCACCGAGGACGAGGCGCGTGGCAATGCGCTGAAGCTGGCCGCCAACAATGCCGCTCGCGAGCTGACCAGCCAGATCACCAACCTCGGTGTGCGTTGATCTCCTCGCCTTTGAATTGATAACACTGCCTATTTTTTGGAGATGGTTTGATGAAAAAGATGTTGACTGCTGTGGCGCTGGTGTGCGCAGCCCTGGCTACCCCCTATACCGCAACCGCGCAGTTCTCCCTGCCCAACCTGGGCGCGCTCAAGGCCGTCGGCGGCTCGGGCGGCGGTGGCGATCTGAGTGGCCAGCAAACCAGCCTGGTGAAGAACTTTGTGGCCGCTAATGTGGACGTGCTCAAGGCCAATGCCAAGATGAGCGAAGCGCTGGGTCTCAAGGCCACGGCAGCAGACGCAGAAGCCGTGGCACAGCAACTGTCCTCGGGCTCCACCTATGACAAGGACAGCGCCTCCAAAGCCGCAACTGCCGTGGGTGACACCGGTGGCGCGATTGCCGCCAAGCTGGCAGAAAAGCCCACCCTGGATGCCGAATCCAAGGCCATCTATGCCCAAGGCCTGCTGAGCCTGGCCAAGGGCGTTGCCAAGTACACCGGCCTGGGCAAGGATGTGAGCGCCATGGGCAATGGCCTCAAGAGCGCACCGCTGACCCAGCTGCCATCGATGGGTGCGGCCACCTATGTGGTCACCCAGTTCCCCGGCTCTGCCTCCGAAGTGGTCAAGGCCCTGGGCAATGCGGTGGACTTTGCCAAGAGCAATGGCATTGAAGTGCCGACCGAAGCCACCAGCCTGCTGTAAGCCTGCGCCAGACAAGCGTACCAAAGACCTTTATGCGTTATTACCTCCTGGGGGCGCTGGCCGCCCTGGTGGTGGTCGGCTGCGGCCCCAAGTCTGAAGAGACGGCGGCTGCACCCGCGCCCACCAACAACTCGGTGGCGCCGCCACCCCCCGACGTCGGCAAACTCGAAAACGTCAGCACCACGGCCACCGGCCTGGGCCGCACTGCAGGCGAAGCCATGGCCGAGGCCATGAAGATGGCTCTGCTGCAGGTCAACGGTGCGGTCGTACAGTCCGAGGGCATCAGTGCCAAGTACGGCCTCGACGTCAGCCTGAACCAGGACAGCGCCTCGCTGCGCGCCAATGCCTTTGCGGAACTGGTGCGGCAAAAGTCTGGCGGCGTGATCCAGAACCTGCGCGTGGTCAGCCTGGAGGAGCCGGGCCTGCTACTGCCGAAGAACTACAAGGCCACCATCGAAGCGCAGATCGCCAAGTTCAAGCCTTCTGCAGACATGCAAAAGGTCAAGGTGGTCATCGGTCCGGTGAGCTTTGCACAAAAGAACCTGGCCATGGGCGACCGTGCCGTGCCGGCTGCAGCCGTCTCTGCCGCGCTGCGCCAGCGGGTGAGCGATGCGCTGGTGCAAACCGGTCGCTTTGCGGTACTTGACCGCGAGTTCAGCCCCGAAATCGAGCAAGAGCTTGACATCATCGCCAGCGGCCAGGCGCCCAGCGCCGAGCTGGCCAAGCTGTCGCAGACCGCCAGCGCGGATCTGGTCTGGAGCGCGCGCGTCAACAGCTTTGCCTACAACCGCCATGCACGCCAGCTGCGCACCAGCGACCGCGAGCTGGTGAGCTACTCGGGCGGCTGGGCCCTGTCGCAGAAGATGGTCAATGTTGCCACCCGCCAGGTCACCGTCGCTGATTCCCTGCGCGGCAGCGCACCGGACCGTGCCGCCACCACCCTGGGCACCGGTGTGGATGGCGACCGCATTCTGGCCGACATGACCGATGAAGCCGCCAAGGCCATCGTCAACTCCATCCTGCAGCGCACCTTTCCGGTGATGGTTGTCGCCCGCGATGGCACCAACGTCGTGCTGAGCCAGGGTGGCCAATCGACCCGCGAAGGAACGCGCTACGCGATGGCCGTGATGGGCAAGGAGATGAAGGACCCGCAGACTGGCCAAAGCCTGGGCCGCATGGAATCCCATTGCTGCGAACTCGTCATCGACCGCGTAACGCCCAACCTGTCCTACGGCCATCTCGAAAACATGCGCACCGATCTGGACGCCATACCCGAAGGTGGCCTGCAGGTACGGGCTGAGCTGAAGAATGTGCCCGCTGCCGTTGCCAGCCAAGCCGCCGCTGCCAACGCGGTCACTGGCACTGCACCCGCCCCGGCCCGCGCAGCCGCAGCCGAAGCGGCACCCGCTGCCAAAAAGCCAGCTGCCCGGGCGGCCACTGCGGAAGCGGATGCGCCTGCGGACAAGGATGAAAAGTGGTGATCTGAGCTAAGGTCAGTCAAAGCCTTGCAGACGCCTGGCATTCGTGAAGCAACCCAGAGCTTTAGCCTGGGTTGCTTTTTTGTGGGTCTGGTGCGCGCTGTTGCGTGGGGTAGGCAAGCCGATCGATCCATGCTACCTGCTGCTTCCCACAAGGGCATCTGTCAATCGCCTCAAACCTGCGCCAAGCCCCCATCAACAAACAGCTCGGTACCGGCGATGAACTTTGCCTGAGGCGAGGACAGGAAGAGCACCGCGTCCGCGATCTCATCGGCTTCGCCGACCCGGCCGATCGGCACCTGGCTGGCCATGTAGTCCAGCAGGCCTTGCTGCTGCGCGGTATCGTTGCCGGCCAGTTCCACCAGGCCAGGGGTGCGGATGGGGCCGGGGCTGACGACATTGACGCGGATGCCCCGCTCCTTCAGATCCAGAGTCCAGCTGCGGGCAAGATTGCGCACGGCGGCCTTGGAGGCGCTGTAGATGCTGAAGGCGGCGGTGCCGGTAGAGCCGACAACCGAGCCGGTCAGCACGATAGAAGCATCATCGCGCAGCAGCGGCAAGGCCTTTTGCACGGTAAACACGAGGCCCTTCACATTCGTGCCAAAGGTGGCGTCGAAATGCTCTTCGGTGATGGCGCCCAGGGGCAGCATCGAGCCACCGCCGGCATTGGCGTAGAGCACATCGATTTGTGGGTGGCTTTGTTGCACGGTGTCGTAGAGGCGGTCAATGTCGGCCAGCTTGGACATGTCGGCCCGCACACCGGTGGCGCGGGGGCCAATCGCCTTGACGGCCTTGTCCAGCTCTTCCTGGCGGCGGCCGGTGACAAACACATAGGCGCCTTCGCTGGCAAATTTCTTGGCGGTGGCCAGGCCAATACCGCTGGTGCCACCGGTGACTACGACGACCTTGTTGTCAAACTTGCGTTCCATTTTTCCTACTCCTTGATGTGTGCGCCGAACCGTTCGTCGCAGTGAGTTAATGATGTGGGTGGAACAAAGTTTTGAGTAGATAGGCAAAATGGATAACATTGTTCCAATATTGAGACAAAACGGGAAGGAGGCCCATGCGAGATATCAACGACTACGCGCTGTTTGCCGAGGTGGTGCTGCACAGCGGCTTTGCCGCAGCGGGCCGTGCGCTGGGCATGCCCAAGTCCACGTTGAGCCGGCGTATTGCAGCGCTGGAATCGCGGCTGGGTGTGCGTTTGATCGAACGGTCCACCCGGCGCTTTCGGGTAACCGAGGTGGGCCAGGCTTTTTACGAGCGCTGCCGCACCATCGTGCTCGATGTGCAGCAGGCCGATGCCGTGGTGTCCGACGCGCTGGGCGAGCCCCATGGCGTGGTGCGCTGCAGCTGCCCTTTGGGGCTGATGGAAATCCTCTCGCCCACCTTGACCGATTTTTTGCAGACCTACCCCAAGGCGCAGCTGCAGATGGTGGCCGCCGACCGGCCCGTCAACCTGATCGATGAGCGCATCGATGTGGCCATCCGCGTGCGCACCAGCTTGACGACCGATGCCGCCCTGGTGATGCGCACCCTGGGCCAATCAAGCCGCATTCTGGTGACTGCGCCCAGCCTGGCCAAGCAGTGCAAAAAGGGTGATCTGCAGCTGCTGGGCGAGCTGCCCACCTTGGCCAGCACGGAGCAGACCGGCACCATCACCTGGGAGTTTTGGGATGGCGATGGCCAGCCCAGTGCCGTCAGCCACGCGCCCCGCATGACCTGCGCCGATTTTGGTGCGCTGCGCTCAGCGGCCTTGGCGGGCCTGGGCATTGCGTTGTTGCCCGCGCACTTCTGCAGCAAGGAGCTGGAGCGCGGAAGCCTCGTCCATGTGTTTCCGCAATGGCGCACAGAGACCGGCATTGTGCACATCGTGTTCACCACCAGGCGGGGCTTGCCGCCAGTGGTGCGGGCATTTATCGAGCATCTGGCCGGGCGCTTCAAGGGGGAGCTGGCCGATACCGCAACGGCGAACTAGCCGTGGCGCTGCAGCCAAGTCAGTTAGCGCGGTTCTGTAGGCAGCGCAAACTCCCCCAGCCGCGCATGCAAATGCTCAGCCAGATGCTCGACCAGGGTTGCCACCCGCGCCGTTCCATGCTGCTTGCTGGGGTAGACCAGCGACAGCGGGCGCGGCGCAGGCTCCAGGCCGGGCAGGATGCGGACCAGCTCGCCACGCGCAATCGCGTCCATCACCTGGTAGTGCAGAAAGCGGCCAAAGCCCTGGCCGGCGATGCAGGCGGCGATATTGCCACCGACGGTGTTGCAGCGCATGCGGCCCTTGACTTTGACCCGCTCCAGCCGGCCCTGGTGAAAAAACTCCCACAGGTTGGCGTCGCCCACACCGCCAAACTCTATGCAGGGCAGCGCAGCCAGGTCTTGCGGCTGCTGGGGCATGCCACAGGCGGCGACCAGGGCGGGGCTGGCTGCAATCACCTGGTGGATGTCCACGACATGGCGCGCCACCAGGCTTGAATCGGGCAGCGGTGCAATGCGCACGGCCAGGTCCAGGCCTTCTTCGACCAGATTGACCACGCGGTCCAGCAGCAAGAGCTGCACGTCCACCTGCGGGTAGCGCTGCAGGTAGCTGGCCACCAGCGGCGCCACATGCAGCTCGCCAAATTTGACAGAGGCCGTCAGGCTGATGCTGCCCGAGGGCTCGGCCTGGGCCCGGCGCATCGCCTGTTCCGAATCGGCAACCGCTGCGCGGATGGCCAGCGCATGCACACGGTAGGCCCGGCCCTCATCGGTGATCGCCAGGCGCCGGGTATTGCGGTTGAAAAGGCGCACGCCCAGGTGCTTCTCCAGCGCGGCCAGAGTGCGCACCACGCTGGGCAGGGACAGCTCCAGTGCTTCGGCAGCGCGGGTCAGGCTGCCCAAATCGGCAATGGCCAGAAAGACATCTATCGCGTGGAGGCGGTCCATGGTGCGAGTGATTGCTGCAAAAAGTGGAAGAATTAAATCAATTCTCTGGCATTTATCACGTTTGAGTAAATAGATAAATTCACTTCCGTGGCGGCAACCTTCGTTTTGTCTCAATGCCGCCGCAAGGACTATTTATGAAAACCGTTATCGTTGTTTTTTCCGATCCCCAATCCGGCACGCAAGAAGCGCTGGGCCGCGTCGTGAACGCGCTGTTCCTGGCCTACGAGCTCAAGGAGAAGAACCGGGACTTCGACCTGGTGTTCCAAGGCACGGGCGTGCGCTGGCCTGCCGAGCTGGTCAAGCCCGAGCACCCCGGCCATGCGCTGTACGAAGCCGTGCTGGACCACATCGTTGCCTGCGGCGGCTGCGCCGATGTGTTTGGTGCGGGCGCAGGCCTGGCTCCCACCGGCATTGCGCTGGTGCGCGACAAGACCATCCCTGGCACCACCGGCGTGCTGGATCTGTCGCGCCACCTGGACGCGGGCCACACCCTGGTCACCTTCTAATCCCGCTTGCTGACACCTGTTGCGAGCCTGTACCTGACCAGGAGCCCCTATGGACGACAACATCTTTCACGCTGGCGAACGCCTGGTGCAGGAGCGCACGGGCGAGCGCGGCACCGCACTCATCAATAGCCAAGGCATCAGCCCCGCCATTCCGGCGGCCGCACGCAACTTTGTCGGCCAGCAGCGCTGGTGCGTGCTGGGCGCGGCCGATGCGGCAGGCGCCCTGTGGGCCTGCCTGCTGAGTGGCGAGCCCGGCTTTGTGCAGGCCAGCGATGACCTGCGCAGCCTGCAGGTGGCCAGCAACGATCCACAGGGCGTACTGGCCAGCCTGGCCCCGATCGCAGATCTGCAGCCCGGGCAATCCATTGCCGTGCTGTTGATCGAGCTGCAGACCCGCAGGCGCCTGCGTATCAATGGGCATGTAAGCCGGGCATCCGCGCTGGCGCTGCATGTGGCGGTGGACCAGGCCTTTGCGCTGTGCCCCCGCTATATCCAAAAGCGCGAACTGCTGCCGCTGGAGGCAGTATCCGCACCTGACCACAGCGCCGGTACTACGGCCACCTCGGGCACGGTGCTAGACGAGGCCACATCCGCCTGGATTGCTGGCGCCGACACCTTGTTCATCGCCAGCCTGGGCCCCAGCGGGGATGCCGATGTATCGCACCGGGGTGGCCGGCCTGGCTTTGTGCAACAACGGGGCCAGGTGCTGCGCATTCCTGATTTCAACGGCAACAGCATGTTCAACACCCTGGGCAATCTGGAGCTGGAGCCGCGCTGTGGCCTGGTCTTTCCGGACTTTGAAGGCGCGCGCCAGTTGCAGCTCACCGGCCATGCGCGCGCCCATTTTGGTGTCGAGGCCGACATCGACCATACAGGAGGAACCGGGCGCTGGATCGAGTTCCAGGTGCACAGCTGGCGCAGCACGCCGCTAACCCTGCCCCAACGCTGGCGCCTGCTGGAAGCCTCGCCCTACAACCCTTTGGTTCGCGGTGTTGCGTCAGCGGCTTTTGACGGGCCACCGCGCAGCCAGATGACGCGCTGACAAGGCCGCCTAGGCTGCATGGGTCATCCTGGAGGGGCGTTGCGCCTGCAGCCAGGCGACTGCCTCGTCCAGCAGCGGATGGTGGCGCTCCGCATTCCAGGCTGCGGCTGCGGTGACCACCATGGTTTTCTCGCGCAGCGGGCGGACGACTACGTTCTCGGGTGCCAGGCGCCGCATGGAGGCAGGCACCAGGGCCACGCCCTGGCCGCAGCTCACATAGGCGATCTGTGAGGAGACCGAGCGCACCTCATGCATCACGCGCGGCGCAAAGCCCTGGGCGCGGCACAGCCCCACCAGCATGTCGAAGTAGACCGGGCTGACCTGGCGCGACGGCATCACCATCGGCTCATGGCTCAGTGACTTGAGGCGGACCTGGGATTGGCCCGCAAGGGGGTGGTCCTTGCGCAACGCGACGGCCAGGCGGTCTTCCATCATAGGCAAAGTGGCAATGCCCTGACCTACATCGCCCTCCAGCCGGACAAAGGCCAGGTCCAGATCGCCGGCCTGCAGCGCAGGAATGGCATCGGCGCTGTCGATCTCGCGTACAAATACGGTGACATGCGGGTGCTGGCGGCGCATGTAGTCCTGCAACGGCGGTACGGTGTCCAGCATCGCTGAGGTGATGGCGCCGACCTGCAGCACGCCCGATTGTCCGGCTGCCACCTCGCGCACCACGCGCTCGAGCTGCTCGACCTGCAGCGCAAACTGCCGAACCGCCGGCAAGATGGCCGCGCCCGCAGCGCTGAGCTTGGTGCCGCGCCGGGAGCGCTCGAACAACTGCAGCTTGAGCGAGTGCTCCAGCACCTTGATCTGCTCGGTCAGCGGCGGCTGCGACATGGACAGGCGGGCGGCGGCGCGCCCAAAGTTCTGCTCCTCAGCGACGGCCAGGAACATCCACAGCTGGCGAATCAGGCGAAAGTCGATATGGCTCATGGTGCATTTCCTGGGGAGAGGTGGCTGTTCTGGTATTCGTATCACAGAGATATCTGATAAGTATTTCACATATCAGAAGGCGGCCGTGATGATGCCAGCACTTTCCTGGAATGCACGCGATGACCCACTCCCATCTCCACCTTGAACGCCTCAGCGCGCTGGACACCAATACCGTCTCCGATGCGCTCGATTTCCTCGGCCTGCCCGGTGCCACCGTTGGCCTGCTGCCGCTGTGGCACTGCCCCAAGATCGTCGGCCTGGCCAGCACCATCCAGCTGGGCCCCAAGAGCGATGCCGCGCCTGCCGTGCACTTGATCTCTCCGGTCATCGATGCCGTGGTCTCCGACGACCGCGTGCTCGTGGTTGCCGGCGGGGCCGATGGCATCTCCTGCTGGGGCGACATCCTGGCCAATGCGGCGGTTGCGAGGCAGGTGCGCGGCACGGTCATCGATGGCTTGAGCCGTGATATCGATGGCAGCGCAGACATTGGCTATCCCGTTTATGGGCGGGGGCTGACCATGGTCAGCGCCCGCAACCGCGTGGTGCAGTTGCATGCGGCCCAGCCTGTGCAAATGGCCGGTGTCACCGTGCAGCAGGACGACTATGTGATTGCCGACCGCTGTGGCACGGTTTTCATCCCGGCGGGGCGCATCGGCGAGGTGCTGGGCCTGGGCGAGCGCATTGCCCTTCGCCAGCAGGGCATGGTGGCCGCCGTGCGCGCGGGTCGCTCCGTGGCCGAGGTCATGCACGACCGGCAGTTTGAAGCCATTGCCGCGCAGCCGCAGTGAGCGCCAGGCGATGGCCCTTTTCTTTATCGAGCGATACACACCATGAACTATCCCTCAAAGATGCGCCCGGAAGACCAGGCACTGGTTGCCCTGTTTGAAGGACTGGATACGCCCGGCGTATCCGATGCCATGGACAAGCTGGGCCTGCACGGCCAGGCCCTGGGCATCATGCCGCTGGCGAACTACAGCAAAACGGTGGTCGGCCCGGCCTTTACCGTCAAATACGTGCCGGCCAGCCACCCGCCTGGCACCGTGGGTGATTTCATCGATGACGTCGCTCCAGGCGATGTGGTGGTGATCGACAACGATGGCCGCAGCGACTGTACCGTGTGGGGCGACATCATGACCCAGTACGCCGGCCTGCGCGGTATTGCAGCGACGGTGATCGATGGCGTATGCCGCGATGTGGGCAAGGCGCTGGGCGATAACTACCCGATTTTCAGCGTGGGCCGCTTTATGCGCACCGGCAAGGACCGGGTGCAGGTCGAGTCGCTGAACACCACGGTGGCCATCGGGACGGTGCGGGTGGCATCGCGCGACATCGTGGTCGCGGATGCCAATGGTGTCGTCATTGTGCCGCGCCACCGCGCCCGGGATGTGGCGGCTGCAGCCCGCAAGATCGAGGAGAGCGAATCGCGCATCCGCGCGCAGATCGCACGGGGCACGTCCTTGGGCGAGGCGCGTGCTGCGCTGGGCTACCACCAACTGCAAACCAAGGACTGAGCCATGACCACGCTTTACGCAGCAGAGCAACTGGCCCAGGCCTGCACGCTAGGAACCTCCACGTTGTTCGAGGCCTCGGGCCTGAGCACCAGCGCCGCCGATGCCGCCATCCGTCCCATATGGGCGGGTGCGTCGGTGGCCGGCCCCGCGTATCCGCTGGAATGCGCACCCGGCGACAACCTGTCCATCCATATTGCGATGGAGCAGGCGCCGCGTGGCAGCATCCTGGTGATCTCTACCAGTGGCTTTGTCGCTGGCTATTGGGGGGAGGTATTGACCGTCGCGGCAGAGGCTGCAGGTATTGCCGGCCTGGTCATTGACGGGGGCGTACGCGATATTGCAGCCCTCACAGCCCGGCGTTTCGCGGTGTTCTCGCGCGGCATCTCGATGCGCGGCACCATCAAGGCCAGTGCGCCGTCGGTCGGGCAGCCCATCAGCTTTACTGGCACGCCGGTGGCAGCCGGTGACCTGGTCGTGGCCGATGACGATGGGGTGCTGGTGATACCGGCTGCACACGCCGAGCGCTGCCTGGCCCAGGGCCAATTGCGTGCCGACAAGGAAGCGCGGATGATGCAGGCGCTGCAAGGCGGGCAATCCACGTTGGAGCTGATGGGCCTGACCCGCTGGAGGATGCAGCAATGAATACCCCTGTGCATGGTTTGAATCGCTTCCTGGCCCAGGCCAAACCATCGGCCACCTACCGGGTCATGGACCGCGTGGCAATGCGCCGGGCCGCCGGCGCGCAGGTCATATCGCTGTGCGCCGGTGAGCCCGACTTCGAGACGCCGGCCCATATCTGCGAGGCAGGCATTGCCGCCATCCGTGCCGGCCACACCCGCTATACGCAGGTGGCTGGCCTGCGCGATCTGCGCGAAGCGGTGGCTGCCAAGTTCAAGCAGGACAATGGACTGGCCGTGGATTGGCGGCGCAACACCCTGGTGTGCAGCGGTGGCAAGCAGGTGATCTTCAACGCCTTGGCTGCCACGTTGAACGAGGGCGATGAGGTCATCGTCCCTGCACCGTACTGGGTCAGCTACCCCGAAATCGTGCAGCTCTGTGGCGGCAAGGCCGTAGCAGTGCCCTGCACGGCGCAGACCGGTTTCAAGCTCAGCGCCGAGGCGCTGGAAGCCGCGATCACCGCCCGTACCCGCTGTCTGATCCTGAACTCGCCCTCCAATCCCACCGGTGCGGTCTACAGCCGTGCCGAGCTGCAGGCCCTGGCAGAAGTGCTGCTGGACCACCCGCAAGTGCTGGTGCTCGCCGACGATATATACGAGCACCTGGTGTTTGACGGCATCGCCTTTCACACCATCGCCCAGGTGGAGCCGCGTTTGCGCGACCGGGTGCTGACGATGAACGGTGTCTCCAAGGCCTATGCGATGACGGGGTGGCGCATCGGTTTTTGCACGGGCCCGGCCTGGCTGATCGAGGCCATGGAAAAGCTGCAGGGCCAGCAGACATCCGGCGCTTGCAGCATCTCCCAGCATGCGGCGCTGGCCGCGTTGACGGGGCCCCAGGACTTTGTGCGCGGCGCGCGTGCGGTGTTCCAAAGGCGCAGGGACCTGGTGGTGGAGATGCTGAACCAGGCCCCGGGCCTGCAGTGCGACGTACCGCAGGGTGCGTTCTATGCCTTTGCCTCCTGCGAGGCGCTGATCGGCAAAACTACCCGCGCTGGCACCCTGCTGCGCAGCGATGAAGACCTTGTCAACGCGCTGCTCGATGAGGCCGGCGTGGCGGCCGTGCATGGCAGTGCCTTTGGCATGGGGCCGTATGTCCGTGTGGCCTATGCGCTGGATGATGCGGCACTGCGGCAGGCGGGCGAGGCCATTGCCCAGTTCTGCCGGACGCTCAGCAACTAAGTCCTGGCGGTTAGCAGTTCAGATCATGGAAGCGCTTGCGCGCCTTGTACAGATCGACCTCGGCTTGGGCCAGGTCGTTGGCCGCCGCTGTTTGCACGGACTTTTTGAGCCCGGGCAGGTGGTTGTCCAAACGCGCGCATTCCAGCTTGTCTGCGGGGCTGAGTTTGAAGCGGCGCTGGTAGACGCGGTACTCGTCGGCGTTCATTCCTGTCAGGGGCTGGAAGGCCTCCGCAAAGGCAGCGTTGCGTTCGGCACGCTGCACGTCCTGGCCCTTGCGGCTCTTGCCGGTCATCTTGTCCATGCCCTGGGTAGGAGTGGCGTCGATTTCCGTCGCGCCTACACAGGGCGCATCCGAGTAGCTCACGCGCCCGGCCGTTTCGCAGCGGTAGACCGGCTTTTGCGCGAAGGCAGGCGCGGAGCAGCAGACCAGGGCCAGCAATAGCAGCGAGCGCTTGGATTGGCCAAGGCTTGCATGGCGACGGTTGGACAACAAGCGCATCGATAGACCTTTAGCTAGCCTTCATGCTGCCGCAAGCGTGCCACGGCAACCCGGGAAGGTCGAGCAGCCCCAGAAGGATTTACCGGCATGGGCCCCCTGGCGGGCGGTGCGCAACTCCATCGCGGCGCTGCAGCGCGGGCAGGCCGGTGGGGCCGGCGCCAGGCTTGGCGCTGCGGGCGCTGCAGGTGCTGTGGCAGCGGCAGTCGCAACGGCGGCCCTTGCGGGCGCAGCAGCCGGGGTGCCGCTGGCGTGGGCCGCCTTGGGCCCCTTCACCAGCGATTGCCGCGCTTGCTGCACCATCGCAAACAGCTGGTGGCCATCGACCAAGCTGATATTGCGGCCCCGTGCAAAGTCCCGCGCATCGTTGCTGAACCGCCCGGAGGTGACCACAAAGCCGCCTGTTGCGCCCCGTGCCGCCATGACACCATACAACTCACGCACGGTGGCAACGCCGACGCGCTGGGCCTTCCACTGCTTGCACTGCACGAGAAATTTTTCGCTGCCCTTGAGCAGTACCAGGTCCACGCCGCCATCGGGCCCGTTGCCGCCCAGCTCGATGATGCGAAAGCCCTGCAGGCGGTAGGCCTCGCCCACCAGCAATTCAAACTCGCGCCAGCTGATGCCGTCGAGCGCGGCGGCGTCCTGCGCCTGTGCCACCGTGCTGACGAGGGCCTTGCGCTGCTTTCTGCGCCAGGCCGACATAGCGGCAGCTATCAGGCACATCAGCGGCAGCAGGTACTGGCCGATCGAAGCGAGCCCAAAGATGAGGCCCTTCTGAACGGTAGCTACCACCATGTCGCTGGGGCGGCCTGCCAGCTCTGCCGTTGGCGGCACCACCGCCAGACCGTGCAGAAACACATAGCTGGCCGCCGCCAGTGCCACACAGATCCACCAGGGAAGCAGCGCCAGCAGATCCAGCATGTCTTCAAACCCGCTGCTTTTCTTGCGTCTTGCCATAGTGTCCCCCTGTCGTTGTTTGCTGATGGATGCCTGTCTTTGTGCGGCGGGCGGATGGGAGTGCACGGCGTGAAACGCTGCGCGCAGACCACCAGGCGCCTTGTATTACAAAATGTATCTTTGTGGTCTTACGCTTGGCTGACGCGCTGGCCTGGGGCATCGCCTGGGGGACAGGGGGCGCAACGACGGCTGGTGTTGGGGATGGGAAAATTTTTTCAACTATTTTTCAGTGCAGGTGATCACTTTTTGGATCTCGTTCGGTGTACAGGGCAATGGCGCCATGCAGTGCCGCTTTCTTTTCCCAGACCATCACCAGGACGACGACCCATGACTCTCTCTTCCCACCGCTGCAGCCGGCACCGCGAGCGCTTTGCGCTGGCTTTGCTGCACGGCGCAATCCGCGCCACCCTGGCTGGGGGCAGCGCTGCAGGCCTGGCGCTGGCGGCACCCTGGGCCCTGGCGGCAGAGCCGGCAGCTGGCGCCAGGCACTACGCCATTGCAGCGGGCCCGCTGTCCGATGTGCTGGCGCAGTACGCGGCAACGGCTGGGGTGCAGCTGGTGTTTGAGCCGTCCACGCTGGCGGGCCTGCGCAGCAGCGGCCTGCAAGGCAGCTATGGCGAGGCGGAGGGCTTTGCCCAGCTGCTGCGCGGCAGTGGCTTTGAGGTGGTCAAGCAAGGCGGCGCCACCTATGTGCTGCGCAAGCTGCCGGCGGCCAACGCTGCGGCAGCGGCTGGCGCGGCCGCATCGGACATGACCCTGAACACCGTCACCGTGACGGCTGCGGCCCACCGCAGCGGCACCACCGAAGGCACGGGCAGCTATGCGGCAACCCAGTCCAGCACCAGCGCCAAACTCAACCTGAGCCAACGCGAAACCCCGCAGACCCTGACGGTAATCACCCGCGAGCAGATGGACGATGCCGGCATGACCTCGGTCGATGACGCGCTGCGCGCAGTGAGCGGCGTGTTCGCGGTCGATGGCGGCAGCATTGGCAGCAATTACTACAGCCGGGGCTTCAGCATGCAGGCCCAGGTCGATGGCATGGCCACGCCTTCGGGCATCGACAGCGGCAACCGCTCGCCCAAGTTTGACAGTGCCTTTGTCGACCGGGTCGAGGTGCTGCAAGGCGCGGCCGGTTTGCTGGCGGGGGCCGGCAGCCCGGGCGGCACCGTCAACATGGTGCTCAAGCGCCCGACCGATACCTTCCAGGCGCAGGGCGAGGTGCAATTGGGTTCGTGGAAGGAGCGGCGCCTGGTGGGCGATGTGTCCGGCCCGCTGATTGACTCGGGTGTGATCCGGGGCCGCCTGGTGGCCGTGTCGGATAACAGCGAGTCCTTCACCGACTATGTCTACCGCGACCGCTATGCGGGCTACGGCATTGTCGAGGCCGACCTGGGCCCCACGACCACGTTGAGCGCCAGCGTGCAGCTGCAAAAGGACACCAGCCGGGGCCATTTTGGCGTGCCGCTGGCGGCCGATGGCAGCGATGCCGGCCTGCCGCGCTCGTCCTTCTGGGGCGATGCCGACCACCGCTCGGTACGCGACTACAACATCTACACCGTGGGCCTGGCCCAGCAACTGGCCGGCGCCTGGAGCCTGAAGGCCAACTACGCCTGGCAGAAGACCAATAACGATATCGAGAACTTCAGCAGCCTCTCGGGCAGCCTGAACCCTGTCACCGGCGATGGCCTGTTCATCGGCAGCCGCCAGCGCAACTACACCTCGGTGATGCGCGCCCAGGTGGTCGATGTCTATGCCACCGGCCCCTTTGATTTTCTGGGCCGCCGCCATGCGCTGACCCTGGGCGTCAACGGCACCAGCTACCGCGACGAGAATGCCGGTACCGGCTACTCGTCCACCACGCCGATCAATGTCTACCGCTTTGACCCCGAAGGCCTGGGCCCCATCCCTGAGGGCCTGCGCGCATCGACCAGCAAGACCAAGACCAGCAATTTGGGCGTCTACGGCGTCGCGCGCTGGAGCCTGACCGACTCGCTCAAGCTGATCACCGGCACCCGCATCAGCAACTACGAGCGCAAGAACAGCTTGACCGGCGTCGTGGCCCCCAAAGAGAAGGGCGTGGTCACGCCCTATGCCGGCCTGGTCTATGACATCAATGCCCAGTACTCGGCCTATGCCAGCTACTCGGACATCTTCAACCCCCAGACCAACCGCAGCCAGGATGGCAATGTGCTCGACCCGGTGGTCGGCGCCAACTATGAAGTGGGTATCAAGGGCGAGCTGCTGAACAAGCGCCTTAATGTATCGGCCGCGCTGTTCCGCCTGGCGCAGTCCAACCTGGCGGTGCTTGATTCCTCGGTACCCAACAACCCCAGCAATGCCTGCGGTGGTGCCTGCTATACCGCAGCGGGCAAGGTCGTCAGCCAGGGTATTGACCTGGGCGTGAACGGCCAGGTGAGCCGCGCGCTGAACCTAGCAGCCGGCTATACCTATACCTCGGCCGAGTATGTGGCTGGCCCGCAAAAGGACCAGCGCTTCCGCACCGAGCAGCCGCGCCACAGCATGCGCCTGGCGGCCAACTACCAGCTGCCGGGAACGCAGTGGTCGCTGGGCGGCAATGTGTCTGCCACCAGCAAGGCCTATAAAAACGGCGGTTCGGGCGCCAATGCCTGGACCATCGAGCAGGGCGCGCTGGTGCTGGTGGGCCTGAACGCCCGCTACCGCATTACCCCCAAGACCCAGCTGAACCTGCTCGTCAGCAACCTGACGGACCGCAGCTACCGCCACCTCTATGGCCGCGAGTACGCGCCGTTTGGCGAGCCGCGCAAGTTCAGTGCTAACCTGCGCCATGATTTCTAAGCCACCCATGCGCTTGTCCACCCTCTACACAAGCGCCTGCGCGGCGCTGCTGGCCGGCTTGCTGGCCACGGCGCCGCAAGCCTGGGCGCAAACCGCCCAGCAAGGCACTGCAGCCGCTGCACCCGCTGCAGCCACGCCCAGCAACGCAGCTACCCCCGCAAGCCCCTATGTGATGCCCGCCACCCAGGTCTGGGACATGCCATCGGACAACGGCGAGCTCTACCGCATCTTTGTCTCCGCGCCGGAGAAAGGCGAGCCCCCCAAGGGCGGCTACCCGGTGCTCTATGTGCTCGATGGCAATGCCTACTTTGGCTCGTTCGCGCAGGCGCGTTGGGTGCAGGACTACCTGCCTGTTGGCGAGGCCATCATCGTCGGCGTGGGCTACCCGGGCGACAAGCCCTGGGATGTGCGCCGCATGGCCGACTACACGGCGCAGCTGCGCGAGCCGCTGTCGCCCGAAGTGCGCCCTTTTGCCCAATACAAAAGCGGTGCGCGCGCGCCGTTTCTGGATTTCCTGACCGGCAAGCTGCGCAGCGAAATCGCCCAGCGCTACCCCATCAACCTGGAGCGGCAGTCGCTGTTCGGCCATTCGTTTGGCGGGCTGTTCGCGCTCTACGCGCTGTACGAGCGCCCCCAGGCCTTTGAGGCGATTGTGGCCGCCAGCCCCTCGATGGAGTGGAACGGCCAGAGCATTCTGGACGAGGAGCGTGTCTTCCGCGACAAGGTGCAGGCCGGCAAGGTGGGGGCCAGCAGCCGCCTGATGGTGGTCGTGGGCGACCGCGATGCCGATGGCGATCCCGAATCGGCCCGCATGCTGGCCGAGCGCCTGGAAGCGCTGTCCGGCTGGGGCCTGCGCGTGCGGTTGCAGCGCTATCCCAATGAAGTACATGCCAGCGTGCCAGCGCAGGCGGCCAATGACACGCTGCGCTTTGCGTTTACCTTGCGCTAGGGCGCTTCTGTCAAACCTGCACCCATAGGGATGGACGCGGATCGGGATGAGCCGCAAGGCGTCTTTTGCAGTCAATAGCCCGCTATTGACAAGAAAGACAACGCAGCGGATCGCCCGAGGCCGCGTTCAGACCCCTTGGTGAATGGGCATACCAGCGGTGGCCAAGGTCGTCGTCAAAATGCGCCCATAGGTGGAATCCGTGACAAACAGCTGTTTGCGATCAGCACCCCCAAAGGCCAGGTTGGTGGTGGAGCTGCCCTTGATGCCGCAGAGCACCTGCACCGGCTCGGCCAGGTGGTTCAGCACCCAGACATAGCCCAGGCCCGGGTTGGCCACCAGCACATGGCCCTGGGCATCGACGGCCAGGCCATCGGGGCCGCTGGGCCCGTACGAGGTGAAGAACTGGCTCACCTTGGCAACGCTGCCATCGGGCAGCAAGGGCACGCGCCAGACGCAGTTGCCCCGCGTCACCGCCAAGTACAGCACGCGGCCATCGGGTGACAGCGCCACGCCATTGGGGCTGGGCACATGGTTCAGCAGCAGATCGAGCTGGCCATTGGGCCGCAGGCGGTACAGGCGGCCGCTCGGGTCATGCAGGCCGCTCTGGCCCTGGTCGGTAAAGTACAGATTGCCGCCGGCATCAAAAATCAGGTCGTTCACGCCCTTGAAGCGCTCGCTGTTGCGGCGCTCCAGATAGGGCGTCACCGCGCCGCTGGCCACCTCCAGCTGCATCAGGCCGTTCTTGTAGTCGGTGATCAGCAGCTTGCCGGGGGCCAGAAACTTCAGGCCATTGGGCTCGCCGTCATACTCGGCTACCAGGCTCCACTGGCCTTGCGCATCGATGCGAAAAATGCGGCCCCAGGGGATATCGCTGACATAGAGGTTGCCGGCCTCGTCAAACACCGGGCCTTCCAGAAACGAATCGGTAATCGTGCCGGCCCGGTTGGCATCGGCCCAGGCGCTGCGCTCGCGGCGGCGAAAGGACTCGGGCATGGCGCTGAAGGTCTCCAGGGTGCGGACTTCAGGGGATTGCAGCAAAAACATGGGGCGGCCTTCTTGGCATCAAAAACGGGAGGGGTGTGTGCAGGATCTTGCAAGAGTTTAGAGTCGCTAACACGGCCCAGCAAACCTAAGGTTTGCGGTTGAGACTAGGCGTCCCCGACTAGGCGCCAAGCCGCAGGTAGTACAGGCGTACGGCAAGGCTTGGCGCGGCCGGCGAGGCAACGACGTATCAAGGGTTGTGTTAGCGACTCAAGACTGAAAGCCGTAAAGCTGGGCGGGGTTGTCGACCAAAATGCGGTCCATCATCGCATCCGAAGCCGACCAGGCCTGCAGCAGGTTGACCAGGTCCGTATCGTTGACGGTGCCCGGCCGCTCGGTGGTGTGCGGCCAGTCGGAGCCCCACACCAGGCGCTCGGGCGCGGCCTGCACGAGGGCGCGGCCCAGCGGCACGGTATCGGCATAGCTGGGGCCCTGCACCTGGGAGCGCATATAGGCGCCAGAGAGCTTGACCCAGCACCGGCCACCATCGAGCAGACGGCGCAGCACACCATAGGCCTCGGCCGATGGGCCTTCGGCCGGATCCATGCGGCCCAGATGGTCGATCACCAAGGGCACCGGCAGCTGCTGCAGCACCGGCTGCAGTTCGATGATCTGCGCCGCCTCGGCAAACACCTGGATATGCCAGCCGGCACAGTCCGGGTGGCGCGCCAGCTTCTGCGCCAGGGTCTGCAGCATCCCGGGCGTGGTGGTGCCCCAGGATTGGGGCGAGACAAAGTTCACCCGCAGCCCACAGACGCGCCGCGTGGCCAGGCGGGCCAGCTCGGCATCGCTCACATCGGCATCGACCACGGCCACGCCGCGCGCGCTGCCGCCCAGTTGGTCGAGGGCATCCAGGGTGCAGGCATTGTCGGTGCCATAGGTGGAGGGCGTGACCACCACTGTGCGCGAGGTGCCCAGGCGCTGCTGCAGCTGGCGGTAGGCTGCTACCGGCGCATCGGGCGGCCTGCGCGGCCAGTGTGCCGATGGCGCAAAGCGCGTGTCGAAGATGTGCATATGGCTGTCGCAGGCCAGCGCAGGCAGGCTGCGCGCGGGCCGGTTCAGGCCAACCGAATGCGGCACGGGGGTGGAGAGATCAGGCAAGGTCATCGCAGTGCAGGCGTTTCATGAAGGCGGGGCGGGCCGCTGCAGCAGCAGCCAGTGGGCTGGCTTAATCGAGTTTGATATTGCCTTTTTTCACCACCTCGCCCCATTTGGCATCTTCCTTTTTCAGAAAGGCGCTGAACTCTGCCGGCGTCGAGCCTACGGGCTGCGCGCCCAGGTCTGCCAGGCGCTGCTGCACCTCAGGCTCCTTCAGCACCTCGGCAACCGCCTGGTGCAGTTGCTGAGAGATGGCGTCTGGCGTACCAGCGGGCAGCAGCACGCCATTCCATTCATAGGCTTCGTAGCCGGGGATGACGGTCTCGGCCACCGTGGGCACATCGGGCAGGCGGGCCGAGCGCTGGGGCGAGGAGACGGCCAGCGCACGCAGCTTGCCACCGCTCACCAATGGGTAGGAGGCGGCTACGGTGGCGAACATGAAGTCCACCTGCCCGCCCATCACATCGGCAATCGCCGGGCCTCCGCTCTTGTAGGGCACATGCACCATGTCCAGGCCCAGCTTCTGGCGGAACAGCTCGGCTGCCAGGCGCTGCACCGTGCCGCTGCCGCCCGATGCAAAGTTGATCCTGCCCGGTTCGGCCTTGGCCTTGGCGATCAGGTCGTTGACGTTCTTCAGCGGCGACTCTGCCTTCACCACCAGCGCATTGGGCGCCAGCAGCACCAGCGACAGCGGTTGCAACGCATTAGCGGCGTAGGGCATCTTGGCGAAGAGGTGCGGGTTGACCGAGTAGGGCGTCGCGTCATACAGCATGGTGTAGCCATCGGCCTTGGCCTTGGCCACAAAGCTCGCGCCAATGGTGCCGCTGGCGCCGGCCTTGTTCTCGACGATCACGCTGGTGCCCAGCTTGGCGCCCATGCGGGTGGCCAGCACGCGGGCCACCGCATCGGCTGCGCCGCCCGGCGCGTAGGGCACGACGATGGTGATGGGGCGCTCGGGGAAGGCGGCATGGGCGATGCTGGCGGCCAGCGCACAAGCGGCGATCAGCGGTTGGATAAAGCGGGGCATGTTGTCTCCTGAAGGGGTCTAGGTGTGTCTGGGGTGCAAGGTCTGGGTCAATCGGCTTTGAGGTTCAGGTCGCGGGCAATTTGGGTATAGGTCGTCACTTCGCGCGCCACCTGGCTGCCAAAGGCCTGGCCGCAGGTCGAGTCGGCATCCAGGCCCAGGCTGTGCAGCTTCTCCACCGTGGCGGCGTTGCCGGCAAAGTCGCGGGCGGCTTTTTCCAGCTGCTGGGCAATGGCGGCGGGCAGGCCGGCAGGCGCCATGACGCCGTACCAGACATCGGCTGCGTATTTACCACCCCCGGCCTCGGCAAAGGTGGGCACATCGGGCAGCAGCGACGAGCGCTTGGGCGAGGCCACAGCCAACGCCGTGAGCTTGCCGCTCTTGATCTGCGGCAGCACCGAGCCCAGGGTCGCAAACGAGCTGTCGAGCTGCCCGCCCATCAGATCGGTCACCACCGGGGCGGCGCCCTTGTAGGGCACATGGTTCAGCTGCAGGCCATTGGCGCGGGCAAACATCTCGGTCGCAAAGTGGCCGGAGCTGCCCATGCCGGCGGTACCGGCCGTCGTGCGGCCAGGCTCCTTGCGGGCGCGGGCCATGTAATCGGCGAGGCTCTTGACCGGCAAGCCCGGCTGCACCACCAGCACCGTCGGGCTGGTGCTGACGGTGCACAGCGGCAGGAACGACTGGACCGCATCAAACTTGACCCGGCCGCTGTACAGGCCCGGAATCATCGTGTGGTTGGTCGCAGCAAACAGCAGGGTATAGCCATCGGCCGGGGCGCTGGCCACCGCTTGCGCGGCCAGGATGGTGTTGGCACCGGGCTTGTTGTCGACGACAAAAGGCTGGCCCAAGTTGCGGCCTGCGTAGTCGGCAAAGGCGCGGGCCACCACATCGGTGGGGCCGCCGGCCGCAAAGCCCACCACCAGCCGCACCGGCTTGGCCGGGTAGGCATGGGTTTGCGCAAAGCTGGCGCTGGCCGCCAGCGCTGCCGCTACCACCAGCGTTTGCAGCGCCAGTGCGGGCAGATTTTTCTTCTTGAACATGTGCTCGTCTCTTTCTCAATCCATGCGAATGCCGCTGGCGCGGACCACTCCGGCCCATTTGGCGGTCTCGGCCTGCACAAAGCGGGAGAATGCCTGCGCGCTGGAGCCTACGCCTTGTACCCCCAGTTCGGCGAAGCGTTTCTGCATCTCGGGGCTGGCCACGATGGCGCGGGTTTCCGCCTCCAGCCGCTGCAGCACTGGTTGGGGCGTGCCCGCCGGGGCGAACAGGCCGTTCCACTCGTTCACCTCAAAACCGGCCAGGCCGGATTCGGCCATCGTCGGCACTGGCTCCCAGCCTTCGCTGCGCTGGGCCGAGGTGATTGCCAGCGCGCGCAGTTTGCCGCCTTTGACAAAGGGGCCACTGGCCGTGGTGGCGCTGAACATCACATCCACCTGGCCGCCGATCAGGTCGGTCAGCGCCGGTGCGCCGCCGCGATAGGGGATATGCGTCATCTCCAGCTTGGCGCCTTGCTTGTACAGCTCGGCGGCCAGATGCTGCGCGCCGCCGTTGCCGGCCGACGCATAGCTGAGCTTGCCCGGTGCCGCCTGCGCAGCGCGGCCCAGGTCGGCCACCGAATGGAGTGCCGAGTTGGCCGGCACCACCAGCAGCAAGGGCACCTGGTTGATCAGCGAGATCGGCGCGAAATCCGTGGCCGGCTGGTAGGGCAGTTTGGCGAACAGGCTGGGGTTGACGGTAAAGGCCGTCGCATCGAGCAGCAGCGTATAGCCATCGGGCGCAGACTTGGCCACGGCCGCCGCGCCAATGGTGCCGCTGCCGCCGGGGCGGTTGTCTACTATTACCTGCTGGCCCAGCCGGTTGGGTAGGGCACGACGAGCTTGATGGGCTTGTCGGGCCAGGGGCTCTGCGCCTGGGCGGGCAGCGCAGCGGCAATGCCTGCTGTGACGGCGGCGGCCGCCAGCGCCTGGGCCGCTAGCGCCATCGGCCAGCGGCGGTTAAAAACCTGCTTCATCTTTGTCTCCTGTCTTGCTCAGGGGTTCGGTAGCGGGCCGCATGCTTGCGGCCTCTTGGTGTTTGCTGGGGCCGGGTGCATGCCCGGCCCGCTTTGCTACGGGCAAGCAACGCTGGCTTTCCCGTGCTTCCGCCAGCGCTTCAGGCGGTGGCTGGCGCCTTGGCCAGCACCGCCAGCAGGTTCTGCGCCGCGCCCACGCCCATGTTCACGTAGGCATCGCTGGTCACACCGCCGATGTGGGGGCTGAGGATAAAGTGCGGCTCGCGCTGGAACGGGTGGCCGGCGGCCATCGGCTCCACCGCAAAGCTGTCCAGGCCGGCAGCCATCACCTGGCGCGCGCGCACGGCATCGAGCAAGGCGGCCTCGTCGATCAGGCCACCGCGCGCGGTGTTGACGACGATGACGCCGCGCTTGCACTGCGCCAACGTGGTGGCGTTGAGCATGCCCCGGTTCTCGTCGGTCAGCGGGCAGTGCAGCGAGATCGCATCGGCCTCGCGCCAGATCGTGTCCAGGTCCACGCTTTGCACATGGGCCGGCAGGTTCTTCGCAAAGGGGTCAAAGCCGATCACGCGGATGCCCAGCGCATCGGCCATCTTGGCAAAGCGCAGGCCGATGGCGCCCAGGCCCACGAGGCCCACGGTGCGGCCCCCCAGCTCCAGGCTCTTGTGCGTGGCCTTGTCCCAGTGGCCGGCATGCATGCGGGCATCCAGCGCCACGACCGACTTGGCACAGGCCAGCAGCAGCGCCAAGGCCTGCTCGGCCACGGCTGCAGCATTGGCGCCCACGGCGGCTACGACCTCAATGCCACGCGCCTTGGCCGCGACTTTGTCGATGGTGTCGGTGCCGCTGCCGTGCTTGGAGATCACCTTGAGCGACGGCGCCGCATCCATCACCGCCGCACCGACCTTGCCGTAGCGCACGATGATGGCGGCCGGGTCATGCTGTTTGGCCAGTGCGACCAGGTCGTCTTCGGTCGGCGTTTTGCCGGCGTAGATGATCTCGTAGCCGCCGAGCAGGTCCAGCGCTTGCTGCGCCAGATCGGCGCCAGTCACGATGATGCGGGGGTTCACAGCGATTCTCCTTCCTTGAGCACGCCTGCCGCACGCAGTGCAGCGGGCAGCCATGCCGATGCCGTGTCGCCACGGGCAATTGCGTCGATGCGGGCGGCTTCATCGGCGACCTTCTTGTCGGCCAGCGCCAGCATCGCAGGCGCCTTGGCGCACTCGATCACGACCACGCCATCGGCGTCGCCGACGACCAGGTCACCGGGGTTGACCGTGGTGCCGCCGGCCGAGATGGGGTGGTTGATGCGGCCGGGCACAAACTTGGTGGGGCCGGCGGGGTTGAAGCCGGCGCTGAACACCGGGAAATCCAGCTCCAGGATCTCGAGCTTGTCGCGGATGGCGCCGTCGACGATGACGCCTGCCAGGCCCCGCTTCTTGCAGGCGCTGAGCATCAAGGTGCCCATCAGCGCGGCCGTCTGGTCGCCCTTGCCATCGATCACCAGCACGTCGCCGGGTTGGGCCAGCGCAATGGCGGCGTGGATCATCAGGTTGTCGCCGGGGCGCACTTCGACCGTGAAGGCCGGGCCGGCGACCTGCATGTTGTGCTGCACCGGTGCAACCCGCGCATGCATGGTGCCGCGGCGGCCGGCCACGTCGGCCAGAATGGCGGCCTGGAAGCTGCCGGCCTTGGCAACGACCTCGGCGCTGACGCGCTCGATGTCACGGATGATGTCGGGAAGTTGGCTCATGGTGTGGGTCCGTTGGGAGGGATGGAGAAAAAAGGGGTTGGGCTGGCGCTGGGCGCTGCATGGGTCTTTCCGTGGTGGATGGCCTGCACTGCGTTGGCGGAGCCGGCGTTTTGCAGCGCGCCCAGCGCTTGGGGGCAGGGCGCTGTGCTGCCCGCCGAGAAACGGGCGGGCACAGCCAAGCTGGCGCAATGCATGGCGCGGTCTCTCAGCGGATAGGGTGGAGGGGACGGTGGTGCGGACCGGCTGTGCGGCAGTCTTAGTTCAGGCTGGCGCCCGAGTCCTTGACGATCTTGGCCCAGCGGGGTACTTCGGCGCGCATCAGCTTGCCGAAGTCTTCCGAGCTGCCGCCCAGGATGTCGCCGCCTTCGGAGCGCAGCTTTTCCTTGACATCCGGCTCGGCCAGCGCGGCATTGATCGCCTGGTTCAGCTTTTGCACCACGGCGTCCGGCGTGCCGGCCGGCGCGAGGATGCCGAACCAGGTAATGGCCTCAAAGCCCGCGCTGCCGGATTCGGCCATCGTGGGGGTGGAGGGCAGCTCGCCCGAGCGTTGCTTGGAGGTGACCACCAAGGGCTGGAGCTTGTCGTTGCGCACCTGGCCGATGAGGGACGGGATCGATCCGACAAAGAGGTCGATCTGCCCGCCCGACAGGTCGGTGATGGCCTGGGCAATGCCTTTGTAGGGGACATGGCGCAGTTTGATGCCCACGGCCTGCTCGACCTGGGTGACGGCCAGGTGGGCGACGGTGCCGTTGCCGGAGTAGCCGACGGTGACCGTATCGGGCTTGGCCTTGGCGGCCTTCAGCACTTCGGCAATCGTATGCAGCGAGGTGCCGGCGCCGCTGACCATCAGGATCGGCGACGAGGAGACGAGGGCGACCGGGGTCAGGTTCTTCAGCGGGTCGTAGGGCAGCTTCTTGTACAGCGCCGGGTTGATGGCCAGGTTGCTGGTTTGGCCCATCACCAGCGTGTAGCCATCGGGGGCGGCCTTGGCGGCGGCATCCACGCCCAGGTTGCCACCGGCGCCGGGCCGGTTGTCGACGACGATGCTCCAGCCGTTCTTCTCGGTGATCTTTTGGGCGACGGCGCGGGCAATCATGTCGGTGCCGCCGCCGGGCGGAAAGGGCACCAGCAAACGAATCGGCTTGGCCGGGTAGTTGCTTTGGGCGTAGGCGCCGGTGGATGCTGCCGCCAGCACTGCCGTACCCAGCACCAGGCTGCCCAGGCGCGCCGAGATCGAAATCGCTCGTGTCGTGATCGTCATACCTTGTCTCCGTATCGTTCTGTTGATTTATTCCTTTTGGCTCAAAACCTGTTCAAAGCCTCGATGACCAATCGGTGCGCCACTTTAAAAAAAAGTTTCAAGGGATACAATGCCGTTTCAACCAATGAAACACATTGCACGATGAGCAACCCTTCTCCGCGCCCCAAAAGCCCCCGTTCCAGGGCCTCAACCGCGCCCGTTGCTGCGCCGCCGCCGGTGCCTGAACCGGCTCCTGCCGAGGCCGTGCCAGAAGAGGGCGCATCGTCCACCAGCACCGTCACGGCGGTGCTGCGTGCCATGCAATTGATAGACGCCTTTGCGTTGGGCGAATCCCATCTGCCACTGGCCGAGATGAGCCGGCGCTGCGGCCTGCACAAGACCACGGCGCTGCGCATTGCACGCACCTTGGCGCAGGCGGGCTACCTGGTGCAGCGCGACGATGGCGACTGGCGCCTGGGCCCGGCAGCGGGCTGGTTGGGCGCGCGCTACCAGGCCGGTTTTGATGTGCAGAACGTGCTGGAGCCGGCGCTGCGCGCATTGACGATGGCGAGCGGCGAGAGCGCTGCCTTCTATGTGCGCGAAGGCAATGTACGCACCTGCCTGGTGCGGGTCGAAGGCCCGCAGGCCTTGCGCCACCATGCGCGCATGGGCGAGGGCCTGCCGTTGGACAAAGGCTCTCCCGGGCGGGTGATTCTGGCGTTCTCCGGCGAGCCGGGGGATCTGTACGAAGCGATACGCCAGCGCGGCTACCACTGGTCGATTGGCGAGCGCGAGCAGGGTGTGGCCACCATCTCAGCACCGGTGTTCGGCAAGCACTGGCGGCTGCTGGGCTCCGTCTGTGTGTCCGGTCCTGCATCGCGCCTGCCGCAGCACAAGCTGGAGGAAATGTCCAAGACCGTCATCGCGGCCGCCAACCAGATCTCCTACGAATTGGCAGGCAACGCGGGGCCTTCGGCAAGCCTGGTCCGGGCCAGCCACTGGCACCCCTGATTCCCGCGCGGATGCCCGTGGCTCGTTCCCCGTGCTGGCTGCCGAACGGGGGATTGCCGCAGCGGCTCAGCGCACCATGCAAGGGCGCTTGTTGTCAAAGCGCCAGTTGGGCACCAGGTACTGCATCGCGATCGCATCGTCGCGCGCGCCCAGGCCATGCTGCAGGTAGAGCTGGTGCGCGCGTTCGACGGCATCCATGTCCAGCTCGATGCCCAGGCCGCCCTTTTGCGGCAGCGCGATGTAGCCGCCGTTGATCTGCAGCGGCTGCTTGGTGAGGCCCTGGCCGTCCTGCCAGATCCAGTGCGTGTCGATGGCGGTGACCTTGCCGGGCGCGGCGGCACCCACATGGGTGAACATGGCCAGCGACACATCGAAATGGTTGTTCGAATGCGAGCCCCAGGTCAGCCCAAAAGCCTGGCAGAGCTGGGCCACGCGTACCGAGCCCGACAGGGTCCAGAAATGCGGGTCGGCCAGCGGAATATCGACCGATTGCAGCGAAAGCGAATGCGCCATCTGGCGCCAGTCGGTGGCAACCATATTGGTCGCCGTGGGCAGACCGGTCGCACGGCGGAACTCGGCCATCACCTCGCGGCCGGAGAAACCTTCTTCGGCACCGCAGGGGTCTTCGGCATAGGCGAGGATGCCGTGCAGATCGCGGGTGATGCGCACCG
>Ga0308156_1000997_pt1 | contig 39934 bp, 39 predicted proteins | sample PhyAR2_FD_201041 | JGI IMG/M metagenome (GOLD analysis project Ga0308156, IMG submission 201041) | Phyllosphere microbial communities from UC Gill Tract Community Farm, Albany, California, United States - DLSL A.R2 | ecosystem: Host-associated > Plants > Phyllosphere > Unclassified | place: USA... | reverse complement strand
TCCGTCTTGGCCTGGTAGCTCAGTTGGTAGAGCAGAGGATTGAAAATCCTTGTGTCGGTGGTTCGATTCCGCCCCGGGCCACCAAGATCCGAAAGCCCGACCTGAAGAGGTCGGGCTTTTTTGTTTCCGCCCTCGCACTACAGCAGTGCAACTCATTATCAAGTTGCGGGAAAGAAGCTTCCTCATGAACGAGGCTTATGGCACAATCAAGGCTGTTCGACTTTGTGGGAACATACGCTTTTGCCGTACATTCCAGAGTCGAAAATCCCTGTTTCCCCGCCCACTGCGCTTGCCGATCGTGAAACGGCACGGCGGTAGCCTGCCCAGATCATCTTGACCCAACCGCTCGCCAGTCTGTATTTCCTCCATCCCAATCGGAATTCCAAACCGCTACCCATCAACCACGAGGCGGAGTCTCCGGTTGCCAAATCGATGAACAGCGCCGCTGCAGGGGACAGTTTGACACATACCAACGAAGGCATGCATGATTAGGGTCACGCCGATCATTCTGTGTGGCGGCTCCGGATCGCGGCTCTGGCCACTTTCACGAACAGGTTTCCCGAAGCAGTTCCTCTGCCTGACTGGCAAGGAAAGCCTGTTCCAACAGGCAACAAGGCGCCTGATGGACTTAGCTACTGCCGATGTGCTAGTCAGTCCTCCCGGCATTGTCACCAACGAAGAGCACCGATTCCTGGCACTTGAGCAGTTGCGCGAAATTGGCATTGAACCTGGCGCGATGCTACTGGAACCGATAGGAAGAAACACAGCGCCCGCTCTGACGCTGGCAGCGCTCGCGGCCAGTGACGACGGTGACGACCCGATCCTGGTCGTCACCGCCGCGGACCAGACCATCACAGATATCGCCGCCTTCACCGGCGCCATGCATACGGCCATCCAACAGGCCGCCGAAGGGCACATCGTCATCCTGGGCATTGCTCCGGATCGCCCTGAAACCGGATACGGATACATCAAGACTAAGGCAGTGCAGCCCCCCAGCTTCTCCGTCGAATGCTTCGTCGAGAAACCCGACGAAGCCACGGCAAGTCAATACCTGGCTGACGGCGGATACTACTGGAACGCGGGCATGTTCGTACTCAAGGCCTCTTTATGGATGGAGTCAATTGCACACTTCCGCCCTGATATCGCCGACGCTACCCGGAGTGCGTGGAATGAACGCAAGCGCGACGCAGCGTTCGTGCGCCCTGGCGCAGCCGAATTTTCGGCCATCCCCAGCCAATCGATCGACTACGCAGTCATAGAACACTGCCCGAACAGCCAATTCCCGATCAGCATGGTTCCACTGGACGCTGGCTGGAGCGACCTAGGTGCGTGGGACTCCGTATGGGACGCATTGGACAAGGACGAAGACGGCAACGCCCATCTGGGCGATGTACTTACTTGCGACAGCCGCAACACCTTGGTACACGCGTCCAGCCGGCTAGTCAGCCTGGTCGGAGTGGACGACCTGATCGTCGTTGAAACAGCTGATGCGATCCTGGTTGCCGACAAATCGCGAAGCCAGGATGTCAAGCATATCGTCAGTGCGCTACAGCAGAAAAACCGCAATGAGTCTGCAACGCATCGTAAAGTGCATCGGCCGTGGGGCTGGTATGACAGCATCGACGAGGGCGATCGTTTCAAGGTCAAACGTATCCAGGTCAAGCCCAAAGCGAGCCTCAGCCTGCAGAAGCACCACCATCGGGCTGAGCACTGGGTAGTGGTCAAGGGCACCGCCGAAGTCACCCGCGGAGATGAGAAGATTCTCCTCACTGAAAACCAATCTACCTACATCGCACTAGGCGAGGTTCACCGCCTGGCCAACCCCGGCAACATCCCGCTGGAAATCGTGGAGGTACAATCGGGAAGCTACACGGGCGAGGATGACATCGTTCGTTTCGAAGATCATTACGGACGGAACAAATCATGAATAGAACACCCAAGATCTATGTCGCCGGCCATCGTGGCATGGTCGGCGGTGCCATCGTGCGGCAACTGCTTGCCAGTGGACATCCGTCTGATCACATTGTCACGCGCACCCACGCCGAAGTCGACCTGACCAATCAGGCCGCGGTGCAGGCGTTTTTCCAGGAAGAGCGGCCCGATCAGGTCTACCTGGCGGCAGCCAAGGTTGGTGGCATCCACGCCAACAATGTCTATCCAGCCGAATTCATCTATCAGAACCTGATGATTCAGGCCAACGTGGTCGAGGCTGCATTCCAACAGGGTGTGAAGAAGATCCTGCTCCTGGGTTCCAGCTGCATCTACCCCAAGCACGCTGCGCAGCCAATGCGTGAGGACGCATTGCTCACAGGAACATTGGAACCGACCAACGAACCTTACGCCATCGCCAAGATCGCCGGCATCAAACTCTGCGAAAGCTACAACCGCCAGTATGGCCAAAGCCACGGGGTCGACTACCGCAGTGTCATGCCGACCAACCTCTATGGCCCCGGCGACAACTATCACCCTGAGAACTCGCATGTCATCCCGGCACTCATCCGGCGTTTTCATGAAGCCAAGCTGGCCAATGCACAGCAGGTCGTGATCTGGGGAAGTGGCACGCCCCGGCGCGAATTCCTCTTCGTTGACGATATGGCTGCTGCCAGCATCCATGTGATGAACCTTGATCATATGACCTACGCGGCGCAGACACAGCCAATGCAAAGCCATATCAACGTCGGCAGTGGTACGGATGTCACTATCCGTGAACTTGCGGAATCCGTCGCCGCAGCAGTAGGTTATTCAGGTGAGTTGGCATTCGATACGAGCAAACCTGATGGTGCACCTCGCAAATTGATGGATAGCGGGCGCCTGAACACATTGGGCTGGAACGCCCAAGTGACGCTGGAACAAGGCCTGGCGCTGGCCTATCAGGATTTCCTCAGTTCCACCTCCATTCGCGCATAAAGAAAGCCAGACAAGATGTCAGCAAGACAAAAAGTTGCACTCATCACCGGCGTAACCGGCCAGGACGGCGCTTATCTGGCCGAATTCCTGCTCAACAAGGGTTACATCGTCCACGGCCTGAAGCGCCGCACCAGTCTCTTCAACACTGATCGCATCGACCATCTGTATCAGGATCGCCACGAGAGCAACGTCCAATTCTTCCTCCATCATGGCGACATGACCGACTCGTCCTCGCTGATTCGCATCATCCAGCAGACCCAGCCTGACGAAATTTACAACCTCGCCGCACAAAGCCATGTCGCAGTCAGCTTCGAGGAACCCGAATACACGGCCAACTCGGATGCGCTGGGGGTACTGCGCGTGCTCGAAGCCATCCGCATTCTGGGCCTGGAAAAGAAGACCCGCTTCTACCAGGCCTCCACCAGCGAACTCTACGGGCTGGTACAGGAAACTCCGCAGAAGGAAACTACCCCCTTCTACCCCAGAAGCCCTTATGCAGTGGCCAAGCTCTACGGCTACTGGATGGTGGTGAACTATCGCGAAGCCTATGGCATGTATGCGTGCAATGGCATCCTGTTCAACCACGAAAGCCCGATCCGCGGGGAAACCTTCGTGACCCGCAAGATCACCCGCGCGCTTGCACGTATCAAACTGGGCTTGCAGGATTGCTTGTACCTGGGCAATCTGAACGCCAAACGCGATTGGGGACATGCTCGCGATTACGTTGAAATGCAATGGCTGATGATGCAACAGGAGCAGCCGGAAGACTTCGTCATCGCCACGGGCGTGCAATATTCGGTACGTGACTTTGTCGATGCCGCTGCCAAAGAGCTGGACCTGAGCATCCGCTGGGAAGGCGAAGGACCCGATGAGAAAGGCTACGCTGCCGACGGACGCTGCATCGTCGCAGTCGATCCCCGCTACTTCCGTCCCACCGAGGTTGAAACCTTGCTTGGCGATGCCAGCAAAGCCAAGCTGAAACTTGGCTGGACGCCCAAGACCAGCTTCGCCGAACTGGTCGCAGAAATGGTAAGGGCCGACCTGAATGCCGCCGAGCGTGATGAGCTTATCAAGAAGTCCGGCTTCAAGGCCATGGACTATCATGAGTAAGGTCGCATGAGCAGCATCAGCAGTACACACCACGGCGCCCCCATGTCCAGGCTGCTTTACCAGTTGTGGCAGCACCTGGGCTTGCGACGTCGTGTGGAGCTGGGCCTGGTATTCGTCCTCATGATCATCGCGGCATTGGCAGAAGTAGTCAGCATCGGCGCCATCCTGCCCTTCCTTGGCGCACTGACGGCCCCCGAAAGGGTATTCGCCCATCCGCTGGCGCAACCACTGATCCGCGCGATGGCCCTGACGGAGCCGCACCAGCTGATGCTGCCGCTGACCGTGGTCTTCTGTGTTGCGGCGCTTCTGACCGGTGTCATTCGCTTGATCCTGTTATGGATACAGACACGCCTGAGTCACGCAATTGGCGCCGACTTCAGCATCCAGGTCTACCGCCGGACCTTGTTTCAGCCATACGCCGTGCATATCGCCCGCAACAGCAGCGAGATCATTACCGGTGTTTCTATCAAGGCCAATGGTGTCGTCAACGGCGTGACCATGCCAGTGCTGACCATCCTGAGCTCACTGCTGATACTGGTAGCCATCCTCGCGGCCCTGATGGCTATCCAGCCCATGGTTGCATTCGTTTCATTTGCCGGTTTCGGCGGTATCTATGTGGTCATCACGCTGGCCGTCAAGAACCGCCTGGCGCATGCCAGTGCATGTATCAACAGGGAATCGACGCAAGTCGTCAAGGCGCTACAAGAAGGTCTGGGCGGCATCCGCGACGTGCTCATCGATGGCGCACAGGCCACGTACTGCAATGTCTATCGCGATGCCGACCATCTGATGCGCCGTTCGATGGCCCATGTTCAGATCATCAGCATGGCCCCCAGATTCGGCATCGAGGCGCTGGGCATGGTGCTCATCGCCGCACTGGCATATTCACTGGCCAGCTCCTCCGAGGGGCTTGCCAGCACGCTGCCGGTACTCGGCGCCTTGGCCATCGGGGCTCAACGGCTGCTACCCGTGGCGCAACAGATCTATGCCAGCATGGCGCATCTGCGCTCGGGCAAGGATTTCCTGGCTGATGTACTGGACCTGCTTGATCAGCCCCTGCCGGCCTACGCAGACGCACCGCTCGCGGCTCCTCTGCCGTTCCAGCGTGCCATCACCTTCGAAAAAGTCGGGTTTCGCTATGCGCCTGACGGCCCGTGGGTGCTGCAAGACCTGGACCTGATCATCCCTAGAGGAAGCAGGATCGGCTTCATCGGTGGCACCGGAAGCGGCAAGAGCACCCTGCTCGACATTGTGATGGGCCTGCTCGCCCCCGTCGAAGGCAAACTCCGTATCGATGGAACGGTCATCACCCCCGAAAACCACCGCGCCTGGCAAGCGCAGATCGCCCATGTCCCGCAATCCATTTTCCTGGCCGACACCAGTATTGCCGAGAACATCGCCTTTGGCGTGCCCCGGGAACAGATAGACCTGGAACGTGTTCGCCAGGCGGCGCGCAAAGCGCAGCTTGCCCAGACGATCGAGTCCATGGAGCAGCAATATGACACCCGTGTCGGCGAGCGCGGCATCAACCTCTCGGGCGGTCAGCGCCAGCGTATCGGTATCGCCCGCGCGCTGTACAAGCAAGCCAAGGTGATCGTCTTCGATGAAGCCACCAGCGCCCTGGACAACGACACCGAGAGCGCCGTCATGGAAGCCATCGACGGCCTGGACCCGGACTTGACGGTACTGATAGTGGCGCATCGTCTTACCACGCTCAAGAACTGTACCCACATTGTCGAGTTGGCCGATGGCGCGATACGCCGCAGTGGCACGTATCATGACATCATCGGCTGAACCCGCCCCCGAAAAACGAATTCCTAACGGACCCGCTTACTTCATGATTCCCTACGGTCGTCAAAGCATTTCCCAAGCAGACATCGATACTGTCGTCGAGGTGTTGCGTTCAGATTTCCTGACCCAAGGCCCTTGGGTTGCACGCTTCGAAAAGCGTGTGGCTGAGGCCTGCGCAGCTCAGTATGCAGTGGGGGTCAATAGCGCGACCTCAGCCCTGCACATCGCCTGCATGGCCTTGGATCTCGGTCCGGGCGATTGGCTATGGACCAGTCCCACCACTTTTGTAGCCAGCGCCAACAGCGCCCGCTTCTGTGGTGCAGAAGTCGATTTCGTCGATATCGACCCTCGCACGTACAACATGTGTCCGGATGCCCTGGAAGAGAAACTTGCATTAGCCGCCAAGAATGGACGCTTGCCAAAGGTGGTCATGCCAGTGCATCTGTGCGGCCAGCCCTGCGACATGGCAAGGATTGGCGCCTTGAGCAAGCAATACGGTTTCAAGGTGATCGAAGATGCATCCCATGCCATCGGCGCGAGCTACAGCGCGGACGGGAAGGAAGACACATTCGAACCCGTGGGTAATTGCCGCTACAGCGACATCACCGTATTCAGTTTCCATCCGGTCAAGATCATCACGACTGCCGAAGGCGGCATGGCCCTGACCAACGACGCGCTGATGGCCAATCGACTGCAACGGCTGCGTAGTCATGGCATCACCAGCGACCCGGCCGAAATGCAGCCGCGTCCGACAGATGAGATCTGGAACTACCAGCAGATCCGCCTAGGCTACAACTACCGCATGACCGACTTGCAGGCGGCGTTGGGTGTGAGCCAGATGGAACGCCTCTCGGCCTTCGTGGAACAGCGTCACCGCGTCGCCCATCGCTACGACACCGCCCTGGCAGACCTGCCGCTGCAGCTGCCATGGCAAAGCCCGTCCAGCTATTCCAGCTATCACCTCTATCCGATTCGCGTCAACGCACAAACCGGCGGGGTATCGCAGCGCCAGCTTTACGACTTGCTTCAGGCTGGCAAAATCAATGTCAATCTGCATTACATCCCGGTTTACCGGCATCCCTACTACGAAGCTATGGGATTCAAGCGCGGTTACTGTCCGCAAGCAGAAGCCTATTACAAAGAGGCGCTGAGCATTCCCATGTATCCCACCCTGAGCGAAGCAGAGCAAGATCATGTGATTGAGGTGCTACGCAGGGCCTTCGCATGAGACTAGCCCTGGGGAGCGCGCAGTTCGGGCTGGCGTATGGTGTCTCCAATCAGAATGGCCAAGTATCACGCGATGAAGTTCGCGAAATCATCGCCCAGGCACGACGAGCTAGCGTAGACACCATCGATACTGCCATCGCCTATGGCGACAGCGAAGCCTGTCTGGGCGAAGCAGGCGTCACTGATTTCAAGATCGTGACCAAACTGCCACCCCTGCCTGAGGGCACGGATGATGTCGGCCAATGGGTAACAACCCTGATGAATGGCTCCCTGGAACGCCTGCGCGTGCCCCACATACATGGGCTTATGCTGCATCGGGCCGATCAGTTGCTGGGACCACAAGGGAAAGCTTTGGCAGCCGCATTGAAGCAGGTGCAGCGCGAGGGCATGGTTGCCAAGGTCGGCATCTCAGTCTATGACCCGGAACAACTTGCCGTCATCACGCCGTTTTTTTCGCCGGACATCGTACAGGCACCTTTGAATCTGTTGGATAGACGCCTCGAAACTTCGGGCTGGCTGCAACGCCTTCACGAGGCTGGCGCCGAAGTCCACGCTAGGTCAGCTTTCCTGCAAGGCTTGCTGCTCATGGATCCGGCAGCCATGCCGCCCCGCTTCGGTCGCTGGAATAAGCTATGGCAGACCTGGCATGACTGGCTCGCCTTAAAAGCGGTATCGGCCACGCGTGCCTGCCTGCAGTATCCATTGTCCCTGTCCCAGGTCGACCGCGTAGTGGTCGGCGTATCCAGTCTCACCGAGTGGCGCATGTTGTTGGAAGATGCGGCCACGACTAACAACGGGACTACCGCATTTCCCGATATAGCTTGTAGCGACCCAGATCTCATCAATCCCTCCCATTGGAACCAGTCCTGACCGTGAAAACTGTTGCCATCGTGCAGGCCCGGATGGGCTCTACCCGGCTGCCCAACAAGGTGATGAAGCCAATCGGCGGCACACCGATGATTGAATTGCTGCTGACCCGTCTGGCCCGCTCTACCGAGCTGGACCAGATCATCATTGCCACATCCACTGACCCGCGCAATCAAGCGCTGGCCGAGCATGTACAAGGTCTGGGGTATGCGTGCGAACGGGGTAGTGAGAACGATGTCCTTGATCGCTTCATCCAGGCAGGCAGCGCACATGGTGCCGATGTGGTGGTTCGCATCACTGGCGACTGTCCATTGGTCGATGCCGCTCTGGTGGACGCCTGCATCAGGGACTTCCGCGAATCCAATGTAGATTATTTCAGCAATGTCAGCCCCGCAACCTATCCTGATGGCCTCGACATTGAAGTCGTCAGGATGACGGCGCTCGTCCGCGCAGCGCAAGAAAGCGACAGCACCTTCGATCACGAGCATGTCACCCCCTACGTCCGCAACTCGGGACATTTCAGCACAGCCGCCCGACAGCACGAAAATGATCTGTCGCACCTGCGCTGGACAGTCGATGAGCCAGCCGATTTCGACGTGATATCCAATGTCTTCGCGCACTTCGCGCCCGACGTTCACTTTGGCTGGACACAAGTCCTTGCACTGCAATCGTCGCATCCGCAACTCTTTGCGGCCAATCATCACATCATTCGAAACGAAGGAGCTTCAATGAGCAATGGACAAAAACTCTGGAAGCGCGCCAAGCAGATCATCCCCGGCGGCAACATGCTGCTCTCCAAGCGCGCCGAGATGTTCCTGCCAGAACAGTGGCCGGCCTATTTCAGCAAGGCCAAGGGATGCAAAGTCTGGGACCTCGATGGACGAGAATATACCGACATGTCCATCATGGGGGTCGGTACCAATGCTCTTGGCTATGGCCATCCGGAAGTGGACGATGCCGTCCGCAAGACCATCGACGCAGGCAACATGTCTACTTTCAATTGCCCGGAAGAAGTCTACCTGGCAGAAAAACTCCTTGAGCTTCATCCCTGGGCGGAGATGGTGCGGCTGGCGCGTTCCGGAGGCGAAGCCAATGCCGTCGCCATCCGCATCGCCCGCGCCGCCGCCGGCCGGGAGAAGGTAGCGATCTGCGGCTACCACGGCTGGCACGACTGGTACCTGTCGGCCAACCTTGGCGCCGAAAAGGGGTTGGACGGCCATCTCCTGCCAGGACTTGAGCCCAATGGCGTACCGCGCAGCCTGGCAGGAACGGTATTTCCATTCAACTACAACAACTTTGCTGAGCTGGAAGCCTTGGTCAAGCAGCACGATATCGGGGTGATCAAGATGGAAGTGGTGCGCAACATGGGGCCGGAAGACAATTTCCTGCACAAGGTTCGCAAGCTCGCCACGGACAACAAGATCGTGCTGATCTTCGATGAATGCACCTCGGGTTTTCGCGAGACATTTGGCGGCCTGCACAAGAAATATGGCGTTGAGCCCGACATGGCCATGTTCGGGAAGGCCCTGGGCAACGGCTACGGCATCACCGCCACCATCGGTCGCAGGGAGATCATGGAGGCGGCCCAGAGCACCTTCATCAGCAGTACCTTCTGGACCGAACGCATCGGGCCGACTGCAGCACTGAAGACGCTCGAAGTGATGGAACGCATCCAGTCCTGGAACACCATCACTGAAACCGGCCTGCAGATCCGCCAGCGCTGGCAGACGCTCGCCGACAAGCATGGACTGGGCATTACGCACTGGGGATTGCCGGCACTGACGGGCTTCTCGTTCACAAGTGCGCAAGGCCTGGCCTACAAAACATTGATCACACAGGAGATGCTGGGCAAGGGTTACCTGGCCGCCAACAGCGTCTATGTGTGTACCGAGCACACGCAGGAGATCGTTGACGGCTACTTCGATGCACTTGAACCCATTTTCCAGACGATCCGCGAATGCGAAGACGGACGGGACGTCATGGAACTGCTCAAGGGGCCGGTGTGCCATGCAGGGTTCAAACGCCTGAACTAGCCGCATGCGAATCGCCTTCCGTACAGACGCCTCTACGCAGATCGGCACCGGTCATGTCATGCGCTGTCTGACGCTGGCTGACGCCCTGGCCATCCGTGGCGCGCGAAGCGTCTTTGTGTGCAGGGAGCATCCCGGCCATCTGCTCGAGTTGATCCGGGCGCGTGGCCACCAGGCCATCGCCCTGCCACTGAGCGACATGCCACATGATGCACACAGCGAGATTGACAGTGCCCATGCGCAATGGCTGGGTGCTGATTGGGCCAGCGATGCACAGCAGACGCTGGCCGCCCTTCAGGCCGAGCATGTAGACTGGCTGATCGTTGATCACTACGCTCTCGACGCGCGGTGGGAAAAACAGCTCGCTGGCCATTGTGACAAGCTGATGGTCATCGACGACCTCGCAGACCGTCCACACGCATGCGACCTCCTGCTGGACCAGAACTGGCTGGGCACGGCGCCTGACATGCGCTATGCCGGCTTACTGCCTGAGCGATGCAGAACATTCCTGGGGCCTAGGTACGCCCTGCTTGCCCCTGAATATGAGAAGTTGCGCGCCAGCATGCCGGAGCGCGACGGCAGCATCAAACGCATACTCGTATTCATGGGTGGAGCCGATGCCGGCAACCAGACTGCCAAGGTAATGCAGGCACTGACAGACCCTGCCTTTGAAGACCTGGCAGTGGATGTCGTGGTGGGGATGAGCCACCCCGATCCCGCGCCGATCCGGGATGCTGCAGCCAAACGGCCGGCTACTACACTGCATCAAGGCCTTCCCAGCCTGGCCAAGCTGATGGCCAATGCCGACCTGATGATCGGCGCCGGCGGCTCGACGGCGTGGGAACGCATGTGTCTGGGGCTGCCTGCCATCGTGATCGGGGTCGCCCAAAATCAGTTGGCGATCTCACACGCATTGATGAGCGCCGGCTATATTCGTTTTCTTGGAAAGATGGAAGCCATCACAGTCGACGATATAGCCGAGGCCTTGCGAGCCGCATTGACCGACAGCACAGCCAATCGCCAGCAAAGCCTGCGTTGCCGTGCTCTGGTCACTGGCACCGGCGCGACCGACCTTGCCACAATTCTGGTTCCGAAAGTGTTACCCGATGACGCTGCGTCTTGTCACTGAAGCAGACCTCCTTCTGATCCTGTCTTGGCGCAATGCGCCGGAGATACGCAAGTACATGTTTTCTCCGCATGAGATCAGCGAGCGAGAACACCGCGACTGGTTCCAGCGGATCAAGGACAACTCCAGCGTGCGGGTGTATCTTCACGAGAACGCGGATGGTATTCCGGACGGAGTAGTCAATTTCACGCAATACTCGTCAGCCAGCCGCACTGCCTTCTGGGGCTTTTATATGTCGCCCGAAGCCCTGCCAGGCAGGGGGACGAGTCTGGGCATGGACGCGCTTGACGAAGCGTTCTCTGTTCTTGGTTTGCACAAGCTCAACTCAGAAGTGCTCTGCTCCAATCCACGCAGCATGCGTTTTCACGAAAAGCTCGGCTTCAGGAAAGAAGGCGTATTTAGGGACTTTCATTTCGACGGCACGGCCTACTGCGATGTCGTAAGATACGGAATTCTGGAAACCGAATGGACTGGGCTTCGCGCATAGCTGCCATCGTCACCCCAGGAGGGGCGGCCACAAGACCATCACTTTTTGATTGAGACCCGGATTTTGGGACACCGAATTAGCCAATCACTTTCCCGACATCTGGCGATTTGAGAATAAATCTTCCTTCGGCAAAACCTACCTCAATATGGTAGCTGCGGAGAGTGCTTTATTGAACAGCATTTATTGAGTTGAGACCCATCGTGACGACTAGCATCAACGGCAGAAAAATTGGCCACGGCGCCGCCCCTTACATCATTGCCGAACTATCGGCCAATCATAATGGCAAGCTGGAACGTGCCCTGGAGACTATCGAGGCGGCCAAAAAATGTGGCGCTGACGCTGTCAAGCTGCAGACCTACACGGCCGATACGATGACCATCGACTGTGACCGGCCGGAGTTCAAGATCAGCGGTGGCCCCTGGGACGGCTACAAGCTCTACGACCTATATGCGTGGGCGCAAACCCCGTACGAATGGCACAAAGCGATGTTCGACCATGCTCGCGCACTCGACATCACCGTGTTTTCTACGCCCTTCGACGAGACCGCAGTTGACCTACTCGAACAACTGAACGCACCGGCCTATAAAATCGCCTCGTTCGAAATGATCGACCTGCCGCTGATTCGATACGTCGCCAGCACGGGCAAGCCCATCATCATGTCAACCGGCATGGCAAGCGAACAGGAAATCGACGAAGCCGTTACAACGGTCAGGGAAGCGGGCTGCAAGGATTTGGTACTGCTGCATTGCATCAGCAGCTATCCTGCACCAATGCATGAGGCCAATCTACGTCAGATGGGCGAACTCGAGCGCCGCTTCCAAATCATTCCGGGCCTCTCCGACCACACTCTGGGAACGACTGCCGCAGTTGCAGCGGTGGCGCTTGGGGCATGCGTCATCGAGAAGCACTTCACGCTCAGCCGAGCGGACAAAGGGCCCGATAGCGCGTTTTCCATCGAACCGGCAGAACTCCAACGTTTATGCACCGATGCCCACGACGCATGGTCAGCATTGGGCAATGTCGGCTATGACCGCCAAGAGGCGGAAGCCGGAAACACGTTATTACGCAGGTCCATCTATTTCGTCCGTGACCTGCCAGCAGGCGCGATCATCACTGATAGCGATATCAGGCGAATTCGTCCCGGGTTTGGACTCCCGCCTAAGCACTTCGAGCAGGTGCTTGGCAAACGCGTCACCACATCGGTGGCGCGCGGCACTCCTGTCAGCTGGGACCAGCTATCCGACTAACAGTCCGCAGCAAAGCCATCAATGGCTACTGCAGCCATTCTTGATTTACCAGCACCAGTTCACCAGTACCGACAGAGTTGACCATGAAGATTGTCGCAACCATCGAAGCACGCATGACCTCAAGCCGCCTGCCAGGCAAGACCCTGCTACCGGCCGCAGGCATCAGCATGCTGGAGCATCTGGTACGCCGCCTCAAGGCCGTACCTTCCATTGACGCCATCGTACTGGCTACGACGGTCAATGCCGCCGACGCACCGCTGGTTGAACTGGCGGAACGTCTCGGCATTGCGGCCTTCCGTGGGGACGAAGACGATGTCATGCAACGCGTCATCGATGCAGCCGCATCCGCACAAGCTGATGTGGTAGTAGAGATCACTGGCGACTGCCCAATCATAGATCCTGAGATCGTCGAGCAGACCATTCGCATGTTCAAGGCGCACCAGGCTGACTATGTCAGCAATGCATTGGTGCGCAGTTATCCAGATGGCATGGATACCCAGGTATTCCGTCTGGAGACCTTAAGAAAATCGGCGGCGATGACCAATGAGCGCCTGGATCGGGAACATGTCACCTTGCATATCCGTAATCATCCAGAACTGTTTTCGCATGTCCACCTCGTCGCCCCGCCTGAGATTCATTGGCCGGAACTGGGACTAACACTTGATGAGCGCAGCGACTACGATCTGTTGAAAAAAATCATCGAGCATTTCGACGCTCAAGGTAACGCCTTGTTCTCCTGCCTGGATGCTGTGCGCTTGCTGCGCCAGTTCCCGGAATTTGCCGAGATCAACAAGGACGTCGTGCGCAAGGGCAATACCTGATGTCCCACCCTGCCGTAGTCAGCCATGACGCTGGTGGCGCTGAAATACTCAGCAGCTGGATAAACCATGCGCATGGCCCGGTCAGCATCGTGGCTGCAGGACCGGCAGAGGCAATCTTTCGGCGCAAATGCCCTCAAGCAGAGTTTCTCGGACTGGAAGAGGCGCTGCAGAAATGCACCTGGGTCCTTTGTGGCACAGGCTGGCAAAGCAGCTTCGAACGACAGGCCATTAGCCAGGGACGCGCGCGCGGCAAGAAGACAGTGGCATTTCTTGATCACTGGGTGAACTATCGTGAACGGTTTGTTGACGGCGATCACCTCATATTGCCCGACGAAATCTGGGTCGGAGATACCGATGCTGAGCGCATCGCCCGATCCATCTTCGAGACGACACCGGTGGTATTGCAACCCAATCCTTATGTCCGTGACCTGCTTGCAGAAATAGCCCGCACCCCTCCGACTCCCGCTGAGTCCGCCTTCCAGCGCGTCCTGTATGTCTGCGAGCCTGTGGCCGACCACGCATTGGCGCAGTTCGGCGATGCCCGTCATTGGGGTTATACGGAGCATGATGCTTTACGCTTTTTCTTGAGCAACATCGCTGTGCTCGGTGAAGCCATCGGCACCATTACCATTCGTCCGCACCCCTCGGAAAACGCTGACAAATATCATTGGGCGAACGAAATTACCGAGCAGCGCATCGAGTTCGGCGGCAAGAAGACTCTGCTGGAAGAAACCCTGGCCTCCGATATCATCGTCGGCTGCGAATCGATGGCGATGGTAGTGGGTCTGCTGGCCGGCAAGCGAGTGGTCAGCACTATCCCGCCAGGAGGACGCACATGTCAGCTGCCACACCAACAAATCGAACATATGCATATACTCGTCGAAGATAAGGCCGGTCGTGACTGAGTCTTGCGTCATCATCGGTCTCGGCCAGATCGGAATGGGCTACGACTTCGATACCGACGACGAGTCGGCGGTCTATACACATGCGCGCGCCATTAGCCTGCACTCGGGCTTCACATTGGCGGGCGCGGTCGATGTTTCGCCCCAGCAGCGTTCTCGCTTTGAACAACGTTACGCCGCACCCGCATTCGATTTGGTAGAGACTGCCCTGGGAGAGTTGCAACCTGGTGTAGTGATCATTGCGACCTCCTCGGAGTCTCACCATTCGGTGCTGACCCGAGTGCTTCGTTGCTGCCGCCCCAAACTGATCCTCTGCGAAAAGCCTCTGGCCTATGCACTCGAGGAAGCTCGCGAAATGGTGACGATGTGCGAGCAAGCGGGCGTCTCGCTGTTTGTCAACTACATCCGTCGCACCGATCCCGGGGTAGTCGAAATCAAACGCCGCCTCGACTCAGGCGAGATCAGTGCGCCCCTCAAGATCAATGCCTGGTATTCCAAAGGAATGCTTAACAATGGCTCGCACTTCCTCAACCTTCTTGAGCTCTGGCTTGGCGAAGTACAGGCCACCAGAACCATCCAGGCAGGACGTCTCTGGGATGATCACGATCCTGAACCGGATGTGGAGATCCAGTTCGAGCGCGGCGACGCAGTTTTCCGCGCTGCATGGGAAGAATGCTATTCACACTACAGCATTGAGATGCTGAGCCGCTCGGGGCGTTTGCGCTACGACAAGGGCGGCGAGCTCATTGAATGGCAAGGTGTATACGCAGACCCGAATTTCGATGGCTATCGCATCTTGGCCGAACAAGCACAGACGATTCCCAATGGCATGGGAATTTATCAATGGCATGTCTATGAGCAGCTGCACCGCCATCTTGCCAGAGCAGAAACAACATTGTGTACGGGGCGACAGGCCCTCAAAACGCTTGAAGCAATCAACCTGATCATTAACCAGAGATAACCATGAGCACAGACAAACTCGCCCTGTTTGGCGGCCCCAAGGCAATTACCGAATCTTTCCAGCGCTACAACTCCCTCGGCAAGGAAGAGGTCGAGGCTGCGCGCAAGGTCGTCGAAGGTGGCAACCTGTCGCAATTCCTGGGCTGCTGGGAGCCTGATTTCTTTGGGGGGCCGAAGGTCAAGGAATTTGAAAAACAATGTGCCGAATATTTCGGCGTCAAACATGCCATCACCGTCAACTCCTGGACCTCGGGGCTCATTGCGGCCGTTGGCGCGATCGGCATCCAGCCAGGCGACGAAGTCATCGTCCCGCCCTGGACAATGTGCGCCAGCGCTACGGCCATCCTTCACTGGAATGCGATTCCGGTCTTTGCCGATATCGATTCAGAGACCTACTGTCTTGATCCAGCCTCGGTCGAAGCCAACATCACGCCTTATACCAAGGCCATCATGGCAGTCGACATCTTTGGCCAATCCGCTAACATGGACGCGCTCATGGCCATTGCAGACAAGCATGGCCTGAAGGTGATCTCGGATACAGCCCAGGCGCCTGGCGCGCTGTACAAGGGAAAGTTCGCAGGCACGCTGGCCCATATCGGCGGCTACAGCCTCAACTACCACAAGCACATTCACACGGGCGAGGGCGGCGTGCTGGTCACCAACGACGACGTGCTCGCTGAAAAGATGCAACTGATCCGCAACCACGCTGAGGGAGTGGTTGGCGGCAAAGGCGTGGGCGATCTGACCAACATGATTGGCTACAACTTCCGTCTCGGCGAGATCGAGTGTGCAATCGGTATCGAGCAACTGAAGAAACTCAAGGGCTTCGTAACGAGCCGCCAACATGCCGCCAAGAAAATTACGGAAGGCCTGTCCAGCCTGCCCGGGCTCAAGACCCCGGTAATCCAGCCCGACTGCACGCACGTGTATTACGTCTATCCGATGCAGCTTGACCTCGAGGTGCTTGGCATCTCGCGCGCCCGTCTCATCGAAGCACTGGAGGCTGAGGGCCTGCTGGGCCTGGCCGGCGGCTATGCCAATGTGCATCTGCTGCCGATGTTCCAGAAGAAGATCGCCTACGGTTCCAACGGCTTCCCCTGGACTTCTGATATCTGCCGCCGCGATGTCAGCTACGCCAAGGGTATCTGCCCAGTAGCCGAGTCACTGCATGACTCCAATTTCCTGGGCTTTGAAATGTGCCTGCATCAATTGAATGACGCCGAGGTTGACGCCGTGGTAAGGACGTTCAAGAAGGTGTGGGCCAACCTGGATGTGCTGAAATCTGCATGATTGAACGCTTTGAACAGCTCAGGGGGCGCAGCGTCGTTTTGCGTCCATTCCTGACATCCGACATTACGCCCGAATATGTTTCCTGGCTCAATGATCCCGAGGTCGTACAGCACAGCAATCAGCGCTTCATCCAGCATACGGCGTCGTCCTGCCTTGCCTATTGGGAAAGTTTTCGCAATACACCTAACCTCTTCCTCAGCGTGAGAACACTTGCGGACAACTTGGCCGTCGGCACCATGACTGCCTATGTATCTGTTCCCCACGGCACGGTCGATATCGGCATCCTGATCGGGCGCAAATCAATCTGGGGCACAGGTGTGGGGCAAGATGCGTGGGATACGCTGGTGAACTGGCTCATCGAGCAGCAGCATGTGCGCAAGGTAACTGCCGGAACCCTGAGCAGCAACAAAGGCATGCTCAAGATCATGGAGAGGTCGGGCATGCATTGCGAGGCAATCCGTCCAAAGCAGGAGCTGCTGGAGGGCGAACCGATGGATCTCCATTATTACGGTAAATATGGTCCGCAGACCAATGCATCCTGACGAACGAGAAAAACGGAGAATGACAATGGGTATTTTGCACAAAGTCTACTCATGGACGCGTCAGCGCGTACCAGAAATCTATTTCCGCGCAGTCCATGCCAGCAGCCTGTTTTCGAAGAGATTTTTTACCCTTTCCGTAGCCGGCCACATCAACCTGGAACCGACTTTCGGCCTCGACGAAAAACGGGCAATCGACCGTGGAAACGCCGCTCCTGATGGACGTCGCTACAGCAAGTACCATACTCTGGACTGGGCCGAAGTTCCGCCCTCAATCAAGCAGGCCATCAAAAACTACGACAGCGTGATCCGGATGTTCCTCGGTGACGACTACTTGATCAACGATGGTCTGGTCTGGCGCAACTATTCAATTCCGGAGCAGTATCGAGGTAGCGAATTGTTCAGCCAGCACTGGCACTACGACAAGGTGGTCGATTTCCGTAATATCCAGTTGTTCGTGCTGCTGGGCGACGTTACCGAGGACGACGGTCCTTTCGAATTCGTCTCCAATCCGGATGAGTACCATATTTTGCCGTCTGTCCTGGATCGCAATAACCAGAATCTGGCCTTGGATATTCGCAAGCTGACCGGCAAGCGCGGTGATACCCTGCTCTTCTCAACCGGATCGACGCCGCACCGGGCAGGCATCCCTGCAGAGGGGCGGTACCGGGACATCTTCAGCATCGCATTTTTCCCTGCCTATACAAAAATTGGCCGTAGCTCCAAAGAGCTCCTGTCCCAAGGATGATGGCGAAAGCGTGATATTGAACTTCCGCATTGCCCTTCGCGATGTTTACTAAATGAGCAGAATCCTCCTGATAGAACCCTATGCTTTCCTCTCTGGCCAGTACAGCCGCGAGCAAAGCTATGCAATTTATGCCGAGAAGGCCATCGGCTATTGGCAAGATGGCGAGCTGCGCTCTGCCGGGATCAACTATCCTGACACGATCCCTTCAGACATCGACCTGGAGGCGGTGCGAAGCAAGATTTCATGGAACATGCCCTTGTGGTCGCGCTGGATGGGCCAGGCTGATCGCTATGAGGATTATCGCCAGACCTGCTTGTTGTTCGTCGTGCGCCTGGCGCAGGTATTGCGTGAACTGGACATCAAGTCGGTCATCTTCTTCACTGGCGTTGCCCACCATATTGAATACTCGCTCATTGAGGCAGCCTGCCAGATGACTGGCGCAAAACAGGTTTATCTCTATCCGATGCCATTCTTCACATCACCGAGTCGCCTCCTGCCAGTAGTGCAGGAACACTCGATCCGCGACCGCCGTATTCTTGGCGCAAATGTTTCGGGAAAAGCTGCTCGTGAGGAAATTCTGGCCTATCGCGACAATCACCTTGCAGCCAAACCGCCGCAACTGAACGAGAAAATCGATCACGTAGCGACGAGTTATCCGCATGCGCTGATGCAAGTAGCGATCTTCGGCATGAAAGCAATTGCCAAGGCCATACTACGGCGTGACGCAAATAACGAGCGTCATCCCGTCGACGAACGAAGAGACTACGACGCCTTATCGACATTGCGAATCGTGCGCCACCAGAAGACGGCGCTCGACTACTACGCATCCACAATGCTGGATGAGGCATCGGTCGACCAACTGGTCGCCACAGAGGGGCCATTGCCGATCCTGTACGCGCATTATCAGCCGGAGGCATCCACCTTCCCTGAAGGGGGCGACTACGCCAACCATTTGGATGTAGTCATCGCAATGCGCAAGCTTGGCTATCGCGGCAAGATCCTCTACAAGGAGCATCCGGGGAGCTGGATCTATTACTCGCGCATCGTCGGTTTCTCTCGCGTGGGGCTGTGCCGCTCGGTAGAGTACTTCCGACAGCTCGCTGCGTTGGGATGCATCTTCGTACCCCCGTCGTACAAGCTGCGGGAAAACCGTCTGCAGCGGCTGCTTCCCGTGACCATCACCGGCTCGATCGGTGTGGAGCGCAGCATGACAGGCATGGCAACCTGCTGCGCCGGCCTACCCTGGTTCAAGGGTGCACCGGGAGTGCATGACCTGGCTGCTACCTTTGGCGAAGGTGGCGTGTTCTTCGATCCACGACGTTGGCAATTTGACGCGGCGCTGGGAGTGGACTGGTTCACGCAGGCATTGTCTGGCAAGACCATCTGCAACTACCCCGGCATCGGAACCGGCGTAGTCTCCGACGACGCAGCCCAGAAAGAAGACTTCCTGAACGAACTCGACACCCTGATGACGCAACTTGCGCAAAGGAATATGCGTACATGATCCGCCTGCTGGGAAAAGTGATAAATCGCCTTCTCATCGCCGCCAGCTCGCTTCGGTTCAGGCTGAGCCACCAGCTGATGCAAGGAAGCGTGCGCGCTGATACAGCATCCCTGGCCAGATGTCGGATTGGGAGTGCCGCTGTTTTCAGGGGCAAGCTCGCTGTGAGCAACAGTACCGTGATCATCGGCAATCATCTCTCCCTCGCCCAGTCCTCCGAATTGGGGGCAGGCACAGAGGGCATGATAGAAATCGGTGACCACGTTTCGATCGGGCCGCGCAGCATTATTTCTACCACCGGCGGCAAGGTAATCATCGGAAGCCGGACCTCCTTCTTTTCAGACTGCCTCGTTTCCGGCGCGGTCACTATTGGCGACGACTGCCTGTTTGCCAATAACGTGACAGTCTTGAGCGGAACCCATCAGATTCGTGGAGCAGGCACCATTCGCGAAAATGATGCAGCCTTCGAACGCTCCTCCGAATACAGGCCTTTCGATCCCATTTCGATTGGCCCCGACTGCTGGTTAGGGGCAAATTCGGTCATCCTCCCTGGCGTCACACTGGGCAAGGGAGTTGTCGTGGGAGCCAATGCTGTCGTAACGAAGAGCTTCCCGGACTACGCCATTCTGGGCGGCATACCGGCGCGGGTCATCGGTTCGAGGCTTTCCGAAACCTGAATATTTTCTCCGGACTGTCAGCATGGGGCTGTCAGATAGTTATTGATTGGGTACTTCAACTTGAATCTCATTTCCAGAATTTCTGCCAAGATCAGGGCGCTCAGCGTCCGCAGACATGACGCACGCTATGGCGGCCACAAACCCGTCTATCCCAAGACTGGCGACGGTGGACTGAAGATCCATCTTGGAGCCGGGCCGATCAATATCCAGGGATGGGTCAGCATCGATGCACGCCAGGCGCCTCATATCCATCTCCGCTCGGAGGGCTTTGCCCTGGATGAATTTGCTGACGGTGCCATCAGCGAGATCTACATGTGCCACGTACTGGAGCACTTCTCTTTCGAGGAAGTCGGCCAGATCCTGCGCAACTTCCACAAGAAGCTCAGGGTAGGCGGTGTGCTGCGCTTGTCTGTTCCTGACTTTGACCGTCTGGTGACGGTCTATCAGGCTAACGGCAACAATCTCGATCTGATCAAGTTTGCCCTGATGGGCGGGCAAGACTACGAGCACAACTTCCACAAATGCGTCTTCAATCACGCCAGCCTGGCCGCCGTATTGGGCAGCTGTGGTTTTACCCACATGACGGAGTGGAACACGTTGGAAGAATTTGGGGTCCATCTGGGCGATTGGTCTGAAACCGGCTTCCAGACGCCCAAAGGCGACTTCCCCATCAGCCTGAACATGAAAGCGGTCAAGGGCGACAACTGAATCGTGGCGATCCAGCAAAGCCAGCACCTTCAGCCTGCCATCATGCCTACCAAGACTCTGTCGTTCTGCATTGTCGCCTCGACATTGCCCGTTGGCTTCATTGCCACCCAGATTGCGCAACTCGGGATCCAGCGGATCTATGTGCTGAGCAGAGAACATGAGCGGTCCTATGCAAGCCTGAAGAGGCAGCATCCTGCGCTGGAGATCGTACGCCTGCCTTCCGGGCTTCTACCGCAATCGCTACGCTTCCTTTTCCTGCTTGCACGGGCGCGCCTCACAGGTACCCGGGTCATTTTCTTCCACGAATGCTGCCTGCCCATCCTTGATCTGCTGATCTGGGCAATCCGTCCGCGGGGTGCCTACTACCCGCAGGTGACCATGTCCGGATTCGAGGAAATCGGCCCTGAAGAATTTCCTCGCGACAAGATGTTCCGACTGCTGCAGCTGCTGGGCGTTACTAGTCAATTCCGCTTCTATCGCTCGCCATCAGTGGGCAGCAATGAGGTGGAGCATGTGGTTTCGATTCGCGCTTATCCTGACTCAATTACGAGTGCGGAAGTCGGGTATTCGCGGGAGGCGGTATCGCGCTGTTACTCGTGCAGCGGCGCAAAAACCAATAAAATCCTGTTTGTCGCAGGGAAATCCTTCGTTGCAGATCGGCGCCAGGCAGAAATCTTTGCTCGACTCGTGGCAGTTGCTCATGCAAAGGGCTATATATGTCACATCAAGGACCATCCTAACCCGGTTTATCGCCTTAACCTGAACATCGAAGGAGCGGTCGTCATTGACCCACTGCTGCCAGTCGAACTGATGGACAAGGATTATCATCTGGCCGTCGGCGTGTCCTCAACAGCCCTGCTTGGCTTCAATGAACGCGCCGTCAGCCTGATCAACATGCTGGAAGAAATGTCGCAGGAAGACAAGCAGTTGTGCGTCAAGCATTTCGAAGACGCCTTCCCCGGCAACAGAATCAACTACATCCACTCATTCGATGAGTTTGGAACATTGTTATAAAGAGCCCTACAATGAATGCAGTCCTGGTTACCGGCGCCGATGGTTTCATCGGCTCCCATCTGGTTGAACATCTGGTACGAAAAGGCCACAAAGTGCGCGCTTTCGTCCAATACAACTCTTTCAATTCGTGGGGTTGGCTGGATAGCTGCGCGCCCGACGTCAAGGGAAATTTCGAGGTGTTCGCGGGTGACATCCGGGATCCGCACGGTGTACGCACAGCAATGAAAGGCTGCGATGCTGTCCTGCACCTGGCTGCGCTCATCGCTATCCCCTACTCCTATCACTCTCCCGATACTTATGTCGATACCAACGTGAAGGGTACCCTCAATATCTTGCAGGCTGCCCGCGACCTCGGCGTAAGGCGCGTGATCCATACGTCTACCAGCGAAGTGTACGGCACTGCGCGTTTCGTCCCGATCACCGAAGAACACCCCCTGCAAGGCCAGTCTCCCTATTCAGCCAGCAAGATTGCCGCTGATCAGATGGCCTATTCCTTCTATGCCTCCTTCGACCTGCCTGTCGTGATCGCCCGCCCGTTCAACACCTATGGCCCGCGTCAATCGGCGCGAGCGGTCATCCCGACCATCATTGCCCAGATCGCCAACGGCAAGAAGCAGATCAGCCTCGGAGCGGTTTCGCCTACCCGCGACTTCAACTTCGTACAAGACACCGTCAGCGGCTTCGTCGCCGCGCTGGAATCGGATCAGGGGGTAGGTGAAGTCGTCAACTTCGGCAGCAATTTCGAGGTCTCGATCGGAGAGACGGCGGCCCTGATCGCCGAGGCGATGAACGCCCAAGTCGAGATCGTGACTGACGAACAGCGCCTGCGCCCCGCCAACTCGGAAGTAGAACGCCTGTGGGCCGACAATGCCAAGGCGTTCAAGCTGTTTGGCTGGTCGCCGAGTTATGGAGGGCGCGAAGGACTCAAACGTGGTCTGGCTGAAACCGCACAGTGGTTCCTGCAACCGGAAAACCTGCGTGGCTACAAGGCCGACATCTACAACATCTGATCTGCTCAAACTCGTGCAAACCTCCCATGAATTTCCCGCGCGGCTGGTGCAGGCCATCAGGCAAGTATGCGGGACTGACCCTGTTCCTCTGCACGCCCCGACTTTTGCAGGCCAGGAGTGGGCCTATGTAAAGGATTGCCTGGATTCGACCTTTGTTTCCTCGGTCGGCGCTTATGTGGATCGCTTCGAAGACGAACTGGCTGGTTTCACCGGCGCCCGGCACGCCGTGGCAGTGGTCAACGGCACAGCTGCGTTGCATGTGGCGCTACTATTGGCAGGGGTCCAGCGTGATGATGAAGTCTTGCTGCCAGCCTTGACTTTCGTCGCGACGGCCAACGCTGTGCACTACTGTGGCGCCACGCCTCACTTCGTCGATAGCCAGAGGGAAACACTGGGCATGGACCCTTCTGCCCTGCGTGACTGGCTCAAGCATAGCAGCGAACAACGCGACGGCGTCTGCATCAACAAGCAGACTGGCCGCCCCATCAGGGCCTTGCTTCCCATGCATACGTTCGGGCATCCCTGCGATATGGCAGGACTGATGGAGGTCGCAGGTGAATTCCGCCTGACCTTGGTAGAAGATGCCGCCGAGTCATTGGGAAGCAGCTATCAGGGGCAGCAGACCGGCACGCTCGGAAAGATAGGCATACTCAGTTTCAATGGCAACAAGACCATCACCACCGGTGGCGGCGGTGCGTTGCTGACCAACGATACCGCATTGGCGCGTCGCGCAAAGCATCTCACGACCACCGCCAAGCAGGCTCATCGCTGGGAGTTCGAGCATGACGAGATCGGATTCAACTACCGACTGCCGAACATCAATGCAGCGCTTGGCTGCGCCCAGCTGGAACAGTTGCCGGGTTTCCTCGCGTCCAAACGCCGGCTGCACGACAAGTACCGCGACGTATTGGCCGGCATTCCGGAGGTAAGCCTGGTGAGTGAGCCAGTTGGCTGCCACAGCAATTACTGGCTGCAGGCCCTCATGTTGGGCGATCAAATTGCGTCGCAACGTGACGAAGTACTCGCGGCTACCAATTCGGCCGGCCTCATGACTCGTCCTGTGTGGAACCTGATGCATCGTCAGCGGCCCTACCAAAATTGCCCGCGCGCACCTCTGCCGGTGGCGGAGTATCTGGCGCAGCGGCTGGTCAACATTCCCAGCAGCGCTGGCCTGGCATGACTCCCTTGCTTCTGATCGGGGGAGGTGGTCATTGTCGTTCTTGCATCGACGTGATCGAAAATACTGGACGCTTCGAGATCGTCGGCATCGTCGACCCGATCCAGTCCAGTGCCGCCAGCTATCTGGGCTATCCCTGGCTGGGGAACGATGATGATCTGCCCTTCTTGCTCCAACAATACCGCTCGGTCATGATCACGGTCGGACAGGTAAAGAGTCCTTCAATCCGCATGGCATTGTTTGAAAAACTGTGGACCCTGGGCGCCGAATTCCCCGTGATCGTGTCGCCGCGTGCCTATGTCTCCCGACATGCGACGCTGGCGCCGGGGACCATGGTCATGCATGGTGCTGTCATCAATGCCGGCGCCCGCACTGGCGAGAACTGCATCGTCAACAGTCTGGCATTGATCGAACACGACGCCAGCATAGGCGCACATTGTCATCTTTCCACGGGTGCCCGGCTCAACGGCGATGCTCACGTCGGCGCCGGCTCCTTCATCGGTAGCGGCGCAGTGGTACACCATGGCGTCAGCATCGGTGATGACTGCATCGTCGCCGCCGGCGCCGTTGTTGCAAAGAACCTGCCCGCGGGCACCAGCTTCCGAGGAACACTGTGAATCACAGTCGTACATTGATTATTGCCGAAGCCGGCGTGAACCATAATGGCGATCTCGCCATGGCCAAGCGACTCATTGAAGTCGCCGCTGAAGCAGGAGTTGATCTGGTCAAGTTCCAGACCTTCTCAGCAGACCGGCTCGCCACCAGCAGCGCCAGCAAGGCTGACTATCAGGCGCAGTCCACAGATGCCGATGAATCGCAGCAAGCCATGCTGCGTCGGCTGGAACTGAGTAGCCAGATGCACCATGAACTGATCAGCCATTGCCAACGACATGGCATCCGTTTCTTCAGTACTGGGTTTGATATTGAGAGCCTGGACTTTCTGATGGGGCTCGGTCTGGACCGCATCAAGGTCCCTTCGGGTGAAATCACCAACCTGCCCTACCTGCGGCGCGTCGCTGCACACGGCAAGCCCGTGATTCTTTCTACCGGCATGGCCTCGCTAGGAGACATCGAAGCCGCAATTGCGGTGCTACAGGACGGCGGCATCGTCCGCCAACAGATCACGGTACTCCATTGCAATACTGAATACCCGACTCCGATGGCCGATGTCAACCTGCGAGCCATGCGCAACATCGGGCGCGCCTTCGACGTGGCAGTTGGCTACTCCGATCACACTGCTGGTATCGAGGTCGCCATTGCCGCTGTCGCGCTGGGAGCAAGCGTGATCGAAAAACATTTCACGCTGGACCGCAACCTGCCTGGACCGGATCATGCAGCCAGCCTGGAGCCTGAAGAGCTCAAGGCCATGGTTGCCGCCATCCGCAACATCGAGCTGGCGCTTGGCGATGGCGTCAAACGCCCCAGTCCCAGCGAATCGAAAAACCGGCCGATTGCCAGAAAATCCATCGTGGCCAGCCGAGCGATCCGCGTCGGCCAGCCCTTTACGGAAGACAACATCACGACCAAGCGCCCTGGCACGGGCATCTCACCGATGCGCTGGGACGAGGTGATCGGTTGCATCGCCACTCGCGATTACGCACCAGACGAGATGATTCTGCTGTGAAGAAAATTTGCGTCATCACCGGCACGCGTGCAGAGTACGGATTGTTGCGCTGGCTCATGGAGGGCATTCGCCAATCCGCACACCTGGACCTCCAGATCATCGCCACGGGAGCTCATCTCTCGCCTGAATTCGGCCTGACCTTCCAGGAGATAGAAGGCGATGGCTTCCGCATCGATCGCAAGGTCGAGATGCTACTGAGTTCGGACACCTCTGTTGCCATTACCAAGTCCATGGGGCTGGCCCTGATCGGTTTTGGCGACGCCCTGGCCGGACTTCAACCTGATATGGTGGTAGTACTAGGAGATCGCTATGAGATCTTCTCGGCTGCTGCGGCCGCCATGATTGCACGGATTCCCATCGCCCACCTGCATGGTGGCGAGACCACCGAAGGCGCCTTCGATGAAGCCATGCGTCATTCGATTACCAAGATGGCGCAGTTGCATTTCGTAGCGGCCGAACAATACCGGCAGCGCGTCATCCAGCTTGGCGAAGATCCGGCGCGCGTCTTCAGGGTAGGAGGTATGGGCATTGATAACATGCTCAGGCTGAATCTTCTTGACCGTTCCGCGCTGGAACAGGCGCTCGACTTCAAGTTCGCCGAAAGGAACCTGCTGATCACTTTCCATCCAGCTACACTCGACCAGGAGTCGGCAAGCACACAGATGCAAGAATTGCTGGATGCCTTGGATACGCTGGAGAACACCAACCTGATCTTTACCATGCCCAACGCGGATACTCAGGGTCGAATTCTGGGCAGGATGATTGAACATTACGTGGCTGGTCGCTCCAATACCCGCGCCTACAGTTCTCTGGGACAGTTGCGTTACCTTTCGACAGTAGCGCAAGTCGATGCGGTGGTGGGTAATTCATCCAGCGGCCTTGCCGAAGTGCCAAGTTTCAGGAAGGCAACCATCAATATCGGTGATCGCCAAAAAGGCCGGCTCAAGGCCGACAGTGTGATCGATTGCCAGCCAGAGCGCCAAAGCATTGTCGATGCCCTCTCGAAGGCCTACTCGACGGCATTCCAGGACGTTTTGCGGCAGACGCGCAATCCCTATGGAGAAGGCGGCGCCAGCCAGAAAGTGCTGAAGGTACTAGAAAATTACAACTTCTCAAGTTCGCTCAAGAAGACGTTTCATGATTTACCAAACATACAAGGGACAGGTGAAGCATGACTGCACCCGCTGATATCTGGCGTCAGGCAACGCTGCCTCCTGAATCAAGCATCCGGCAGGCGATCCAGAACCTGGATGAAATTGCCATCAAGATCGTCCTCGTCGTCGGCGAAAACGGCCAACTGGAAGGAACCATCTCCGACGGCGACATCCGCCGAGGCCTGCTGCGTGGTCTGAATCTGGACAGTCCCATCGCCGATATCGTCCATCGCAACGCCCTGGTGGTGCCGCCCGGCCTTGGCCGCGATACGGTGATGCAGCTCATGACCGCCAACAAGATCCAGCAGATTCCCATTGTGGATGAGCAACAGCATGTGGTCGGCCTGCACCTCTGGGACGAAGTCACTACGCCCACAGCGCGCGCCAACACCATGGTGATCATGGCAGGCGGCAAGGGAACGCGCCTGATGCCACATACCGAGAATTGCCCGAAGCCACTGGTCCCGCTGGCCGGCAAACCAATGCTGGAACACATCATTGATCGCGCCAAGTCAGAGGGTTTTCATCATTTTGTGCTTGCCATCCATTACCTCGGCCACATGATCGAGGAGTATTTTGGCAATGGCGAAAAGTTCGATGTTAGGATTGAATACCTGCGCGAACCTTCCCCCTTGGGGACAGCAGGCGCCCTGAGCCTGCTCAATCCTCGCCCGGATGAGCCTTTTGTGGTAACCAACGGTGATGTCATTACCGACATCCGCTACAGCGAACTGCTCGACTTCCATCGCCGCTATGCCGCCGCGGGAACCATGGCGGTTCGCCTGCATGAGTGGCAGCACCCGTTCGGCGTAGTGCAGACTGATGGCATCGATATCGTCGGTTTTGAAGAGAAACCGGTGGCGCGCACCCATATCAATGCGGGTGTCTATGCGCTGGCACCGGAAGCTCTGGACAGCCTCGTGGCCGGCACGCCATGCGATATGCCTGGATTGTTTGAGCGGCTGCAAGCCAAGGCGATGCGCACTGTAGCCTATCCCATGCATGAGCCATGGCTGGATGTGGGCAGACCCGACGATCTGAAGTTCGCGACGGATTCGATTAACAATAGTTTGGTGAGAGAGTAGAAGCAATGAAGAGAGATTTGATCAAGCAGTACAACCTGCCCACGGATGTCAGGTTCTGCAAGAAATGCACCGTGTCGAATCAACGCCCGCGCATCACCTTCGATGAGCATGGCGTCTGCTCCGCTTGCAATTACGCCGAATACAAACGCACCAAGATCGACTGGGCTCAGCGTGAAAAAGAGTTGGTCGAGCTGTGCGACAAGCATCGCAAGAACAATGGCGAATACGACGTGATCGTTCCTTGCAGCGGCGGGAAGGATGGCAGCTTCGTGGCCCACCAACTGAAATACAAATACGGCATGAATCCCCTGGCGGTGACCTGGGCTCCGCTGAAGGCCACTGCCATCGGGCGCCAGAACCTGGACGCCTTCATCGCCTCTGGCTTCAACCACGTCCTCGGCACGCCCAATCCCCATGTCACCCGCAAGCTGACCCACCTGTCCTTCAAGCATCTGGGTGACCCCTTCCAGCCCTTCATTTATGGACAGACCAACTTCCCGCTTCACATGGCGGTCAAGCACAATGTCCAGCTGATCATGTACGGCGAGAATGGCGAGGTCGAATACGGAGGGGATATGAAAAACGCCCTCCGCGCAACACGTGACATCCAGGATCACGACAAGCACTACTTCTCTGGTCTGCCGCCCGAATTCTGGGCCGAACATGGTGTCTCGCTGGCTGACCTGTATCCGTTCATGGCGCCGCGCTTCGAAGAGATCACCAAGAACAAGACGGAAATTCATTTCCTCGGTTACTACAAGTTCTGGGACCCCCAGGAAAACTATTACTATTGCCGCGAGCACACGGGCTTCACACCCAACACGGAACGTTCGGAAGGCACCTACTCGAAGTACGCCAGCCTGGATGACCAGATCGACGGTTTCCATTACTACCTCTCCTACATCAAGTTCGGTATTGGCCGCACTACCTCAGACGCTGCCCACGAAATTCGCGATGGCAAGATCACGCGTGAAGAGGGCGTAGCCCTGGTCAAGCGTTATGACCACGAGTTCCCGCGCAAGTACTACAAGGAATTCCTCGAGTTCTGCTCCATCAGCGATGCGGAAGTGCATGAGGTCATCGATAGCTGGCGCTCTGACCACCTGTGGCACCAAGAAGGTGGCGAGTGGAAGCTGCGTCATGCCGTGTGGCATGAAGAAAGCCAAGACTGATCAACATGAGCAATACCCGTCTCATTGCCCGCCTGGATGTAAAGGGCCCCACCCTGATCAAGGGAGTCCACCTCGAAGGGCTACGCGTACTGGGCGATCCGCAGGATTACGCCAAGCGTTATTACGCCCAAGGGGCTGATGAACTGATCTACATGGATATCGTCGCCAGCCTCTACGGACGTAGCAAACTGACCGAGATCGTACGCCGCGCCGCCGAGGATGTCTTCATTCCGATGACGGTAGGCGGCGGCATCCGCAGCGTCGATGATGTACGCGACCTGCTTGGCGCTGGCGCCGACAAAGTCGCCATCAACACCGCCGCCGTCCACCGTCCTGAGTTGATCCATGATGTCGCGCGTCGCTTCGGATCCCAATGCATGGTGCTGTCCATCGAGGCCAAGCAGCAAGGCTCTGGTCATTGGGAGGTATACACCGATTGCGGCCGTGAGCGCAGCGGCCTGGACGTCGTCGAATGGGCGCGCAAGGGCGAATCACTTGGTGCGGGTGAAATTTTGTTGACCTCAATTGATCGTGAGGGCACGCGGCAGGGATTCGATGTGGAGCTCACCCGCGCCGTCGCCAGCGCCGTTAGCATCCCCGTCATCGCCAGCGGAGGCATGGGCAAGCCCAGCGACCTGATCGATGTGATCAGGCAAGGTCAGGCTGATGCAGTGGCCATGGCCGATGTGCTGCACTATCAACGAAGCACTCTGGGCGAACTTCGCCAGGCGATGCAGGATTGCGGTATTCAGGTACGGGCTTATGAATCAGTTTGATGTCGTTGTCATCGATTACGGAATCGGCAATCTGCTCAGCGTTCGCCGTGGGCTGGAGCACTGCGGCGCCTCGGTGCAGGTCTCAAGCGATCCCGATGTCATTTACGCTGCGCCGCGTGTCCTGCTGCCAGGCGTAGGCGCCTTCGCCAACGCCATGAATGAGTTGCAGCGCCTGCAACTGGTGGAGGTGGTGCAGACGGTGGCTGCGCGCGGCACACCGCTGCTTGGTATTTGCCTAGGCATGCAGCTGCTGCTGGACCAGAGCGAGGAATTCGGCCGTACTTCCGGCCTGGGCCTCATTCCCGGAGGGGTTGTACCGATCAACGCCAAGCGACCGGACGGCACGCCGCTGAAGGTGCCGCATATTGGCTGGAGCGAACTGTATCCTGAACAGGGGGGGATGGGATGGAGCGGAACGCTCATGCAGGATGTCAGACCAGGCGAAGCAGTGTATTTCGTCCATTCCTTCATGGCTCGCACGCTTGAACCGGCACATCGACTTGCCCAATGCCGTTATGGTGATCTGGCCGTGTCGGCAGTGATCGGCCGGGACAATATCCAAGGCTGTCAGTTCCACCCGGAAAAGAGCGGTGAAACAGGCCTCAAGATACTGCGCAGCTTCCTTTCCTTATGAAAATACTGGCGCTCATCCCGGCGCGCGGCGGATCAAAACGACTGCCGGGCAAGAATGTGCGGTTGCTCGGCGGCAAGCCGCTGATCGTATGGAGCATTGAGGCAGCCAGATCGATGGACGCGATCGCTGACGTCGTGGTGTCTACCGACGATCTCGACATCGCTGCGGTCGCTCGTCGCGCTGGCGCATCCGTACCAGGACTTCGGCCTGCGGCATTGGCCACCGATACAGCCTCCTCTGTGGACGTTGCCGTGCATGCGCTGGCTCAGTATGAAGAGGAACATGGACCGGTGGACGGTCTGCTACTGCTTCAGCCGACTTCGCCCTTTCGTCCCCCTGTCAGCATGCAAGCAGGCCTGGCGCTGTTTCGGAGCCAGCCTGGATGCAGCGTAGTCGGCGTCTCGCCAGCCGCTACGCATCCGCTCTGGTGCTTCCGGCTGGACGAAGGAAAGTTGCAACCCTTTATCGAAAGTGGCGGACTGCATCTGCGCTCGCAGGATCTTCCGCCTGCCTATGCGGTCAACGGCGCCTTCTACCTGGTCCCCGCAGATGTCTTGCGCAACTCACGCTCCCTGTACGCACCGGATATGCTGCCCTTGATCATGGACAGTCCGATGGAGCTCATTGATATCGACACCGAACAGGATTGGCAACGCGCCGAGCAGATACTGGCAACGCTGCCCGCTGCTTGGTGACCGGCTCCCTCACTCATACTATGCATTCACCTCAGGGAAGAATTGGCGCCGACGAGCTGCCTCGGATCACGGTCATTACGGTGGTCTTCAATGGACGCACGTTCATTGAAGACACTATTCTCAGTGTAATCCGCCAGACCTATACCAATCTGGAATACATCGTCATCGATGGCGGGTCCAAGGACGGAACCGTCGATATCATCCAGAAATACGCCGACAAGATCGATTACTGGCATAGCGAGAAGGATGCAGGCATCTACGATGCCATGAACAAGGGCTTGCAGAAGGCTACCGGTCGTTGGGTCAACTTCATGAATGCGGGGGATGTTTTTCACGGCGTAGACACGGTATCAGAGATATTCGCCGCAGGGACACAAACGGCTGCCGTGATTTATGGTGGCGTGGAAATCGTCTACCCCGATCTGGTCCGCATCCAGCAACCCGGTGTTCCCGGGAAACTGTGGCAGGGCATGCAGTTCTGCCATCAATCAGCCTTTACCGATGTGATCTACCACCAGAGCAATCCCTTCGATATCCGCTACCGGATTGCTGCGGACCTGGCCTTCTTCTATCAGGCTTACCAGGCCCAAATGACATTTTCCGATTGTGGCAAGGTAATTTCCCGGGTCATCACGGGCGGCTTATCCGAGGCCAACCGCGTCAAAGCCATCCTGTCTTCGCGCGATGCGGTCTGCGGCCGACGTTGGCGCCCCTTCATCCGGCTTTACTATACCGGGCGCATCATCAGCGCAATGCTGCGGACCCTGGCCAAGCGCTGCCTGCCGCGTGCGCTGGTCCGGAAGCTGATTCTGCTGAAATGATCACAGACACAATGAGTCACTCTACTGACTTGAGCAGCAAGCGCGAGCAACTTATCTGCCTCATCAGCGGAGGTCTGGTCTTCCTGATCAGCCTGGTCATCTCACGCATGTACACCGGCGGCGATCAGGTCGGTTATCACAACGTCTATGCTGTAGTCAGTGGCCTGGGACTTGATGATCGCTGGCGCGACATCCATATCATCTATCTGTCACGCATCTCCGCCGCGGAATGGGTCCACTTGCTGGTATCACTAGTGGGAGGCGTACTTGATATCGAGAAGAACCTGTTGATGTCGCTGGTCAACGCGATACTGGCGGCTTACACCGTGCGCCTGTTTCTGTTCTGGGGAGCAAGTGTCTGGGTAGCCACCGGACTGGTTCTGACCAATTACTATTTTTACGTCCTCTATTTCGCGGCCGAGCGGCTCAAGTTTGCCTTTCTCTTCCTGGTTCTTTCTCTGCTGTTCTCAAGGAAGAAATTGTGTTTCATCGCCAGCACGTTCCTGTCGATCTTTTCGCATTTCTCGATCGTCTTTGTCTATGCCGGCATATGGCTTTCACGTGTTTCCGAAAGACTGACCCAAGGTCGGCGTATCAGTCGATGGGCCATCATCGCGTCATTAGCTGCGTTGGCAGTTTTCCTGCCCTGGAACTGGGATTATCTCCTCTGGAAACTCAATAACTATCAGCAGACAAGTGGCCCCATGAGCGTTGCCAAGGTACTGCCAATAGCTGTCCTGCTCATGCTCTGCTGTTTATATGCAAAAAAGAAATCGGAACCTGTTCTGGCCTTGCTTCCCGTGCTTGCAGGCATCTTGATGCTCGACGGAAGCCGTCTGAACATGCTCGGCTTTTTCATCTTCCTCTACTATGGAGTTCAGTCCAAGGGGGGGCTGAATGCTGGTACGGTTGCAGTGATGCTCTACTTCGCCTACAAGACCGTCATCTTTGTCGACGCGATTTATTTCCTGGGTCAAGGGTTTGGGGTAAGCGGATGAAGACGCGACTCATTTCCACCCCTATCGACCTCCTGCACGCCACGGTCATTACAGCCTTGTTGCTGCTGGTGCTGACCCATCTTCCGGCAAGCTACCAGAGCTACAAGATCCGCCAGCGTGTGATGGCGGGATTGCTGCAGGCAGATCCCGCTAAAGAACTGGTTGTTGCTAACGCCCTTAACGGAAACAACCTCGCCCAAGGCTGGACCAACTCGACAGCCGATACGCACGCCGGAATCAGCATTGAGCCTCACAGCGGAATCATCACGATTACCTACCCGGCTGACATCGATGGTGGTAACAAGACGCTAGTCCTGGTTCCGATGTATCTGCGGGAGAATCGGGTATCCCCTCTTGCCGATGAAGTCCATTCGCATGCCCCCATGGACGCAGCCAACATTCTCTGGACATGCACTAGTTCACTCACGCTCTCCAGGACAGCCTTTATTGCCGATCATCTTGGGACCCTGCAGAGCAAATACGCACCCACAGCGTGTCGCTTTTCCTACCGATAACCGGCTCCGCGAAAAGCTGAGTTGGGCGTCACACTAGAACCAATAACGAAATGGGCAACACCCTATTCATTCACGCAGTCAATATTCACCAGGGGGGCGGAGAACGCCTGCTCAAGGCATTGCTCGGCGCCATTGATCCCAATGTCCGCACCGTACTCAATGTGGACAGTCGCATGCCGCTGCCTGCGACAATGCCCACTGGGCTGGAGGTTCGACGGATCAAAGGGTCCGTCATGGCACGCTTGTGGGCGGAGCTCTGGCTGTACCGCCATGCTGCACAAGACGACTGTATCCTTTGCTTCGGCAACCTGCCACCGCTGCTGCCGGTGAAGGCGTTCGTGAGCGTCTTCGTCCAGAATCGCTACCTGATCGATAACGTGGGATTGAAAAATCTCAAACCCTGGCCGCGTTTGCGCATCAAACTGGAGCGTATGTGGCTTCGATTCGGCATCAAGAACGCATCTCAATTTCTGGTGCAAACCCCTTCCATGCAGCGCCTCATGCAAGCGCTGGTAAAAGACACCCAGCCTGTACTCATCGCACCGTTTACAGAATCAGTTGCAGAATCAGTGAGCGAATCAGCCCAATCTTCCGCACCGGCTGCTCCTGAGCGTCTACCCAACTTCCTCTACGTCGCCTCCGGTGAGGATCACAAAAACCACCGCCGCCTGATCCAGGCATGGCAACTGCTAGCGGCCGAGGGAATACGGCCCTCCTTGGTACTAACCGTCGATGCAACGAACTTCCCTGATCTGTGTGCGTGGATAGATAGGCAGATAGCGTTGCACACCCTCAAGGTCAGCAATCTTGGCACGGTTGACGCCGCAGCGGTCGCCGGTCTTTACGAACAAGCGGATGCGCTGATCTACCCATCGCAACTCGAATCCTTCGGACTGCCTCTCATTGAAGCCTCCGTCGCCGGTCTCGACCTGATCGCGGCGGAGCTGGATTACGTCCGTGATGTCGCAGTCCCCGCGCATAGCTTTGACCCCACCTCAGCCGTATCCATCACACGGGCGATCAAAAGGTATTGTGGATATCCTGCACCGGCGCTCCAGTTGCTTACTCCAGCCCGGTTCCTGCGATTGAGCCTGCGGAGGGCTGCCTGATGCGCGTACTCATCGTGACCCAGTATTTTTGGCCAGAGGTTTTTTACCTGAACGATGTCGTGACATCGATGGTCAGGAATGGCATAGAAGTCGATGTGCTGACCGGCAAGCCGAACTATCCCGAAGGCAAGGTGTTCAATGGCTATACCGCCTGGGGTTGCCAGCAGGAGAGCTGGAGAGGTATCAATATTCTGCGAGTTCCGATGTACCCGCGCGGGCAGAAGAACGCGTGGCGCCTGGCCGCAAATTATCTGTCGTTCGTCCTTTCTGGATCGATCTTCGGTTTATGGCTGCTGCGCAAACGACAATACGATGTGGTCTTTGGATATGGCGTCTCGCCCATCCTTCAGACCATTCCAGCCATTCTGTTGGCCAAAGTAAAAGGATGCAAGGTCGTTTCCTGGGTACAAGACCTGTGGCCCGACAGCCTCAAGGCAACCGGCTACGTCCGCAACCAGATGGCCCTCGACGCCGCCAAGAGCCTGGTTAGCTGGATCTATCGCCATACGGACCTGTTGCTTCTACAGTCACAGGCGTTCGTTGCCCCGGTAAAACAACTGGCGCCCACGACCCCGGTGGCCTATCAGCCAAACTCGGTGGACGCCATCTTCACCCAACCGCCATCCGAAGCAGTGACACTGCCCGAGATACCGGCCCTGGACACTGGATTCCCAGTGGTCTTTGCAGGCAACGTCGGCGCTGCCCAGGCCGTCGAAGTCATTGTCGAGGCCGCCACCAGACTGGCCGATCATCCCGAGATCCGTTTCGTGGTGATAGGACGAGGCAGCCGCTGGGAGTGGATGAATGAACAAGTCAAGGCGCGCGGTCTGTGCAATCTGCACTTGCCGGGGCGCTTCCCAGTCAATACCATGCCCGGTTTGCTGAAGAAAGCTGGCGCCGTGCTGGTTACGCTGACCGATGAACCCATCTTCGCTCAGACGATTCCCAACAAAATCCAGGCCTACATGGCCGTGGGACGCCCAATCCTGGCCAGCCTCAATGGCGAGGGAGCCAGAGTAGTGGCTGAAGCCGAGGCCGGACTAGCGGTCCCGGCAGGCGATCCGGATCGGCTCGTTGACGCTATATTGGAAGTGTTCAACATGTCTTCGGAACAGCGCTCAGCCATGGGAGCATCGGGACGGCGATATTTCATGCAACATTTCGAGCATGAGCAACTGGTAAAGCGCATGCTCCATCATTTCGAGACATTAGCAGTTAAGGAACGTATCTAGATGAAAGCAATAATTCTCGGTGCCAACGGGATGATCGGCAGCACCATGTTCAAGGTATTGCGGGAAAAAGAAGATCTGGACGTATGGGGGACCTTGCGATCGGCTCAGGATAGCCGGTTCTTCTCGCGTACGGATGCCAGTCGCCTCATTGATGGCATTGATGCCTCGCATCCGGATTCGCTCCTGAGGGTCTTTGCCGCTGTGCGCCCGGATGTGATCATCAATTGCGTTGGACTGACCAAGCATCGGCCGGAAGCAGACGATCCCCTGCAGAGCCTTGAGCTGAACGCCATCCTGCCTCATCGCCTGTCCCGCATCTGTGAAGCTGCTGGGGCTCGCCTGGTGCATGTGAGCACGGACTGCGTCTTCCTTGGAAGCAAAGGCGCTTATGCCGAGTCGGATGCACCTGATGCCCAGGACTTCTACGGCAGGTCCAAGCACATGGGTGAGGTTGTCTCATCTTCGCACGCCATCACGCTGCGCACATCGACCATCGGTCACGAGCTGCATACACACTATGGCCTACTGGAATGGTTCCTGTCGCAACAAGGGCAATGCAAGGGTTTTTCCCGAGCCATTTTTTCTGGATTACCCACCGTCGTATTCGCTCAAGTCGTACGCGATGTGGTGCTGCCCCGACCTGAACTTCATGGTCTGTACCATGTGGCAGCCAAGGCAATCAACAAGCTGGATCTGTTGCAGCTCATTGCCAAGGTATACCAGAAGGAGATTGAGATCGTCCCAGATGATAGCCTGGTCATCGACCGCTCCCTGGACGGTGCTCGCTTCGCGGCAGCGACCGGATATGTCGCCCCTCATTGGGAAGAATTGATCAATCTTATGCACGCACGCACAGCAAAGGAGTATGCGTAATGTTCGAGAACAAAGTCCTGATGATCACCGGCGGAACCGGTTCGTTCGGTAATGCGGTACTCAAGCGATTCTTATCGACGGGAGTGGCGGAAATCCGCATCTTCAGCCGAGACGAAAAGAAGCAAGAAGACATGCGCATCGCGCTTAACAACAACAAGCTGCGTTTCCACATCGGCGACGTCAGGGATTACGAGAGCGTTTCCCTTGCCATGAAAGGCGTGGATTATGTCTTCCATGCAGCGGCACTGAAACAGGTGCCCTCGTGCGAGTTCTATCCCATGGAAGCCATCCGCACGAACGTCATCGGCACTGAAAACGTGCTCAATGCCGCCACTGCCAACGGCGTCAAACGCGTGGTCGTGCTCAGTACCGACAAGGCCGTCTATCCCATCAATGCCATGGGCATCTCCAAAGCCATGGCCGAGAAGGTAATGGTGGCCAAGGCGCGCACGCAGTCCAGTACCGAGACCGTGTTCTGCGCGACGCGCTATGGCAACGTCATGGCATCCCGCGGCTCGGTGATTCCGCTGTTCGTCTCCCAGCTCAAGGCAGGCAAGCCCTTAACGGTGACCGATCCGAAGATGACCCGCTTCCTCATGTCGCTGGAGGACTCGGTAGATCTCGTCCTGTACGCCTACGAACATGGGCAGCAAGGGGATATCTTCGTTCAGAAGGCGGCGGCCTCTACCGTGGCCGACTTGGCACAGGCGCTAAAGGAAGTCTTCGCCCGAGGAAATGAAATCCGCATCATCGGTACCCGGCATGGGGAAAAACTCTATGAGTCGCTGATCTCGCGAGAGGAAATGGCGCACGCAATCGATATGGGCGGCTACTACCGCATTCCCGCTGACAATCGCGATCTGAACTACGCGAAGTATTTCAGTGAAGGTGAAGAAAAGATTTCCCAGCTTGATGACTACACCTCGCACAACACGCATCGTCTGAATGTCGCGCAAGTCAAGGAGCTGCTGCTCAAACTCGATTACATCAAGGAAGAACTCAATGCTTAAAGTCATGACCATCGTGGGCACACGCCCCGAACTCATCAAGATGAGCCGTGTAATTGCGGAACTGGACCAGCATACCCGGCACATCCTGGTGCACACCGGCCAGAACTACGACTACGAACTGAACCAGCTTTTCTTCGAAGACCTGGATATCCGCAAGCCTGATCATTTCCTGGAAGCCGTCGGCGACAATGCCGCCCAGACCATCGCTCGTGTCATCGAGAAATCGGACGAGGTCATGGAAAAGGAACAGCCGGATGCTGTGCTGCTCTACGGCGACACCAATTCCTGCCTGGCAGTCATCGCAGCCAAGCGACGCAAGATCCCCGTCTTCCATATGGAGGCAGGAAACCGTTGCTTCGACCAGCGCGTTCCGGAAGAGCTCAATCGCAAGGTCCTGGACCATCTCAGTGACATCAACCTGGTACTGACCGAACACGCCCGCCGCTACCTGATCGCCGAAGGCGTACGCCCCGAAACCATCATCAAGACCGGTTCGCACATGCGCGAGGTGCTGGACTACTACATGCCCAAGATCGAAGCGTCCGATGTCCTGGCGCGCATGGGGCTGGAGCAGGGCCGCTACTTCATCGTCAGCGCCCACCGCGAAGAAAACGTCGACACCCCCGAGAACCTAACCGACATGGTCGAGACGCTTAATGCGCTGGCTGCAAAGTACCAGGTACCCGTGATCGTTTCTACGCACCCGCGCACCCAGAAGCGCCTGGACGCACTGAAACTGGGTAACCTGGACAGCCGGATCCAGTTCCTCAAACCCTTCGGTTTCTGCGACTACGTCAAGTTGCAAATGGAAGCTCTGTGCGTGGTATCGGACAGCGGCACCATTACCGAAGAGGGCTCCCTGCTCAACCTCCCGGCCGTGACTATCCGCAACGCCCACGAGCGTCCGGAGGGCATGGATGTGGGCACGCTCATCATGGCTGGCCTCAAGAAGGATCGTGTCCTGGACGCCGTGGCGGTCATCATTGCCCAGTACCAGCGCGGCAGCCGGGTAGTGGCCGCAGTCGAGGATTATGAAGCGCTGGCGGTATCGAAGAAGATCCTACGCATCGTCCTCAGCTACACCGACTACGTCAACCGTACCGTCTGGCGCAAAGCAACCTGAACCATGGCTGTTCTCGCAACCAATATGGCATGCCAGCCTCTGTGGGTGGGACCGAAGGGTGCAGGCACATCCAATCTGGCTTGCCCTGCCCGGCAGGAGGGAGCGGGAAATGAAGCGTCTGTTTGATCTGAGCGTGGCGCTGGTGGCGGCCGTGTTTCTGGCCATGCCGTTCTTGATCGTGATGCTGGCTGTGCGGCTAACCTCACCCGGCCCTGCGCTTTACTGGAGCAACCGGGTCGGCCGTCACAACCAGATCTTCAGAATGCCCAAGTTCCGCAGTATGCGTATCGATACGCCTGCCGTGGCCACGCACCTGCTCTCCGACCCCGATCAATGGCTCACCCCGATCGGCTCCTTCCTGCGCAAATCCAGCCTGGATGAGTTGCCACAACTATGGAGCATCCTCAAGGGCGACATGAGCCTGGTGGGTCCGCGTCCAGCCCTGTTCAACCAGCATGACCTGATCGCATTGCGTACCGAGGCCGGGGTTCATACCCTGGTGCCGGGCCTGACGGGTTGGGCGCAGGTCAATGGACGCGACGAGCTGCCCATCCCCCAGAAAGTACAGTTGGATACTCAGTATCTGCAGCAACGCTCTTTCCTGTTCGACCTGCGTATTCTGTGGATGACCGCCGTGAAGGTGCTGGCACGAGATGGAGTATCACATTGAAGAAGAACGCTGAACATCGCACCGATTCAGAATTCAGGGAGCTGCACTTCATGAAAAGACCTCTCTCTCAGCTAGCCACCCCGGTTCTGGCGATGCCGCGCATGGCCAAACGCATCGTTGCCCTGTCAGTCGACCTTGGCCTGTGTGTGCTGACCGTCTGGCTGGCCTACTACCTCCGCCTGGGCGAATTCGTGGCGCTGTCCGGCACTGCCCTGTGGGCAACCGGCGCCTCGGTCATGCTGGCCTTGCCCATCTTCATCGTCTCCGGGCTATACCGGGCCATCTTCCGCTACAGCGGCTGGCC
>Ga0308156_1000996_pt1 | contig 39986 bp, 47 predicted proteins | sample PhyAR2_FD_201041 | JGI IMG/M metagenome (GOLD analysis project Ga0308156, IMG submission 201041) | Phyllosphere microbial communities from UC Gill Tract Community Farm, Albany, California, United States - DLSL A.R2 | ecosystem: Host-associated > Plants > Phyllosphere > Unclassified | place: USA... | reverse complement strand
GCCCGCGCGGCCGGGTCAGGCCGTGTGCAGCTCCTGCAGCCCGGTCACGCGCAGGAGGTCGAGGGCGGCGGCGTCCGGCGACCCCGGCACCGCGGTGTAGACGACGATCCGCAGGTCGCTGCCGGGCACGGTGAGGACGTCGCAGTCGATCTCCACCGGACCGACGCGGCTCGCGACGACCTTGCGGCTCGTCCGGTGCTCGGCGATCCGCCCGGTCTCCCACCGACGGGCGAACTCCGGTGACTCGCGCCGCAGTCGCGCAACCAGTGCTGCGAGGTCGCGGTCGGCGGGGTACCGCCCGGACGCGGCGCGCAGGTCGGCGACCAGGTCGCTGGAGAAGTCCTCCTGGTGGGTGTCGTCCCACGCGACGCCGTCGTGGCCGTGCACGAAGTGCCGCCAGACCAGGTTCCCCTCGATGCCGGTCCAGCGCGAGGGGTCGCCGTTCAGCGCCGCCCACAGGTCGTTCCACAGCACGATGTCGTGGGTCGCGGTGAAGACGGCGATCGGGACGTCGCCGAGCCGGTCCACGATGCGCTGCACGCCCGGCGGGACGTGGCGGGGGACCAGCTGCCGCGAGGGCGGGGCCGCGCCCGCCACCCGGAACAGGTGGTCGCGCTCCGCCTCGGACAGGCGGAGCGCGGTCGCGAGCGCGCCGAGCAGCTGCGGGGAGGGGTTCGTCGCCCGGCCCTGCTCGAGCCGCACGACGTAGTCGACGCTCACCCCGGCGAGCGCGGCGAGCTCCTCGCGCCGGAGCCCGGGCGTGCGTCGTCCGGCGCCGGCGGGGAGGCCGACCTCCTCGGGTCGGACCCGGTCGCGCCAGGACCGCAGGACGTCCGCGAACTCGCTCATGGTCTCATCCTGACCGATCGGGGCCGATCGGTCCTGGTACCGCTGGTCCCACTGTCGAGCGGTGCCTGGGAGACATCGCGACCGAGGGGCAGGGTGGAGGCATGACGACGACACTCATCACCGGAGCGAACCGCTCCCTCGGCCTCGAGACCGCACGACGACTCATCGAGGCCGGACACACCGTGTACGCCGGGATGCGGGACCCCGCGTCCGGCGACGACGCCCGGGCGCTCGGCGCACACGTCGTGCAGCTCGACGTGACCGACCAGGAGAGCGTCGACGCGGCGATCGCGTCGCTGCCGGAGCTCGACGTCCTGGTGAACAACGCCGGTGTGCTCGGGACCTCATTCGGTGTGGACGACCTCGACGCCGCCGCGATCGACACCGTGCTCGACACCAACGTCACCGGGGTGGTCCGGGTGACGCAGGCGGCACTGCCGCTCCTGCGTGCCTCCGACAACCCGGTGATCGTGAACGTGGCGTCGGGCGTCGGCTTCACCCGGTGGCTCACCACGCCGGGTCGGGACGAGCACCCGGTGGCAGCCGTGCCGTACGCGGCGTCGAAGGCGGCCCTCATCGCGATGACGGTGCAGTACGCGAAGAACCTGCCCGGCTTCCGGGTGAACGTGAGCGACCCGGGCTACACCGCGACGGCGTTCAACGGGTTCGGTGGACACCAGACCGTGACCGAGGGGACGGACGCGACCGTCGCACTCGCGACGCTCGGCGCGGACGGCCCGACGGGGGAGTTCCACGACCGGACCGGTCGCATCGAGTACTGAACGGACGACGGACGGGAGGCGCGTGGCGGACCCGCCACGCGCCTCCCGTCCGTCGTCGGTCGCCCTCAGGGCGCGGAGTCGACCACCGACGTCGTCACGGACGTCGAGTCCGTCACGGTCCCGGCGGGCAGGGTCCGGTCACCCTTCCCCACGAGGGACCTCGTGCCGATGAAGTCGCCCGTGGTCGGGTCGACGACGACCTCGGTGTACGCGTCCTCGCGGGCCGACTCCGTCCGGCCGATGCCGACCCCCTTGCGGCCGTCGAGCGTGACGGCGTCGTGCGTGACGGTCGAGCCCGGGATCTCCGCGAGCACCTGGTACATCGCGCTGCGGAGGTCGGCGGGGACCATGCCCGTCGTGAGCCGGTCGGTGATGAGGACCGTCATCGCCTCCTCGTGGCTCGCCGAGCCGGAGGCGTGCTCCGAGATCCACCGGTACAGCGCGTCGGGGTCACGCGGCATCGCGGCGAGGTCCGACGGGGTCCAGGGGGTGCCGTAGAAGGCGCCGTCGCGGGCCCGGAGGGTGCCGGTCGGGTAGCCGGCGGGGTCGGCCTTCCACGCCGCCTCGACCTCGGCCGCCCGGTCCGCCGGGAAGTACGCGACGGGGTCCCCGGAGGTCCGCACGAGGGTCCACTCGGCCGATGCGTCGGCCGGGCGGTAGACGGTGAGCGAGTACGGCACGAGCGCCGAGGAGGTCTCGGTGAAGAACGCCTGACTCTGCTCCTGCAGCTCCACCTCCAGGTACTGACCCGGACCCACGACGGGGTCGCTCGTCCGCACGGTGGCGTCGGCGGCCTCGCGGAACACCTCGGCAGCGGTCGCGGCCTGCGGAGCCGATCCGACGACCGGGACGTCCTGTGTCGTCCCCGTCACGTCGCCGGCGACCAGGACGGTCGCGAGCGCGGTGACCGCGGCGACGGTGCCGAACGCGCCGATGGCCCACCGGGAGCGGGAGCGGCGTCGGCCGACGGTCCGGGCGAGGACCGCGCGGCGGATCGGTGCGACGGCGTCGTCGAGGGCGGCGCCCTCCGGCGGGGGTGCGGTGATCACGATGTCTGCTCCATCCCCTGCGCGGCGCGGCTCGAACGGAGCCGGGCGCGGGATCGTTGGATGCGCTTGCGCGCGTTGGTGGGGGTGAGGCCGAGGATCGCGGCGGCCTCGTCGTACGTCCGGTCCTGCAACAGGCAGAGTTCGCAGAGCTCCCGGTCGGGGGAGTCGAGTGCGGTGATCTCCGAGCGGACCCACCGCAGCTGCTCGACCGCGTCGGCGTGGGCGACCTGGCGGTACCAGGCGTCGTCCGCGCCCGTGTGCTCGTCGATCTCGTCCGTGCGGAGCGCCCGGCGCTGCCGGTTCGTGTTCATCGCCACGTACCGCGCGCTCGTCAGCAGCCAGGGGAGTGCGGACGAGCCGACGAGTCGGATGTCCTTCCTCCGGCGCCAGGCCACGACGAACGTCTCCTGCACGATGTCGTCGACGTCCGACTGTCGGTCCGCCAACCCCCACGCGTACCGGAACACCGCACGCGTGTGGCGGTCCAGCAGTTCGGTGTACGCAGCGGCGTCGCCGCGCGCGGTCGCCTCGACGAGCGCGCCGTCCGGGATGACGCCCGGTCCCCTCGGTGTGTTCACTGTTGCCTCCGATCATGAGGTGTCGAGCGCCGCTCGTCCGTGACAGATCGGTGGTGTGTCAGGATCGGCGGGTGCGCGCAGTCCAGTACGACCGGTTCGGATCCACCCCCTCGATCGTCGAGCTCCCCGAGCCGGTCGCGCCGGACGACGGCGTCGTCGTCCGGGTCGCGGCGACCGGAGTCTGCCGCAGCGACTGGCACGCCTGGAGGGGCCACGACGACTCGGTGCGGTTGCCGCACGTCCCGGGGCACGAGTTCTCGGGTGTGGTGACCGCGGTCGGTGCCGCCGTCACCGGGTCCGCGGTCGGCGACCGGGTGACCGCGCCGTTCGTCTTCGCGTGCGGGACCTGCGACCAGTGCCGCGACGGTGCGACCCAGGTGTGCACGCGCCAGCAGCAGCCCGGGTTCACCCTGCAGGGTTCGTACGCGGAGTCCGTGGTGGTGCCGCACGCCGACGTGAACCTCGTCGCGCTGCCCGACGCGGTCGGGTTCGCCGAGGCGGCCGGACTCGGGTGCCGGTTCGGTACCGCGTACCACGCCCTGCACGCCCGCGGCCGACTCGCCGAGGGGGAGTGGGTCGTCGTGTACGGGTGCGGTGGTGTCGGACTGTCGACGGTGCTCGTCGCCGTCGCGGCCGGCGCCCGGGTCGTCGCCGTCGACGTCTCGACCGTGGCGCTCGACCGTGCTGCCGCGATGGGGGCGACCACTCTGGTGATGGACGACGAGGTGCCGGCCGCGGTGCACCGGCTGACCGACGGCGGTGCCCACGTGTCGGTCGACGCCTACGGCAGCCGGGCCACCTCCGTGGCGGCCGTGGCGTCGCTGCGTCCCCGGGGTCGGCACGTGCAGGTCGGCCTCCTGCTCGACGACGAGGCGACGCCGGCGATCCCGATGGGCCGCGTCATCGCCGACGAGCTCGAACTGCTCGGCAGCCACGGGATCGCCGTGGGGGAGTACGCGGCGATGCTCCACGACGTCGTCGCCGGTCGGCTGCGTCCCGCCGAGTCGATCGGTGCGACGATCGGGTTCGACGACCTGCCGGGAGCGCTCGAGGCGATGGACCAGCCCGCGAGCGGCTCCGGCATGACCGTCGCCGTGTTCTGACGGCGCGGACCCGGCGGTCGCGGGCTCGGCGGTCGCGGGCTCGTCGGCAGGTCGCGCCGGTCGGCTGATCAGGCCCGGCGGTGCTCCCGGGGACGGCGGATCGCCACCACGAGCCCGACGACGGCCGCCGCGAGCAGGAACAGCGTGGTCCCGGCGCTGAGCAGGGCGGGGACCCCGTCCGCCGTCTGGGTCCGGAACCCCTGGACGGCGTTGTAGAGCACGTGCAGCACGACGGGACCGACGATCGAACCGGTCACCCGGCGGGCGAGGTAGGCGGCGGATCCCAGCACGAACGTCATCTGCACCTGGAACAGTCCGTCCAGGCCCTGCCCGAGGGCGTGCGCGAGCGCGAACGACGCGGTCGACACCAGCCACACCGCCCACTCCGGCAGGACCCGTCGGAAGCCGACGACCAGGGTGCCGCGGTACACGAGCTCCTCGACGAGGGCGACCGCAACCACGGCGACGGCGAGCGCACCGAGGTAGTCGCCGCTGTCCGGCGTGAGCGGCGTCGTGAAGGTCGCCGCGGCGACCAGGGCGTAGCCGACGAGGAGGACGACGCCCCAGCGGGACCGCGTCCGCGGTTCGGCGACGATGCTGCGCCAGCCGCCGAGCAGGGTCACGAGCGCCGCGACGACCACCAGCGCGATGCCGTCACCGATCGCCTGTCGCACGAGCGCGTCCTGCGAACCGAGCGGGCTGCCGTCGGTGCCGGGCAGGACCGTCGACACGGCGAGCAGCACCAGTGGGAGCACCACCACGAAGACGAGCGTGACGATGGCAGCGGCCGGACGGGCCGCGATCCTGGCGGGGAACGCACGTGGCGTCCGGACGGTCGTGGCCGGGGGAGTCGAGGGCATGGGCGTCCTTCCGGGACTCTCGGGTGGTTCGGTGGCGACCCACGGTGCCAGCGTCGGTTAGGGGCGTTCACGGGGGGCGTTGCCGTGCAACTGATGTTCTGTATCTTACGACGGTGCCGGAGTGAGCGGCATCGTGCAGACAGGATCCGAAGCGATCGTCAGATCGCCGAGCGTCGTCGACGCCGCGTCGGACTCGTTCGTCCGATGCGCCCGCGGGGTCCGCGGAGGCCTCTGGGCTCTCCGGTGCCACGGGCGGCACAGCGGCGGATGACGACCCTCGGGGACAGCTGAGTTGACATAATATGCATTATCGGCGCTCAAACATCGTGAGTTGCATCTAGTGCAACGACTCCGGCACCGCTTGTACCGCAGTGTTTGACCTGATCAGCCCCAGAATCCGTCCGCTAGGTGAAACCTGGAAACTAGCTCGGCGCGACAGCGGCATGCTCGCGAGCAAGAGGATCCTGCGTTTAATGCAGAAATCCACGGCAGCTCGAGTGCCGTGCGGTGCGGTGCGGTGCTCAACTTCCTCACTGGAGCTTCTTAGAGCGCAACCGCGGACGACGGATGATGACAAGGTCTTTGCTGCTCAGCGAGGAACGCGCCAACCTCACCGACTAACCGCAGCTCGCCGGCGCCGGAGAAGTGAGTCGGCCACGTTCTATGCAACGGCCACCTTGCCCATCTCACCGTGGATAACTTCTCGCCCTTTTGCTATATCAACAGGTCCGCTGCTCGAACCAGATACTTCCGTGAGCCGTGAGTTCTTCAATCAAGGCGAACGGCCACGAGGTCTCCGCCCGCGGCCGCATGAGCCAGGCCGTACGCGACGCGTACGACGCCGCCCTCTGACGCCGCTCCCCCCGACGAAGCAGCCGGCCACCCTCGGGGTGGCCGGCTGCTTCGTTCACGCCGATACGGCGCTCTTATGTCAGATCGCAGTCGCAGTCGCCCGGACAGCAGAGACTCCGGCGCATCCCTCGTCAGTACGTTGCCCGCGCCCAGTTTGCCGACCACGAATCGTCGTCGTGTATCTCAAAATGATACCCGACGATATTCCGAGTCCACAAAACGACGATTTTGCAAAGGTCAGTGAGAACGGAAGCGATCTCAGCTAGCGCCATTGGTTTGTCAGCGGGCTCCAGCCGATCGAGATTCAGAGCCCATGCATCCCAAACCTCCTCCAAGTACTCATCCCAGCCCGGAGGCAGGGGCGCAGGCCGCAATCCACTTACGATCTTATCGACGCCCAGTTCGGCGGATAGATACGTCATGACCCGAAGGAGATCATTGACGGCGGTGGAGCTGCGGAACATCGCCGCATCACCATCGGTTATGCGGAGGCGGCTCGACTCCCCCAACTCAATCCTCATGTGAGCGAGAGTGTCGCCGATGCCGTCGACGTTTGAAACTGGTGACGGCGCGGTGCGGTTCGTCATCTTCTCGATACGAAAGTCGTCGACATGCGCTGCAAGATGTTTACGCCAGGCTCGCTCTGTCTTGCTACCAGCGGCGAGGTCTTGGTACTCGTCCAGGTCCTCACCGCGCTGATGGAGTATCGCGTGGCCAGCCTCGTGAATCGCGAGATGCAGTCCGATCCTGTGCATGTACCCGACCAGCTCCTCGGGCGAAGAAACCTCGAACGGGGGCATGAACGCCGAAGCGTTAATCACAATGTCGTATGTTCCATCGGCCGCACTGATGGTTCGAGCACCGACTTGCCCAATGCCTCGGTTCATCGAGTAACCATTGCCCTCGACGCGCTGCTCAATCGCGTTGACAGTCGAGACCACATCGCCACTGACCGTGAGCCTCCAGGTGCTCATATCGGACAGAAATGCGTTAAGCCCAGCCACGAGTGTGCGTGCCAGCCCGGCATCGCGGAGGATGGAGTGAAGTGCTGTTGATACTTCGGGATCGAGGGCGTCGAAGTACTCAATCATCACTCGGTGCTCAGACTCGCGCATCTCGACTACCGCCCGTTCCGTCATACACCCAACATTAGCGACAACTAGTGATGCTCCCGACGATCGAACCGCGCTGAGTCGCCTCGTAGAGGGCGACGGTGGCAGTATTCACGGCTAGCCCCAGTGGGTGGGCGTGCCCGAGCGATCAGGAGAAGACGGCGAGAGGCATCACGCGGATAGACGACCCGCGGACCCTAGAGTCAATCTTCAACTCGACGAGCTCTGACGGCGCTACACCACCAACTTCAGGGACTTCCTCGATCAACTCATGGAGCTTACCAATGCCCTCATCAAGCGCTGTCGGCGCGAGATTGCGGAGAAGCTTGTTACGAGAGAAGGTGGGCACGTCCAGCTCGACGGCCGATATGACCTTGCCGATCACCGTAAAAGTGCCATCGAGAAGTCGGTCGGGGTCATCAACGATAAAGTGTGCCAGATCGCAAATTGTGACAACGGTAAGTGCGGGCTCATCTGCAACACGCCCGTAGTATTCCCGCGTGGTTTCCTGCCGAGTGTCAGCTTTGACGGCGTTCGTGATCGCTCGCGCGAGACCCCCCTTTGCCTCAGCCTCAAGGTGCATTTTTTCTGCATGTTGCACTCGCGCTTTATGGCCCCCACCCTCGGGGAATCGGGAGATATAGTCACGCTCGACTGTGTATCGGGTGATTGCTTCAACAAGTTCCGGAGAAACAACATCCAGCGCGAGCGTTAGTTCGACCGGGTCAAACGCCGTCGTGTACTCGACGAAGGATCCTGGCCGCAGCTCCTCGGCTTCCTCCGCCGTCGTGAGACGCGTTATCAGGGAACCCTGTTCGAGAAACTTCCGGACGAGGTGCAAATTATATGCTTGGGAGTAGACAAACTGCTGACGAGACGCTGTACCGGTCGTCTGAGTCCAGCTGGAGGAAAGGCTCGCTTGTGCCTCGGCGGCGAGTTCAACCCCACCAATAAAAGGCGCTCTTGCTTTTCCGCTTATTTTGCCCGTCGCCGACCCGCCGGCTGCAGTATCGCTGCCTCCTGCCGCGTTGGAATCGCGCGTCTCCTCGGTCAGAAGGGGCTGGCTCACGATCTGCTGCAGGATCCCTGCAACCTGATCCGAGTTCTGATAGATCGTTGCGATGGGCGCCCCGGGGGCGTCCCCCCGCGAAGGCGAGACGGAATCGGTCATGACGCGATCATCCGCGCGACGTCCGACATTCGGTAACTGGGCGAATCTCGAAGCCGTGGGGCCCGCGCTGACGCGCCCCAAAGTGCCTTCTCGCCACCGCTTGGTCGTTGCCTGCGGCTGACGTCGCCGTCATCATCGCGCTCGGCGAAACCGGCGGGGTCGGAGCGAGCAGGCTGTGGGCAGCTTCGCTCCGTGTCGTCGGAATCGCTTCCTTCGGTGTCGGGACGTCGCGGGTGCGCGAGACGGCCCGCGTGACTTGGGGTTCGGGTGCATAATGGTGGTGTCTTCGGACCCGGTAGTGGGGCTTGCCGGACCCAACCTCGACAGTTGTCGACAACAGTCCCTATCTCAGCTGGTCGCGCTTCTGCGCGCCTGAGGTAGGGAGTGTCATGACAGCACCAATCGGTTCCGGACCGGTCGTCGTCGGCGTCCTGCCCGGCCTCGCTCCGGGGGTCATCGAGGTTGCGTCGTCTATCGCGCGGCGCTTCGGTACGACGCTGGTGTGCGTCAGCGTGGATGCATCGCTCTTCGATGCCGGTACGCGCTCGGACGGGTCGGTGATGGTGGAACCGATCGACCCTGACACCGCTGACACGACACCGCAGGGCTTGTCGGACAGTGACAAGGCGGCAGTACGTGCTGCCGCAACGACCTACGGCGTCGACGTCACGTTCGTCCCGGGTGTCGGGGATCCGAGCCGGGCACTGTCGCAGGTGGCCGAAGACCGCGACGCGGCGATGCTGGTCGTCGGGGCCAGGACGGGAGCGGGTCGAATCGCGGAGTTCTTCACGGGGTCGGTCGCGGTACGGCTGACCCATCAGCAGCACCGTTCAGTGCTCGTAGTGCCCGTTGATCCGGTCGGGTTCGATGCCCCACTGCCGTGGGACACCCCGTGACCGGCCAGCTTGTTCTGCTCCGCCACGGACAGAGCACTGCGAACGCTGCCGGTACCTTCACCGGCTTGCGAGACGTCGCGCTGACCGAACAGGGCAGCGCCGAAGCGAATCGGGCTGGGTTGCTACTTCTGCATGCCGGCATCCGACCGGACCTCGTGCTCACGTCGACGCTCGAGCGGGCGCTCCACACGGCGGAGCTCGTCACCGACGTCCTCGGACGTGATGCGCCGATCGAGTCGACGTGGCGGTTGAACGAGCGGAACTACGGCGCCCTCACCGGCATGTCCAAGCAGAATGCGCAAGCGGCGTTGGGGGCGGAGCAGTTCTTCGCTGTTCGTCGGACCCGCACGGGACGGCCACCACGCATGTCGATCCGCGCGTGGCTGGCGCTCCGGCGGACGCCGGCGCTTCGTGGACTGCCGTGGGCGGCACTTCGTCGAACCGAAACACTCTCCGACGTCATCCGCCGGGTCCAACCCGTCCTGTCGCACAGCATCACCCCGGCACTCCGCGACGGGCAGACAGTGCTCGTCGTCGCGCACGGCAACTCACTGCGGGCACTGTGTGCCTGCATGGACGGCCTAACTGACGGTGAGCTCGCGGACCTGAACCTCCCCACGGGCGAACCCCTGATCTACCGGTTCGACGGCGACGGTGGGTTCTGTCCGCGGGGTGGGGAGTACCTGCATCCGGCAGCACGAGCAGCAGCGGCAGCGGTCGCTGCGGAAGGTGGAACATGACCTCCCGAACGGACACGCACCTGCCCGATGGGCAGCTCCCGCCCGACCCAGACATCGACGCCAACGACCCGGAACGTATCGACCGGCCAGTGCATCTGCGGTGGCGGTACCTCGGTGTCGTCGCACTCGGCGGCGCCATCGGTACCGCCGCACGCGACGGACTCAGCACCGCGTTCCCCGCTCAGCAGGAGGTGTCCTGGGCGATCTTCTGGATCAACATCGCCGGCGCGCTCCTGCTCGGTGTGCTGCTGGAACACCTCGCGCATCGCGGACCTGACGAGGGTCGCCGCCGGACACTGCGCCTGCTTCTGGGAACCGGTGTCCTCGGCGGGTTCACCACCTACAGCACCCTCGCGACCAGCACCGCGGTGTTATTCCTCGACGGCCGCGGGTTGGCCGGCACCGGGTACGCGCTCCTGACGGTCCTCGCCGGCGCGATCGCCACCGGTAGCGGCCTCGCGATCGCGGGCTTGGTCCGACCGAACGGAGCCACATCATGAGCGCCCTCGCCTTCCTCAGCGTCGCGGTCGCTGGCGGTGTCGGCGCGGCCGCACGGTTCTTCCTGGACGGTGCAATCAACCGGGGTCGGCAGTTCCGGCTCCCGGTCGGGACACTGACGATCAACATCACCGGCTCGTTCCTGCTGGGCTTGATCACCGGCGCCGCCGGTCACCTCGGCGCCACCCCCGTCGCGGTGCTCGGAACAGGGCTCATGGGTGGCTACACCACGTTCAGCACCGCCAGCTTCGAGACCGTCCGCCTCGCACGCACCGGCCGCACCACCGCGGCTGCCCTGAACGGGCTCGGGATGCTCGTCGTCTCCGTCGCCGCAGCCGCCGGAGGCGTCACCCTCGGCACCCTCACTTGACCATCCGACTGGGAGACGAACAGCTCATGCACTTCGACATCACGATCGAGATCCCCCGCGGCAGCGGCAACAAGTACGAGGTCGACCACGCCACCGGACAGATCCGCCTGGACCGGGCGGTGTTCACCAGCATGGTGTTCCCGCAGGACTACGGCTCGATCGACGACACTCTCGGCGACGACGGCGACCCCCTCGACGCGCTCGTGCTGCTGCCCCGGCCCACGTTCCCCGGCGTCGTCATCGACGTCCGCCCGGTCGGAATGCTCCGCATGGTCGACGAGAACGGCGGCGATGACAAGATCCTCACCGTCCCCGCCGGAGACATCCGCTTCGACCACGTCCAGGACATCTCCGACGTCGCCGAGCCGGTCCTGGCGGAGATCGAGCACTTCTTCGCCCACTACAAGGAGATCGAGCACGGCAAGCACGTCACCACCAACGGGTGGGCGAACCGTGTCGACGCCGAAGCCATCATCCGCGCCGCACAGGAACGGTTCACCCCGCACCCCTGACCGGCACCCGCGCACCATCCAGTGCGCGCCCTGAACCGCCGCGGGGAGGCAACTGGCGCCCAGTGATCGCCAGGAGGTCGTCCCTCCGCCTCCCCGCGGCCCACACCCGCACGACCAACCCGAAAGGCGACAACCGCCATGAACGACTACATCAGCAACGTCCACCACACCACCCACCATCAGGGCGAGTACGTGACCCACACCAGCCGCCCCGTCACCATCAGCAGCCTGCACGGCTCCCGAATCCTCGACTCCCGCGGCTACCCAACGATCCAGGTGCGTCTCGAGCTCGAGGACGGCACCGTCGTCACCGGTGACGCCCCCGCAGGCGCATCCACTGGCGCGCATGAGGCTGTCGAGCTTCGCGACGGCGGCAGCAGCTACGGCGGCCGCGACGTGAGCCAGGCACTGCACCTCATCACGACGGACGTCGCACCGATGATCACCGGCCAGTCGTGGACCTCGATCGGGCAGGCCGACGCCGCCCTCGCTGCCCTCGACGGCACCCCGAACTACCGCCGGCTCGGCGCGAACAGTGTCGTCGCGACCTCGATCGCGATGGCACGCGCTCTCGCCGCCGCAGCGGAGCTGCCGCTCTGGCGTTGGATCGCAGACGTCACCGGCAGCACGCCCCGCCTGCCCGTCCCGCACTTCAACGTGCTCAACGGCGGAGCGCACGCAGCGAACGCGCTCGACTTCCAGGAGTTCATGATCGCCCCGGTGAACGCCGAGACCATGACCGACGCGGTTCGGATCGGGTCGGACGTCTACCACGCACTGGCGGCACTGGTCCGGGAACGGTTCGGCAGTCTCGGTCTCGGGGACGAAGGCGGCTTCGCCCCATCGATCGCCGCGCCCGAGGAAGCCCTCGACCTCCTCGTCGCCGCGATCAGTGCCGCTGGCTACGAGCCCGGCGTCGACACCGTCGCGATCGCACTCGACCCGGCGGCGAACGAGTTCGCGCTCGGTGACGGTAGCTACCGGGTCGTGGACCGCCGGCTCGACCGCGCAGGCATGGTCGACTACTACCGCGACCTCATCAGCCGGTATCCGATCCGGAGCATCGAAGACGGCTTCTCCGAAGACGACCACGGCGGCTGGAAGGCGATGTCGTTCGCGCTCGGCGACATGCTCCAGATCGTCGGCGATGATCTCTACGTCACCGATCCGCAGCGCATCCGCGACGGCGGGAAGGACGGGCTCTCGAACGCAGCGCTCATCAAGCCGAACCAGATCGGTACCGTCTCCCAGACCTTCGACGCGATCGGCGTCGCACGCTCGCTCGGGATGCGGAGCATGGTGTCGCACCGGTCCGGCGAGACCACCGACACGTTCATCGCGGACCTCGTCGTCGGCACCGGAACCGGGCAGATCAAGTCCGGCGCCCCCGCCCGCGGAGAACGCGTCGCGAAGTACAACCGGCTCACCGAGATCGCGGAGAACAATCCGGAGCTGCCCTACGGGCTGCGCTGACCCCGACCGGCCACCTCGTGGGCGACGCGCAGGAAAGCAGAAGCAGCTGGCTGGGGCTCTCCCGACCAGATCGCCCGCAACGGCCGGGCAAGTGGCGGCCCAGAGAGCGGGACTCGCACCAGCGACCCGTCGTTGATGTCCGCGGCGACCGTGCGAAGGCTCATCACCGCCGGTGCAATTCCTGCCTGTGCGTTCGCCCGGATGATGCTCGTGGTCTCCAGCACCGCGGCCGGAACCGACATGCTCAAACCGGCCTCCCTGACCCATGCGGCGAGGGTCGCGCGAGTCCCGGAGCCTTCTTCCCGCATGAGCAGAGCCGTCGTCGCCAGGACCTCCGCGGTGATCCCGGTCGATCCGGCCCAGGGATGGTCCCGCGCGACGACAACCGCGAGCTCATCGTTCGCGATCACCTGCGCGGACACACCGGCCGCCGTCACCGGGGTTTCCGTGAACCCGAGGTTCGCGCCACCCGACTGCACGAGGTCCGTCACCGCGGCGGAGTTGCCCGCGATCAGACGCACCCGCACGTCTGGTTCACGGCGTCGGAATTCGAGAAGCCAGCCCGGCAGCAGCAGCTCCGCGATCGTCTGTGACGCTGCGACGACGAGCGAACCCGTCGGAGTCCGCAGCGCAGCCACTCCTGCTTCGAGGTGGCGAGACGCGTCGAGGACCGGTCCGGCCAGCCCGACGACGAGCCTGCCGGTCTCGGTCAGCACCGACCCCGTGGTCGAGCGGTGCACCAACGAATGACCGACCATGCGCTCGGCGACCCGGATCCGAGCAGACACTGCCTGTTGCGTGACGCCGAGCGCTCCAGCGGCAGCGGAGAGGGAGCCGGTCTCGGCGACGCATGCGAGCACGTCGAGTGTGTCGAGGTCGAGCGTTCGGTCCGTGAGTCGCCGTAGTGCCACAACCAACGATTGTGCCCTGCAAAGAGGTTCCCGGTACCGCCAGAGGCAGGATTCGCGCAGGCTTGGCCCATGACAACGCTCCGCACGGACCCTGCACCCGCGAACGGTAGCCAGCTGCCCCAACGGCCGCAGACGGCGTTGTTCCGTGACCTGGAGCGGCCAGGCCTGATCGTGTCGAATCTCACACCGAACTGGTTCGCGTCGATCATGGGCACGGGGATCGTCGCTGTCGCAGCTGCGTCACTCCCACTGCAGTTCCCCGGCCTGCGCATCGCGGCGACGGTCGTGTGGGCGATCGCCGCGGTGCTCCTCGTCGCCCTCACGATCGCGACGGTGCTGCACTGGATCCGCTACCGGAGCACCGCAGCCAGGCACCACCTCAACCCGGTCATCTCCCACTTCTACGGCGCACCACCGATGGCGTTCCTCACCGTCGGCGCCGGGACACTCCTGCTCGGCAAGGACTGGGTCGGCCTGCCCGCCGCCGTCACCATCGACTGGGTCCTGTGGACCATCGGCACCATCGGAGGACTGCTCACGGCAGTCCTGGTGCCGTACCTGGCGTTCACCCGCCACGAGAACACGCCCGACTCCGCGTTCGGCGGTTGGCTGATGCCGATCGTCCCGCCGATGGTGTCCGCTTCCACCGGCGCCCTGCTGCTGCCGTACGCTCCCGCCGGACAGGCGCGGGAGACGCTGCTGTGGTCCTGCTACGGCTTCTTCGGCCTCAGCCTCATCACGTCGCTGGTCGTGATCACGCTGATCTGGAACCGTCTCGCGCACCACAAGGTCGGTGCCGCCGGCATGGTCCCGACCCTGTGGATCGTGCTCGGACCCGTCGGACAGTCGATCACGGCGGTGAACCTCCTCGCATCGAACGCACCCACCGTCGTCGATGCCTCCACCGCTCACGCGCTCCTGGTCGTGGCGCTGGTGTACGGGTTCGCGATGCTCGGCTTCGCGCTGCTGTGGACCGCCATCGCCCTCGCCGTCACCGTCCGGACCGCCCGCGAACACCTGCCGTTCAGCCTGACCTGGTGGTCGTTCACGTTCCCCGTCGGCACCTGCGTCACCGGAGTCAACGGGCTCGCCCTGCACTCAGGCCTGACCGTCGTTGCCGTCCTCGCCGTCATCTACTACGCCGGCCTCGTCGCCGCATGGATCACCGTTGCCCTTCGCACCTTTCACGGATCCGTCATCCGTGGCACCCTGCTGGCACCGCCACAGCCGGCATGAGTACCCCCGAGGAACTCGCTGACGTTCGATCGCTGAACGGTCTCGCGGAGACGTGGCGGACCGCGCCCGACGGCAGCCGACGGTTCGTCCCGAGCTTCGACCCACGATCCGGCGGCAGATTCAGCCGTGTCCTGGTCCTGATGCAGTCGCCTGGCCCCCAGACCATCGCCGCAGCGCACGCAGCGATCTGCAGCGAGGACAACCCGGGCCCGACCGCGGCCGCGTTCCGAGCAGCCCGTATCGAGTCCGGACTCGCACGCGGCGAGTACGTCCGCTGGAACCTTGTCCCATGGGAACTGCCCGACCGCGTGCGACTCGAGGACATCGACGAGGGGCGGCATGCCCTCGCCACACTGCTCGCGGCCCTCCCCGCTCTCACTGCGATCGTCACGTACGGGGCCGTTGCCCTCGACGGCGTCATGCGACACTTCACCCTGGACGAGCACCCCCGACTCCTTCCGGTCATCGCAGCACCACATCCGTCTCCCGCCAACGGCCGCCACCGATCGGAACAACACCTCCGTTCCGTGCAAGCACTCCGGCTCGCCGCGCGAGCGCGGCAGACGTAACAAATACGAACGATTCCGCTACAACTATCCGTACCGGCGCTCAGTCCGGGTGCGAGGCGCCGTGTCTTGTAGCGGAACCCAGTCCCAGAATCTACGTGCCGCCACTACCCCTCCTGGTCGAGTTTCGCTACGTTCTCTTCATGGGTCACCTTCTCGGGTATGCGCGCGTGTCCACCACAGACCAGGACGCGTCGCTGCAGATCGACGCGCTCAACGCCGCTGGCTGCTACCGCGTGTTCGTCGACACCATGTCCGGGTCGCTCCAACACCGGCCCGAGCTCGACAAGCTCCTCGACCAGCTCCGCCCCGGCGACACTCTCGTCGTCTGGCGACTCGACCGGCTCGGCCGGTCCATCCGGCACCTCATCGATCAGCTGCACGCTCTCGCCGAGCGCGGCATCGGGTTCCGGTCCCTGCAGGAGACCATCGACACCACCTCGCCCGGCGGCCGGCTCGTGTTCCACGTCTTCGCCGCGTTGGCGGAGTTCGAACGGGACCTCATCAAGGAACGCACCAACGCCGGCCTCGCCGCCGCTCGAGCCCGCGGCCGCACCGGCGGCCGACCATCTCGGCTCTCCGCGGACCAGGTGCGCACCGCACGCCGGCTCTACGAACAGCAGGACATGACCGTCGCGCAGATCGGCGACGTGCTCGGCGTTAGCCGCACCACCATCTACCGTGCACTCGCGAAGCACGCCGAGCCCGTCGCGGCGCGACGAACCAAGCCTTCCCCAACGATGTAGCTGGCTATGGACGCGAGCGAGCGGTGGGGCATCCTTCGACTGCACGTCGAGGACGCCATCCCGCTCGCCACCCTGGCCCGCACCACGGGCGTCGCTGAGCGCACCCTGCAACGCTGGTTGGCCCGCTACCGAACCGGCGGATACCCGGCTCTCGCCGACGGCACCCGCACCGATCACGGCGCCCGACGGACGGCACCGGAACTGGTGCGCCTGATTGAGGGGCTCGCACTCACCAAGCCACGACCTTCGATCGCCACGATTCACCGCCAGGTCGACAATTACTGCACCAAACGAGGTCTCTCAGCGCCGTCGTACTCCGTTGTGCGGTCGATCGTGAACGGGCTTGATCCCGGGATGGTGACGCTCGCGCTTGAGGGGCCCGCGTCATATCGGGACAAGCACGAACTGCTGCTCCGACGTCGTGCGGATCGCCCCAACGCGATCTGGCAGGCGGACCACACGATGCTCGATCTGCTCATCGTCGGACCCGACGGCAAGCCCGAACGGCCGTGGTTGACGGTGATCCTCGACGACTACTCCCGCGCGGTCTGCGGGTACATGGTGTTCCTCGGCGCCCCATCCGCAGCGAACACCGCGCTCGCGCTCCGGCAAGCGATCTGGCACAAGCCGGAACCGGACTGGCCTGTCTGCGGGATCCCAGACGTGCTCTACACAGACCACGGGTCCGACTTCACCAGCCACCGAATCGGCGACACCGCCGCCGTGCTGCACCTCCGCATCATCCACTCGCAGGTCGCTCGCCCCCAGGGCCGCGGGAAGATCGAGCGGTTCTTCGGCACCATCAACACCGAGCTGCTCCCAACGCTCCCCGGCCACCTCGCACCCGGATCCTCGGCGCCGACGCCGACGCCGGCGCTGGATCTCGCCGGTGTCGACAGTGCCATCAACACGTTCATCCGCCGCTACAACGCCCGCATCCACCGCGAGCTCCGGAAGAGCCCACTGGAAGCGTGGATCGCAGACGGGTGGCTGCCACGAATGCCGGACTCCCTCGAGCAGCTCGACGGGTTCCTGCTCACCGTCCCGACCACGCGTGTCGTGCAACGAGACGGCATCCACTTCGAAGGGCTCCGCTACACCGCAACCACTCTCGCACCCTTCGTGGGCAGCACCGTCAGCGTCCGGTACGACCCCCGCGACGTCACCGAGATCCGTGTCTTTCACCGCGACGCGTTCCTGTGCACCGCGATCAGTACCGCGCATCAGACCGAGACCATCAGTCTCAAGCAGATCCAGGCCGCCCGGAACGCGCAACGAAGAGCCCTGCGCGGGCAGATCCGCGAACGCATCGCGATCGTCCGCCCCACACCCGATGATCACACCCCACCAGCACCCGCACCGGCACCGGATCAACCGCGACTGATGACCTACGAGGAGGACCGGTCATGACGAGCCAGTTCATCATCACGAAGGAACACCGTCGGTTCGCGGAGTTCGCCGACGCCGTCCGGAAGCAGAACACCATCGGCGTCTGCTTCGGCCCCGCTGGCGTCGGCAAGACCCTCTCCGCACGCCGCTACGCCCACTGGGACAGCATCGGCCCGTTCATCGCCAGATGGGCCGCACGCAGCGAAGACGACACGAAGATCTACGCCGCCGCCCACCGAGCCCGCACCGTCTTCTACACGCCCGAGGTCTCCGCCACGATGCGCGCCCTGCAGGACGACCTCCGGCACGACATGCTCCGCACCGAACGCTGCATCGAGGAACACCTCCTGCTCCAGGGTCGCCACTTCGACCACGCACACGGCCCCAACCCGTCCCTGCTCGAGCTGATCATCATCGACGAGTCCGAACGCCTCACCGGCAACGCGATCGAGTGGCTCCGCGACCAGTACGACCGCACCGGCATAGCGATGATCCTCATCGGCATGCCCGGCATCGAGAAGCAGTTCAGCCACTACCCGCAGCTCTACAGCCGCCTCGGTTTCGCCCACCAGTACCGTCCGCTCGGCCACGACGAGCTGCTCTTCGTCCTCGAACGTCAATGGCGCAAGCTCGGCAAGACGCTCGACCCCGACGACTTCACCGACGCGCAAGCCATCGCCGCCGTCGAACGCATCACCCGCGGCAACTTCCGGCTCCTTGAGCGCCTCCTCCCTCAGATCCAACGCGTCCTGAAGATCAACGAGCTCGACGTCATCACCAACGACGTCGTCGAGGCCGCCCGCAGCACCCTCGTCATCGGCACCACCTGACCCGACACCGATCGCAGCGAAAACGACGACACAGAGCGAGGCTGCTCACAAGCAGGCACCAAGGTGTGTGCAGTTCTGGGGTATGCCCCAGTGCCACGGCCCCGGTGCGGTTGAGAACCGCGGTCATGGGGTCGGTTCGGGGGGTCCGCGACAGATCCGGTCTTGGCTCTAGACATGTTGCAACACCCCCGTGCCCATCGGTCGCACGGACCGCGCGAGCCCGACGGTCAGCCGGACGTCTTTCGACGTCGGCCCGCGACTGGCTCTCTCTCACGTCGGAGTGCCCTGTACACCGTGGTCCTACTGACTCCGAGTACGTCACCGATCTGCGCGACCGTCATGTCCCGTTGCTCATACAGGCGCCTGGCAGTTCGTACCTGATCGGCCGACAGCCGAGGCGGCCGACCGCCGTTCCGCCCTCGAGCTCGAGCGGCCGTGAGGCCGGCGTGCGTGCGTTCGCGGATGAGATCCCGTTCGAACTCGGCCAGGGCGGCGAAGACGTGGAACACGAGCCGGCCGCCGGGTGAGGTTGTGTCGATCGTCTCTTGCAAGGACCGGAACCCCACACCCCGCTCCCCCAGCGCCTGCAGCTGGTCGATCAGATGCCGGATGGATCGCCCGAGCCGGTCAAGCCGCCACACGACGAGAGTGTCGCCTGGTCGGAGCTGATCGAGCAGCTTGGTGAGCTCCGGACGGTGCTCGAGCGATCCGGACATTGTGTCGACCCACACCCGGTAGCAGCCGGCAGCATTCAACGCGTCGAGCTGCAGCGCCGCGTCCTGATCGGTTGTCGACACCCGCGCATACCCGAGAAGCTCACCCATGACCCAGAACGTAGCGGAACCCGTCGAACATCGGTGGAAATGGCACGTAGATACCAGCACTGAGTTCCGCTACATTGATGGCCGGCGCGGCGCGCTCTGCTCAACCCAGAGCGAGCAATGTGCCACAAACGGACGTTTTTGATACGTACAGAAGACAGAGCTCTCCTGACCGAATGAGGGACGGCTTTTTGAACCGGCGGTTACTTCTGTCCGCGGCGTGCTCGACGCAGTTCTGCGACGATGCGAGCGCGCTCGGGATCCCTGGCCAGCGTGCGGTCGTCGATGACATCGATGACGTGCTGGATCAGTGCGACGACCTGCTTAGACAGGACGACACTGAGCACGCCACCGACGACGGCGATGACGCCAGTCAGGGCAGCGGTACCACCGGAGGCCATCAGCATGTCCACCGTGTCGGTGATGGGCATGATGCCTCCTTCGGGGTTGGCCAGATGCGGCCAGAACCCACCCGGCTTCGGGTGGGGGCATGAGAGCGCCGACGCGCAACAAGGTGCGGCGGCGGGCAGGAGCGTTGAGCGCTTCCCACGGATGCCCGAGTCAGATCAGGGCATGAAAAAAGCCGGTCCCGAAAGGGCCGGCTGGAGACAGCCTCGTGCTGTCTTGAGCGTCAGCGTACAGAGCGGATACGACACCGGGGAGATTCCGGGCAGACGCGTGCCGAGCGGGTCTCAGAGTAGCGGAGCGGTCAGGCATGAAAAAAGCCGATCCAGAGGACCGGCTGTGGGCGCGCACTATGAACGCAGGACCATCTTGGCACGACCGGCGGACATTCAGCTAGCCCTTTGCACTGGCGAGTGCCGATGTACTACTTCGCCGGAGCTCGTGCTCGCGTCGATGGCGGCCGGGCCCCGGGAGAAGTAGGCGAAGTGCCGCGCTTCTCCCGGGTGCTCCGAGCGCACCTCGTGTCAGAGGACGACGGTCTCGAACTCAAGCAGCTCGGCACCGGTGGCGACCGGGTTACTGCCGCCGTGGTGCGCGCCGGCCTGCCCGGCCCGCCACGCCTGGTAGGCGTCCTCGTCTGCCCAGGTGGAGACAACGAAGTAGCGGCTCTCGCCGTGCACGGGGCGGAGCAGTTGGAAACTCTCGAACCCGGGCTGCTGTTCCACGTCGTGGTTCCGACCGACGAAGCGGGCTTCGAGGTCCGCCCCCTCGCCCTCGGGGACGGTGATCGCGTTGATCTTGACGACGGACATGCTGCTTCCTTTCGTGATGCTCAGTGGTGATGGCTCGTCGGAGTGATCGTGAACGCGTCGACGTTCCCGATCGTTTCGTGCAGGTGCTCGGACGCGTGCTCCGCGACGTGCGACGCCGCGTTGAGGTCGGTGGTGTCGACCTCGATGGTCGCGGAGCCGGTCAGGCGGTGTCCGATCCAGCGGAGTCGGAGGTCCCGCACCGCCTGCACTCCGTCGGCGTGCTCGAGTGCGTGCTCGGCTCGGGAGTAGAGGTCCGGGTCGATGGCGTCCATGAGTCGAGCGCCGATGGACTTCACTGTGCCCCAGAGCAGCATCAGGATCGAGATCGCGATGAGCAGGCCGATGATCGGATCCGCCAACGGGAAGCCGAGGAGGACACCGACCGCGCCGAGAACGACGGAGAGCGAGGTGAACCCGTCGAGACGAGCGTGGACGCCGTCGGCGACCAGCGCTGCAGAGCCGATCTTCTGACCGACTCGGATGCGGTAGATCGCGACGATCTCGTTGCCGGCGAATCCGATCACGCCCGCCGCGACGAGCAGCCATGGGTTCTCAACCGGGCGCGGATGGATGAACCGGTCGATCGCTTGCCAGCCGGCGACGACGGCGGAGAGCGCGACGACGAACACGATGAACATGCCCGCCAGGTCTTCGGCCCGGCCATACCCGTAGGTGTAGCGCTTGTTGGCGACGCGGCGCCCGAGGACGAACGCGATCCACAGCGGCACCGCGGTCAGCGCGTCCGCGAAGTTATGGATCGTGTCGGCCAGCAACGCGATCGATCCCGTGAACGCGACGATCACGGCCTGCAGCACGGTGGTGCCGAGCAGGATGAACAGACTGATCTTCAGCGCGCGGACACCAGCGGTACTGGCCTCCATCGCGTCATCGATCGAGTCCGCAGCGTCGTGTGTGTGCGGCACGAACAGGTCGTAGAGGAACCCCTTCACACCACCATGAGGATGACTATGCCCATGGTCGTGGTCGTGGTCGTGGTCGTGGTTGTGGTCGTGCTCGTGGTCGTGGTCGTGGCTATGGTGCTGATGGGTGTGGTTGCTCACGCGCTTGCCGCCTCAACACGGTGGTGCGGGGCCGCACCGATCGCGTGCTCGGCTTGCTTCACGGCGTCAATGACGAGCTCCGACGCGTGCTCATCGGTCAGCCGGTAGAACACCGTCGTGCCCTCACGCCGCGTCGACACCATGCGCGCCAAGCGGAGCTTCGCCAGGTGCTGCGACACCCCGGCCGGGCTCTTGTCCACGACGTCCGCGAGGTGGTTCACGGACATCTCCTCCGCGCTGCGAAGCGCGAGGATGATCTTCACCCGCGTCGCGTCCGCGAGCATCGCGAACACCTCGACCGCCAGCTCGACGTACTCCGACTCCGGGCTAAGCCCGCAGGGCTGCTTATCTACGTGCACACGAAGATAGTAAGCGAAGGAGCGGGCTGCGCACCACGGGATGCGCTGGAGAGCCGACGAGCGTCGTGCTCGTCGGGCTCACAGGCCGAGGACTTATAGAGGCCCCGGAACGGGCAATGGCCGCGTCCCCAGTGCGGGGACGCGGCCATTACCGGCTGATGCGTCGATCAGGCGCGTCGGGTGGCGCCGGCTCGAGGCAGCACGATGCCAAGGACAATCATCGCGACGGCGAGGATCAGGTGCAGCCAGTTGTCGGCGCTGTTGAGGGGGACGAAGTTCGCGCCGCCCATCATGCCGGCGGTGAAGAGGCCGTAGATGAACAGGACGGCGTAGACGATGCCGCCGACCAGGAGGTACAGCCGAGCTGCGACGGCGGTGCGGGCGGCGATGAGGCCGACGATGCCGAAGAGCAGGTGCACGATGTTGTGCAGGACGGACACCTGGAACAGGCCGAGGAGCATCGCCATCGAGCCGTGGCCGGCGACGGACATCGAGCCCATGTCCATCGTGAGCCCGGGGATGAAGCCGGCGATGCCGACGATGAGGAACACGACTCCGAAGACGAGGGCGCCCTTCTGCGTCAGGGTGCGGCCGTACCCGGTGCGGGCAGTTGCTGCGGTGCTGGTCATGATGGGGTCTCCTCCGACGGGGTGCCGTGATGGCGTGTGCTTCTCAGGTAGTTCGGAGTGAACGTGCATCTGGTTTGCGGCGCGATCCGAACCCTGTAGAAGGGGCCTGGTCAGTGGTGACCGTGGACGACGGCGTGGCCGAGACCGCGGCTGATCATCCACCGGTTCACCGGGGTGGTCACGATGAACGCGATCACGAGGGAGAACGCGAGGGAGCCCCAGAACAGCCAGTCGTTCAGCTGCGCGTCCATGGCGCCGGGAACGGCGACGATGACGGTGTTGTCGATGATCTCCATCACGGCGATCGACACCGTGTCTGCGGCAAGGGCGACCTTGAACGCGGCGGAGAAGCTCAGCCCGGACCGGACGACGCCGCGCATGGTGAGGGCGTAGCCGAAGATGAACGCCAGCACGATCGACAGGATGATCGTGCCGGTGTTGTGCAGGCCGGTCGCGGTGCCGATGACCATGCCAAGAACTTCACCGATCGCGCAGCCGGTGAGGCAGTGCAGGGTCGCTTGCGCGGCCATCGTCCACGTCGTCGTCCCGTGACCGCCGCCGTGGTTCTGGTGGTTGTCGTGGTCGGTCGTGGTGTGGTGTTCGTGGGTGTCCATGTCGCTCCTATCGGGTGTGGAAGGTGCGGAGGCGGAGGCTGTTGCTGACGACGAAGACCGAGGACAGTGCCATCGCGGCGCCGGCGATCATCGGGTTCAGCAGGCCGGCCATCGCGAGCGGGATCGCGGCGACGTTGTAGGCGAAGGCCCAGAACAGGTTCACCTTGATCGTGCCGAGGGTGCGGCGGGCGAGCGCGATCGCGTCCGCCGCGGCGCTCAGGTCCGCTCGGATGAGGGTGATGTCGGCGGCTTCCATGGCCGCGTCGGTGCCGCTACCCATCGCGATCCCGAGGTCCGCGGCGGCGAGAGCGGCGGCGTCGTTGACGCCGTCGCCGATCATCGCCACGGACCGGCCCTGCTGCTGCAGCCGGGTGACGGTCCGGTACTTGTCTTCGGGGCGCACCTCGGCTTCGACGTCGTCGATGCCGACCTCGGCGGCGACCGTCCGGGCGACGTCTTCAGCGTCGCCGGTGAGCATGATCGTGCGCAGCCCCATGTCGTGCAGGCGACGGATCGCGTCCGGGCTGGTCGGCGCGACGGTGTCCGCGACGCTGATGACGCCGCGGGCTGCGCCGTCCCATGCGACAACGACCGCGGTCGCGCCGCCCTGTTCCGCGGTCCGGACCGCGTCCGTGACCGCTTCGGGGATGGTGATGGCCCACTGCTCGGTCAACCAGGTGGGTCGGCCGACGAGCACGAGGGTGCCGTCGACGACGGCCTGGACGCCGAGCCCGGCGGTGGACTGGAACGTTTGCGCGGTGGGGTGGTCGGTGCCGGCTGCGGTGATGGCGCGGGCGATCGGGTGTTCGGATCCTGCTTCCGCGGCGGCGGCGAGGGCGAGCACCCGGGTGTCGGTTTCCTCGGCGACGGCGGTGACCTGGTGGACGCTCATCTTGCCGGTGGTGACGGTGCCGGTCTTGTCGAGTACGACGGTGTCGATCCGGCGGGTGGCCTCGAGGACCTGGGGTCCGCGGATGAGGATCCCGAGCTGGGAGCCACGTCCGGTGCCGACGAGCAGCGCGGTCGGAGTTGCCAGCCCCAGGGCGCAGGGGCAGGCGATCACCAGGGTCGCAACGGCGGCGGTGAACGCGGCTTGCACGTCGCCGGTGAGCAGCAGCCACCCGATGAGGGTCAACACCGCCAGGCCCATGACGATTGGGACGAACACGGCGGAGACCCGGTCGGCGAGGCGCTGCACCTCGGCCTTGCCGGTCTGCGCGGACACGACGAGCCGGCCGATGCGGGCAAGCTCCGTGTCGTGACCGACGCGGGTGGCTTCGACGATGAGTCGGCCGCCGACGTTCACGGTCGCACCGGTGACGGTGTCGCCGGGGCCGACCTCGACGGGGACTGCTTCGCCGGTCATCACGCTGGTGTCGATTGCGCTCGTGCCATCGGTGATGGTTCCGTCGGTGGCGATGCGTTCACCGGGACGGACCACGAACCGGTCCCCGACCTGCAGTGCTGCGGTCGGCACCTCGGTTTCGGCACCGTCTCGGAGCACCCGGGCAGTCGGTGCACCCAGGGCGAGGAGCGCCTGCAGGGCGGCGCCGGAGCGGTCCTTCGCGCGGGCCTCAAAGTACCGGCCGGCGAGGAGGAACACCGTCACCGCAGCGGCGACTTCGAAGTACGGTTCCGGAGCCGCGCCGGGGTGCGGGAACCAAGAGAACGCCATCCGCATCCCGATGTGCCCGGCGCCGCCGAACACGAGTGCCCAGACGGACCACACGGTCGCGGCGGCGACGCCGACGCTGACGAGGGTGTCCATCGTCGCGGCCCCGTGCCGGGCGTTGATCGCGGCAGCACGGTGGAACGGCCACGCACCCCACACGGCGACCGGCAGCGCCAGCACCAGAACGGCCCACTGCCATCCCGGGAACTGCAGGACCGGGATCATCGACAGCGCCACCACCGGGACAGCGAGCACCGTGGACACGATCAGGCGCCGCCGGAGCGGCGCGAGCTCGTCGGTGTCCGCGCCGGCCGGTTCGGGCAGGTGTGCGCCGTAGCCGGCAGCTTCAACGGTGCGGATCGCGTCGTCGACAGCGAGGTCCGCGGGGAGCGTCACGGAGGCGCTTTCGGTGGCGTAGTTCACGCTCGCGGTCACGCCGGGCAGCTTGTTCAGCTTCCGCTCGATCCGGTTCGCGCACGACGCGCAGGTCATCCCCTCGATCGTCAGCTCAACTGGCGGGGTGCTGGTCGTGGTCATGATGCGACCAACGTGTAGCCGGCCTCCTCCACAGCGGCGGAGACTTCCTCCTGCGGCAGGTCACGGGTACTGGTCACCCGGGCGGTGGAGACACCGCCAACGTTGAGGTCGATCGTCACGTCCGTGACGCCCGGCACGGCGATGAGTTCCTCGTTGACACTCATCACGCAGTGCCCGCACGTCATGCCCGTGATGCCGTACGTGTTCGTCAGCTGCTCGCTCATCGTGGTGATCCCTTCGTCGTTCACGTTCATCAGGTACCCTAGGGGGGTACCGTAGCGAGTGTAACGCCGGATGAGCGGATGTGTTCCCGATCCGCTCGACCGGCACCCGGAAAGAGGACGTGATGGCGACCAGAACTGATCGACGCGAAGAGGCGCGGCGGAAAGCCGCTGACCGCAGAGCGGAACAGCAGCGCAGTCGCACCCGCCGGTGGTGGCTGCTGGGCGCCGCCGTAGTCGTCGTCCTCGCCGCGGTCACCACGATCACGGTCACCGCCCTGACCCGTGGCGACGACACGGCACCGACAGCATCCGCGGTGACGGCGGCACCGCCGTGGCCGGCCCCCGCGGATCCGGCGGCGCGGGCGAAAGCTGCCGGGCTCGAGGTGGCCGGGATGGAAGGCGCGGCGCTGCACACCCATCAGCATCTTTCCGTATCGGTGGACGGGGAGCCGGTGGCGGTGCCGGCGAACATCGGCGTCGACGTGCAGCGCGGCGGAATGTCCGCACTGCACACCCACGACACCTCCGGCATCGTGCACGTCGAATCCGCGAAAGTGCAGCCGTTCACCCTCGGACAGCTCTTCACCGAGTGGAACGTGACCCTGCGCGACGGGCAGGTCGGCGGGTACGTCGACGGGAAGAACGACCGGCACGTCGCCGTGTTCGTCAACGGCACCCGCACCACCACGCCGCTGCCGGATCTGGAACTGCAGGACCAGCAGGACATCGCCATCGTCATCACCCGTGGGTCGGGTACGCCGATCGCGCCGACCCCGTTCGATTGGTCGACGGCGGCATGAGCGCCGCTACCGTAAACGGTGAACCCCGAGGAGCGTCCATGACCGACACCACCGCACCCGCAGCAGAGCACCACCACGGGTACATCACCGCGAAGGACGACTACCTCAAACGGTTGCGCCGCATCGAGGGGCAAGCCCGCGGCCTGCAGCGGATGGTTGATGAGGAGCAGTACTGCATCGACATCCTCACCCAGGTGTCCGCGATGACGAAGGCGCTGCAATCCGTCGCGCTCGGCCTGCTGGATGACCACCTCGCACACTGCGTCACCGACGCCGTCGCCGAAGGCGGCGACGCCGCCGCGGTGAAGCTCAAGGAAGCCTCCGACGCGATCGCCCGCCTCGTGCGCGCCTAACCAGCTTCCCGCCCACCAGACGGGGGCGGTTGTCCTCTCAGCGCTCGTCCTGCACCATAGAACCCGCACCCCGACCAGCCATCAGTACGGATCCGCATGCTCACCACCGCGAACACCACGCGCCGCCGCCTGCTACTGCAGGCCACGGCGGTGCTGGCGTTGCTGCTGCTGGTCGGGTTCACGGTCCTGATGCACAGCATGCTCGGCCACGCGACCACCGGCGATCACGCGATGACCGCGACGTCGAGCATGACGGCCGAACACACCCACAGCGACGCCGCCGGACACGGTGCCGACGCTGCCGCGCCGGCTGGCGCGGTGGTGAGCGTGCTCAGTGACGCCGGCTGCGATGGCGGCCTGTGCGCGCTGATGTGTTCCCTGATGGGGATGGCCTGCGCGCTGACGATCGCCCTGTTCGCGTGGGCGCTGCTGCGCACCCGGAACGGCGGGGTCCTCTACGTCCTCGCACGCCTCCTCGCCCTCGGGGACCGTGTTGCACGCCGCGTTGCGGCACCCAAGCCGCCATCACTGACGGCGCTGCAGATCATCCGTATCTGATCCATCCCCGGCGGGAGTGCTCCCTTCGGGAGCTCCCGCATGCCCAGAACACGGGCAGGTATTCGCCTGCCCGGAACACCTGACGCATTCACGGGAACGGATCCATGAACACCACCATCACGCGCACCCTCGCGGCCGCCGCCGCCCTCACCATCGGCCTCACCCTCGCCGGCTGCTCCACCAACAACGCCGGCTCCTCGGACAGCTCCTCCTCGTCGTCCTCGTCGGCGGCGTCGGCACACAACGACCAGGACGTCATGTTCGCTCAGCAGATGCTGCCGCACCACAAGCAGGCCGTTGAGATGAGCGACATGCTCCTCGCCAAGGGCTCCGACGTGGACGCTGACGTTGTCACTCTCGCCAAGCAGATCAAGGCTGAGCAGGGGCCGGAGATCACGTCCCTGACCAGCTGGCTGAAGCAGTGGGGTGAGCCCACCGAGATGTCCAGCATGTCCGGGATGGACCACTCCTCGATGTCGGGGATGATGTCCGACTCCGACATGGACGCCCTCGACAGCGCCTCCCCGGCGGACGCCGGGAAGCTGTTCCTGCAGCAGATGGTCGAACACCACACCAGCGCCGTCGATATGGCGGGGACCGAAGTCGACAAGGGCAAGAACACTGACGCGGTCGCGATGGCGAAGTCGATCGTGTCGAGCCAGACCGAGCAGATCAACCAGATGAAGGACATGCTCGCGTCGATGTGACCCCGGCCGCGGGTCGCGGCGGTGTCCCCCCTCCCTGCCGCGACCCGCGACCGGCCTTCCCCCTCCCGCTCGAGCACCCCGCCGAGCGGCCCTGTTTCTTCTGACGGGATCATCCCCGTCCGCCGTCTTTCTTGGAGCCTGCCTGTGCCCCAGCAGCACCCCCACACCCCCACTGCCACGCCGCTGACGCGCCGCGAAGCCCTCGCAGCAGAACGCGCCACACCTCCCGCCCCGCGGCCGCCCCGCACCCGCACTGTCGTGAGTCGGCCGCCGCTGCCCGCCGTGACGGTGACCGCGCCGGCACCGACGCGGACGCTCCGTTCCCGGGCGCTGGCGGCAATCCCCCTGACCGGAGCTGCGGCAGCGATGGCGCTGTTCACCGCCGCAGCGCTTCCCGCGCAAGCATCCACCGGTCCCGCCGTCACCGTGCCCGGCGGCACCCCCGCCGCTGCCGGGCAGAGCTTCACCGCGACCGGGCTGACCGTGACGGTCAACCGGGACGGCTACACCATCACCAAGCGCGCCGTGAAGCCGGTGATCACCAAAACCACCACCGCCACGAACAGCGCCACGGCAGCGGCGGGCAGCACGGCTGCGGTCGCGCCGACCGGGACGATCGTGAACACCGGCGCCGGCGATATCCGCTGGCCCGTCGCCGGCAGCATCCGGGTCAGCTCCCCGTTCGGCCCCCGCCTCGCCCCGTGCGCGGCGTGCTCGTCGATCCACCAGGGCGCCGACATCACCCCCGGCGCCGGCACCCCCATCGGCGCCGTCGCCGCCGGCACCGTCCGGATCTCGGGCACCCACCCGGAGTACGGCCAGTACGTCATCATCGACCACCAGATCGACGGACAAACCATCTCCACCCTCTACGCGCACATGATCTTCGGCTCCTCACCGCTGCGCGCCGGGCAGAGCGTCGCCGTCGGGCAGCTCGTCGGCCTCGTCGGCAACACCGGCGCCAGCACCGGCGCGCACCTGCACCTGCAGGTCATGCTTGGCGGCACCACCCCGATCGACCCCATCGCCTGGCTCACCACCAACGCCGGACGCACCTTGTGAGCGCGCCGCCCACCACACCCGAACAGCGCCGGCAGCACCGCCTCCGCACGGTGGGGCTCGTCCTCGCCGTCGCGGCCGGGTTCATCGTCCCGCTCACCGCGCCCGCACCAGCTCGAGCAGCGAGCTTTCCCACCTGGGATCAAGTGGAAGCCGCCCGCGGTAGCGAGCAGAGCAAACAAGCGCAGATCAGCACCCTGAACGGGCTGATCGACCAGCTGCAGGAGAAAACCCAGGCAGCTACCGAACGTGCGGACGCCGCCGGTCGGACCTACCAGTCGGCGCAGGACGACCTCGATCAAGCCACCGCTGCGCACGCGAAACTCGCCGCGAGCACGACTGCCGCGACGACGGAATCCGAAGAGCTCGGCAGCACCGTCGGGCAAGTTGCCGCGGCCCTCACCCGACCCGGCGGCAGCGGTCTCGGTGCCGGCGCGATCCTCGGACAGGACGACCCAGATGCGTTCCTGCAGGGGTTGAGCATGTCGAGCAAGATCGGCGAGCAGGTCGATGGCCTCTACGCCCGCGCGAGCACCGCGGCGAAAACCGCCGGCGCCCTCGCCGCCCAAGCCCGCGTCGCGAAGACCGCCCGCACGAAGCTCGCCGACGCCGCGGAAGACGCCCTCGATGCCGCCGTCGCCGCCAGCGACGCCGCGGCCGCGGCGGAGGCGAGCGAGCGGGAGAACGTCAGCACGATGCGTGCCCAGCTGGCGACACTGCGCGATGACCGGCTCAGCATCGAGCAGGGCTACCAAGCAGGCGTCCGCGCCCGCGCTGCGGCCGCCGCTGCGGCAGCGAAAGCCGCCGCGGAAGCCCGCGCCCGCCAACAGGCCGCCGCCGCAGCCACAGCCGCAGCCGCGTCGCGCCCTGCCGCGTCAGCGCCCGCACCGTCCGCCCCCGCTGCCGGCAGCACGCGTCCCAGCGGCAGTAGTGCAGCATCCGGGTGGACCCGGCCAATCACCTCGTACACCTTCTACCAGGCGTACGGGTACCGCATCCACCCCGTCTACGGCGACTACCGCCTCCACGCCGGAGCCGACTTCAGCGCCCCCTGCGGCACCCCGCTCTACGCCACCGCCGCCGGCACCGTCACCTACGCCGGACCCTACGGCGGCTACGGCAACATCATCATCATCGACCACGGCGGCGGCATCACCAGCGCCTACGCCCACGTGTACGCCACCGGCATCTACGTCCGCACCGGCCAAACCGTCGCCGCCGGCACGAACATCGCCGGCGTCGGCAACGCCGGCGTCTCCACCGGATGCCACCTGCACTTCGAGATCCGCAACAACGGCGTCGCCACCGACCCGATGGCCTTCCTCGCCACACGAGGAGTCAGCTAAGCCCGAACCGGCCACCATGGCCCCCACACGTTCGACGTCAACCGACGCCGGCGAAACAGCAGTACCGACGGAAAGGGATGACCCATGAGCACCACCACCGACATGCTCCGCACCTACCCGAAGGACCTCGGCAGCATCGACCAGGCAGCCCTCGCCGCCTGCATCGACGCGTGCTTTGAATGCGCGCAAACCTGTACCGCCTGCGCCGACGCGTGCCTCGCCGAAGACATGGTCGCCGAGCTCACCAAGTGCATCCGCACCAACCTCGACTGCGCCGATATCTGCGCAACAACCGGCAACGTCCTCTCCCGCCACACCGGCTACGACGCCAACCTCACCCGCACGATCCTCGAGGCGTGCCTGGCCGCCTGCAAGGCGTGCGGGGACGAATGCGCACAGCACGCCGACATGCACGAGCACTGCAAGATCTGCGCCGACGCATGCCGCCGCTGCGAAGAAGCCTGCACTGCGCTCCTCGCCAGCCTCTAACCGTCCAGACCAGCAGAAGGCCACCCTCACGTCAGGGTGGCCTTCGTGGGTGCTCGGTTGCCAACCAGCATCCCCGGCGAGTGCTCACACCATCGACACGAAGCGCGGCGAAAAGGGCGACATCGAGCAAAGCTGCTCACAGTCGCGCCGCTTGGACCAACCGAAGTATTTCGGGGCCTGTGGAAATCGTGACTATCGGGCTGGCGTGGTGATGAGGCTGGCGAGGGTGTCGAGCGCGCCGGGGACGAGGGAGAAGTACGCCCAGGTGCCGCGCTTCTCGCGGTGCAGGATCCCGGCGTCGACGAGGACCTTGAGGTGGTGCGAGACGGTCGGCTGGGACAGGCCGAGCGGTTCCTGCAGGTCACACACGCATGCCTCGGCGCCGTCGTGCGCGGCGACCATCGAGATGAGCCGGAGCCGTGCCGGGTCGGCGATCGCTTTGAGTGACTTCGCCAGCACCTCCGCGGATGCCTGATCCATCGCCTCGGTCGTGACGGGTGAGCAGCACGCGGTGACGTCCTGAATGGGGAGCAGCTCGATCGTCATGACCTCATCCTCCCACGGACTTCGACACACGTCTATATTTGCGCTCATCGATATCGACGTGCTTCGATGTACTCGCCGGGTTCCGGCTCCCGCTCGATCCGTGAAGGACCAGCCTGATGACTCACCTCCTCGCCGTCGGCGGCAGCGACGCCGGCATCGCCGCAGCGCTCCGCGCCCGTGAACTCGACCCGTCCACGGATGTGACGGTGGTGCTCGCGGATGAGTTCCCGAACTTCTCCATCTGCGGCATCCCGTACTGGGTTTCCGGTGACGTCGCTACGGAAGCGTCCCTCGCGCACCGCACCCGCGCGGACCTCGAAGCCGCCGGCATGACCGTGCGTTCTTCGACGTGGGCTTCCGCCGTCGACGTCGACCGGCGCCGGCTCTCCGTCACCGGTGCGGCCGGCGATGAGGAGATTGCCTACGACGAGCTGCTGATCGGCACAGGCGCTGAGCCCGTGCGCCCGGCAGGGGTGCCGTTCGGGGAGCCGGGCATCCACCTGCTGCACACCATGACGGATGCTGAGCAGGTCGTCGCTGCCCTCGAGCTGCTGCCGGCGGGGAGCCGGGTCGCGGTGGTCGGTGCCGGCTACATCGGCCTGGAGATGACCGAAGGGCTCGTCGCCCGCGGGTTCGACACGACGCTGATCCAGCGCGGTCCCGAAGTACTCTCCACCCTCGACCCGGAGCTTGGCTCCCTGGTCACCGCGGAGGTCCGCCGCCACGGCGCAACGGTGCTGACGGGGTCGACGGTCACGGGGATCACCCCGGCAGGCGGTGGGCAGTGGTGTGTCGCCACGAGCTCCACGTCCGGTGACGCGGAGGGGACGTTCGCGCTCGTGGTCGTGTGCGTCGGCGTCCGCCCGGTCACGGACCTCGCCGTCGCCGCCGGAGCACAGCTGGGGCAGGCCGGCGCGATCGTCGTCGACGCGTCCATGCGCACCGGGGTGCCGCACGTGTGGGCTGCCGGTGACTGCGTCGTGACGCACCACCGACTCCTCGGCACGACGTGGTTGCCGCTCGGGACGACGGCGCACAAGCAGGGCCGGGTCGCCGGGGAAAACATGCTCGGCGGCAGCAAGGTCTTCGCCGGTTCGGTGGGGACGCAGGTGGTGAAGGTGTTCGACCTCGTCGCCGCCCGCACCGGCCTCCGCCAGCACGAGACCGCTCCGCTCAAGGTATCGCCGCTGACCCGGGTGACGGTCGCGGATGACCACAAGCGGTACTACCCGGGCGCCGTCCCGCTGACGATCAGCGTCACCGGCGACCAGACCACCGGTCGCCTCCTCGGTGCGCAGATCGTCGGGCAGCGCACGGCGGAGATCAGCAAGCGCATCGACACGTTCGCCACCGCCCTCCACGCGGAACTCACGCTGGACGACGTCATCGACCTCGACCTCAGCTACACGCCGCCGCTCGGGTCCCCGTGGGACGCCGTCCAGGTCGCCGCGCAGGGCTGGGAACGCGCCGCCGCGAACCAGGCCGCAGGGAACCAGACCGCAGGGAACCAGACCGCGGTGATCGCCTGATGGTGATGGCTGTGGTCGCTGCGGCGATCTTCGTCGCGACGCTCGTGGTGGTGATCTGGCAGCCCAAGGGCTTCCCGATCGGCTACACAGCGCTCATTGGCGCCGTCATCGCCCTCGCCACCACCGTCGTCGGTCTCTCCGACGTCCCGACCGTGGTCGGCATCGTGTGGAACGCGACGCTGACGTTCGTCGCGGTGGTGCTGATCTCGTTGATTCTCGACGAGGCCGGGTTCTTCGAGTGGGCAGCCCTCTACGTCGCCCGCTGGGGTCGCGGCAACGGACGGCTGCTGTTCGTCCTCATCGTCGGCCTCGGCGCCGTCATCGCCGCCGTGTTCGCCAACGACGGGGCCGCGCTGATCCTCACCCCGATCGTCGTCGGCATGCTCCGAGCGCTGAACATGCCGCAGAAGGCAGCGCTCGGGTTCATCCTCGCCACCGGGTTCATCGCCGACACCGGCAGCCTGCCGCTGGTGGTGTCGAACCTGGTCAACATCGTCTCCGCCGACTACTTCCACCTCGGCTTCGCCGAGTACGCCGCCGTCATGATCCCCGTCGGCATCGTCTCCGTCCTGGCCTCGCTCGGCATGCTGCTGGCCTACTTCGGCAGGAGCATCCCGAAGCGGTACGACGTCCTCGCCCTCACCAGCCCCGCAGCTGCGATCACGGACCGGGCGACGTTCCGCGCTGGCTGGGTCGTCCTGGCACTGCTGATGGTCGGCTACTTCGCCGCCGACCCACTCGGCGTCCCCCTCGCGGCCGTCGCCGGTGTCGGCGCGGTCGTGATCGTCGCCGTCGCCGCCCGGCAGCCCGCGTTCCTCTTCGCTCGTGCCGAGGCCACACCGGTCCTCGTTGCAACCGGGGGCACGGCCACCGTCACCGCAGGCAGCACCGGGCCGGGTGCACCTTCGGGGCGGGTGATTCCGGTGTGGAAGACGATCCGGGAGGCGCCGTGGCAGATCGTGCTGTTCTCGATCGGCATGTATCTCGTCGTCTACGGCCTGCAGAACCAGGGTCTCACTGACCACCTCGCGAAGCTGTTCGACGTGTTCGGTGACCACGGGGTGCTCGTCACCGCGCTCGGCGTCGGGTTCACCATCGCCATCCTCGCGTCCCTGATGAACAACATGCCCACCGTCCTCATCGCCGCCCTCGCGATCGGCGGTGCCGGCGCGACCGGGCTGACGCACGAGGTGATGGTCTACGCCAACGTCATCGGCTCCGACCTCGGCCCGAAGATCACCCCCATCGGCTCCCTCGCGACCCTGCTCTGGTTGCACGTGCTGGAGAAGAAGGGCATCCGCATCGGGTGGGGGCAGTACTTCCGCACCGGCATCGTCCTCACCATCCCCGTCCTCGCCGTTACCCTCGCCGCCCTCGCCGGCTGGCTCACCCTCATCCACTGAACCCGGAAAGACACACACCCATGAGTGACAAGCCCACGATCCTGTTCGTCTGCGTCCACAACGCCGGACGCTCCCAGATGGCCGCCGGCTACGCCCAGGCCCTCGGCGGCGACCGCGTCGAGGTCCTCTCCGCCGGCTCCGAGCCGAAGGACCAGATCAACCCGATCGCGATCGAGGCGATGGCCGAAGACGGCATCGACATCGCCGGCAACCAACCGAAGATCCTCACCACCGACGCCGTCCGCGACTCCGACGCCGTCATCACGATGGGTTGCGGCGACGCGTGCCCGATCTTCCCCGGCAAGCGGTACGAGGACTGGGACCTCACTGACCCCGCCGGCCGCGGCATCGAGGACGTCCGCCCCATCCGCGACGACATCAAGCACCGCGTCCAGACGCTCCTCGCCGAGCTGCTCCCCGCCGAAGCAACCGCTTAACGACCAGGAAGCCGCAGATCATGACGCTCACCCTCCCCATCCCACCCCGGACCGACGCCGACCGCCTCACCGGACTCCCCGTCGCCGTCATCGGCGCCGGCCCCGTCGGCCTCGCTGCCGCCGCGCACCTCCTCGAGCGCAGCCTCGACGTCGTCGTCTACGAAGCCGGGCCGACGGTCGGGACGAGCGTCCGCGCGTGGGGACACACCCGCCTGTTCTCCCCGTGGCAGTACGTCATCGACCCCGCCGCGCAGCGGCTCCTGGAAGCCACCGGCTGGGAAGCACCCCGGGCATCATCCCTGCCCACCGGCCAAGACCTCGTCGACACCTACCTGGCACCCCTCGCCGCGACCCCGCAGCTCGCACCGGTGATCCAGTACGGCACCCGCGTGGAGGCGGTGTCCCGGCAGGGCATGGACCGGACCCGCTCCACCGGCCGCGCAGACACCCCGTTCCTGCTCCGCCTCCACACCGCCGACGGCGTCACGGACGTGACCGCGCGTGCCGTCATCGACACCTCCGGCACCTACACGACCCCGAACCCCCTCACTGCCGCCGGGCTCGCACCCGCCGCGGACCTCGGCGACCGCGTCGTCCACGCACTGCCTGACGTCCTCGGCGCCGACCGTGCCCGGTTCGCGGGGAAGCGGGTCCTCGTCGTCGGCGCCGGCCACTCCGCGGCGAACACGCTCATCAAGCTCGCCAGCCTCGCCAAGACGGCGCCGGGCACCGACGTTCTGTGGGCTGTCCGAAACGCCGGCACGGCCCGGCTCGGCGCGGAGGCCGCTGACGGGCTCGCCGCTCGCGGGCAGCTCGGCTCCACCGTCCACGGGCTTGTCGAGTCCGGTCAGGTGCAGCAGATCGCCTCGTTCGAGATCGACGACGTCCGCCCCGACGGCGATCAGGTCACCGTCAGTGGCCGCCGCGCGGGAGAAGTCTTCGCGGTGACCGTCGATCTGATCGTGAACGCGACCGGATTCCGGCCCGACCTCGACATGCTCCGCGAGATCCGCATCGGACTCGACGACATCGTCGAAGCACCCCGAGCCCTCGCACCGCTCATCGACCCGAACCTGCACTCCTGCGGCTCCGTGCCCCCGCACGGTGTCGCGGAGCTTGCGCACCCGGAGCCGAACTTCTTCATCGCCGGCATGAAGTCCTACGGCCGCGCACCCACATTCCTGCTCCTCACCGGCTACGAGCAAGTCCGCTCCATCGCCGCCGAACTCGCCGGAGACCACGCCGGAGCCCGACAGCTCGAACTCGTCCTCCCCGAAACGGGCGTCTGCTCCACCGACATCGGTGGCAGCTCCTGCTGCACCACCCCAGCCGCGACCGGCACTCCTGCCGCTGAGGACGCGGCCTGCTGCACTCCGCCAGCGCCGACTAGTGACAGCACCTCGTGCTGCACCAACTGACCAGACCTGCATCCATGACCACGAAGCCCACTGTCCTGTTCATCTGCAAGCACAACGCCGGCCGCTCCCAGCTCGGCGCAGCACTCCTCGAACTCGCCGCACCCGACCGATACACGGCCACCTCTGCCGGCATCACCCCGGCCGACGAGGTGAACCCCTCGATCGCCGCGGCCGTCGGCGAGCTCGGCCTCGACATCACCGGACGCGTCCCGCGGCGCGTGACGCCCGACCTGCTCGAACAGGCGGACATCGTCGTGCTCATGAAGCCCGGCCTTGGGCTGCCTGCAGAACCACGCGGCACGGTCTTGGAGTGGTCGTTCCCCGACCCCAACTCCTGGTCACCGGAAGACGTGCGACCGATGCGGGACGCCGTCGCGGAACGCATCGAGCGAGAGCTCCTGCAGCCGTAGTGACCAGGCCGTCCGGATAGGGAGCGAAGCCAGAAGCACGACTCAGACCGAAGCTGCCTACTGTTGTACATCGCCAATGCCCGATGCATCTTGCTGTGGCGGGAGGGGGAAGTCATGCCAGAGGATCCAGAAGGGCAGGCGTTCAAGGACGCGCGAGCGCAGGTGCGCTGGATGATAGAGCAGCAGAACCGGCAGCCCAACGTCTTCACGGGGGTGAAAGACCGGGATCTGATCACGCTGATGGATCGGTTCGCGGGATCGCTCGAGTTCCACTCGATGTTGGTCGCCGGGCAGCTGATGGCCGAGGTGAGCCGTCGCCAGATGTGGGACGCGGTCCTGGAGCGACGGACCGCGATGCTGTCTCGTATGCACCCCGCAGAGGATGTTTCGACGCTGCGGGACAAGGCTCGGGCGTCGCTCGATCACTTCCGGAACGAGCACTTTCCGGTTGATCCCGACGTTTTCGGGGAGGACGGGTCAGATGCGGAGCGGGACTGGAACGGGTACCTCCAGTTCTGACGTCTACATTCGTGAGGTCCGGCCTCCCCTCCAGCGCGATGTCTCGGGGCTTGGCCAGGTGCACCTGCCGCCCCATTAGGTCGGGGATATTGCGAGTGGGGCTGAGCAGGTCTTCGGTGCAGGATCTATCTCAAGCGCCGGGTCTCGAGTAGTTCTAGCAACGGCTTCACCCCGCGGCCCGCGGTGAGCCATTCGACGGGCGTCGCCGGTTCGCCGTGGATGCGCGTGTACGGGTGCGGTGTCGTCATGAAGCCGAGGATCGACGTCGGGTGCATGTCGTCGTCGAAGGCTCCGGCCAACGTCGATAGGTGGTCCAGCACGGGGTGGTTCGGGTCGTCGGTGAACTGCCATGCCGGGAACCGAAGCTCGTCGTCGCATACGAACGCGAACAGGTCGCCGAACGCGAGGTGGGTGAGGACCCGTGCGGTGCCGGCATCCAGCCAGTCGGCCGTCTCCTCCAGGGTGAGGGAGGCGCTCATCGCGCGCTGCCAAGAGCGGCGTTCGGCTGCTGCGAGCTCTCCGCGTGCGACTGCAGCCTTCGCTGCTTCGTACCGCTCCCGGGTGCCGAACGCGGACTCGATGAGTGCGTCTTCCTCGTCAGGTGTGAGCTCTCGGTGGGTTCGACGACGCGGCGGGTTGTGGCGCGGCCCGAAGTCTCGACCGTCGGCGTGAACACCGATCAGTCGCGTGAAGGCGCCATCTTGCCGCGGCGGGGCAAGCTTGCGGTCCCGGGCAACCAACACAGCATCGTCCGCATCCGCGAAGTCGATGGCGGCGGTGCTGCGGACGCTGTCGGGCAGGTCTTCACCCGTCAGGGCGGCGAGAGCAACACGTGCGCGTGCGCGTGCGATCTGTACTCGTGACGTCATCGGGCACTCCCCTCGTGTTCGAGTTGTTGGTCCTCCACAAGCGCCGCCAGGAGGGATGGGTGAGTGGAGGGCGATTGTGAGACGCGAATCGGCGTTCGAGGTGTTCCTACTGCCAGCTCGCGGCTTCGAGATGGTCGAGGACGACCTGGACGTCGCCGCCGATCGTCAGCCACTCGACTGGTGTGAAGGACTCATCGGTTCCCTCGATCTCGAGGTCCGCGTTGTACATGAAGCCGAGGATCGTGGACGGGTGCTTCTGCTCGCCCCATGCCGGCGTGAGTCGTGCAAGGCCGGGGAGGACAGGCATCGCTGGGTCATCGGTGAACTGCCACGCCGGGTACCGCAACTCCCCGTCGCACACGAAGGCTGTCACTTGCCCCGTGGCGAGGAGCGCGTGCAGCTCAGCGTCGTTGATGCGCAACCAGTCCGCGGCTTCCTCGGCGCTCACCGCAGAGACGAGCCCCTCAAGTTCCGTGCGATGTTCCACGTTCTCCAGCTCGCCGCGGGCGACTTCGGCCTTCGACTCCTTGTACTCTTCGCGGGTCCAGCCGCCGAACCGGATGAGGAACTCCTCCTCCTCGAGTGTCGCTTGTCGGCCACGCGGACCTGTGGGTGGCTCAGCGACTCGGCCATAGTCGCGGCCGTGCGCGATGACACCGGCGAGGGAGTTGAAGCTCGATAGGGGGACGTTCACAGTGGTCGCCTCCGCCTCCGCCGGAGTGTGGAGGCCGTTTCCCAGCCAACCTCACCGGTCACCCCGTCCTCCGAGTACGAGATCTTGGAGGCGTGAAGCAGACCCCTCGAGCACAAGCAGCAAGGTCCGCACCACCGGCCAAGGCGATCCGCCCGCTATCAGATGTTCTCTTGGACTGCACCGCGCGCCGCCCCGCTGCAAGTGCGGGTCTTCGGAGCACATCAGGCGAGCAACTAGTGCTGGCGGCGCGTCAGGCGGTACGCACTGCAGCACCGTCGGTAGAACATCGGAGATGAGCTCCAAAGTCTTGGCACCGGCGTCGATGAACTGCCACGAGGGGAACAGCAAGGCTCCAGCCCGCTCGAATCCCCAGAGCTGTCGAGAAGCCACGTCAGCCTGAAGCTCAAGGAGAGTGCTCCCCCGTCGTCGGGCCACGTCATCGGCCTGCAACACCGTCGCGTGTTCGATCGATATGGCTCGGACCAGCACGGTCATGAGATTTCGGTCGCTCAGCTCCGCTTCCCATTGGAACTCGTCACCGACCGCGCCGATCCACTGCAGGATGAGAGCTCGCTTCGCCGTTCCCAGCGGACTCGGCCGGTTGAGCGCCGTTAGCGATTCGGCGATCTGCTCAACCGTTGCGTCGAACTCGAGTCCAAGCGATTGGATGGCCGCCTCCAGCGCGGCGAGCGACATCTGACGCGAGGCGGCAGACCTCACCGGCGAAGGGGCCGCCTCTGATGCTTCCAACGCCACTTCCTCACCTGCCAGCCGCTCGCAACACGTCTCATGCCGCGTGCTGATTATAATCAGCACATGGGAGAAGGCGAGCGAGGCGCGGGTCCTGGTTCACCCCGCCTCACGATCGAGGCCACAACCGGTGCCAGAGTCGAACTCTCTTGGCTGGACGCGGTCGTGGTCCCCGAGGCCGCGCGTATCGACTACCGAACAGTCGGCCGCCGCGGCGACTTCGTCGTCACCGTCGGAACTGCCGAGCTCGTCGCCGTCTGTGACCTCGACTCCGGCGAGTACGTCATCAGCGGACAGCTTGGAGGCGACGAATCCGCTGCGGCGCTGATGCGCGACCTACTGAGGCGCCGCCTTCAACACCTCCATGAAGCTCCCATCGAGTCACGGCAGCGCTTCGAGGGACGCCTCCGTTCCCTCGCCGACATGTCAGGCGGAACCTGGT
>Ga0308156_1000992_pt1 | contig 40069 bp, 38 predicted proteins | sample PhyAR2_FD_201041 | JGI IMG/M metagenome (GOLD analysis project Ga0308156, IMG submission 201041) | Phyllosphere microbial communities from UC Gill Tract Community Farm, Albany, California, United States - DLSL A.R2 | ecosystem: Host-associated > Plants > Phyllosphere > Unclassified | place: USA... | reverse complement strand
TCTGTTATACATCAAGAGTCCAGCACGTTTTCGTACTCATTTTTGCGTAAGGCGAAGGATTATTTTTATGAAGCTGAAGAACACTATTCTGGCGTCCACTCTGTTGTCCCTGCTGGCAGCCAATGCATTCGCTGCGCAGGAGTTAACGCCAGAAAAAGCGGCCGCGTTGAAGCCATTCGAACGTATTAATATCACCGGCCGTTTCAACGCAATTGGCGACGCTGCCGATGCGGTGTCGAAGCGTGCAGATCAGCTGGGCGCGGCCTCTTTCTACATTCAGGGGATTAACGACAGCAACGGTAACAGCGGCAACTGGCGCGTCACCGCCGACCTCTATAAAGCCGATGCCCCGGAAGCCCAGGACACCAAAACCTACCGTCGCTTCAACGGCGTCAACGAACTGCCAAAAGCGGAAGCCTACCGGCTGGAGCCTTTTGATACCGTTTCGGTCAGCGGCTTCTTTGCCAGCCAGCCGGACGTTAACGATGCGATCTCCAAAGCCGCAAAACAGAAAGGCGCCGCCGCCTTCTTTATCGTTCGCCAGATCGACGCGAACAGCGGCGGCAACCAGTACGTGACGGCTTACGTCTACAAAGCCGATGCGAAAGCGCGCGTGGTGCAGACCCCGAACGCCATCCCGGCCGATTCCGAAGCGGGTAAAGCCGCGCTGGCAACCGGTGGTGCAGCGGCGGCTAACGTCGAGATCCCTGGCGTGGCCTCGTCTGAAACGCCAAGCAACAAAGTGGGCCGTTTCTTCGAAACGCAAAGCTCAACTGGCAAGCGCTACACGGTGAATCTGCCAAACGGCAAATCCGTGCAGGAAGTCAACGCGATTACGGCTGCGCAGATGCAGCCGTTCGATACCGTGACCTTCACCGGACACTTCGGCACCCCGACAGAAGTGTCAGAAGAAGTGGCGAAGCGTGCGGCTGACAGAGGGGCGAAGTTCTACCACGTCACCCGTCAGTGGCAGAACCAGAGTGGCGGCAACCTGACCGTCACCGCAGACCTGTTTAAGTAATCCCTTCAGGGCGGCGTCGGCCGCCCTGCTGTTTGCATAATTCCTGCGCTGATTTGCATAGTCACGCATTGCCATCCCCTGCCACACTCCGTAAAATCTGCCGCCTGTTTTACCGGACATTATCTCTGTCAATTGCGGCTGCGCTGCGATATCCCAGTGATGAAAGCCGATTTACCCAGCCATATATGCTAGCGGGAAGGTTGTTTTGGAGAAAAAATTAGGTCTCGGTGCGCTGACGGCGCTGGTGCTCAGTTCGATGCTGGGCGCGGGCGTGTTCAGTCTGCCGCAAAATATGGCTGCAGTGGCGGGCCCGGCGGCGCTGCTGCTGGGCTGGGTGATCACCGGCGTCGGCATTATTTTTCTGTCGCTGGCGATGCTGCTGCTGACCCGCCTGAAGCCCGATCTGGACGGCGGGATCTTTACCTATGCCCGCGCCGGATTTGGCGAACTGATGGGGTTCTGCTCCGCCTGGGGCTACTGGCTCTGCGCCGTGATCGCCAACGTCTCCTATCTGGTGATCGTTTTCTCCGCCCTGAGCTTCTTCACCGATACGCCGGATCGGGTGATCTTTGGCGACGGCAATACCTGGCAGGCCATGCTGGGTGCCTCGGTGCTGCTGTGGCTGGTTCACTGGCTGGTACTGCGCGGCGTACAGACCGCGGCCAGCATCAACCTCATGGCGACGCTGGGCAAGTTGGTACCGCTGCTGCTGTTTATTGTGCTGGCGGTAATGGCGTTTAACTATGATCGCTTCCGCTTCGATTTTTCCGGCGTCACGCTGGGAGCGCCGTTATGGGAGCAGATCAAGCAGACCATGCTGATCACCCTGTGGGTCTTTATCGGGGTTGAAGGTGCGGTAGTGGTCTCTGCCCGCGCGCGTCAGAAAAAGGATGTGGGCCGGGCCACACTGCTGGCCGTGCTGGCCGCCCTGCTGGTCTATCTGCTGGTCACGCTGCTGTCGCTGGGCGTAGTGCCTCGCGCGGAGCTGGCCGGGATGCGCAACCCCTCGATGGCCGGGTTAATGACCCGACTGATGGGCAGCTGGGGCGATGCGGTGATTGCGGTGGGACTGATTATTTCGGTGTGCGGCGCCTATCTGAGCTGGACGATTATGGCCGCTGAAGTGCCGCTGATTGCGGCCCAGCAGGGTGCTTTTCCGCGCAGCATCGCCCGCCAGAACCGCCATAAAGCACCGGCCGCCTCGCTGTGGCTGACCAACGGCAGCATCCAGTTCTGCCTGATCCTGATTGCGCTGACCGGAGCCGACTATAACAATCTGCTGACCATCGCCTCTGAAATGATTCTGGTGCCCTATCTGCTGGTGGGGTTATATCTGATCAAGGTTGTCTATGGGCAGCGCAAGCCAATAGCGCTGGCGACCGGCATCGGCGCGAGTCTGTATGGCATCTGGCTGCTCTATGCGTCGGGGCCGCTGCACCTGATGATGTCCGTGGTGCTCTACACCCCAGGCCTGCTGCTGTTTCTGTTTGCCCGTCGCGGCGGCCGCGCAGAGATTGCGCTGACCACGCTGGAGCGGATTGCGATGGGATTACTGATTGCGGCAACGCTGCCCGCCGTGTGGCAGCTGACGGCTTAGTGTGACTGCAGAGGAATCGAGACGCACAGCAGGTCATCCTGCTGTGTGAGATTCAGCGGCTTCGCATATTCATGATGAATTGCGTCCAGCTGCTCCGCCGAAAGCGGATACGGCAGCTGGATATCGAAGCGACTGATGCGCTGCTGTTCTGCCAGCGTGATCAGACGCGCGATGTTGATTTCGTCGCTGACCTGGGTAGAAATGATTTGTAATGCTAATTCTTTTAACGGGTCGTCACTGCCCTGTAAGCGGTGTGCCGATTTACGTGTCACCATGCCAAATATCGGCATCACACCATAAATTGCATCGACGAAGCTCCAGCGTTTTTTGCAGGAGGCGGAGAGAAAGTCACTGTAATTGAAGCAGATGCGGTCGGGGTATATGGCTGATGCCAGCTCTTTATCAGACACACTAACGCTCCTCATGGTAATCATCAATATCCCAAACCTGGCGCAGAAAGGCCGCGCTAATGATTACACATTTTGCCGGTTATATACCAGCAAGCTAAGGATATTTCGTGCGATAACGTAGAGCTCAGGACCAGGAAAAGATATGCTTTCGACCACCCCCGTCTCTGCTTTGTGAACTATGAACAAAATTGTTTATGTAGAAGATGAACCCGAAGTGGGTTCACTGATTGCGGCCTACCTGGGTCGTCACGATATTGAGGTAATTGTTGAGACCCGCGGGGATCGCGCTGAAGCGGTGATCGCCGAGCAGCAGCCCGATCTGGTGATGCTGGATATCATGCTGCCGGGCAAAGATGGCATGACCATCTGCCGGGATCTGCGGGCCAACTGGCAGGGCCCTATCGTGTTGCTCACCTCGCTGGACAGCGACATGAACCATATTCTGGCCCTGGAGATGGGTGCTCAGGATTACATCCTGAAGACTACCCCGCCTGCGGTGCTGCTGGCCCGCCTGCGCCTGCATCTGCGTCAGTCAACGCAGGGCCAGCCGGAGGATACCCCCAGCGCACCGGCGGCAAACCGGATGCTGCGCTTTGGCTCGCTGACCATCGATGCCCTGAATCGGCAGGTCACGCTGTTTGATGAGCAGATCGCCCTGTCGACCGCTGATTTTGACCTGCTGTGGGTACTCGCCAGCCATGCCGGACAGACGCTTAACCGCGATGCGCTGCTGAAAACCCTGCGCGGCGTCAGCTATGACGGGCTTGACCGCAGCATCGACGTCGCGATCTCGCGCCTGCGCAAGAAGCTGCACGACAGCGCCACCGAGCCGTTCCGCATCAAGACTATCCGTAACAAAGGCTATCTGTTTGCCCCCCAGGCCTGGGATACCCGCGTCCTATGAGAAAGCTCTTTATTCAGTTCTATCTGCTGCTGTTCGTCTGCTTTCTGGTGATGGCGCTGCTGGTGGGACTGGTCTACAAGTTCACCGCGGAACGTGCGGGTCGGCAGTCGATGAACGATCTGATGGCCAGCTCGCTCTATCTTATCCGCAGCGAACTGCGTGAGATCCCGCCGCGCGACTGGAACAAGACCATCAAGAGTCTCGACCTCGGTCTGTCGTTCGACCTGCATATCGAACCGATGAGCAAATTCCAGCTCGATGAGGGCAATATGCGCCGCTTGCGGGCCGGTGAGATCGTGGCGCTCGACGACCAGTACACCTTCCTGCAGCATATTCCCCGCAGCCACTATGTGTTGTCCGTCGGGCCGATCCCTTACCTCTTCTATCTGCACCAGATGCGGCTGCTGGATATAGCTCTGCTGGTCTTTATCGGCATGTCGCTGGCGCTGCCGGTGTTTATCTGGCTGCGGCCACACTGGCAGGAGATGCAGCGTCTGGAGAAAGCAGCGCAGCGGTTTGGCCGTGGTGAGCTGGATGTGCGCACCCATTTCGACAGCACCTCCAGCCTGTTCCGGCTCGGCATCGCGTTTAACCAGATGGCCGAGAACATCAACACTCTTGTCGCCAGCAAGAAGCAGCTGATCGATGGCATCGCGCATGAGCTGCGCACCCCGCTGGTGCGCCTGCGCTACCGGCTGGAGATGAGCGATAACCTGACAGATAACGAGCGGGTGGCGCTGAATCGCGATATCGGCCAGCTGGAGAGCCTGATCGAAGAGCTGCTGACCTATGCGCGCCTCGACCGCCCGCGCGTCGATCTCAACCTGAAAACGCAGGATCTGGCCTACTGGCTGCGTGAGCGGCTGGATGACTTCCGCACCATCAATCCGGCGATGCAGCTCGACCTGGAGTTGCCGCAGTGTGAGAACATTGGCGTCTCCGATACCCGCCTGATGGAACGGGTGCTGGATAATCTGGTCAATAATGCCCTGCGCTATGCCCGGCAGCGGCTGCGCGTCAGTCTCTGGTTCGACGGCCCGACCGGCTGTCTGCAGGTGGAAGATGATGGGCCGGGCATTCCGCCCGAAGAGCGCGAACGGGTGTTTGAACCCTTTGTCCGGCTCGATCCCAGCCGTGACCGCGCCACTGGCGGCTGCGGCCTTGGCCTGGCGATCGTCCACTCGATCGCGCAGGCTCTGGGCGGCAGCGTCATGATTGAATCCAGCCCGCTGGGCGGCGCCAGCGTTCGCTTTTGCTGGCCGGTTGATTTACCCTTGCGGGAAATTCCGCTGCGATAAAACACAAGGAGTCCTGCGTGACCTCAGCGTATCAGCACCTTACCGCGACCTTTCAGCGTCTCTCCCGTTTCAGCCACGTCACCGCCATTGCCGGTTGTGATATGCAGACCACCATGCCGCCAGGCGGCAGTCAGGCGCGGGGTGAAGCCCTGGCCGAAATGAGTGTTTTGCAGCATCAGATCCTGACTGCCCCGCAGGTCGGGGAATGGATCCGGGCCGCTGAACAGGAGTCGCTGAACGACGTCGAGCGCGCCAACCTGAATGAGATCCAGCGGGCTTATCAGCAGGCCACGCTGCTGCCCGATGACTTTGTTGAGGCGAAGTCGATCGCCGGTTCAGTCTGTGAACATGCCTGGCGCACACAGCGCCCGGCCAACGACTGGCAGGGTTTCGCCGCCAACCTCAAAGAGGTGGTGCGCCTGAGCCGCGAAGAAGCACAGCGCCGCGCCGACGCCAGTGGCGCTTCGCGCTACGATGCGCTGCTGGATCTCTACGAGCCGGGGATGACCCGCGCCCGGCTGGATGCGACCTTTGGCGAACTGAAAACCTGGCTGCCCGATCTGCTGCAGAAGGTGGTGGAAAAACAGGCGCAGCAGTCGGTGATCGTGCCGCAGGGGCCGTTCGCCGTGCCTGCCCAGCGCCAGCTTGGCCTGAGCATCATGGAGACGCTGGGCTTCGACTTTAATCATGGCCGGCTGGACATCAGTGCGCACCCGTTCTGCGGCGGCGTGCCGGAAGATGTGCGTATCACCACCCGCTACAACGAGACGGAGTTCCTCAGCGCCATGATGGGCGTGATTCATGAAACCGGTCACGCCCGCTACGAGCAGAATCTGCCGCAGCAGTGGCGCGGCCAGCCGGTGGCGCTGGCGCGTTCCACTGCCATCCATGAGTCCCAGAGCCTGTTTATGGAGATGCAGCTGGGCCGCAGCCGTGAATTCCTGCAGCGTATTCTGCCGCAGATAACGGCCACCTTCGGCGACCAGCCTGCCCTGCAGGCGGATAATTTCGTGCGCCTTACCCAGCGTGTGGCGCCGGGCCTGATCCGGGTTGACGCCGACGAGCTGAGCTACCCGGCCCACGTCATTCTGCGCTACGAGATCGAGCAGGCGCTGATTGAGGGCGACATTGAGGTTGAGGATATCCCGGCGCTGTGGGATGAGAAGATGATGCAGTCGCTGGGGCTGGATACCCGCGGGAATTACCGTGACGGCTGTATGCAGGATATCCACTGGACCGACGGCGCCTTTGGCTACTTCCCGACCTACACGCTGGGCGCGATGTACGCCGCGCAGCTGTTCCGGGCGGTGAAACAGGCCATTCCGCAGCTCAGCGAGCTGATTCAGCACGGCGAACTGCAGCCGGTCTTCGACTGGCTGCAACAGAATATCTGGCAGCACGGCAGCCGTTTCTCCACCGATCAGCTGCTGATCAACGCCACCGGTGAAGCGCTGAACCCGGCGTTTTTCCGCCAGCATCTTGAGCAGCGCTACCTGAATAACTGAGTATCCGGGCGGCCTGCGGGTCGCCTCTTCCCCCCTTTGTACAATCGGTTACACGCCGATACCAAACACCCACGGACACCGCGCATTGCTTTCCCTATAGTCTCTTCACCGGCCCCGCAGTGGGCTACACATGAAAAAATAGTCTTCGAGGGATTTGCAATGAAAAAATTATTTGCACTGGTTGTCGCCGCTGCTATGGGTATGTCTTCTGTTGCTTTCGCTGCTGACACCACAGCTGCGCCAGCTGCTGCTGCGCCAGCCGCAACAACCACCACGACTACCGCTGCTGCACCGGCTAAAACCGTTCACAAAACTGCGCACAAGAAACACCATAAAGCTGCACAGAAAGCCCAGGCTGCTAAGAAACACCACAAAAAAGCAGTGAAGAAAGATGCAGCGCAGAAAGCGCAGGCTGCTAAGAAAGTTCACCACAAGAAAGCGGCTGCACAGAAAGCGCAGGCTGCTAAAAAAGTTCACCACAAGAAAGCCACTCAGCCAGCCGCTCAGAAAGCCCAGGCTGCTAAAAAAGTGCACCACAAAAAAGCAGCTGCACAGAAAGCCCAGGCTGCTAAAAAAATGCACCACAAAAAAGCAGTAAAACCTGCTCAGAAAGCGCAGGCTGCTAAAAAGATGCACCACAAAAAAGTTGTGAAATCAGCTGCTAAAAACTAAGGTCGCCTTAGCGCACGACCACGCGATAATGATTAAAAACACCCGGTTCTGCCGGGTGTTTCTTTACTGAGGTGGAAAAAATGGTGCGTCGCTATCGCTTCGAAATTATTCTGCTGGTGATGATCCTGTGTGGCATTGTTGCAGCAAGCTTCTTTATTTGATCGCTGTAGCGTACTGATTAACCAATAAAACTCCCTTTTTCAACGCTCACCGACTATAGTTACCGTATCTGCGGAATAACAATAACGTTACTTTTCTCGCCATTGAGATTTCTATGCGCCTGGCTACCCTGTTAATGGTTGGACTTTTCAGCTTTGCCACTACTGTTCATGCCGATGATGACGATGACTCACCGACGCCTGCCGAGATTAAAATGCTCTTCTTCGGCAAGGACCATCGTCAGGCTATCACCGACATTACCGCAGCACCCTGGGATGCGATTGGTCAGCTGGAGACTGAAAGCGGCAACCTCTGCACCGCAACGCTTATCTCTCCGCATCTGGCGCTGACGGCCGGACACTGCCTGCTCGCCCCGCCGGGTAAATTTGATAAGCCAGTGGCGCTCCGTTTTATGGCCAGCGACAAAGGCTGGCGCTACGAGCTGCATGATATCGACGCGCGGGTTGAACCCTCGCTGGCATCAAAATTAAAGGCGGATGGTGAAGGCTGGATCGTGCCGAGCAGTGCGGCACCCTATGATTACGGCATTGTGATACTGCGCAATCCGCCGTCAGCGATTACGCCAATCCCCCTGTTCGACGGTTCACGCAGCGATCTCACGGCCGCGCTGAAACTGACCGGCCGCAAAGTGACCCAGGCGGGATATCCGGCCGATCATCTCGATACGCTTTACTCCCACAGTAACTGCCTGATCACCGGCTGGGCCCAGCGCGCCGTGCTCTCCCATCAGTGCGATACGCTGCCGGGCGACAGCGGTTCTCCGCTGCTGCTGAACAGCGACAATGGCTGGCAGTTAATTGCGGTGCAGAGTTCGGCTCCGGCCGCAAAGGATCGCTACCTGGCGGACAACCGCGCGATTGCGGTCACCTCGTTCAAAGACAAGCTGGAATCGCTCGCGCAATAAGCCAGCCAGACCACCCTGTCCGGGGCGCGCCGTTGACTGCGCGCCCCGCATCCCTCAGTTCGCAATCTGCTCCATCGTCTGCAGGATCCGTTTATCGGAGATGGGATAAGGTGTGCCCAGCTGCTGAGCAAAGTAGCTGATGCGCAGCTCCTCAATCATCCAGCGGATGTTCTTCACCTCTTCATCATCCTGACGCTGCGGCGGCAGTTTATTCCGCCACGCCTGATACGCCTGCTCCACCGCCTGCACTTTTAACATGCGGGCACGATCGCTGTGCGGGTCGGCCGGCAGTTTCTCCAGACGGCGCTCGATGCCGTGCAGATAACGCAGCGTATCGGCCAGCCGCTGCCAGCCGTTTCCGGTGACAAAGCCGCGATAGACCAGACCACTCATCTGTGCCTTGATGTCGGAGAGCGCCAGCGCCATCGTCATATCGACCCGTCCCTTGAGACGCTTGTTGATGTTGAAGACGGCCGTCAGGATCTGCTCGACCTGACTGGCGATGGTGACCACGGTGTCATTGAGTTCGCCGCGCACTTTGTCACGCAGTTGCTCAAAACTGGCCTGATCCCAGGCCGGGCCGCCCGCTTCCGCCATCAGCTTGTCGATGCCACAGGCGATGCAGTCGTCGATCAGCTCCAGCACTTTGCCATAGGGGTTAAAGTAGAGGCCGAGCTTGGCTTTGTTAGGCAGCTTTTCGTGCAGATATTTCACCGGCGACGGCACATTCAGCAGCAGCAGGCGACGCTGACCGCGCCACATCATCTTCTGCTGTTCCTGCTCGCTGTCAAACAGGCGGATCGCCACGCTCTCTTTCTCATCCACCAGCGCCGGCCAGGCTTTCACCTGGTAACTGCCGCGCTTCTGCTCGTAGCTGCGGGGCAGCTCGCCAAAGCTCCAGATATGCAGCCCGCTCTGCTCCAGACCATCGTCGGCCACTTTCGACAGCGTTTCCTGCACTTTGCCTTTCAGCTGTGCCTTGAGCGCAGTGAGATCTTTGCCTTCCAGCAGTTTGCGATTGTGCTCGTCCACCACCCGGAAGGTCATTTTCAGATGATCGGGCACCTGTTCCCACTGCCACTCTTCGCGGTCCAGCGTGACGCCGGTCATGCGGCGGAACTCGCGCGCCAGCGCATCGACCAGCGGCATCTCCATCGCCGTGACCCTGCCCAGGAACGCCTCTGCATAATTAGGTGCCGGCACCAGATGACGGCGCAGCGGTTTGGGCAGCGATTTGATCAGCGCGATAATCAGCTCACGGCGGATGCCGGGGATCTGCCACTCAAAACCGGCGTCCTCCACCTGATTCAGCAGCGGCAGCGGAATATGCACCGTCACGCCATCCGCATCGGCCCCCGGCTCGAACTGATAGCTGAGCTTCAGTTTCAGGTTGCCCTGATGCCAGAAGTTGGGATAGTCGAGCTGGCTGACGCTGTTCGCGCCCTCTTTCATCAGCATCTGTCTGTCGAAGTTCAGCAGCTCCGCATTTTCACGGCTGGCCAGCTTCCACCAGCTGTCGAAATGTTTCGCCGACACCACCTCTTTGCCGATGCGCTGATCGTAAAAGGCAAACAGCGTTTCATCGTCGACCAGAATGTCGCGACGACGGGATTTATGCTCCAGATCCTCTACTTCGCTGCGCAGCTTCTGGTTAGCCCGGAAGAAGGCATGCCGGGTCTGCCAGTCGCCCTCCACCAGCGCATGCCGGATAAACAGTTCGCGGCTCAGCACCGGATCGATACGGCCGTAGTTCACCTTGCGCGCGGCCACAATCGGCAGCCCGTAGAGCGTGACCTTTTCGGAGGCCATCACCGCGCCCTGCGATTTCTCCCAGTGCGGCTCGCTGTAGCTGCGTTTGATCAGATGCTGCGCCAGCGGCTCGATCCACTCCGGCTCGATCCGGCCTGCGGTGCGGCCCCACAGGCGGCTCGTCTCCACCAGCTCCGCGACCATCGTCCACTTCGGCGGCTTCTTGAAGAGCCCGGAACCGGGAAAGATGGCGAAACGGGTATTGCGCGCGCCGGTATACTCCTGCTTGTCGCTGTCTTTCTGGCCGATATGCGACAGCAGCCCGCTCAGCAGCGCGCAGTGCACCTGCTGCAATTCGGCCGGTTCGCTGTTTACCGGGATCCCCAGCTCTCGCACCACCTGACGCAGCTGGGTGTAGATATCCTGCCACTCCCTGACGCGCAGGTAGTTCAGGAAGTCACTTTTGCACTGACGACGGAAGAGATTGCCGGACAGCGCCTTCTGCTGCTCCGCCAGATAGTTCCAGAGGTTCACATAGGCCATGAAGTCGGAATCTTTATCGGCAAAGCGGCGATGCTTCTCGTCCGAAGCCTGCTTCTTCTCGGCCGGACGCTCGCGCGGATCCTGAATCGACAGGCCTGCGGTGATGATCATCACTTCGCGCACACAGCCATATTTCTGCGCTTCCAGCACCATCCGGGCCAGCCGCGGGTCGACCGGCAGCTGCGACAGATGGCGCCCGGAACCGGTGAGTTTGTAGTGGCCGGTCTCTTCGTTAAGCGTCAGCGCGCCCAGCTCCTCCAGCAGCCGGACACCGTCCTGAATGTTGCGCTTGTCGGGCGCTTCCACGAACGGGAAGGCCGCGATATCGCCCAGCCCCAGCGAGGTCATCTGCAGGATCACCGACGCCAGGTTGGTGCGCAGGATTTCCGGATCGGTAAACGCCGGGCGACTCAGGAAGTCATCTTCCGCGTAGAGACGGATACAGATGCCGTCGGACACACGGCCACAGCGCCCTTTTCGCTGGTTGGCGGAGGCCTGAGAGATCGGTTCAATCGGCAGGCGCTGCACCTTGGTACGGAAACTGTAGCGGCTGATGCGGGCCGTGCCGGGGTCGATCACATATTTGATGCCGGGCACCGTCAGCGAGGTCTCGGCGACGTTGGTCGCCAGCACGATACGGCGGCCGCTGTGCGACTGGAACACCCGATTCTGTTCGGCGTTCGACAGGCGGGCATAGAGCGGCAGCACCTCGGTGTGCGGCAGGTCGCGCTTGTTGAGCGCGTCGGCGGTGTCGCGGATTTCGCGTTCGCCGCTCATGAAGATCAGGATATCGCCCTGGCTCTCGCGCCCCAGCTCATCCACCGCATCGAAAATTGCCTGTAGCTGGTCACGATCGCCATCATCCGCCTCGTCGACCACCGGCCGGTAGCGCACCTCGACCGGATAGGTCCGGCCCGACACTTCGATCACCGGCGCATGGTTAAAGTGACGCGAGAAACGCTGCGGATCGATGGTCGCGGAGGTGATGATGACTTTCAGATCGGGACGGCGTGGCAGCAGCTCACGCAGATAGCCGAGCAGAAAATCGATGTTCAGGCTGCGCTCATGCGCCTCATCGATGATGATGGTGTCATACTGCATCAGCAGGCGGTCCTGCTGGATTTCGGCCAGCAGGATACCGTCGGTCATCAGCTTAACCTGCGTCAAATCGCTGACCTGATCGTTGAAGCGCACTTTATAGCCGACACAGCCGCCCAGCGAGGTGCCCAGCTCATCGGCAATGCGGTTCGCCACGGTGCGCGCCGCCAGACGACGCGGCTGCGTGTGGCCGATCAGGCCGGTGACGCCGCGCCCCAGCGCCAGACAGATTTTCGGCAGCTGAGTGGTTTTACCAGAGCCGGTTTCACCGGCCACTATCACTACCTGGTGATCGCGAATCGCCTCAGCAATATCCTGCTGCTTCTGGCTGACCGGCAGGTTGTCGGGAAACGTGATGGCTGGCGTGGCGGCGCGTCGCTGCGCCACCCGCTGAGCGGCAGCGATAAATTCCTGCTCCAGCTCCTGCGCAATGCCCTGCTGTGCCTCAGGATTTTTAACTTTTCTGGCCCCCTGCAGACGGCGCTGCAGACGCTGACGATCGCGCAGCATCAGGCCATCGAGCTGTGCCCGGAGCGCGTCCAGTGGGGAGATTTCGGGAGATGACATAATAGTGACGTACCTTACTCAGGCAGTGCTACGGCGTGAAACCGCGCCCTGCAAGCCGGGATAACCAGCTGAATCCATAAAATAATTGCGCGAATCATAGCACATTCTGAACCGTTCCGGCGGCAGCCTGCGGGTAGGCTTATTCAATAAATTCGAACATGGGTCTCGAAATATTGCGCTTTCACCGCGCCATCGATAACCGTAGAGTGTAAACCATTGAGCGGAAAGTCTTCCGCGTAACAGACAGGAAACCACCATGAGCAAAGTTTTAGTTCTGAAATCAAGCATCCTTGCAGGTTACTCACAGTCAAGCCAGCTTGCTGACTTCTATGTTGAACAGGCTAAGGCGCAGGGTAAAGAAGTGACCATTCGTGACCTGGCCGCTAACCCGATTCCGGTTCTGGATGGTGAGTTAGTGGGTGCTATGCGTCCTTCCGATACGCCGCTGTCTGCCCGTCAGCAGGACGCGCTGAACCTCTCTGATGAACTGATTGCAGAACTGCAGGCACATGATGAAGTGGTGATTGCCGCGCCAATGTACAACTTCAATATCCCGACGCAGCTGAAAAACTACTTTGACCTGATCGCCCGTGCTGGCGTGACCTTCCGCTACACCGAAGCTGGCCCGGAAGGCCTGGTCACCGGCAAAAAGGCTGTGGTCATCTCCAGCCGTGGCGGCATCCACAAAGATACCCCGTCTGACCTGCTGACCCCTTACGTGAAGCTGTTCCTGGGCTTTATCGGCATCACCGACGTCGAGTTCGTGTTAGCTGAAGGCATCGCATACGGTCCGGAAGTGGCCAGCAAAGCGACCGCAGAAGCCAAAGACGCTATCGCGCAGATCGTGACGGCATAACGGCATCTCATCTCAGGATGACATCGTGAAGAACCGGGCCACGCGCCCGGTTTTTTTATGGCGATATGTCGCTGTCGGTCTCTTTTCTCAGCCACTGGCCGTTGATGCCCCGGACATATTCGCCCGCGCCCGCGCGGCTCACCAGCTTCTGCCCGGCGATACCTGCCACATCCGCCACGGAGAGACGATTCTGATCCGCCAGACGCTGATACTGCTGCTGGCGTCCGGCATTGATACGCTGCACCAGCGCCAGGGTTTCAGGGTCCTGCGCCCGCGCAGCCAGATAGCCGGAAAGCGTTTCCCCCACCCGACCCGATTGCCGCGCCTGATCCAGTGTCAGCGCCCAGGCAGGCTGCGCCATCGTCAGGGCGAGTAAAAGCGCCACGCTTATGCGTTTCATCGTTGCTCTCCTCAGAACAGACCGCTCTGGTTTTTCAGTAACGCTTCGACATCCTTATCAACTTTGATATGGATCTCGTGCTCGATTCTGACGTTCATGTTGATGGTGATGGGATCTTTGGGTGCCGTGACTTCAATGCGCGGCACACAGCCGATGCTCAGCAGTCCGGCTGCCATAACCAGTAGTGCCTTCAGGCTCATGGTGAAGTGTCCTTGTTCGATGGCAACGTCGCATGTTGCTCTAGCCAGGATTGCAAATTATCGCCGAAGCGCAGGCTGCGCCAGAGCTGGAACAGATTTTCCTGGTGATGATAGTTAAGGTTGACCGTCTGACGACGGTTGCTGAAGCGGCTGACGCCCTGAACCTGCGCCTCCATGCTGAGGTCGCCGAGATTATCCAGATTGATTGTGGCCCAGCTGCGGGAGATCTCCATGTAACGCAGCCAGTTCAGCGCGGCGCCGGTCGCAACGTTGTTGCGGGTAATGGCATCCGCCATATCCTTGTCGAGCCGGAAGGTCAGCGGTCCGCTGTTGGCGATCCACCCTTTCTCCACCAGCCAGCGCGGATTGTTCAGCCACAGCGGGAGCTCGCCGTTGACGTTGCCCGACATCGCAAACTGCTTCGGCTTCAGCGCCGTGACCAGCTTGCTGAGGCTGATCTGACGCAGCGAGACCCTGGCTGGCTCATGCTGCGGCATTCGCAGCGCGGGCAGCGTAATCTGGCCGCCCAGCAGATCCAGGCTCACATCCTGCAGCGTCAGCGGCGCCGCTTCGGACCACGGCCAGTTGCCCTGCAGGTCGGCGCGTATGTTCTGCATCGCGAACTGGTTTTTAATCTCCGCGATCCGCAGCGACACCGGGCCATGCTGGCCGAACTGCCAGTGATCGGCCCTGAAGCGGAACGGCAGCGAGAAGTCGATGCCGTTAACCTGGCTGTCGGGCGTCCAGACGCTGCCCTCTCTGACCGTCCAGTGGCCGCCAGCCTCGAACCCCTGGCCCGGCGCGGCGGAAAATGCCACCTGCGCCTGCAGCCTGCCGTCCTGTATCTGCATTTTCATGTCGGGGCTGAGCAGCGGCTGAAAGACCGTCAGCGACTGGGAGGGCCACCAGGCCTGTCCGCGCAGCCGCTCACCATCCCAGCGGCCATTGACGCGCAGCGGCCCCACACGACCGGCCTTTAACTCGCCCCGCCAGAGAAAATAGCCGGGGTCGCGGCCTTTAGCCTCAAAGTCGAGCGTGGAGGCGGCCAGGCGACCGCCATAGCTGAAACGGGTTTCGCCCGCCTGCAGGCGGAAGTGCCCTTGAAACGAGGGCTGCGTTACATCGCGCTGCCAGTTAACCGGTTCCGTAAGCGTCAGACGCGGAGAGGCCACGTTGACACTGCCGTAGGCCAGATGGTTAAAGCCGGTGGAGAGTGTGTCCAGATGGATCAGCGTATCGTGCCAGCCACCGGTGCCTTTCACGTCCCAGCGCGCCTGCAGGGGCAGCATCTCGCCGCCGCCCCAGTAGCGCCAGTTCCATTCGCCTTTATCGGGCCAGAAGTCCGTGGCACGGCCATCAAGATGGAGCCGGAAACGGCCAAAACTGGCGTCGTGCGCGGTGAGGATCGCCTGCAGGCGGCCATCGATCCCCTGCGACGAGAGCCGCACGCCCGCCAGCGGCCAGCGCGCCTCATCCACCTCCAGCGTGGAGAGGATCCTGCCCTTCAGACGCAGCAGCGATTTGGGCTGCAGCACCAGCTGAGGGTCAAGCAGGGAGCCGCTGAGCCGGCCCGGTACCGATCCGTAGAGTTGCAGGGCGGCCAGTTTGCTTTCCCCCGTGATCTGAAACGGCAGGTTGCTGTCCGTCAGGCTGAGATTACCCGGCCCCACGCCGAGCACCACGTTGCCCTTGCCGCCGCGTCCCCGGGTCAGCAGGTTGATCCGGCCCGTGATCTGGCTGCCCTCCAGGCCCGCCTGCCAGTTGTCCAGCGTCAGGTTAACGAAGCCGGACAGCGGCTGAGTCTCCAGCGGCCAGACATATTCGCCCCGCTCAATCTGAATTCTGTCCCGGCTTATCTGCCACGGTAAGCGAAGCAGCGGCTTCTCCTGTTCCGCCATCGCCACACGCAGTTCACCCTGCTGCTGCTGCCAGTTAAGCGTGAGCTGCAGGGGATGCGGCAGCGCGGCCAGCGTGAGCTGCCCCGCCACGTCGCCCTGCACCGGCAGGTCAGTCGCGAAGGCAGGCAGCGTCAGGTCGCCCCTGAGGGTGATCGGTTCGGGCAGTGCGGGATGGGTAAACCTCAGGCGCGTGATGGCCAGCTGCTGGCCGGTCAGGGTCGCCGCCAGCTGCAGGTTCTCACCCTGATAACTGAGCTGCTGGCGATCTTTCTCCAGCGTCAGATCCAGGGCGCCTGCGTAGGTCTGCCACGGCGCAACGGTCACTTTGCCCAGATGCACGTCGGCGCCAGGCAACATCGCCTGCCACTCGGCCAGGGTTTTCGGGGCGGCTGCGCCCGGTTCACCGGCGGGCAGTTTCTGCAGGCAGGCGCTGTCCAGCGTCAGTTCTGCCGCGTTGAGTTTCCAGCGCGACTGATGCCAGCCCAGCGACACCGCTTTGACGGTGGCCAGCGAGCAGTCCGCGGCCAGATAGCGAATCTGCGGCAGCCACAGGCCGCCATCGCGCCAGCGGGGCGCGCCTGAAAGCGCAATACGGGTTTCGGCGGGCAGCCAGATGCCGGCCAGTCGCGGCAGCCATTGGGTCACAGTCAGCATCAGGCCGAGCAGCAGCAGAATCAGCGCCAGAATCGCCGCCAGCCGTCGCCGGAAAATCCGTGGCATGAAAGCCATAATCCTTTTCCTTACAGTATCCTGACAGGAATGATGGCATGTAATCCGCCAGAGGTGAAGGTCTGCACCAGACGCCGGTCAGCTCTTTCAGCAAAGTCAGCCAGAAAACGTTATCCTTGGTTTATCACTCTGCAGGAGCATAACAATGAAGATCGCGGTTTACAGCACCAAACATTACGATCAGAAATACCTTGAGCAGGTTAATCAGCAGTTCGGCTTTGAACTGCTCTTTTTTGATTTTTTACTCACTGAGAACACGGCTAAAACCGCAGTGGGTTGCGATGCCGTCTGCATTTTTGTCAATGATGATGGCAGTCGTCCGGTGCTGGAGGAGCTGGCCGGGCTGGGCGTAAAAGCAATCGCGCTGCGCTGCGCCGGTTTCAACAATGTCGATCTGGCGGCGGCAGAGGATCTGGGGCTGGAGGTGGTGCGGGTACCCGCCTACTCGCCGGAAGCGGTAGCGGAACACACCATTGGCCTGATGATGACCCTGAACCGTCGCATCCATCGCGCCTATCAGCGCACCCGTGATGCGAACTTCTCCCTCGACGGCCTGACCGGATTCAATATGTACCAGAAAACCGCAGGCGTGATCGGCACCGGCAAGATCGGGGTGGCGACGATGCGCATTCTGAAAGGGTTTGGTATGCGGCTGCTGGCGTTTGACCCCTATCCCAGCGAGCAGGCGCTGGAACTGGGTGCCGAGTATGTCGATCTGAAGACGCTGTTTGCGGAGTCTCACGTTATCACGCTGCACTGTCCGATGACGCCGGAAAATCACCATCTGCTCAACGCCGAGGCATTTAAACAGATGCGTGACGGCGTGATGATCATTAACACCAGTCGCGGCGGCCTGATTGATTCTCAGGCGGCGATCGACGCGCTGAAGCAGCAGAAAATCGGGGCACTCGGTATGGATGTTTATGAGAATGAGCGGGATCTGTTCTTCGAAGATAAGTCGAACGACGTGATTCAGGACGACATCTTCCGCCGCCTGTCGGCCTGTCATAACGTACTGTTTACCGGCCATCAGGCGTTTTTAACCGCCGAAGCGCTGACCGCCATTTCAGAAACCACACTGCGTAACCTCAGCCAGCTCGATCGCGGCGAAGCCTGCCCGAACCGGGTCTCTGCCTGAGGAAGCGGGCCGGCGCAATCCGGCCTGTTTATCAGCGCGCGCAGTTCCCGCCAATCAGCGCCTGTTCATCACAGCGGCGACCGTTCACCAGCTGACACATCCCCACTCGCGAACCATCCAGCTGATGCGAAAACGCCAGGGTACCGCCTGCATTAGCACAGTTGCTTTCTGCCAGGGAAGACATCACCACCCGTGGCTGGATATGGGCGGCGGTGGCTTGTTGCGGTGGCTCGTTATCATCACTATGGCTGCTGCAGGCAGAGAGTAATAACGCGGCACCGGCCAGCAAAAAGGGGGCTGCTTTCATCAGTCGGACTCCGGGAATGGGGTTAAAGGCTGGGTCAGCATATGTCAGGCAGCACAAGGGGTCGAGAGGTGAAACAGCTTTTTACAAAATTCTCCGGCGTCATTTGCAAGCAGAATTATCTTGTTTACCTGTTATCACTGAACTGTCACCCTTTTTCGGCCTTTATTAATTCGGAGTAAAGCCATGTTGATGGATATGCTTTTTCGCATTGCGCTGGCCGGTATTCTCGGCGGCCTGATCGGCCTTGAGCGACAGATGCGCGCAAAGGAAGCGGGCCTGCGAACCCATATTCTGGTCGGTATTGGCAGTGCGATGTTTATGCTGGTGTCGAAATATGGGTTCGCCGACATGCTGAGCAGCGACCACGTCGCGCTGGATCCCAGCCGTATCGCCGCCCAGGTGGTCAGCGGCATGGGGTTCCTGGGCGCAGGCACCATTATGATTCAGAAACAGGTGGTGAAAGGCTTAACCACCGCGGCGGGCTTGTGGGTCACCGCTGCCATCGGGCTGGTGATCGGGAGCGGCATGTATGAGATCGGCATTTATGGCACGGTGCTGGCATTGCTGGTGCTGGAGGTCTTCCGCCGCCTGAGCCATGTGTTGATCGGCAAACACCATACCCTGCTGGTGTTCCTGAAGCCCAAAAGTGTGCCGCTGGTGCTGCTGGTGATGCAGCGGGAAGGCATTCGCTACGGCAATGTCACGGTCATTAACCGGGATGCGGAGAGCGGCCTGTGCGAACTGAGCGTGCAGGTGACGCTTTCCCGCCGATCCAACGATGTGCATCTGTATGACAAGGTCATGGAGATCAAAGGCGTTCAGTCGCTGGAGATGATGTGATTCCGGTTGTCCCTTACCTCACAACCTGACGGCTGAGCATGTCAGCGGGCGGTTTCTGTATCCGCCCGCTTTCCCTGTAAATCTTTATTTACCGCCAGACATCCCCCTGGTCTGACCTGAGGCATAGAGCCTGACCCCAATAAATGCCATAATCCGTGATGGTTTATTCACGTTATCATTTTTCCGGGGATACATGCGCCATCACTCTGATCAACCTGACGATGCCCTGTCCGCTGCCACGCGTAAAAATGCCCTGCCGCTAATGAGCGTGCTGGCTTTTACCCTGTTTGTCGCCGTGGTCGCCATCATGATGATTCTTAATCATCGCAACGCAGTGAATAACGCTCTGGAGACCGGACAGTGTCTGGCCGAAGAAGGGGCGGAAGGTTTTCTGGAAATGCTCAGACATTTTCTGCATCACGCCTATCGCTGGATTTTTAAAGCCTGCGGCTGATCGTTTCACATTCAGTGCAGCAGAAAATGGAGTAAGCCGTGGCGGTTAACCAGCATCAACACAGCAAAATACATCACCGCAACATAGCAGAGTAAAAAGATAATGAGCATCGTTATAAACCGGATGCCGTACTTTTTTATTTTTTGAATGTTACAGGGATATCTCATAGACCTTAAAAGTTTAATTCACCTTGATTGCCGGATATTTAACGGCTTCACTGGCTGGCTGTATTGCCTAAATGTGCGAAACCGCAAGAGTGTCAACGGACAACATGGTGACGGCCATTGCCCCTTAACGCCCGCCCCGCTGCTTTCTTTACAATATCCTGATTAACTTAACGAAATCTTCACGCATTTTCGTTTCACCGTGACCGGCGGAAACTTGAGGCGGCAGACCTGTTTAAACCTGCCCGGTGTCTGCAGAGCTATCATTATTATAAGCCTTTGGGGTTAACACATATTCAACAGCCATGCATTTTCAGACGGCTCCCGTAAAAAGACCAATGCGCGCTTTTTTTAATACCGACATAACGAAAGTGAATTAATTTGACGGGGATCAGATTATCCGGAATAGAAACCGTACGCCGTTTAAACCGGATTGATTCATCACGAGGCATGCTGTTTTTATTTTTCGGGTTTCTGTGATGAAGTTTCCGTTAATCGTGGCTGCTCTTTTTATACTTGCGGGTTGTGCCGCAAAACACGATCACGCGCGTGATCAGGCTTATCAATCCTCGCCCCCCTCCTGCTCAACGCAGAAGGATGAGATTGATTGTCAGTGGCAGAATGTGCCCGCCACCTGACACGGCGCGGCGGCATCAGCTCGCCGCATTGCCTCTCTGTATCCGTGACTTGCACCTTAGCGCCGCTGCCAGCCCTGCGTCCGGCCATGCCCTTTTCCGCTGAATCTTCACTCCGGTACTGGCATTCGCGGCAACAATCCGTACCATACGCTGCATATTCGTGACACCGCAGTGAAGTGTCTGGCTGGAGGCGCGCCTTAATCTGCCCTCTTGCTGTGCTTTCAGGATTCAGAGATAGGTAAAAATGCAAGATAATCAAACGGTTGACAAGAAAGAACAGTACAACCTCAATAAGCTGCAGAAACGTCTGCGTCGTCATGTCGGCGAAGCGATTGCCGATTTTAATATGATTGAAGAAGGCGACCGCATCATGGTCTGCCTGTCGGGCGGCAAAGACAGCTACACCATGCTGGAGATTCTGCGCAGTCTGCAAAAGAGCGCGCCGGTGAACTTCAGTCTGATTGCGGTGAACCTTGACCAGAAGCAGCCCGGTTTCCCGGAGCATATCCTGCCGCAGTATCTTGAGGCGCAGGGCGTTGAGTACCGGATTATCGAAGAAGATACCTACTCCATCGTTAAAGAGAAGATCCCGGAAGGCAAAACCACCTGCTCACTCTGTTCGCGCCTGCGCCGTGGCATTCTCTACCGCGTGGCGACCGAGCTGGGCTGCACCAAGATCGCACTCGGCCATCATCGCGATGACATCCTGCAGACCCTGTTCCTGAACATGTTCTATGGCGGGAAGATGAAAGGCATGCCGCCAAAACTGATGAGTGACGACGGTAAGCAGATTGTGATCCGTCCGCTGGCCTACTGCCGCGAGAAAGATATTATCCGCTTCTCGGAAGCGCGCCAGTTCCCGATCATCCCCTGCAACCTCTGCGGTTCGCAGCCGAACCTGCAGCGTCAGGTGGTGGCCGATATGCTGCGTGACTGGGACAAGCGCTATCCGGGCCGTATCGAAACCATGTTCAGCGCGATGCAGAACGTGGTGCCGTCGCATCTGGCGGATATCAGCCTGTTCGATTTTAAAGGCATCAAACACGGTGATGCGGTCGTGGATGGTGGCGACCTGGCGTTTGACCGCGAAACCCTGCCGTCTCAGCCTGCAGGCTGGCGCGAAGATGATGAGGATGCGCCGGATATCAGCGCACGTCTGGATGTACTTCAGATAAAATAAGCCGCGGATAGACAGAGGGCGTGCTCCGGAAGCACGCCCTTTTTTTATATGTTGCGGTGTGGCGGCGGATCCATGATCGGTGGAAACTCCGGATCGCCTGGCGGATCGGGCTGCGGCTGCGGATGGGGAATCGGGTCAGGAATCGGGGTGGGATCCGTCGGGATCGGCTCGCTGTTAAAAATCGCGCTCATGCCGTACTCCTTTTCTTGCGAATGGAGTTTAAGCTTAGGAAAGAAACGCCGTCCGGGCCAGCGGATAAAAAAAAGCCGGCACACTGGCCGGCATGTTTCGAATTAATTGTGCTATGCAATAATTCTAAAAAATATAAGTATGACAATATGGAGCGCAACGCCCATCGCTTGACGTTGCATTCACCTGCGGAAGAGAGTTTGCGTCAGGTGCAGCATCAGGTTCTTGATGTCGATCAGCTTTTGCCTGTTTAATCCGGTTTTCCGGCCGGATGACGCGATTTTCCGCCGTTTTCGCCCTGCCCGACTACAGCCAGCGCCGTTTACGCAGGTAACCCGCCACGCCCAGCGCCAGCGCTACCAGCAGCAGACAGAACAGCGGAAAGCCATAGTGCCAGTCGCCGCCGGGGATCCCGCCCAGGTTGACGCCGAACAGCCCCGTCAGGAAGGTCGCGGGAAGAAAAATCATCGCCATCAGGGACATGGTGTAGGTGCGGCGGTTCATCGATTCCGCCATCGCCGAGGCGACCTCATCGGCCAGGATTGCGGTGCGCGCCACGCCCGCATCCAGATCATCCAGTCCGCGCCCCAGACGATCGGCGATCTCCTGCATCCGGCGGCGTTCGCTGTCATCCATCCAGCCAAGCTTTTCGCTGGCCAGCCGGGCATAGACATCCCGCTGCGGCGCCATGTAGCGTCGCATCACGATCAGCTGTTTGCGCAGCAGGCCGAGTTCCCCTCGTGCAGGCATCCGCTGGTCCAGCAGCGCATCTTCCAGCTCAATGATTTTGTCATGCAGCTCTTCGATAAATTCGCTGGTGTGATCGGTCAGGGCATCGCAGACATCCACCAGCCAGCTGCCACAGTCAATCGGGCCGTTGCCGTTCTGCAGATCCGTCAACACCTCATCGACCGCGGTGACTTTACGCCGCCGGGTGGAGACGATGAGCTTGTCGTTGATGAAGACCCGCATCACCACCAGCTGATCGCGACGCGCATCGCTGTTGTGATTGACGCTGCGCAGCACGATCATAAAGCCGTCGCCCAGCCGGCTGACACGGGGACGCATGCTGTCGCCCGCTAACGCATCGCGCACCGTGTCCGGGATTTGTGGCGTCGACTGCAGCCACTCTGCGCTTTTGCGATGGGTGTAATTCAGATGCAGCCAGCAGGGCTGCTCACACTGAATCACCTCATCTTCCGCGATCGGGATCATCCCGCCCTTTCCATCCAGCTGGCAGGAAATTATGGCATCCGACACCTGCAACGCTTTTCCTTCAATTACGTCCACACCATCGCCTCACTACTAAAATCAATACGATACAGTCTAGCGTGACGGCGATGAGTTGCAATCGCCGGGCTGTATAGAAAGATGTCAGGCGGTGGCCGGTCAGCCGGCCACCGGTCTCTTAGTGCTTCTCGATCCACAACTCGCGGCTGTAGGCGACATCTTCAGGGTTGGTGATGGGATAGCCTTTGACCCAGGGTTTGATCAGGCGGCCGTTGGTGTATTGATAGATGGGGGCGATCGGTGCCTGGTCCGCCAGGATCTGTTCGGCACGGTTGTAATCGCTGTTGCGTGCCTCATCGCTGGTCTCACGGCTGGCTTTAGCCAGCACGGCATCATAATCCGCATTGCTGAAGCGGGAAATGTTGCTGCTGTTGCCCGCGGTCAGCAGGTTCAGGAAAGTCGAAGGCTCGTTGTAATCGCCGACCCAGGAAGCCCGGATAACATCGAAGTTTCCGCTGTTGCGGCTGTCGATGTAGGTTTTCCACTCCTGATTTTCCAGCGTCACGTCCACCCCAAGATTCTTTTTCCACATGGAGGCGACGGCAATCGCAATCTTCTGATGACTTTCAGAGGTGTTATACAGCAGCTTCAGCTTCAGCGGTTTGGCGGGGCCATAGCCGGCGGCGGCCAGCAGCGCTCTGGCCTGCGCGTTGAGGCTGTTCTGGTCATGCTGCTGCAGGAAGGATGGCAGCGGCTTAAAGCCTGCCGTCACGTCGGGCGTAAAGTGCCAGGCCGGTTTTTCACCGGTGCCCAGCACCTTCTCAGCGATAATTTTCCGGTCGATAGACCAGGAGAGCGCCTTGCGCACCCGCACATCCGCCGTCGGTCCCTTCTGCGTATTGAACGCATAGTAGTAGGTGCCCAGCTGGTCGGGTGTGTAGACCTCGCCCGGCAGGGTTTTCTTCAGCAACCCATACATCTCTTTGGGAAAGGATTCAGTGATATCGATATCATTGGCGCGGTAGCGTTTGGTGGCGCTCGACTCCTCGTTGATCGGAACGAACGTGACCTTTGTCAGCACCGAGTGCGCATCGTCCCAGTAGTGAGGATTGCGCGTGAGGACGATCTTTTCGTTCACGACGCGCTCGCTGAGCTGGTAAGCGCCGTTGCCGACCAGCTTACCGGGCGCTGTCCAGCTGTCGCCCTGCTGCGCAATGACCTTCTCAGGTACGGGAAAGAGCGCGACGTTGGCCACCAGCGCCGGGAACCAGGGCACCGGCCGATCCAGCGTGACCTTCAGGCGGCTGTTATCCAGCGCCACCACGCCCAGCTTATCGGGCGTCATGTTGCCTTTGGTAATCGCCGCGGCGTTCTCAATCCCGCTTAATCCGGCAAACCAGGCAAAGGCCGAACTGTTTTTAGGATCCACCAGGCGTTGCCAGCTGTAGACGAAATCCCGGGCGGTCACCGGCTCGCCGTTTGACCAGCGTGCGTTATTCCGCAGTGTGAAGATCCAGGTCCGGTTATCGCTGCTGCTCCAGCTCTGCGCCACGCCTGGCACGATTTTGCCCTGCGCGTCCTGGTTAGTCAGCCCCTCAAACAGGTCGCGGATCACCTGAATTTCGGGCAGCCCCACGGCTTTGAGCGGATCGAGCGACGCCGGTTCATCTTTGATATGGCGGACAATCTGCTGCTGTTCAGCGAGAGGCGCGCCAGCGGGGGGATTCGCCGCCATGGCGGGTGTGATGAGGCTGCTCAGGCTGATGGCTGCCAGCGTCATGCGGAAGGTCTTAACCATGATCACTCCTTTACCCAAAGAAGTGCTGCAGCAGTCTGTTGCCGATGCAGCTTGTGCAGGGCACTGTAACGCAAATGGCTGATCGATAAATAGCTATTTTCCGCATCCGGCTTTTCCGCTACTTTTAATAAAACCCTTTGAGGAAATCACTATGTCGCCACTCCATCCGCGTCCGCTGCGCGGCAAACTGGACGTTTCGTATCAGCAGTATGGCCGTTCGGTTCTGGGTGCCCCGCTGCTGTGGTTTCCGGCCCCGCTGGGGGATGCCGACAGTGGTCTGATTCTGGCCGGTACTCACGGTGATGAGAATGCGGCCATTGCGACCCTCTCCGCCGCGTTACGGACGCTGCCCGAGGGCATGCGACGGCACCATGTGGTGCTGGCGGTTAATCCGGATGGCTGTCAGCTCGGGCTGCGCGCCAACGCCAACGGCGTCGATCTCAACCGCAACTTTCCGGCGGCGAACTGGCAGTCAGGCGATACCGTTTATCGCTGGAACAGTGCTGCCGATGCGCGCGACGTGGCGCTCTCCACCGGCACTCATCCGGCTTCCGAGCCGGAAACCCAGGCGCTCTGCGCTCTGATTCATCAGCTGAAACCGCGCTGGATCGTCTCCTGGCACGAACCGCTGGGCTGTATTGACGATCCGCATCAGGTGGCGATTGGGGGCTGGCTTGCCAGCCACACCGGCCTTCCCCGCGTCAGCAGTGTCGGCTATGACACGCCCGGCTCATTCGGCAGCTGGTGCAACGACCTCAGCCTGCCCTGCGTGACCGCGGAGATGCCGGTGGTGTCGGTTGATGAAGCCACCGAGGTCTATCTGGAGATGATGGTTAACCTGCTGCGCTGGCAGCAATAATCAGCTGTCCGTTGCGCACCTTTATCGCCGGTTCGGCATCCACCGCCAGCCAGGTTGGCCCGTCGAGATCGGCGAAGCGCGTCTGCGGCACCAGCGGCAGCGCGGCGCGGATCGCCCGCGAGGTGCAGAGCATACAGCCAAGCATGACCGCAAAGCCCTGCTGCTGCGCGGCCTCCGCCAGCGCCAGCGCCTCCGTCAGCCCGCCCGCTTTATCCAGCTTGATATTGACCATCTCGTAGCGCCCCCGCAGCGCCGCCAGGCTGCTGCGGGTGTGACAGCTCTCATCGGCACAGATCGGCAGCGGATGGATGAAGTTCTCCAGCGCCGCCTCTTCGCCTGCGGGCAGAGGCTGTTCCAGCATCGCCACGTTGATGTCTGCCAGCAGCTGACAGCGCGCGGCCAGCCCTTCGGCGTGCCAGGATTCGTTGGCATCCACGATCAGCGTCGCGTCCGGCACGGCGGCGCGGATTGCCATCAGCCGTTCGGTGATAAAATTATTATCCAGCTTAATCTTCAGCAGCGTCGCACCATGCTGCCAGAGCGCCAGAGCGCTGCTGGCCATCGCCTCGGGCGTATCGATGCTGACGGTCTGCGCGGTGACCACATCCTCGGGTGCGTTCATACCGCTCAGCTGCCAGAGGCTGCTTTTCTGCTGATGCGCGGCAAGATCCCACAGCGCGCTGTCAATGGCGTTACGCGCCGCCCCGGCGGGCAGCGCCTGCTGCAGCGCTTCCCGCGTCATCCCCTGCTGCAGCGCAGGCAGGATTTCGGCAATCTGTGCCAGCACCGAGGCTTCACTTTCGCCGTAGCGGGCGTAGGGTGTCGCTTCACCGACGCCTTTGACGCCATCTTCCTCAATTTCCACCACCACCACTTTCACTTCAGTCCGGGTTCCGCGGGCGATGACAAAAGGCGTATGTAACGGCCAGGCTTCGGGATAACTTTTTACCGTTCTCATTTCCACTCCACAATGTGTGACGCAGTGAAAGCCCGCCACGTTAAATTGCACAATTGAACTCGTAAACCCTTAACATTTATGTCATAAACAACGGCTATCTTTCACCGTTTTGTGTCAGATCTTTTTTTCATCAAAAGGAATCACTATGTCTCAGACTGTTCATTTTCAGGGTAACGCGGTACCGGTTGCAGGTCAGTTTCCTCAGGCTGGCGATAAAGCCAAAGCCTTTACGCTGGTAGCAAAGAACCTGGTTAACGTCGCGCTCTCTGAGTATGCAGGAAAACGCAAAATTCTGAACATTTTCCCAAGCGTTGATACCGGCGTCTGCGCCTCATCGGTACGCAAATTCAACCAGGCGGCCAGCGAGCTGAACAACACCGTTGTACTCTGCATCTCTGCGGATCTGCCGTTTGCCCAGTCACGTTTCTGTGGCGCAGAGAACCTGAGCAACGTGGTAACGCTGTCGACGCTGCGTGGTTCAGAGTTCAAGTATGATTATGGCGTGGAAATTGCCGACGGTGCGCTGGAAGGTCTGACCGCGCGTGCGGTGATCGTGCTGGATGAGAACGACAAGGTGCTCTACAGCCAGCTGGTCAACGAAATTACGACCGAGCCGGATTACGACGCTGCGCTGGCCGCACTGAAGTAATGAGTGAGTCCGGTTGTACGATCCGGACGGCGGACAGTGCCCTGATTGGGGTTCCGCCAGCCAGAAAACGTCATCTGCCCTGGGCAGGGCCGTAAGAAAACAGCGTCGCCCGGAGACCCCGCCGGGGGCGTTTTAACCCTGCCAGCCCGATGACGCACCTCCGCAAGAGGGCGTCATCGGGACACTGCGTTCTGCCCCTGACACCAGACAAGCCGGACGCTGCAGGCAACGCCTCTCCTCTTCTATTCGCTTTCCGTGCGCTTCTGACCCAGACCATACTCGCGCAGCTTATTGGCAATCGCGGTGTGTGACACGCCAAGCCGTTTCGCCAGTTTTCGCGTGCTGGGATAGGAGAGATAGAGCCGCGTCAGAATCGAGCGCTCAAAACGGCTGGTGATTTGATCCAGCGTGCCTTCCAGCGCTTCATCGCCCAGCGACACATCAAGCGCCTGTTCGGGCAGGACGATATCCTGCGGCCGCAGCTCATAGCCGTCGAGCTGGGTCAGCGCACGATAGAGGGCATTTTTTAACTGACGCACGTTGCCCGGCCAGCCATAGCGGGTCAGAAACGCATTGAGCTGCGGAGAGAGACGCGGGCGCGCCATCCCCTGCTCATCGGCAAAACGGGCAACGAACATCTCGGTCAGCGGCAGGATATCCTGCGGACGGTCGCGCAGAGGCGGCAGTTGCAGCGTCAGCACGTTGAGCCGGTAAAAGAGATCTTCACGAAACTCCCCGCGCTGCACCAGCTCGATCAGATTCTTCTGCGTGGCGCAGATCACCCGCACGTTGACATGCACTTCATGCTCTTCGCCGACGCGCCGGAAGGTGCCGTCATTCAGGAAACGCAGTAGCTTGGTCTGCATCCTCGGCGACATCTCTCCGATCTCATCCAGCAGAACCGAACCGCCATTGGCCTGTTCGAAGAAGCCCTTCTTGCCTTCCAGCGCATTCGGATAAGCCCCGGCGGCATGACCGAACAGTTCGCTTTCCGCGACGTCGTCGGGCAGCGACGCACAGTTCAGCGCCAGGAAAGGGTTTTTGCCGCGGGCGCTGCGCAGATGACAGGCGCGCGCCAGCATATCCTTGCCGGTGCCGGTGTCACCGACGATCAGCAGGGGCGCATCCAGCATCGCCAGTTTACGCGCCTGATCGACCACCTGACGCATCTTCGGCGTGACCGCGATAATATGGTCAAACTCCGATTCGTCAGTGACCACCAGATTCTGCAGCTGCCGCCCCATGCGGGCCGTCGACTTCAGCATCACCATCGCGCCTACCGGCCTGTCGCCCTGGCCCTCTTCACCCGGCAGATAGATCGGCCGGGCCTCCATCAGAAAATCGCGGCCTTCGATGACGACATGCTGCGCCTGCGCCTCCACCCGATCGCTCTCCAGCCAGCGCATGAAGTTAAATCCGCTGATCAGATTACCTGCGCTGACGTTGCGCATCTTCTCTTCATCCAGATTAAACAGGTTTTGTGCGGCCGGATTGGCCAGCTCCACCTTACTCTTCAGGTCGACAGAGAAGACCGGATCCGGCATCGCCACCAGCAGCGCCGTGAGCGCACGATGTTCGCGTTCAGAGGGCATGTACGTTACGGTGCGCACATCTGTTACGCCAGGTGTACGCCTGATCTCCGCCATCAGGTTACTGAAGGCGTCAAATTCCAGTGCGGCAAAATTGAGGTAGATGCGCCCCAGCGCCGTGATTTCTATTCCACGTAAATCGATGTTACGTGCCACCAGCAGATCGAGCAGTTCGCGCGTCAGACCGATACGGTCCTGACAGAACACTTCCAGACGCATTGCGTTCGCCTTAATCAGGTTCAGATAAAAGGATGATACGCTAACTCCGGCATCCGCAGAAAGGGATCTGTCAGGAAAAGTTGACAGCACAGGCGCGGTTGGCGCGCTTTTGTACGGAGGCGGATGCATGTGCAGTCAGAAGAGTAAATCCTTAAGGGAATGGCGCACTTTATCCGGGAGAAAAACGGGATGGCCTTTACGCTGCCAGCGGATCCGGTGATCACCGATGAAGCAGCCTGTCCGGGAGCCTGTCTCACTATCGATTCGCGGCAGGTGCTTCGCCAGCCACAGTAATGACTAAAGGCGGCCAGGCCGCCTTTAGTCTGTTCTCTGCACGTCAGGCTGACTTGTTGCCGCCCTTTTGCAACGCCTCTTTCATCTGGCCCAGCAGCTCGCGGCGGAAGTCACCGAGTCGCGGTTTATCCTGCTCCAGCCACGGCAAAGGACGGCAGAGCTCCATCGCTTTGATGCCCAGCCGCGCCGTCAGCAGTCCCGCGCCAATGCCCTGCGCGGCACGGGTTGAGAGCCGGGCGGCGATATCCTGCGACATCCAGTCCATGCCCACCTCTCTGACCAGCTCCGAGGCCCCGGCAAACGCCATGTTGATCAGTACCAGACGGAACAGCCGGATGCGGCTGAAGTAGCCCAGTTCAATGCCGTATATTGCCGCAATACGATTCACCAGCCGCAGGTTGCGCCAGGCGATAAAGGCCATATCCACCAGCGCCAGCGGACTGACCGCAATCATCAGCGTGGCTTCAGCCGCATGACGGCTGATCTCACGCCGTGCCTGGCGATCCAGCACCGGCTGGACCAGCTGCGCATATAACCGGACGATTTCACTGTCGTTGTGGGTTTCATGCAGCGAGGCGTGCCAGCGCTGCAGCGCCGGATGCGCCTGATCCAGTTCCGCCTGCCGGGCCAGCTTTTCACAGAATGCGCGGCCTTTGCCGATGCCGTGGCTCTGCAGCAGCTCGCGGCCCACGTCCCGCTCTTCCGCACGCTGACGCAGCTGATAGAGGCGACGCCATTCGGCGGTCAGCGCGCCCACGCCCGCCAGCACGATCAGGCCGCCCGCGACGCCGCTGCCAAGTGAAAACCAGTCACGGGCGATCCACGCGTCATGCGTCCACTGCACGCCCTGCGCAACGACGCTGACGCCGAACAGCAGCGCACCGGCGGTAACCAGTCTGCGCCATAGGCTGCGGCGGGGCTTCAGCGCTGCTTCCACTGCCCGTTCACCCGCGCCCTCCTCTTCGACGGCCACCTCATCTTCCGGCAGCGCCAGAAACGCCGCCTGCGCTTCCGGGTCAAAACTCTGTGCCGGACGCAGCGGCGTGTGCGTGCTCTCATCCAGCGGACGCGCAAAGTCGATACGCGGCTTCAGCGGTTCACTCATCGTAATTTGTCTCCCAACAGAAATTCCAGCGCGGCATCCATGCGGATATGCGGCAGCGGACGATCGACGTCGAGCTGCTGCGGCCGGAACTGTTCAAACTGAAAACCCTGCTGCTGCCAGAAAGCGTGCCCCGGCAGACGCGGCGGCACTTCGCCGGGATAGACGGTCAGCGGTTCGCCATCCGCCAGCCGGTGACCACGCAGGGCCGGGATCTTCTCGCCCCGGTGATCGACCAGCCCGCTCTGCGTGGCCTGCACGGACGCCAGACCGATGCAATCCATGCTGATGCCTTCGAATGCGGCGTTCTGCCAGGCGTCCTGCACCAGCTGCTGCAGCAGCGAGACCATGTTGCCGTGCTGGTCGCTGGTGATGTGATCCGCCTTGGTGGCCGCAAACAGCAGTTTGTCGATCACCGGCGAAAAGAGCCGACGGAACAGCGTACGCTGCCCGTAATGAAAGCTCTGCATCAGCTGGGTCAGCGCCAGCCGCATATCGTTAAACGCCTGAGGGCCGCTGTTGAGCGGCTGCAGGCAGTCGACCAGCACGATCTGGCGATCGAACCGCAGGAAATGATTTTTATAAAAGCCTTTCACCACATGCTGGCAGTAGTAGTTAAACCGTTGCTGCAGCATGCTGAAATTGCTGCCTTTGTCGGCCTGCGACAGCTTCGCAATCCGGGCCTCATCCAGCGCTGGCAGCGGGAAGAACTGCAGCGCAGGGGCGCCCGCCATATCGCCAGGCAGCACAAAGCGACCGGGCTGGATAAAGTGCAGGCCTTCCGATTTACAGCGGTGCAGATAGTCGGTCCAGGCGGCGGCGATCTCTGCCAGCAGCGTCTCGTCGGCGGGCGCCAGCGGATCGAACGTCTCGCACAGCGCGCGCCAGGGTTTTGCCCACTCTGCACGATCGCCCTGCAGCAGTCCGTTCATCTGCCGCGACCAGGCGAGGTAATCCTGCGCCAGCATCGGCAGATCCAGCAGCCACTCGCCGGGATAATCGACAATCTCCAGATAGAGTGTTGCGGTCTCTTTCAGATGACGCAGCAGCGAATCACCCGGACGATAGCGCAGTGCCAGACGCATTTCGCTGACGCCGCGGGTCGGCGTGGGCCAGGCGGGCGGCTCGCCGTAAAGCTGTGCCAGCCCTTCGTCATAGGTAAAGCGCGCCGTGCCCATATCGCGCTGCGGCACCCGCTTTACCCCTAACAGGCGCTCATCCCGCACCACGGAAAACAGCGGCAAACGTGCGCCGCTGTGAACCGATAAAAGCTGATTAACCAGAGAGGTGATGAACGCCGTTTTTCCGCTGCGGCTTAACCCGGTTACGGCTAGCCGCAGGTGGCGGTCGACGCCACGGTTCATCAACGCCATCAATTCAGTTTGCAGTCTTTTCATCTTTCTCCCTGATGAAACGCGATGCCATGCGGTTCATGACGCGCTTCAGCAGTGGCTCCAGCGCCACCGCCAGCAGCAGCCGTAACGGGCGTCGCGCTACCGATTTCACCGCCCAGCCGGTGACACCGGCCGGACCATAAGTCACCGCATTGATAATGATGAATTTAGCCGCCGACTTCAATGCAGGTGCCGCGCGGTGACGAAAAGCAGTGGATCGCGAATAAGACATCAACACCTCCATCGGGTTGGCAAGCGGGCCGGATGCGGCCCGGAAACAGCGTATCAGATCTGGCGGAAACGGCTGCGCACGCTGAAGGTTTCCGAGGTGACATAGCGTTCCATGTCACGCACGCTGCCTTCGTCGCGCTGCAGGGCGCGTTCCAGCTGGTCCAGCAGTTCGCTGGCGCTGGGCTGGCGCGCCTCCTCCGTAACGGAGGCGGGTTTTTCATCCAGCACAAAGCCCAGTACAAAATAGGCAATGACGGTAAACAGAAACAGGCCAAAGAACAGGGATAACACCACGATGACCCGCAGCAGACGCACCGGAATATCCAGATACTCCGCCAGGCCTGCGCAGACCCCCATCAGTTTTCCTTCGGCTGGCTTGCGCCACAGCTTACGGCCCTTCATCATCATGGCTGCCTCCAGTTCGGATGTTCGGCGTCCAGAATGGCCTCCAGCGCATCGATCCGGTCGCGCATCCGCTGCGCGTCCTGAGTGACGCGCTGCAGACGCTGGAGTTCGCTCTGTGACAGATCCGAACCGCCGTTACGCTTGTTGCTGTAATGCAGCCATAACCAGATCGGTGCGACAAACAGCACAAAGATCGTTAAGGGTATGGCGAGAAAAAGTGCGCTCATTGACTCTCCTTAATCACTTTCGCAACGTCGTCAGTTACTCACTACGGTTCATTCGGGCTTTCAGCGCGTTGAGCTGCTGACTGATCTCATCGTCGGCTTTCAGGTCAGTGAACTGCTGATCCAGCGTTTTCGGCTTACCAAAACCGTGGCTTTCCGCTTCCGCTTCCATGTGATCGATGCGACGCTCGAAAGACTCAAACCGCGCCATCGCTTCATCGATTTTACCGCTGTCCAGCTGACGACGCACATCGCGGGAAGAAGAAGCCGCCTGATGACGCAGGGTCAGCGCCTGCTGACGGGCACGGGTTTCGCTGAGTTTCTTCTCCAGCTCACCGATCTCGCCTTTCATCCGCTCCAGCGTCTCTTCAACCTGGCTCACTTCCTGTTTCAGCGACGCGATCAGGTCGGTGAGTTTCTGTTTTTCGATCAGCGCAGAACGGGCCAGATCTTCTTTGTCCTTGCGCAGCGCCAGCTCCGCTTTTTCCTGCCATTCAGCCTGCTGAATCTCAGCCTGCTCAATGCGGCGTGACAGCTGTTTCTTTTCCGCCAGCGCCCGTGCAGAGGTGGATCGCACTTCGACTAACGTGTCTTCCATCTCCTGAATCATCAGCCGGACCAGCTTCTGCGGATCTTCCGCGCGCTCCAGCAGGGAATTGATGTTGGCGTTCACGATATCGGCGAAACGAGAAAAAATACCCATAATGATGTTCCTCTTTTGATGTTTTAAAACGCAGTTGCTCTGCTGTGTTAATACAAGATACGTGCCAGTTTTATAACTCACTGATATACAATGAATTGGAAATTTTACAGCATCGTCTGCTTGTTCTAAGATAGTCAAAATGATTAATGGGTGGCGAAATTCATCATGACAGGATCAAACGATAATCTTCTGGGTGAGTCGAATAATTTTCTGGAAGTGCTGGAGCAGGTTTCAAAACTGGCCCCGCTGGAGAAACCGGTGCTGGTGATTGGCGAACGTGGAACAGGTAAAGAGCTTATCGCCAGCCGGCTGCACTACCTCTCTGACCGCTGGCAGGGCCCATTTATCTCGCTGAACTGTGCGGCGCTGAATGAGAATCTGCTGGACTCCGAACTCTTCGGGCATGAGGCGGGCGCCTTTACCGGCGCGCAGAAGCGCCACCTGGGCCGTTTTGAGCGCGCGGATGGCGGCACGCTGTTTCTGGATGAGCTGGCCACCGCGCCGATGCTGGTGCAGGAAAAGCTGCTGAGGGTGATTGAGTATGGCCAGCTGGAACGCGTCGGCGGCAATCATTCTCTGCAGGTGAACGTCCGGTTGGTCTGCGCAACGAATGAAGATCTGCCCGCGCTGGCGGCGGCGGGAAAGTTCCGCGCCGACCTGCTGGATCGTCTGGCATTTGATGTGGTGCAGTTACCGCCCCTGCGCGAACGTCGCAGCGATATTCTGGTGATGGCGGAACATTTCGCTATCCAGATGTGCCGTGAGCTTGGCCTGCTGCTCTTCCCCGGCTTTACGCCGCGTGCGCAGCAGGCGCTGCTGGACTATCACTGGCCGGGCAACGTTCGCGAGCTGAAAAACGTGGTGGAGCGATCGGTCTATCGTCACAACAGCAGCGAGCAGCCGCTGGATAAGGTGATTATCAACCCGTTCGCGGCGCGTCAGGAGCCGGTCGCGCTTCTGCCCGCCAGCCAGGCGGCCGAGAGCCGCGCCCTGCCCGCCCTGCCGCTGGATCTGCGCCAGTGGCAGAATCAGCAGGAGCGCGATCTGGTCGAGGCCAGTCTGCATCAGGCGCGTTATAACCAGCGCCGCGCGGCCGGATTACTCGGCGTCACCTATCATCAGCTGCGTGCAATGATGAAAAAGCACGGTATCAAGGCTGAAAACTGAACGGCGGGGTGCGCTGCGCCCTGCCTGTCGCCGCCGTCCGACTAAGCAACGTGCGGCGTCGCAGAGAGCGTGGAACGAACGCGGGAGACGCCAGCCTGCGGAATCCGGGTAAAAAAAAGCCCGCCATCGGGCGGGCAACAATACTGGAAGCAATGTGAGCAATGTCGTGCTTTTCTCCGGCAGAGCCACCGTCGAATCGCAAACGAATAATAATCATTCTTATTATCATCTGTAAACCCTTAATTGAGAATTTTTCTCATTACCACACCCTCTGTGCGTGCTTTTTTACGCTGCGATGATGAAAATCAGGCTGGCAGTCGCTGCAGGTTTTGGGACAACGCCCGCTTTGCGATACACTCTGCGCAATGCCTCAAAATCGTTGAGTTCTATGTCAAAACTACTATGTTCGCTGTTGCTGAGCCTCAGTGCGTTGAGTGCCCCTGCGTGGTCAGCACCGGCCGGTGATATCCGCCAGACCGGCTTTGTCTATTGCGTCAGCGGCACGCTGAACACCTTTAACCCGCAGATGGCCAGCAGCGGGCTGACGGTCGATACGCTGGCGGCGCAGCTCTATGACCGGCTGCTGGACGTCGACCCCTACACCTATCGCCTCAAACCAGACCTGGCGTCGGGATGGGAAGTGCGCGATAACGGCGCGACCTACCGCTTCCATCTGCGCAGCGGCGTGCAGTTCCAGCAGACCAATCAGTTCCACCCGACCCGCCCGCTGAACGCTGACGATGTGGTGTTCAGCTTTGCCCGGATGTTTGACCGTCATCATCCCTGGCATAACGTCAATGGCGGCTACTATCCCTATTTTGACAGCCTGCAGTTTGCGGATTCGGTACAGAGCGTCAAAAAAATCGACAACCGGACGGTCGAGTTCAGGCTGAACAGCCCCGATGCCTCGTTCCTCTGGCATATGGCAACCCACTACGCCCCGGTGCTGTCGAAAGAGTACGCCGACCAGCTCACCGCGCAGGGCCGGCAGGAAGAGCTGGATCGGCAGCCGGTCGGCACCGGCCCCTATCAGCTCAGCGAATACCGCACCGGTCAGTACATCCGGCTGGCGCGCAATCCTCACTACTGGAAGGGCGTGCCGCGCCTGCAACAGGCGGTGATCGACCTCGGTTCGGGCGGCACCGGACGGCTCTCGAAACTGCTGACCGGTGAATGCGATGTACTGGCCTATCCGGCAGCCAGCCAGCTGACGATTCTGCGCGACGATCCCCGTCTGCGGATGACCCTGCGTCCCGGAATGAACGTCGCCTATCTGGCCTTCAATACCCGTAAACCGCCGCTCGACCGGCCGGAAGTGCGTCACGCGCTGGCGCTGGCAATCAACAATGAACGCCTGATGGAGTCCATCTATTACGGCACCGCCGAAACGGCGGCCTCTATTCTGCCGCGCGCCTCCTGGGCCTATGACAACGATGCCCGCATCACCAGCTACGATCCGGCGAAGTCCCGTGCGGCGCTGGCCGCACTGGGGATCAGCGATCTGCATCTGCGGCTGGTGGTGCCGGTCGCCTCGCAATCCTGGAACCCCAGCCCGCTGAAAACTGCCGAACTGTTGCAGGCGGATCTGGCGCAGGTGGGCGTCCGGCTGACGATAGTGCCGGTAGAGGGGCGTTTTCAGGAGGCGCAGCTGATGGCGATGAATCACGATCTGACGCTGGCTGGCTGGGCGACGGACAGCAACGATCCCGACAGCTTCTTCCGGCCCCTGCTGAGCTGTGCGGCGATTCGCTCGCAGACCAACTATGCCCACTGGTGCTCGCCCGCCTTCGATGAAACGCTGCAGAATGCCCTGTTATCCCAGCAGCTCGCGGGCCGTATCGACAGTTATGACAAGGCGCAGCAGATTCTGGCGCAGGAGCTGCCGGTGCTGCCGCTGGCCTCCTCGCTGCGGTTACAGGCGTTTCGCCATGACATCAAAGGGCTGGTGCTGAGTCCGTTCGGCAACGCGTCGTTTGCCGGGGTTTATCGTGAAAGCGATAAGGAAAAGTAAGTGATTATCTATATTCTGCGGCGTCTGCTGCTGCTGATCATTACCCTGTTTCTGCTGTCGCTGGTCAGCTTCAGCCTGAGCTACTTCACGCCTAACGCGCCGCTGGAAGGCGCGGCGCTCTCCGACGCCTGGTGGTTCTGGTTTAAAGGGATGCTGCAGTTCGATTTCGGCGTCTCCAGCACCAATGGCCAGGAGATTGGTCTGCAGCTGCGCGAGGTTTTCCCGGCGACCATGGAGTTGTGTATCCTGGCCTTTCTGTTTGCCCTGCTGGTGGGGATCCCGCTGGGGATCTGTGCCGGGGTCATGCGCAATAAATGGCAGGATAAAACCATCAGTGCGCTGGCGCTGTTCGGCTTCTCTGCGCCGATTTTCTGGCTCGCGCTGCTGCTGACGCTCTTCTTCTCGCTGACCCTGGGCTGGCTGCCGGTATCAGGTCGTCACGATCTGCTCTATCCGGTGAAAAATATCTCGGGCTTTGCGCTGATTGACGCCTGGCTCAGCCCTTCGCCGTGGCGGCACGAGATGATTGTCAGCGCCCTCTCTCACCTGGTGCTGCCGGTGCTGGTGCTGGCGATGGCACCGACGACGGAAGTGATCTGCTTGCTGCGCAACAGCACCAGCGACGTGATGGATAAAAACTATGTCAAAGCGGCCGCCACGCGCGGTCTGTCGCGCTTTACGGTGATCCGCCGCCATGTGCTGCACAATGCGCTGCCGCCGGTGATCCCGCGTCTGGGCCTGCAATTCTCGACCATGATTACACTGGCGATGATCACCGAGATGGTCTTTAACTGGCCTGGCCTCGGCCGCTGGCTGATTAACGCAATCCGTCAGCAGGATTACGCGGCGATCTCCGCCGGGGTGATGGTAGTCGGCGGACTGGTGATACTGGTCAACGTCATTTCTGACGTCATTGGTGCGGCGCTGAATCCGCTGAAACATAAGGAATGGTATGCCCGTCGATAATATCTACGCCGAAAAACGTCTGCCCAGCGCCTTTCGTCAGAGCTGGCAGCACTTCTACAGCAAGCCGATCTCGATGGTCGGGCTGTATGGCTTCGGCGCGCTGCTGCTGCTCTGCCTTTTTGGCGGCCTGATTGCGCCTTACGGCATCGATCAGCAGTTCCTGGGCTATCAGCTGCTGCCGCCCTCCTGGTCCCGCTACGGCGATGTCTCCTTTTTCCTGGGAACTGACGATCTGGGCCGGGATGTCCTGAGCCGCCTGCTGAGCGGCGCAGGCCCGACGGTCGGCTCCGCGATTCTGGTGACCCTCTTCGCCACCCTGGGTGCGCTGGTGCTGGGCGTGCTGGCCGGAATGACCCACGGTATCCGTTCGGCGGTAATGAACCATGTGCTGGATACCCTGCTCTCTATCCCGTCGCTGCTGCTGGCGATTATCGTAGTGGCGTTTCTCGGGCCGCGTCTGGAGCATGCGCTGCTGGCGGTCTGGCTGGCGCTGATGCCACGCCTGGTGCGGGAAATCTACAGCGCCGTCCACGATGAGCTGGAAAAGGAGTATGTGGTGGCGGCGCGCCTGGACGGGGCCAGCGGGCGCAACATCCTGCGCTACGCCATTATGCCGAACATTTTACCGATGCTGATCACCGAAATTACCCGCGCGCTGTCGATGGCGATTCTGGATATCGCGGCGCTGGGATTCCTCGACCTGGGCGCGCAACTGCCGTCGCCGGAGTGGGGAGCGATGCTGGGCGATTCGCTGGAGCTGATTTACGTCGCGCCCTGGACCGTGATGCTGCCCGGTGTAGCGCTGATGATCAGCGTGTTAATTATCAACCTGCTGGGTGACGGCATCCGTCGCGCCGTCGAAGCGGGAGTGGAATAAATGCCGTTACTCGATATCCGTAATCTGACCATTGAATTTATGACCGCTGACGGGCCGGTCAAGGCGGTCGATCGCGTCAATCTGACGCTGGGTGAAGGCGAGATCCGCGGGCTGGTCGGCGAGTCCGGCTCCGGTAAGAGCCTGGTGGCCAAGGCTATCTGCGGCGTGACCAACGATAACTGGCGTGTCACCGCCGATCGCATGGTCTTCGATGATGTTGATCTGCTGCGCCTGACGCCGCGTGAGCGCCGCCGCATCATCGGCCATAACGTCTCGATGATTTTTCAGGAGCCACAATCCTGTCTCGATCCCTCCGAGAGCATCGGTCGTCAGCTGATGCAGGTTATTCCGCGCTGGACCTACAAAGGCCCCTGGCTGAAACGCTTCTGGTTCTGGCGTAAAACCCGCGCCATCGAACTGCTGCATCGCGTCGGCATCAAAGATCATAAAGATATTATGCGCAGCTTTCCCTATGAGCTGACCGAGGGTGAGTGTCAGAAGGTGATGATCGCGATTGCCCTGGCAAATCAGCCGCGCCTGCTGATCGCCGATGAACCGACCAACGCCATGGAGCCCACTACCCAGGCGCAGATTTATCGCCTGCTGAGCCGCCTGAATCAGAATAACAACACCACCATTCTGCTGATCAGTCACGACCTGCGCACCATGAGCCAGTGGGCTGATCGCATTAATGTAATGTACTGCGGCCAGACGGTGGAAACCGCGCAGAGCGAAGATTTGATGAGCACCCCGCATCATCCCTATACCCAGGCGCTGATTCGGGCGATGCCTGATTTTGGTCGCGCCCTGCCGCACAAGAGCCGCCTGAATACGCTGTCGGGCGCGATTCCGTCGCTGGAGAGCCTGCCGATTGGCTGTCGTCTGGGGCCGCGCTGCCCCTATGCGCAGCGCAAATGTATTGAAACGCCCCGGCTGACCGGCAGCAAAACGCACCTCTATGCCTGTCATTTCCCGCTGAATATGGAGGGCCAGTAGCATGGAGACCCTGCTGGAAGTGCGCAATCTGAGTAAGACCTTTCGCTATCGCACGGGCCTGTTTCGTCGTCAGCACGTTGAGGCGGTGAAGTCGGTCAGTTTTACCCTACGTGAGCGGCAGACGCTGGCGATCATCGGCGAAAACGGCTCCGGGAAATCCACACTGGCGAAGATGCTCAGCGGCATGGTCGCGCCCACCGAAGGGGAGATTCTGATTGACGATCACCCGCTGACCTTCGGCGATTATGGCTATCGCAGCCAGCGCATCCGCATGATTTTTCAGGATCCCTCCACCTCGCTGAACCCGCGCCAGCGCATCAGTCAGATCCTGGAGTTTCCGCTGCGGCTGAATACCGACCTCGACGCGGAGGCGCGCGAGAAGCGCATTATCGCCACGCTGCGTCAGGTGGGCCTGCTGCGCGATCACGCCGGCTACTATCCGCATATGCTGGCGCCCGGTCAGAAACAGCGTCTGGGCCTGGCGCGCGCGCTGATCCTGCAACCCAAAGTGATTGTGGCCGACGAGGCGCTGGCGTCGCTGGATATGACGATGCGTTCCCAGCTGGTGAATCTGATGCTGGAGTTGCAGGAAAAGCATGGCATCGCCTACATCTATGTCACCCAGCATCTTGGGATGATGAAGCACATCAGCGACAAAGTGCTGGTGATGCATCAGGGCGAAGTGGTGGAACGCGGCGGCACCGCAGACGTGCTGGCCTCTCCGCTGCACGATCTGACCCGCCGACTGATCAGCAGCCACTTTGGCGAGGCGTTAAGTGCCGAAGCCTGGCGGCGCGAGCGCTGATTTTTGCCGCCTGTCCCGGAAATTACGGGCCGATTTACCTGATTTATGAGAGACGTGCTAGAATCCGCACGTCGATTAACGTCGGTCGCTTACTTTTTAACCATGCGGCCGCCAACTACAATGACCATAAGGATTACAGCTATGGGTTTTC
>Ga0308156_1000989_pt1 | contig 40286 bp, 31 predicted proteins | sample PhyAR2_FD_201041 | JGI IMG/M metagenome (GOLD analysis project Ga0308156, IMG submission 201041) | Phyllosphere microbial communities from UC Gill Tract Community Farm, Albany, California, United States - DLSL A.R2 | ecosystem: Host-associated > Plants > Phyllosphere > Unclassified | place: USA... | reverse complement strand
TTATGCGTTAATAAGGCATCTAATTCAGGTTCCGTCACAAATTTATCTTCTTGGCGGCGTCCTGGTTTGATAATTTCTTTAGCAGATTCTTCAATTGGAAAAATCAGCGAGCTTTGTTTAGCTTGTAAACTTTTATCCAGATTTTCAAGTAAAACGGGATCATTCAATAACAACCCATCAAATTGGAATTTCTTTAAAAGCTGCTGCTCTTTCTTATCTTCTGTTTCATAAGGAAGAATTGGATTATGAACATGTAGATAGAATGAGCCTGCTGGTTTAGCAGATTGACCGACAAGATTCACAGCATCCATCAACGCGACATCCAAGTATGTCAACATTTGCATTGCTAAACCATAGTACGCTTCTGTAATATTAAATTTCTTGTGGCTTGATTTATAATCAATAACACCTAAATATAAAGAATCTGGTGTCACTAATTGATCTAAACGGTCGATTTTCCCTCTGACGCTGATATTACCACCGTTAGCCAGCGGTAAGTCTAAGCCTTTGATTCCCTTTTGACTGGCAATCTGACCAAACAAAACTTCTGTCTGAACCGTCGACATCCCACTACGCTCACTTTGACGTTTTAAAGCCCAACTAACTTTTTTGATCGTTTGGCCTAATTGATAGCGAATATAATTCATCCGACTTGACGTATCAAGAATCGAAAATTTAATCTCACCGAATACGGCATTGAGGATTTGTTCTGTAAATTCGTTCACTTCACGATCAGTCAATTCAGATAGCTGCTTGTTTTGCGTAATCAATAATTTGAAAAACTGATCTAGTGCTTCATGGAAAAAATCTCCTGTTGCAGCAGGTGTCAGTCCAAAAACATCTCTTTCTTTCAGACCTAGACCAAATCGAGTGAAATATTGATACTGACAACGATAGAAACTTTCCATCCTAGAAACGGATGTATAAATATGCTTTGTATATAATTCATCAGCCAGATGTTCTTCTAGGTTTTCTGGAAGATTTTGATGCCCTAAACTTTCAAAAACACGGTGAGCTAAATTCGCTTGTTCCTGTTTCATTAACTCACGTTCCAGAGCAAGCCAAAAAGCTAGGATGCCTTCCTGCGTTTCTTTTTTCTGACGCTTTAAGTTCGTTAAATCACTGATCAATGTTCGATAAGTTCCTACATGCTCTAAACTAATTTGTTCGTTATCTAATATTGTCAGTGCATTTTTCAATTGCATTTGTACGCCTAAATCTTTTTGAATATTCGTTAAGTATGCCGAGACTTTAACGTCTTTAGCAGTATCTTTTACACTTGGGTAAGAAAAATACAACCGATCTGTTGCGGAAGAAAACATGATATAAGCCTTAAATGGCTCTTTAGCAATGCTTTTTCTAGTATCATTTAGTAAAAATTGCCCTTCCTCTAGATAGCCATTCACATATTGCCGCTCTTCATCAGAAAGTAATGTCTTATTATCAAATTTTTGTGGTAAAACTTGATCCGTTAAACCAATCGTAAAAACGATTTTGGCTTGTCCAGGTCGTGCCAGATCAAGTGAACGAATTTGAACTTGATCGATCGCTGTGGGAACTTTATTATAGCGTAACCCTTCCAAACCACTAGAAAAAATTTCTTCAAATACTGAGAGATCAAAAGATTCATTCCCATAAATCGTGACATATTCATCCAGTAATGTCATTAAAGCTTCCCAAGTCTGCTCATGGTTGCGAGCCGCTTCTAATTGACCGCTCTCAATGGCTTGGTTCCGCCACATCATCAAATGCTTTTCGATACCGTTGTTGACTAAGAAACGATAGAAATAATCTGCCGCTTCGATCCCTTTATGCGCTTTTTGCATTTGTTTGAAAAAAGCAGGCAGTGTTTGTTGGACCCTATTTCGCACAGCATTAGCATCTTTTTCAATCAATTCTGTATCGTCTTGTTGTTCGGCTTCAAAATCGTAGCGGATAAAATGCCAGTCCTTTTCTTTTTCCCAGTGATAGCCCTCATAGCCATAAGCCAAGACAACATTTTCAGCTAAATCGATTTTCCGACGCCATTCATTACGCTGTATTTTCCATTCTTCCATAGTCATTTGATCTTCTATCGGAAAAAATAGTTCTGTTCTTAAAAAGCGTAAAACATCTCGATAACGATAATGGTAACTATTGATTGCAAACAATGATTGAATAAATTCCACTAGCGGATGCTGCTCCATCGCCATATCTCGATCCAAGTAAACAGGAATTTCATGCATGGAAAATAACGGTTCGATCATGGTTTCATAGCTATCTAATTCACGTGTTAGCACTTGAATATCTTTATAGCGATAATTTTCTTCAACAACTAATCTTCTGATTTCCTTTGCAATATGATTGATTTCTTCTTTAGGATTTTCTGCACACCAAAATTGAAGATGATCATCGTTGATCTGTTCTTTTACTTTTTTCGTATGGCTTTCTTGGGCATTGACCCAATATTTTTCTAGTGTTTGAAGGCTGTCATTTTTAATCAGCTTTTTCTTTTGTTCAACGTAGTCGGGTAATATCGCTACATTAGAATTTCTAGCTAATTGATAGAGTTTATAATAAGTCGTACCTGTTTCGTAAAATAAATTCATCAATGGCGGCACGTCATTTGGGTATTTTTTATCTAAAACCAAAGATATTTTCACTTGACCACCACGACGCATCAATGTATCGAGCAATTTTAGCTCTCTAGCAGAAAAATTATGGTACCCATTTACTACAAATAATACATGACTTAGGTCTTTTGTTTCTAAATAGTCCGTCAAATAATTGATGATTTCTGCCGATTTTATGCCGTACTGACTCATAGTTTCTTCAAATTTTGAAAAAACTAATTTAATATCTTGGATTTTTAATTGTAGGTCTTGCTCTTTACTATCTGAATTTGCTCCTGATAAGTGAGCAAATAAATCATCTAAATCAACATTGCCTTCTTTTATTTCCTGATACAGATCAAATAATTGCTGAATAAACCCTGATTTATTGACTTCTCCACGAAAAACCTTTAACGCTTCCTCGTTTTCTGATAAGATTTTTCTAAAAACCATTGCAGCTCCAGCTTCGGTAAGCACTTCTGAACTGTAAAATTGAGTATGCTGTAAATAATACCAAGCCAATCGATAAAAACTAAATACTTGAAAACGCATTGTTGCGATAGAATCACTTTGATTATTTTGGATGGTTTTAATGCGTTTAAGGGCATTGATTTCTTGTTCAAACTTCATATGGTTGGGCACTAAATAAAACACTTCATGTGCATCATCTTCAGCTAACCACTGAACAGATGCTTGCAAAAGCGCCTCTTCCAAGTCCATCTCAGCTGTTCCTCGAATAAATTGCAAACTCATTTCATCACATCCTTTATTTCAGTCTTACCTTCTTAGTTTATCATAAAATCACCTTGAACACGCCTTTCATTGTCCAACAAAAAAAGCCTCTTAATTAAAAGAGAACTCTTTTTTATTATCTAACCGATACTTAGATAGTACCGAAACGATTTAATGGCCATAAGACGAATTTAACATCACCTGATATATCTTTTTTGTTGATAAATCCGATCATTCGTCCGTCTTTTGAATTTCTGCGATTGTCTCCCATCACAAAATATTCCCCTTCAGGTACTTTTTTCTCACCTGTGACTTCACTTAAGGTAAAATCAAGCGTCAAGGGTGAGCCATCTGTTACTGCGCTTTTAAACTCATCTAAATAGGGTTCTTTTACTTCTTTGTCATTAATATACAGAACATCCGCTTTGTATTCCACAGTATCTCCTGGTAAACCGATCACGCGTTTAATGTAACTTTTTTTCGGTTCATCTGGTGCTGGGAACGTCACAATATCAAAGCGTTTGATTTCAGTATTTTTTAATGCAATCACACGTTCACCATCTGCTAATGTTGGATCCATCGAATGCCCTTTGACCACAACTGGGGTAAAAACAAACTGCCTTAATAAAAATAGCAGCGCTGCTAGACCAACAAAAAATAATATAGTATTTAATAACTCTTTAGATTTCAAATTCATTCCTCCAAAAACTTGCTTTCTATAGTTTACCACAGACCAAGAAATTTCTACAGATTTGTTTCTTTTTTGGGTAAATTTTTAGCATTTCTCTTAAGATTTCATGTATTCAATTATTTTGGGAATGAAGTTAAAAAGCTAAGACCATTTTAATCTTACATATCTTTTACAACAATATAGCAAACAGATAAAGGTCCATGTAACCCAACAACTAGCTGCATTTCTATATCACCAGAATTGGAAGGTCCTGAAATAAAATGAATCGCTGATCCGATTTTTTCACCATTCTTCTGTTTCTCTGCATAATATGCAGCCGCTTGGGTAGAACGTGGGACGATCTTGCTCATCGGAATAATTGAAATATAGTGTTGAGGCAAAAAGTGTAACGAACGACCTTGACCTGCATTTGTTTCAACTACAATTGAGCCTGATTCAGCTAATAGAAATTCAGCAAAAACTATCGCTATATTTGCATTCTCTGCGTTAGCTATATTTGTCTCTCTATGAGTTGATCCAGGTTTCCAAAATAGCAGCTCTTCCTGCGCTGCTTCTAATTCTTGATCTGGATTTGGTGTAAACTGTTGTAAGCCAAATTCGGCAAATCGTTTATCAATCGGTAGCAGTATCTTCCCGCCTCCAAATGATTTGACCATTTGATTAATCGTTGCTTTTAAGTTGGCTTTCGTGGTTTCAACAAGAGTGGTATTGATTTTCGCTACTCGTGCTTTAGCAATTTCTAACAATTCATCTTGAGATTTATCTGCAAGCGTTGTTTCGGGCAAATCATTAATTGGCTTGAATGGATGCTCTAAAGTATTTTGACGTTTTGTACCAAGTTTTTCAGTCAGCTTATTTAAGAAAGCTTCTCTATTTTGTATATTGGCATTAGTCATTTTTTTCACCTGCTTTGTGCTTTTTATACCAGCTTCTAAAGTTTTCTGAACTTTTTGGTGGACGTGGTAAATCACGAACATCTGTCCAGCCTTTCACAAGACCTGGCCCTTTTGCAACATAGCCACCGTACTGGAACATATTATCTACCGTAATGCCTTTTTTCTTACTTAATGGTGCTAATCCCATATGATCGACTTTCATAGCTGTTTTAAATAAGCTAGGAGTTGCTGTCGCTTTTCCTACAACGCGCATTTGAAAATCATCAAAGCCATGTTGCATCTTTAATTCATCGGTCATTACACGTCGATGCTCGATCAATAATTCATGTAATGGAATCTTCACTGGACAAGTATCCGTACACGCACCACAAAGACTAGAGGCATAAGGCAACTCTCCAAATTGTTTGTAGCCGCCTAACACCGGTGATAACACCGCGCCAATCGGGCCAGGATAAATCGATCCATAACCATGACCACCAATATGGCGATATACTGGACAAACGTTTAAACATGAACCGCACCGAATACATTGTAAAACAGGTTCAAAAGCTGTACCTAACGCATTAGAACGACCATTATCTAAAATCACAACATGAAACTCTTCAGGACCATCTGATTCATCTTCATTTTTGATACCCGCAAAAGTGACATAAGTTGTTAAACTTTGTCCAACAGCACTTCTAGCTAAGAGGTTATCTAGCACCTCAGCCTCCTTCATGCTGGGCACGATTCGCTCCATCCCCATCAAAACGATTTGTGTTTTAGGAATACTTATTGTCAAATCCGCATTCCCTTCATTCGTATTCAGATTGATTAAGCCACTGTCAGCAATCGCAAAGTTACATCCAGTTATCCCTACTTCTGCTTCTAAGAAAAACTTACGCATAACCTCTCTAGCACATCTAGCTAAATTGACTGGATCATTATCCCCTAGATACCCTAATTTTTCTGCAAAAACTTGCCGAATTTGTTCGCGATTTTTATGAATACTAGGGAAAACAATATGAGAAGGCTCATCCCAATCATCCATTTGCAAGATAAATTCTGCTAAATCGGTCTCCATCACACTGACGCCATTTAGCTCTAACAACATAGGATCGATATCGACTTCTGTGGTTACCATTGATTTTGATTTCACTACTTTTTTTGCATTTTTTTCTAAAACCACTTGTTTTACATATTCCGTTGCTTCTTCCGCCGTCTGAGCAAAAAAGACTTTTCCACCTTGTTCAGCAACTTTATCGCTAAACTGCTCTAGATAATCTGGTAAATACGAAATCGTATGCTGCCTGATTTGTTCGCCAAGTTCTCGCCATTGCTCCCAATGACCAAGCTCTGCTCTAGCTCCTTCTCGTTTGATCCACTGATCATCTTGCGCTTTTGCTACAGCTTTTTGCATAAAAACATCGTTTTTACTCTCTTCTAATCGTTGTTTGAAAGGCTTCGTACTAGTCGTTAATCCCACACTATTTCCTCCTAAATGACTGTCATTATTTTTGGTTGATCCATTCGCTTCTTATCCACTTGTTGATTTAAAACCTCTGCAATATGCATGATTTTGATCTGTTTACCATCTCGGTTGAATTTCCCACCAATATTCATTAAGCAGCCCATATCTGCACTAATTAAGATTTCAGCACCAGTGTCGATCACATCATTCATTTTTTCCGTAACCATTTGTTCAGATATTTCCGGCATTTTTACTGAAAAAGTACCACCGAATCCGCAACAATTTTCAATATGGTTTAATGGAAGCATCTCTAAACCTGCTACATGGTCCAACAAGATAAATGGCGCTTCACGTTCCTTCAAAATTCTGGTCATATGACATGAACGGTGATAAGTCGCTTTGGCATTTAATGTTGCACCAACATCAGTGACGCCTAACACTCGGTATAGAAATTGACTGAATTCAAATGATTTCGCTGCTAGAGCTTCCGCTTTGGGTCCATAGATAGGATCATCTTTTAAAAAGTGCCGATACTCTCTTAGCATTCCCACACATGATCCAGCAGGTCCCACCACATACTCTGCATCCTCAAAACAATCGATTTGATTTTTCAGCGTGGCATAGCTTTCTTCAACATAGCCACTATTGTAGGTTGGCTGCCCGCAACAAGTTTGATCTTCAGGAAATGATGTCTCACAACCCAAACGTTCCAAAACCTCCACCATTGCTTGTCCGACATTTGGAAATAGTAAATCAACAACGCACGTGGAAAAAATACTTACTTTCAAAAAAAGCCCTCCTCGTAAGTTGTACGAGCAGGACAAAGCAGTCATCTATATAGTCAAAAATAACGTTGGCATATACATTCGTTTTTACCTCGGTAAAAGCCGATCACTAGTCCAGTCATCATACAACTTATAATCAAAATCATTTTGTAATAATTATTATACAAGAATAATTTTATCAAGAATATGGCTATTTAGCAATCGATTTCAGTATGCTTTTTCGCATACTAACATTTCATTTAATCCGGTAATAGTGCAATTGAGCGAACTGGGAAACCTGGAGCATTTAGCATATTGGGAAAGCTAGTCATAATCACACTTCCTACAGCAGGGACTAGATTCAAATTCCGCATCACTTCAACCTGATATTTATTTTGCTTCAACCAATAATACTCACCTAGCAATCCATTGTTTCTTTTGAAATCTGCCCCACTATCGGTATCTAAGGTCTCATGCCCAATTGCCGTAACATTTCGTACCTCGCTCAGATATTCTAATGCTGGAAGACTCCACCCCGGTGTATGAGCCACCCCTTCCTCATCATAATTATAATAAGCGTCAATGGTTTCCCAGCGACTTGACCAGCCGCTTGCAAATGCTACAAAAGAACCTTCTGGAATTAACCCAAATTCTGTTTCAAAATCAAGGATATCTTGAACCGTCACACAATAATCGTGATTTACCTTTACTTCATCTTCCTTATGAATCACATACAATGGTAATACTAATTCTTTGAGTGTTATGTCATGTAAATATCGTTTTTCTTTTGCAAAATGGATGGGCGCATCGATATGTGTGCTGTATTGCGTAGGAAATGTATATTTTTTAGCAAAGAAGCCATCCTCTTTAATAGTAAATAACGTTTTCTCTTGTGATGCATCAAATGCATTAAATCTAGGAATCGACTCATGGATTCCATGGCTTAAGTCGACCCATTTTTTCTCTTTCAAGTAATTCATTGCGTCCAATGTATTCATACTTTTCCTCCTATTAGATCCCTATATTTTTATCTTAATCAAACTTAATTACTAATATACAAGAAAAAGAGATGACTGTATACGTAACTTTTGATAAACTGGTGAAGTACACGATGCACAAAGGAGGATGACCATCATGTTTATTTCATTCGGCATGTTTATTGGTTTAATTATACTGACGATTATTATGATCGCGTTGATTATTTATTTAACATTTACAGGCGGTAATAAGCAATCACGTCACAATAAAGTACGTCAAGCAGAAGAAGCAGCTAAAGAACGACTAGCTCAAAGTAATATGCCTCAATCTGAACAACACCTAAATCAAGATAACTTTGGTGGTAATAGTGACTTCAGATCAAATTCAAGAACGGAAAATCGTTACCATCAAGAGTTGCAATCTGAAGAATCTGTTGAAGAGGACGATCCATTACGTATTCTTCCTTATCCCAAAGATGATCATTTCAACTGAGTAAATGAGTTCGAGATTGTCTACATTTAAAGCATGATCCAAACGAAAAGACTGTTTGGTTTCATGCTTTATTTTAGTTTCATCATATAATTTGACTTTAATCGGCTCTATTTTTATAATTTGTAAAACGAGTAAAAGGATCGATAGAATGAAATTTTTATTAACTGAAAAAAGTAAAAAGAAAATAGACCTTTTTACTGAGCTACTTTACAGAGAAAATGAAGAAATCTCTTTTGCCTATCTACAATATTTTCTTGACGTTTCTTTAAGCACCTTAAAACGTTATTTTGAAGAACTATCAATCGATGTAAACAATAATAAGAATCTTTCAAATCTTCTCTTAGAAAAGCGAATTGGCGGCTATCTCATCAAAAACAACTCCTCTCACAACACAGATTACCTTTCTATAAGGTTACGTTTAAACTATTTAGAACAGTCCTTACAATTTAAAATTCTTTTAGAACTTTTATTAAATCATTACAACTCGGTAGAAGATCTAGCTGAAAAATTATATGTTAGCCCTCCCCATCTATATAAAAATATTACAGCCATCAACAGCGAGTTAAAAAGGTATCCCTTAAAGATCATTTTCCACCCCACAACAAATTTTCAAGGAAAAGAAAAACACATCCGTATGTTAAACTTCTATTTTTTTTGGAGTAGTTATCGAGGAATCACATGGTCTTTTGATTTTGATAATATGCAAGAATTTTCAGCTTGTACTAATTTTACTGAATTAGAAAAAAACTATTCTGAATCTGTGGTTAGACGTTTAGAATTTATGGTTGGTTTATTTATGGCGCGTGAATCTAGTCACCCTATCCGCTTACCGAAAAAAATCAAAGAATTATCAACCTATTTCGAAACAGCGAATGATATCTCAACCTTAGTCGAACCTTTCCTTAACTCGGAAGATGAACTTCTATTTTTCAACTTGATTGCCAGATGTTATATATCAGAAATAGATACTTTACAGGATCAAATCAGACTATATGACTTATTTCCAAGAACACTCCCATTAGTTAAACAGTGTGATTTGTTAGTTGAAGAGTACGAACACTATTTTTATGCAGATTTTCCTATGAGAAAAAAACAAAAAGCGATCGTCTTCTATTACTTATTAATCGGCTTGATTCAATCAACTTACTTTTCAATCAGTCCTGTAGAGTTTTTCAGAAGTGCTTTTACGCAAAACATAGAGAAACCACTTTCTATTAAAGAAAATCCAAAAGTATATGACTTTTACGCATTTTTTAGAAAGAGGCACCCCGAGTTTACGTTACCTACCTCATTTGATTTTGGAATATGTGTATTGCTAACTATTTTAACCGAGACATTTTTAGTCCCATCTATGTCTATTTACATTCAGTATTCTGGGAATAATCTGGGCAGTGTCTATATTAAAAATAAACTGCATACCATTTTCAATCCAAAAACGTTGCATATAACTGATCGAATCGAAGAGGCCGACCTCATTATTACTGACTGCTTTGAGTCTAGAGCGATACAAACTGAACAAAAAGTTTTCTATATCGCTGACATTTACGACGAACGGACATGGTTTGAGCTCTTTTCCTGTATTCAACTGTTTTTATTCAGTTCACCGTAACGAAAAAATACCACTAAAAGAATGTTGACTTCTTTTAGTGGTATTTTTTTATAAGCGTGCATTTAACTCTTTCGCTAAATCTTCAAAGCCTGGTTTTCCAAGTAAAGCGAACATGTTTTTCTTGTACGCTTCTACACCTTCTTGGTCAAATGGATTTACACCATTCAAGTATCCTGAAATCCCAACAGCGATTTCAAAGAAGTACATCACATAGCCTAAAGAATAAGCATCCATTGCTGGAACTTTAACGATCATATTTGGTACGCCACCATCCGTATGAGCAAGTAATGTCCCTTCAAAAGCCTTAGTATTGACGAAGTCTATTTCTTTTCCTTGTAAGTAGCCTAGTCCATCTAAATCTTCTGTTAATTCAGGAATAGAAACAGCATGGCGTGGCGTTTCTATTTTTACAACGGTTTCAAACAAGTTACGCATACCATCTTGAACATATTGTCCCATAGAATGTAAATCAGTTGAAAAATCAGCAGCAGCTGGGAAAATGCCTTTTTGGTCTTTTCCTTCTGACTCTCCAAATAATTGTTTCCACCATTCAGAGAAATAATGCATTCCTGGTTCATAGTTGATCAACATTTCTGTTGTTTTACCTTTGCGATATAAAATATTTCTTAATGCTGCGTATTGATATGCTTGATTTTTCGATAAATCAGATGTTGACGCATACTCTTTGCGTGCATCATTTGCACCTGTCATCAACGCATCGATATCTGCACCACTAACTGCGATTGGTAATAGACCTACAGGTGTTAATACCGTAAAACGACCACCGACATCATCAGGGATAACAAACGTTTCCCAACCTTGGGCATCTGCTTCAACTTTAACCGCACCTTTTGCCCGGTCTGTTGTAGCATAAATACGTTTGTTGGCTTCTTCTTTGCCATACTTTTTAACTAAAAGTTCTTTGAACACTCTAAAAGCAATCGCTGGTTCAGTTGTTGTTCCAGATTTAGAAATAACATTCACAGAGAAGTCACGATCACCAATAACGTTGATCAAATCAGCTAAATAAGTTGAGCTGATGCTATTTCCAGCGAAGAAAATTTGCGGTGCTTTTCTTTCTTCTGTAGATAATAGGTTATTAAATGAGTGGTGTAAAAATTCAATCGCTGCTCTAGCTCCTAAATAAGAACCGCCGATCCCAATAACAACTAAAACTTCAGAATCAGACTGAATTTTTTCTGCTGCTTTTTTGATGCGGGCAAATTCATCTTTATCATACTCTTCAGGTAAATTAATCCAGCCAGTAAAATCACTGCCTGCTCCTGTACCTTCTCGTAAAGCTTTGTCTACTGCAGTCACTTGTGTCTGCATGTATTCCAATTCATGCTCAGCAACGAATGGTGCCAATTTGGAATAATCAAATTGAATGTGTGACATTCCTTCTCCTCCTTGAAATTAAACTTAATACACTCTCTACTTTACGTTCTTTTTCAACTTTTTTCAAGCAAATTATGAGTGTCTGTACCAATTTTATAATTTTCCTTTTTAACAGATACAATTACATCGCTATTTTAAAAGGAACATATACGTATTATAACTATACCATCTAAAACATCAAACTTTTTATATTAAAAATTCTCTACATAATTATTTTACACTGACGATACAAAAAAAGAAGCTACCCATCTTTTACGGCACATTCGATACTGTAAGAATAAGGTAACTTATTTTGACTTGTTTGCCATTATACTTTTTACATAGGAGTCGTTATTTAAGAACCATTTTCCAATGTCCATATGATTTGCGTTTGATATTCTTTATCCGAATAGAAGAGATTGATTTTAATCCGTTATTGCTTGCATTTAACTCAGCTGTCGTAGTAAATTGATAATATCTATCTTTTCCAAGGGGAACTTTCTGTCTTCCAGCTATTGAGTCATCACTTGAAATTCTTCCCTTTTTTCGTAAGTAAACCACATCATCATTTACTAAACAAAAGCCATTTCCAAAACGAGAAAGTGTCGGTGCTAAAAAAACGCCACTAGTGTTTGCAGTTCCTGAGGTATTTAAATACCTTTCCCAAGCCGTACTTTTTAACAGATATTGCTTTTCTGCTACTTCCACTTGAAAAGTATATTTTTCATTTTTAGTTATTTTTATAAATGAAGTAGTAAAAATAACCAACAAAGAAATCGTAACAAATCCTAAGTTCCTATTTTTTTCTTGAACAATACAACCCCTGTCTATACATTGTTTTATTTAGCACTAAATATAAGATGTATAACTATATAATAGTGATCATTTTTCCGACCACTTTTAAATTCATATAATAACAATTCTTTTTTTTGTTCCCCTTGAAAGAGTCATCTGTCACGAAATCCTTTGAGAAAATCTAAAATATCTACTTTAAAGTGGATTTTGTTTTCTTCTTTTAATGAGATTAACTCTTATTCAATTATGTATTTTTTATTCTCAAATAATTCTTCATTTAAATAAACTATGTGTGGTTTACTTATACTATTAACAAAAAGCTCTGTTCAAAAATAAATTTTGAACAGAGCTTTAAATATGCAATCACAGTATCTCTTAAAATTTTTAGCTCTCCTAATAAAATTAGAGTTTGCTTAAACTAAACCTTGACTAAGCATCGCTTTAGCTACTTTTTCAAAACCAGCAATATTCGCACCTAAAACAAAATTATTTTGTGCATCATATTTATTAGCGGTATCACGACACGTTTCGTAAATATTTTTCATAATATCATCTAACATACCATCTACTTTTTCAAATGACCAAGATAAGCGTTCTGAGTTTTGGCTCATTTCTAAGGCTGAGACTGCTACACCTCCGGCATTAGCAGCTTTACCTGGACAATACAACACACCTGCTTTATCAAGCACTTCTACAGCATCTAACGTACATGGCATATTGGCTCCTTCAGCTACAACTTTCCCACCATTTTCCACTAAAATTTCAGCTTGTTTTTTATTGATTTCATTTTGAGTAGCACATGGTAAAGCGATATCGTAACTGACTTCAAAGTCCCAGACTGACTGACCATCGTAATACGTAGCACCTGAATGAGTCTCCACATATTTAGAAATACGTTCACGATTTTTTTCTTTTAGTTCTTTCACTAATTCAACATCAATTCCATTTGGATCATATACAAATCCACTTGAGTCAGAACAGGTCAGAACCGTTGCCCCTAGTTCTTTGGCTTTTTCCATTGCATAGATCGATACATTTCCACTTCCTGAAACCACAACTTTTTTGCCTTCAAAAGAATCATTTGAGTCTTTTAATAGATGCTTAACAAAATAAACACAACCGTAGCCAGTAGCTTCTGTTCTCGCTTGACTTCCCCAGTATCCTAGCGGTTTTCCTGTCAGAACACCTGCATCATAATTTCTCAAACGTTTATACATACCGAATAAGTAACCAATCTCTCTTGCACCAACACCAATATCTCCTGCTGGTACATCTGTACTTGGTCCAATATGTTTTTGTAATTCTGTCATGAAACTTTGACAAAAACGCATGACTTCAGCATCTGATTTTCCTTTAGGATCAAAATCACTTCCGCCTTTACCACCACCAATTGGCAGACCAGTTAGGCTGTTTTTAAAGATTTGTTCAAATGCTAAAAATTTCATCACACTTAAATTCACGCTAGGGTGAAAACGTAAGCCGCCTTTGTAAGGACCAATCGCAGAATTGTATTGAACGCGGTAGCCACGGTTGACTTTCCAGTTTCCTTGATCATCTTGCCAAGGAACTCTGAACTGTAAAATTCTCTCTGGCTCAATCAAGACACCTAAAATATTGGCTTCAATGAATGCTGGATTTTCTTTTAAAAATACCTCAACCGTTGGTAAAAATTCATCAACTGCTTGCAAGTATTCCACTTGCCCTCGATCGTTTTCATGAATCTTTTTTTGAATCTCTTCCACGTACTGTTTTGCTTCCATTTAATCACCCTCTCATCGTTATAATCCTATTTTAACCTAAATTCTGAAAATTTCCACAATTTTTTACCATGAATTACAAAAAAAGTAGAAAAAGTTTTGAAAATTGTGTTAAACTACCATTGAATTGGAGGAGAATTTATGAAATCATTCGACGTAATTGTCGTTGGAGCTGGTACAAGCGGTATGATGGCTGCTATTGCTTCCGCAAAATCAGGCAGTAATACATTATTAATAGAAAAAAACAAACGTGTCGGAAAAAAACTCTTACTTACTGGAGGTGGTCGTTGTAATGTGACGAATAATCGTCCAGCTGAAGAAATCATTGCTCATATTCCTGGAAATGGAAAATTTCTATATAGCGCCTTTTCACAATTTAACAATTACGATATCATGGAGTTTTTTGAATCCAATGGGACCCATTTAAAAGAAGAAGATCATGGCCGGATGTTTCCAGTCACTGATCGCTCAAAAACGATTGTTGAAACATTATTCACCCAACTAGAACAGCTTGGAGTAACGATCTATACAGAAGCAAAGGTTGAAAAAATCCTGCACAAGGATAATCAAGTTATTGGCGTTGCCTTAGAGCATGAGAAAATTTATGCGCCATGCGTTATCTTGACGACTGGTGGCCGGACATATCCTTCTACAGGTGCAACTGGTGATGGGTATAAATTAGCTAAAAGATTGGGTCATACAATTAAACCTTTATATGCTACTGAATCACCAATCATTTCTAATGACGATTTTATTAAAGAAAAAACATTACAGGGGCTTTCTCTACAAGATGTCTCACTTTCTGTTTTAAATAGTAAAGGAAAAATAATTGTAGAACATCAGATGGATCTTCTGTTTACTCATTTTGGCATCTCTGGGCCAGCCGCTTTGAGATGTTCAAGTTTTATTAATCAAGAATTAGTTACGAATGAACAAAAACCAGTTACTCTACAACTGGATATTTTCCCTCAAAAAACTGTACAAGAACTACAAAACGAGATAAAAAGAAAACTTTTAGAGCAACCTGAAAAATCGTTAAAAAACTCTTTAAAAAATCTCGTTCCTGAACGACTGTTAGATTTCGTTTTGAACGAAACAAACCTTTCTCACTACCAATCAAAACAAGTCTTAGAACAACAAGTCGATCAATTAATTGATCAATTAAAGTCTTTTAAAATAACTGCGGCAAAAACACTGCCTATTGAAAAGTCTTTTGTAACGGGTGGCGGAATCTCCTTGAAGGAAATCCAACCTAAAACTATGGAAAGTAAATTGGTTAATGGTTTGTTTTTTGCAGGTGAGTTACTTGATATTAATGGTTATACGGGAGGATATAACGTTACAGCGGCCTTTGTTACTGGACATGTTGCTGGAACACATGCTGCCAGTATTGCAGAATATACTTATTTACCACCTTTGGAGCAAGAATAATTAAATGAACCATTTTAAATGAACGAGCACACTGAGCTAAAAGCGATTAGTGTCCTCGTTCATTTATTTTTTTAGCTTATCATCAATATCTACGACTTAAGCAGGATAAAAATTTCAGAATAAATCAGCCTTTTGTTTGATTCTTTAATCCTCTAAATATGTGAAAATTGTATTAGGAGGTGGTAATGATGAAAATTATCTTAAAACGACAAACAACATGGGGCTGTGTTCGTCATTTCATCGTATATAAAAATGGTGTGAAGCAAGGAAGATTATTTAATAATATTACAACTGAAATAGAGGCTGAAATTGGTGATATACTTGAATTCAGAGAAGGTCTTTTTCATTTTTCTCAAAAAATTAAAGTGAGCTCAGATACGAAAGAAATCACTATTTCAAACACAAATCAAATCAAGCGTTTATTTTCATTATTTATCATGCTATTCATAGCGATTTCTTTACTTAGTCTTTCAATTACATCTTTAAAAATGTTCTTATTTACTGAGGTTTCTGCTTTTATTCTTTTAAATCATCTATTCCGGTATCGTTCTTATAATTTTAATATAAAACCTATGGATTCATTAATTTCTGATGTTTCTGGGGTTGAAATCTACTAAAGAAAAAAGGTCGTACAAACTCGAATTTGTACAACCTTTTTCTCTTTTAATTCACTATTTTTTTTAGTAGCTTAAAACCTATATTTCTTTTTCAGATAACGAGATATCAAGAATGTACCCAATCGAACGGATCGTTTTCACTTGAACAGGTGAGTTCTTCAAATCAGCAAATTTCTTTCTCACATGAGAAACTAAGTTACACACACGATTTTTTTGTACTTCACCAGTACTTTTAGTCCATACTCCTCTGTATATATCTTCATAGGTTACAGTTTGATTTTTATTTTTATATAAAATCGAAAGCACTAAGAACTCTTGCCTAGTTAGATCAACCTCTTGTTTTTTATTAACTAGTGCACATGATTTCTCTGGTATTATTTCAAAAGAAGACTCTTTTTCTTTTCTCTTAATCGTTTCTTTTTTTAGTCTTTTTAAAACATTTTTTACGATTAGATCTAATTCATCAGCTTCTTCTGTGAAAATGCCATCTGCTCCCAATTTTAAATAGACCATTCGGGAAGTAAAAACCATTTGCTCTTCATCTGCTAAAATCAGTATATAAATATCAGAAACTTTTCTTATCTCTAGCAACCATTCACATATATTGGTAAAATTAAGCTCAATACTTTCTTCTATCACAAGTACATCTAATCCATCTAAATCATCTAAACCGAATTCTTCAATTAGTTCAAGTGAGCATTGTGGGTCTGAGGCCAGATTGTTATAGTAATTATTTTGAGGTTTTCTTAATGAAAAATAACCTATGTTGTACATATTACATTTCCCCTATATATTAAATTTGTTAATGCCCAATAACTTTTCTTATAAATCAGTCTTTATTTCTATTCGCATTATTACTTTTGCGCTTTTTGCTATTTGCTTTTTTTCTTCTTTTAGTCGCCTCAGCCTTTAACCTTTTTCTTTTACGTCTTCTTTTACTAATAAATTGACTAAATCCGAACGTTATCAGCATTAATACTATGGCTCCAGCAATGCCACCAACAATGTACCATTTTGTATTGTCAACTTCTAATTCGACTGCTTCTTCATTTAACTTCTTAGCTTCTTGTGAGGTGATTTCAAAATCTTTAGACCATTTCCATTTTTCTAATCCACTCGTCACATTCATGTGCATTGTGTATTTCCCAGCTTTAAATTCTTTGTTGTCCCAGCCGATTCCAAAGTTGAAATTAGAATTTGGCGCCATACGGTTCCCAGTCTTTTTTTGTTCAACTAGTGTTTCTTTACTCCCTTTTTTCGTTACACGGACATCTACTTCCATATCTTGAATAATCACGGCCTGTGTATTTTGAATATTTGCCTTTAAAACGTTTCTATAATTTACTTGAGATGGTTGAATTTTACCTAGTTTTAAATCAGGTTTGACCACCGCATCATTTTCTCTGATCAATACACCGATTGCAAAAGCAAATCGGTTTTTTATTTGTACTCCAGCATCTTTTTGCTTCTCTTTAACTTTCGTTTCCTTTTCAGTGAAATGAAGCCCACCTAAAATAACACCATCAAATTCTTCCGTTGGCATCGTCACCTTGATTTTTAGCGTTTTTGATGTTTTAGCTGGTATTGTTATTTCTTTTTCTAGTTCACTTATAACAGAAAAAGGCGCTTTAAGTGTGTTATCTAACTTTGGATCTGCGTTGCTATAATCAACAATTCCATTATCATTGGTAATTGCTGTGTTGGCGTGACTTTCTACAGTCACATCTTTATCTAAAGGATTGTTCATCAAAACTTCTAATTCTTGAACTTCTCCTGGTTTCATTTTTAAATCAAAATATGTTTTTGTTTTATCTATTTGATTTTCGGGAATAACAGCTGCGACAGAAAAATTCATTGTTCCATCTTGTGCTGAAACTTTCAACGGCGAAAGCCCCATCATGATGATCAAAACTAACAGTGACATTATACGTTTATTCATTACTAACTTCTCCCAACTTACTTATGTTTGAATTTATGTTGTTATTATTATCTTTTATGTAAGAGTCAATCATTGCAGCAGCAGAACCATACTGACGCTGCAATGATTGGCTAGATCTATTTATTTTACTGGAGGTGTTGTTGGTGTTGTTGAAAGAGTCCAAGTAATTGTAGATTTGTATTCTTCATTAGGATCTTTCTTAGAATCTGCTGGTACACTAAGTGTGATATTAGGGTTTGTATCTAGTGCTCCAAATCCAAAGTCAGTTTCCTTATCTTTACTGAAGACAGCTGACCATGAACCCATTCCTTTATCTGCTTTTGCTTCCATAATTTTTTCTGGAGTATCACTTAATGCAGTGGCTTTACTAAATAAAGTTGGTTTAAAATCATTACCTTCAATTGGTTTAACTGCACTTGCAAGTTCTGCATAACCTAATGTTAATGTAGCTTTTAAATCCGCTTCTTGATTTTTTGTACCTCTAAATGCAGTCGCTGATACTGTCAATTCCCATCCTTCGTTGGTACCTCTGTTATCAGTTACTTGTACGTAATGAGGTACACGTTTTTCAATTAAAGGATCCGTTACTTTACCGGTTGCGTCTAGTACACTAACTTTTGGGTATAATGGATGGTAATCTTTCGCATTACCTGACATTGTTACCTCTGAAAAATTGAAGTTAGGTGCGAAATCTACTCTTAGAGGTCCTTTTGTTCCTACTGAACCTGTTCCAGTATCTGGTTTCACTCCATTTCCATCTGGATTAGTTGGGTCCATAGTGTTACCACCAGAATCAGCATCTGCTGCTTCTGCTTTGAATTTTACTGTTGCGTCAGTTATTGGGGCTGCAACTTGATCAGCGAAAACTGGTGAAGCTGCTCCTAAAACGAATGTACTGATCAATAATGCTGAAGCGATTTTTGTTGTCTTTTTCATAATTCTGTTCCTCTTTTCTATTTTTTAACTCGTTTTTTCAGTTACTCTAGTTGTTCTATTTATGGTGTTTGTTCTGGAGTAACATCAGATGCTGTTGGTGCGTCAACTAATGTCCATACTAACGTTGTTTTATAAGACACCTTAGATAATTTTGCAGTGTCTCCAGGTACATTAAGAGAAACACTATTCGCTGCTTGCTCGTCAGTGTCTCCTAATGTATAGTGCCATGTTCCCATTCCTTTACCAGATGCAGCATTAACGACAGTTACAGGTCCGCTACCAGGTACAAGCGTTCGTTCAATACCTAATGGAGCTAACGCAGCGTCTTTTTGAGATGACTTCAATGTTGGGTTAGCAAATGTTAGTTTAGCGCCTGTAAGTTGAACATCTTTTCCTTGTTCATCCTTGGCAGTGAATTGGTCAGCTTGTTGAAGTTGCAATTGCCATCCAGCATTCGATCCACGACTATCAGTAATTTGAACATAGTTTGCTACATCTTTAGGTTTTTCAACGCCTACTAATTTTATTTTTGCAAGTTCTGCAAAATAAGTTGCATCATTACCCGAAACTTTAACCGGTCCAAAATTGATCTTTGTGATATAGTCAATTGTCAAAGGTCCGACCATCCCAGTTTCACCTTCATTCGGCCTTTCCATTTCACCACCGCCGGGCACTTCTGGTGGAGTCGGTTTCGTTGTGTTTTGTTCGAATGAAATGACCGCTTCAGATTCTGGTGAATTATTGATTGTCATTGGTGGTTTTACTTCGCCTTCTGTTTCAGCGAATGTTGTAGGAGCACCTAGTAAACTTACAAACGTTACTAGACCTGTTGTAGTTAGTGTTACACTTTTTTTTGATATCATGTTTTTTCCCCTTTTTCCTTTAGATTGGTGTATCAATCAACTCCCACGTTAGGGAAGTTGAGTAGTTACCTTTTTTCTTTTCTGTCGTTCCTGGAACACTGACTTGTATGCTTGTTTTACTTTCTTCGTTATCTTTTCCAAACATAACTTGCCAGGTACCTTTACCTGTTGTTTCTGTCGCTCTAGATACTTCCACTGGCTCATCACTTTCCGGATCTAGTTGAACATCTTTTACAACAATTGGTTTTTCTCTGTTATTAGGAGAAAGCAAGGTGATGTTCTTTAGCGACATTTGTGCGCCTTTTAATGAGTGTGTACTATTTTTAAGTTGCCCATTTTGCTTGACTGTTAAACGCCATCCAGCATTCTTCCCTCGATTGTCAGTTAGTTGAAGGAAATTAGGTACCTCTTCTTCAGAGCCATCAGTATTTTTTTTAATCCTTGTTAATTTTGCATAATAGACATCATTTTTTTGAGATCCATCATGCTCACCAAAAATAACATGAGGTGCAAAATCAACACTTAACGGACCTGACGTCCCTGGTGGAACCGGTATTGGTGATATAATCTCTGTTGACTTATCAGGCTGTGTTGGATCCATCGGTGGTGTAATGTCGGTATTCTCTATATAAGATATTTCCGCATTTGATCTATTCCCCAGCCCATCGTTCGCCCATACAGCTTCCGTTTCTACACTAAGTCCACCTAGTAGTAAAGCTAGGAAAACAATAAATTTTCTTCTATTTTTTTTCATTTTCCCTCACCTTTCATTATGGTCCATTTTCAAGTGTCCACATTATTTGGGCGGAGTAAACTTTATCCGAACGGACACTACCTGGCAAGACATTCAAAATGACTTCTTTTTCCTTATCTCGTGTAAAATCAACTTCAAAAATGCCATTACTTACTTTACTTGGTTCATATATAGGTGTATTGATCTGAGTTAAATTAGTATCTACAACATTTCCAGATTCATAAGAGCGATACAACAAACCACTTGCTGAAGTAATGCCATCCTTTGTCTGTAAAGGTTGTTCCATTTTTGCTAACAAGCGCCATTGATTTAACTTGAAACGAGTATCATTTATAGAAATAGTTAATTTATCTTCAGATGATACGAATTGTTCATTTGATCGGATTGTTTGAGTTCCAAAAGAAATTTGATTCACCGTTTTATCAAAGACTAATGCCCCTTCAAGTATAGTGATTTTAAACGTCCGCTTTAATTTACCAATCCCGACACTAATTGAATAAACACCAGGTTGCTTAGTTAGGTTTCCTTTATCGTAGCTTAACTTCTCGTTAATCATTTGACCTGTCGCTAACTCCCAAGCTTCGACTTGCGCATATTTTAAGACAAACTGCTTTTGTTCTTCTGCCGTTTCTGGCAAGTCAATCGCTAATGCTGAGAAATCATATGCCTTGAGAAGGTTGGTTTCATCAATTAAAGTCAATTCATCTTTAACTGTTATTGGAACTACAACTACTAAGTAATTTCCAGATTTATCCGTCAACGTTATTTCAGCAGTTTTATAACCTGTTTTAGAAATATCTGGGACTTTCGTTATTTTAATCGTTAAATTATCTGTTCCAATTCCAGCATTATCCGATACATTTTTGAGTAGCTTATCAAGAGCTGGCAGCCTATCACCTAGAGTTAGTGCTTGTTTAACAGCTTCTGCTTTTGGCGCTGTCGTATCTGCTATAACTTGCTCATCGGAAACTACACTACTATTTCCTGCTGCATCAGTTGAAGTAATATTATATACCTTATACGGAACCATTGGTTTTTTAGCAGTTGGAACTATAATTGAAAATTGACTGCTTGAATCCGCTTTTCCAGTCAAAAAGACTGTTTGATTCGCCTTATCATAGATAGTTACCGTTGATCCTGCTTCAGCCAGTCCAGAAATCGTTCCATCATTATCCTTGATTGGATTTAGAGTTGGTTTTTCTGGTGGTACTATATCTTTTATGACACGTACTTGAGAGGCAGTTTTTCCACGTAACATAGTGAAAACAGTGATCGTTTCATACTCTTTAAAGTATTTATCTTTTAGTAGAGAGTAACTAAAATTACCGTCGTTATCTGCACGAATTTGATATTTCCTTGCATCACCAACAACTTCAGAGCTCAGACTTCCTGCAGGGAAATCCGTGATACCTGAAAATTGAACAAAAGAGTTAGGATATGTTTTGCCTGTGATTGTATGGCTTCGTTCATTTTTTGGATCATTTACCAAATCGACTGGAATGGTTAACGACATTGTAATTTTATCCAACAATGCTTGAGCTTTAGCAAGTTCTTTTGTCAACTCAGTATTTACTGTGATATTCACAACTGTAGCAATCAATTTTTTTGTTTTGTTGATTTCTTCTTGTGTAGTAGACAATTTCAATTCAGTATGAGTACTATCTGTGAACAATGCGTCAAGACTTGCTCTAGACTCTATAATTCCTTGATTTAAATCAACGATAGATGTATTCAAAAAGTTCGCAGCTGAATAATAACGTGAGATTGAGGCTATACTAAAGACAAGCGTCATTTCATTTGTCGTAGCTTGAACAATTTTCGAAATATTTGTAGGTCCGAACCCACGATCTATTAATTTACTGTAGTCTGAATACACAGATACTGGATTATTGATATCTGAATTTGATAGCCAATCCATGGCATATTTTGCTGTGTTTCCAGCATAAGCACTTGCAGTTATTTGAGTTGAAAGTTGGTAATAGTGACCCGGTATTGTCTGAATTGTAGTTTTTACAAGACCTGAATTACTGAGGTTCCCATTAGCATTAAACCGAACGTTCCGTGTGTTTGCTGATGCAGTCAACCCAACGCTGCCTATGAGATTCTGAGAAGTTGTTCCATTCCAAGTACTATTCAAGCTCCAAGGATTACTATTAAAAGTAGTATATCCAGCCCAATTCGCTATCAAATTATACTTTGAAAGAACCGTTTGGTCTGTTACTGCTGGAGGTACTTCTTCTGTTCTACTTTGGTAATTGATAGTTGTCTTATCCTCTTTTGCTTTTAATACTGTCTTTGCTTCCGTTTTTAGATAAAAGAAAACTGTAAAGACTGTAAGTATAGTCGTCAGCACTGAGATAAGACACCATTTTTTTTTATTCATCTTCTTTCCTCCTACTTCACCCGCAATCTTTTAACTGCATTACAAGATTTAAAACTGAGCCATTTCTTTTATTTATTCTCCCCTTTCATTGTGTTCCGTACTCAAGTGTCCACTATCTAGAATGTACTGTATATCCTTGCCAATTAGACAGCAAGTTACACTTTGAAAGAATCTTTTGATTGTTATTTTCGGAGATAACTTTTTACCCATTCTCTAATTCTGTCTTTAGATAAATGAAACGAACATTTGCAATCAACAAAATAGTTACAATTGATAACAGATACCACTTTTTATTTTTCACCTCTTATTTACGGGCATTTTTTTGAAATACCTTATAGAATTTAAAACCAACAAAGGTAAAAATAATCACTAAAATTAATGATCCAAAAATTAAATAAAGAAAATCCCCTGTTGTTCCAGTATTAGGTAAAAATTTATCAATTCCAGATTTAGTTATTTTTTTTATTGCTGTCTCAGGTAGTTCCTTTTTGCTACTTGATGTATCAGTGGTACTCTCTGAGGTTATACTTGTATTCCCCTCACTTGTTGAACTTGAAGTAGACTCACTTCCAGATGCTACATCACTATTAAAAGTCAATCCAATCTCAGTATTGTAATTTACCGCTTCAACCACTTTAGGAAACTGAAACAAAAACACAGCAACAAAAGCTATGCTAAAGAAAACAATTTTTTTATATTTCATGGTACCCCCTTTTTACCTATCGAAAAACAAATTTTACGTATTTAATAAATATTATTTAAATTTATTGAATAAACTTCCGGTAAATTTATTTTTTCTCTTTCGCGTTACTTTATTATCATAAAACATAAAAAAAATTTTTTAAAATCCAAAACTGAACACATTTCAGCTCTCTTTTAGATAAAATAACAAAACAAACTCGAAACGAATTACTTTTAAAGCTTTAATTTATATAAAAATAACAAATATAAAATAAATGTAAATGATTTTATTCTTTGTGCAATTGACTTTGCTTTTTTTCTACTCTATAATTCCACGGAAAACTACTGATAAAGGACGTATATGAATGGAATTTTTTTTAAATGATAAAAACAAGAAAAAAATAGAACTTTTTAAAGAATTAATCTTTAAAGACGGTGAAAAAGTTTCTTTCACTTACCTCCAACATTATTTAGATATCTCTTTAAGTACATTAAAACGATATTTTAATGAACTAGAAGCAGATATTCAAAAAAATGAAGACCTAAATAAAATCGTTTTCGAAAGAAGTACTGGCGGTTTTCAACTAAACAATCATTCTAGTTTTAAAATCAATTATTTAGTAGTACATCTAAGGCTCCATTATTTGAATGAGTCATTACAATTCAAGATAATTTCAAGCGTTCTTACTCGAAGTTATTTGACTGCAGATGAGCTAGCAGAAGATTTATATGTAAGTATTCCTTATCTTTACAAACAAATAACTGTGTTAAATGAACAGCTTAAAAGTTTTCATATAAAGGTAGTTTTTCATTCAAATGAAAATTTGTGTTGTGAAGAAAAGCATATGAGAATGTTTTGTTTTTATTTTTATTGGAATGCTTATCGAGGCATTATTATTCCCTTCGAAGCTGAGCTCAGTTGTATGTTTACCTGTCAAGATATTATAAATAACTTGGAGAAACGTTACCCATCTTCTGTCATTAAACGTATAAAATTGATGCTAGGAATCACGATTATGAGACAGTATAAATATTCAATAAAGTTACCAAATGAAGTAAAAAATATACTACGACCCTTTGAAATCACCACAGAAATTTCAATGCTGGTCAAAAGGTATTTTACATCAGAAGATGAACACTTATTTTTTAATCTAATGCTTCGAAGTTTCATCTCAGACATTGATTCTTCACAAGAAAAAATCAATCTATTTAATATGTTTCCTAGATCTTCCTCATTAGTTCTCTCAAGCGAGTTGTTAGTTAACGAATATGAAAAGAAATTTTACTCTTCTGCTGCTATGACTCCTAAACAAAAAGCAAGTATTTTTTATTATGTTCTTATTGGGTTAGTTCATTCTACTTTTTTTGAGATTAACCCTATGTATTTCTTTAGACAAGTCATGATCAACGAGCAAGATAATACAGAATTTTTAAAAAAATATTTAAAGCGTCATCCAAAAAATTATCGTTTTTACAAGAAATTTAGAAAAGATCATCCAGAATTTGTGATAGATTCTACCTTTAATTTTGGTGTTTGTATGTTGCTGACAATTTTGACTGATATGTTTTTGATTCCCAATATATCAATTTACATTCAATATAGTAGTAATAATTTCGGTACTATTTATATCAAAAATAGACTTTTGACACTTTTTAATCCTGAATCAATTTATTTTACAAATCAACTAGCTGAAGCCGATATTGCTATTGTAGATAATTTTGAAGTTCATGATGAAAAAGCTGAACAAACCTTTTTCTTTGTAAATAGTTTTTTAGATGAGCGAATGTGGCTTGAGCTAATTCTTGTTATACAAAAAAATTTATTGAATAGTGATTAATTATGCACAAAACACCATTCTAAAGCATAAAAAAACAAGACGAAACAAATCAGTTTTGTCTTGTTTTTTTATGCTTTAATTGCTTTTCATTAATTCGTTAACGTAGGCTACTGTTTCAGGTTGTTCTGTTTCGATCTTAGTGATAGCCTCTGAAAAGTTTGGTAGATGATCTTTATGAGCAATCAATAACTCATCTAATAATGTTTTAGCCATTGAACCACCTGGTACCAATGGATTAATTGTAAAGGCATGTAATGCTGCGCCATAATTCCCTTCAATCGCTGCACGAATCACTGTTTCTTCCATCCCTTTCATTACTTGGATGATCCCGCGTGCTGCCGGTGGAAAAGCACCCCAGTTATAAGGTTCATGGCCGTGTGCTGTTACTGGTCCTGAAACTTCAACAACACAGTCATATGGTAAATCAGTGATCGTTCCATTATTTTCAGTTGAAACAACCATATCCGTGCGTTTATCATTATGAATCGACGCAATCAACTCACAAGCTGCATCACTGTAGTGTGTGCCTCCACGTTGTTCTAATTCTTTTGGTTTGTAATCTAAATTAGGATCTTTATACAATTCAAACAAACGAGCTTCCGTTTCTTTTACAACTTGTGCTCTAGTTTCCCCTTTTTCGAATTCTTCAATCGAATGTTTTAGCATTTCATCTTCAATATAGTAATAACGATGATAACCACAAGGCAACATCCCTAAATCTTTGATTTGTTCGTAGTGGAATGGTGCATTATGAATATTTTTTAAGTGACTTTCAGAATCTTCTTGTGGACCATAAATCAAATCAATCAATTCTTGTGTGCGTTCATTGCCTTGTTTATCCCATACACGGTGCCAATGGAAGTGGTTGATCCCAGCAAATTTGAAGAATAAATCATCTTCTGGAATGCCTAGCTTTTCAGCTGCTTGTTTTCTATGACCTATCGGCACATTACATAATCCTGCTGTTTTTTTCCAACCGCCATGTTTGATAGCAGCTTCTGTAACCATTCCGGCAGGATTGGTAAAGTTGACTAACCAAGCATCTGGACATAGCTCTTTCATATCTTCGATGATACCAAGGATCACAGGAATCGTACGGAACGCTTTAAACATACCGCCTGCTCCATTTGTTTCTTGACCTAACACCCCATGTGACAATGGAATACGTTCGTCTTTGATTCGAGCATCAAGTAATCCTACACGGAATTGTGTGGAAACGAAGTCAGCATCTTTCAAAGCCGCACGACGATCTAGTGTTAAATGGACTTCCCAATCTAATCCAGCTGCTTTGACCATACGCTTAGCCATGGCACCAACTGTTTCTAATTTTTCTTTTCCTGCTTCAATATCGACTAACCAAATCTCTTTGATCGGTAACTCATCTTTTCTTTTGATATATCCTTCGATTAATTCTGGTGTATAACTTGATCCGCCGCCAATTGTTGCGATTTTCAATGCCTCTCTTGTCATGTGTTTCCCTCCTGATTTCTTGTTCAGAATATGTTCTGACATCGTTTACATTCTTATCATAATATGTGGGAATGTTCCCATGTCAAGCTCTTTTTTAAATTTTTTTATGTTATACTGATAAAGTATAAAGAGTTTCAACTCTGTATCGATAGCAAGTTTCAGCTAAATGAAATAAACTCGTTAGTGAGGAGTATTTATGACAACTATTATTGATGTAGCAAAACAAGCGAATGTATCAAAATCAACTGTCTCTAGAGTTATTTCTGGAAATGGTTATGTTAGTCAAGAAAGTCGAAAAAAAGTGTTGGAAGCAATGGAAGCGTTATCGTATTCTCCTAATCTGATTGCACGAAACCTTCAAAGTGGTGAGACCAAGACGATTGGTTTTCTCGCTCAAGGCTTTTTTGATCCTTTAGGTATTTTTCTTCAAAGCTTCATTTCTATTGCTAAAAAATACAACTATTATGTGACATTATACTTTACTGACGGAGATAAAAAGAAGGAAATCGATGCCTTGAACCAAATGAAATACAAACAAATCGATGGTGTTTTTATTTTAACTAGAGCCAATAAATGGGACCTAATCGAGCCATATAGCATCTATGGTCCAATTTCTACTTGGCATCGTATAGACTCTGAGCGCATCTATTCTTCTTACATTGACCACTATTCTGGTTATTATCGCTCATTGGATTACCTTTATCAACGTGGATACCGTTCGATTGGTCATGTTTTAGGGAATTTTGAAAATTTGAATACTAAGGCCCGTTTAAAAGCTATTGATGATTTTCATCGAGCTAAACAGATTCCAATCAACGATGAGTGGATTTTCCAAGATAAATCCAGAATAAACAATGGACGGACGATTGCACAACTTTGGCATAAAATGACCAGTAAAACTGATGCAATGGCTTTTTATACAGATTCAGTTGCCGCAGAATTCATATCTGAACTTCAATTATTAGGCTATTCTGTTCCAGAAGATGTTGCTGTAATCGGATTCGATAACAGTGAAATTAGTCGTTTAATGCATATAACAACTGTGGATTATTCAATCAAGCGTCAAGCGGAAAATTCGTTTATCTATCTTCATAATCAACTCAATAAAGAGACGATCCCGGAGCAAGAAATCAGTGTCCAGCTTATTGAAAGACAAACTGTTCCTTTGCGAAAACCAGAAAAAGAGCACTGAGATTTTTCCTCAGTACTCTTTTTTGGCTATTTCGCTACTTTTTTACGTTCATTTCTTAAGATAGAAATCGATTGTTTCAATGATTTCAAAACGCCACCTTCACTATAAACCAAGACATTTGATTTATACAATTTCGCTGAAAACATCGTTAACAGTACTCCGAAAACAACTAGAATCAAAACAGAAATCATCGCCCCTGTATTCGTTACTGTTTCGCTGGCTAAACGAATCGGCATAATAAATGATGAAATCAATGGGATATAAGAAGAGACTTTAATGACAATATTTTGTGGATCCGTTGTCCCTAACGAAATTCCAATAAAATAACCAATCATTGCAATGTAAATAATAGGTTGAACCGCTTTGGCGGTATCTTCTGGTTTTGACACTAAAGAACCACAAAGTGCTGCTAAAACAGAATAAACTAAGACGCCTAAAACAAAGAATGCTAATGTGAAGTATAAGAAGCTGCCCAAAATATTGGTGGTTGAAAGTCCTTCCAACAAGCTCTTCACCATATCTAAGTTTTTCAACTGTGAATAACCAATACCAATTGCTGCAGCATAAATCACGATTTGAGTCAGCGCAACCAAAATGACACCTGTTAACTTCCCATAGAAATGTGTTTGCGCTTTTGTACTTGATAAAATAACTTCCATGATCCGAGTGCCTTTTTCAGAGGCGATCTCTTGTGCAATAATGGATGCATATGTGATGATAATCACCCAAAGAATGATTGTGATGACAAATGACATCGCTGACTGAATCCCAGTATTATCTTGTCCTGTCGTCATTTTTCCATTATCATCAAAACTGACTTTTGTTTTTTCAAAATTAGCTGGTTGACTCAAACTTGCTAACTGGTCAGCTGTTAAATTTAATTTACTTGCTTTTAGTGAAGATTGCAGTCCGTTGAGCATTTGGCTCATCATTAGTTCGGTCGTTGTGCCTAAAGAAGATTCAGCATACAATTTTCCTTGAACTTGATCATTCTTCGTATCTAAAACTAGAAATGCTTCAAGATCTTTATCCTTTAACTGTTTTTCTGCCTCATCTTGTGAGGAAACCACTTTAAACGTATAATCATCTGTTTTCGACTTAGCTAATTGGGTTGCTAACTCTTGATTATCGGACACAAGCCCAACTTTCGTCTCTTCTGAAAACCCGCCAGCTAGTGAACCCGCAGCGTAGATGATCCCCATCACAATAAATGGTACCAATATCATAATAACAAAAGAAACAGATTTTACATTCTTTTTATAAACATCACTTGCTATGATCCAGAATTTACTCATTTGGTTCACCTGCTTTCATCTTAAAGATTTCTTCTAAGGTTGGTGGCTGCTGATTAAACATGGGAATATAACCGAATTGTGTGGCCCGTGCAAAAATTTCTTCCCCGGCTTTTGGATCAGCTAACGTTACTTCAACCACACCATCACCACGTTTGACGGCTGTTTTTACACCATCGATGGCTAATACGTCTTCTGGAGTCAGTGGCGATTCCAAGAACACTTTTGTACGACCAAAGCTTTCACGAATATCATGAACTTTGCCATTGAGTACCATCTCGCCACTACGCAACATCACAAGATGATCACAGATTTTTTCAACATTATCCATATTATGGCTGGAGAAAATGACACAAGAGCCTTTTTCTTTTAATGCCAGAATTCCATCTTTTAAAAGCTCAGCATTAACTGGATCTAATCCGCTAAAAGGTTCATCCAAGATAACTAATTTAGGTTCATGGATCAACGTTGCGATCAGTTGAACTTTTTGTTGGTTCCCTTTAGAAAGTGATTTTACTTTATCTGTTTTTTTGCCTTTAACTTTGAATTTTTCCATCCATTCGTCGATTTTTGGTTCAATTTCTTTTTTCGATTTTCCTCTTAACTCTGCAAAATAAATCAGCTGTTCTTGAATGGAGACCTTAGGATACAAGCCACGTTCTTCTGGTAAATAGCCAATATCATTGTAATCTTTACCACTTAATTGATGGCCGTTCCAAAGTACAACCCCGCTGTCTTGGGTTAAAAAATCTAAAATCAAACGGAATGTTGTTGTTTTCCCTGCACCATTTTGACCGATCAGCCCAAGTATTTTTCCATCTGGGATTTCAAAAGACATATTGTCTACAGCTGTATAATCGCCAAATGTTTTAACCAAATTCTTTACTTCTAACATTTCCCATCCTCCTATATTCAGTTCTTATTTAAAAAGTATCTTACCCGATTTAATGGTCCTGTTTTTAGTTGATCCTGAACAGATTTTACCACGTATTTGCGGTTTTTAAAAAGAATTCCTTAGTAAGATACTGACTAACACACCTACAATAAAACCAATCATTGCCAGTATTATAGAATCCCTCAAAACTTTTTGCTTTCTAGCAAATCGTTCTGGCTGATTGTAGTATTTTGTCCGATCTCTATAAATAACCAATGAAAAAATAACGCTGATCGCAACACCTAGTGGTAATACGGTAAATAACATTCCAAAAAAAATCAGCATCGTTCGAATCCACAGGTTAGCAAAAAAAATAGTTTTAGATGTTTTAGTAAAAAATAGCATGATTAGCAAAACTATCCCAATAGGTAGGTAAGCCAACGAACGAATCAACAACCAGTTCCATTCTTTTTTCATGCGAATCCAATAGCTTTCAGCATCTGAATAAATAGTTGGCGTACCACAATCCGCTTTAAAATAGAAATATCTCTTTTTATAATTTGTTATGTTTTCCCAACCAGCTTGTTTGTAGATTACTAAATATTCAGATAATTCATCTGGTGAACCATCAAAAAAATCTACTGAATATTCCTTTTCTTCTGACTTTCCTTTTTCAAAAACCAATAACCCAACTTGATTCATTTTTCTAAAATGCCAACCCTTTTCTCCTTGTTTCTTTAGTAGCTGCATTTCCTTCTCAGGATAAAAGGCAATTCCTCTAGAAAAAATATATTTCTTCCCCTTAAATATCTCCATTCATATCTCCCTTTTTTCAGCTAACAGACGATTTCCAGCTTGATAAAGAAGTTTACGGCGCTCAATATCCTTCTGCAAGATATCGTATCCTTTCTCTGTAATCAAATACGTTTTTTTTCGTTCATTACTATCTTCCAGAGTAATAAACTCATTTTTTTGTAGCTTTTTTAATATGGTATACATACTTGCCGGACCAATATCTACCTGCCCATTTGTTAAAACATTCACTTCTTTCATGATAGCATAACCATGTTGCGGTTTTAGTAACGCTAACAGAATTAGATAAGTAGAGTCCGTCAGTGTATCTTCCATGATATCTTACTCCTTTATATCACCTAATGATATATCACATACTGATATAATACCGAAACTTGACCTTACTGTCAAACTTTGATTTAAAATCCGAGGCATATTACTTGACAATTTATTAAAGAATGAAGCAACTGAGGTTGGGACAGAAGTATTTAATCCCGAGAAATAAGAAGGAATTAGTCTTTTGTCGCAACCTCAATCAGTTATTGATTATTTTCTTCTGAATTTATTTTTTCTTGATGCAAATGATCATACACATTTTTAGCGACATTTTTTGGTAAACCAGAAGCATTTAATTCCTCAACAGTAGCCGCTGTAATATTTTTTAATGACTTAAATTGTTTTAACAGTTCTTTTTTTCGCTTTGGCCCCAATCCTTCAATATTATCTAAACGAGAAGCAAAGCTGTTTTTACTACGTAATTGTCGGTGAAATGTAATCGCAAATCGATGAACTTCATCTTGGATACGCTGCAGCAAAAAGAATTCCTGAGAGTTTCTTTCTAAAGGAACGATCTCTAAATTTGGACCAAATAATAATTCACTTGTTTTGTGTTTATCATTTTTTGCCAACCCCGCTATCGGAATATCTAGGCCTAATTGATTATCCAATACTTCTTTTGCTGCATCTACTTGCCCTTTTCCACCATCGATCACGATCAAATCAGGGAACGGCAGATTCTCTTTTAAAACTCTTGCGTAACGGCGATAGATGACTTCACGCATTGATGCATAATCATCTGGTCCTTTGACTGTTTTGATTTTGTATTTACGATATTCTTTTTTATCAGGACGTCCATCAACAAACACAACCATTGCTGAAACTGGGTCAGTTCCCATGATATTCGAGTTATCAAACGCTTCGATTCTGATAGGTGCTGGAATGTTCATGGCATTTCCTAATTTTTCAACTGCTCCGATCGTACGTTCTTGTTTACGTACAATAAGATCAAATTTTTCTTGCAAAGCAACTGTCGCATTCTTTCCAGCTAATTTGACTAATTTCTTTTTCTCGCCTCTTTGTGGTTGGATGACCTTAGTCGATAACATAGCTTCAACACTAGCAATATCAATATTATCTGGAATCAAGACTTCTTTTGGAATAAAATGTTCATTTTCTTGATAGAATTGCCCGACGAATGTTAGAAAATCCTCTTCTTCTTCATTATAAAAAGGAAAAATAGAGACATCTCGCTCAATCAATTTTCCTTGGCGAATAAAGAATACTTGCACACACATCCAACCTTTATCAACAGCAAATCCAAAAACGTCTCGATCAACTAAATCAGCATTCGTCATTTTTTGGCGTGTCATTACCGTCTCAATCGCTTTGATTTGATCGCGATATTCCGCTGCTTTTTCAAACTCCATATTTTCTGCCGCTTCATTCATCTTTCTTTGAATTTCTTCTTGAATGACTGGGTGTCCGCCGTTTAAAAAACTTTTGATTTCCGCAACCATTTTTGTGTACGTTGTTTTAGGAATATCAAAGACACAAGGCGCTAAACATTGCCCCATGTGATAATACAAACAAACTTCCTTTGGTAAAACCCGGCATTTTCTTAAAGGGAAAAGTCGATCCAACAAACGTTTTGTTTCATTCGCTGCACCTACATCTGGATACGGACCAAAATATAATGCTTTATCTTTCGAAACTTTCCTAGTAATCAATAATCGTGGATAGTCTTCATTAGTAATTTTGATAAAAGGATAACTCTTATCATCTTTCAGCATTATGTTATATTTAGGATCATTTTTGTGAATCAAATTGATTTCCAGAAGCAGCGCTTCAATATTTGATTCTGTTACAATATATTCAAAATCTTCAATTTCACTAACGAGCCGTTCTGTCTTTGTATCATGGCTACCAGTAAAATAAGAGCGTACTCGATTTTTTAACACTTTGGCTTTCCCAACGTAAATGATCGTCCCGTTTTTATCTTTCATCAAGTAACAACCTGGTTGGTCAGGAAGTAAGGCTAATTTATTTTTGATTCTTTCGTTCATAGTACTTCCTTTCTAATCCATTGATAGACTATATTATACCATTTTCTCCATACTTAGGCATAAAAAATAGGATGAAGAAATACTCCATCCTAAGGTTTTCTTTACAGATGTTTGTCGATCAATGCACGTAACTGTTCTTTTGAATGAACACCTACTGCTTTTTCCACAACTTCTCCATCTTTTTTCAAAAGTAAAGTTGGAATACTCATGATTCCAAATGAAGCCGGCGTTTCTGGATTTTCATCTACATCCATTTTCGTAATTTTTACTTCACTTTCATCATATTCTTCACTTAATTGTTCTAAAATCGGTGATTGCATACGACATGGTCCACACCAAGTAGCCCAAAAATCGATCAAAACAAGACCGTTATCAGTTTCTGTTGAAAAATCTTTATCTGTAATTACTTGTGTCATCTTTTAGACCTCCTAATTTTTAAAGCGTAGCGGGTTCGTCCAGCGTTGACAGGAAAATAGTAAAAATTGATTGGGATGATTTTTGTCTCACTCCATTTTCATCTTTTTTCTGAAGGGTTAACCCGTGAAGCTCGGTAATCATTTCTAAATTGATTATATCACTCGCTCGTTGATTCGACTAATTTTCTGCTTACTAAAGGTAAGCATCTTATTTAAATTTTACGATCGTTGCACCATTACCGCCTTGATTTCCTGGAGCAAACTCAAAACTGCTAACACTGCGATGATTTTTTAAATAATCTGTAATCCCTGTTCTTAAAGCACCTGTTCCTTTGCCATGAACGATCGTGACTTGAGGGTAACCTGCCAAAATTGCTGCATCAAGATACTGATCAACTTCAGCCAGAGCCTCTTCATAGCGTTTTCCACGTAGATCCAATTGGTTCGCTACATGACTACTTTCACTTGAGCGAACAGCGGTTACTCTTTGTGTAGGTTCCTTTTCAGGTGCAACTGGGGTCATATCACTTTCTGCAACAGACATCTTTAAGATCCCTAATTGCACTTGCCATTCGTTATCGCTAGACTTACGAATTAATGTGCCTCGTTGCCCAAACGTATTAACGATAACTTCATCGCCTGATTTAAGTTTCTTTTGTTCTTTCGCTTTTTTCAGCACTTTATTTTTTTCTAAATGAGTTTCTTCCTGATGCAGTTGAGAGAGTTTTGACTTAGCATCAATCAATTGGTGTTCTTTCACACCACCGTGATTTCCGCTAGTCAACTGCATTTTACGGATATCTGAGATAATACCGCTCGCTTCTTCTTCCGCTTGTGAAACCAATTCATTGGCTTTTTGACGAGCTTTTGCCATTTCTTTTTCACGCTCATCGAAAAAGTACCCATAGGCTTCTTTCAATTCTTTATGCAAGCGTTCAGCCTCATCCACGTAATGACGAACTTCTAAATACTCAGTTTCAGCCATTTTACGCCGGTTTTCCAAATCTGCGATCATTTCATTTAAATCTTGGCTTTCACCATCCATGATATGTTTTGCTTCATCAATGATTGATGTATCTAATCCTAGTCGTTTTGAAATTTCAAATGCATTACTACGTCCTGGAACACCAATCAATAGGCGATAAGTCGGACTTAGTGTGTCTACGTCAAACTCCATACTAGCATTGATTGTGCCTGCTCGATTGTAGCCATAAACTTTTAACTCAGGGTAATGAGTTGTTGCCATCACATAAGCACTTTTGCTACCCAGTGCATCTAAAATGGAAATAGCTAGTGCTGCTCCTTCTTGAGGATCCGTTCCAGCGCCTAATTCGTCAAATAAGACTAAACTATGGTTATCAACTTTTTTCAACACCTCAACAATGTTTGTCATGTGCGAAGAAAAAGTACTCAAACTTTGCTCGATGGATTGTTCGTCACCGATATCTGCAAAAACTTCGTCAAAAATTCCCATCTGGCTTTCTTCGCCTGCTGGAATTGGCAAACCTGATTGCCCCATCAATTGAAGTAACCCGAGTGTTTTCAATGTAATCGTCTTACCACCCGTATTAGGTCCAGTGATCACAACAGCTTGATACTCTTTACCAATTGTTATGTCGTTTGGAACAGCCTTTTCTTGATTTAAAAGAGGATGTCTCGCTTGCTTAAAATAAATATGATTCTCTGCACTGATTTCAGGAACGACTGCCTTTAATTCCTTACCAAAACGAGCTTTTGCATTTATAAAATCTAATTTGCCGATAACATACGCATTGTGCATGATATCATTGCGATGAGGAACTAACTCTGCTGATAACTCAGCTAAAATCCGTTCAATTTCATTGCGCTCTGCAATTTGATGCTGACGCAAGCGATTATTCAGATCAACGATTTGTTTTGGTTCAACAAATAATGTTTGTCCTGAAGCACTTTGGTCATGGACTACACCGCCAAAAATACTTTTATATTCTTGTTTAACTGGAATTACATAGCGTTCATTTCGCATTGTCACAATTGCATCGCTTAAATATTTAGCATTTTTTCCTCTAACAATGCCATCTAATTGTTCACGAATTGTTTGTTCGCTTCGACGAATATTATTGCGAATTATTTTTAATTCAGGTGATGCTTCATCTGTCACTCGACCATCTTCATCGATTGACTCTTTTAATCTGCGACTTAATTCTGGTAAAACGATCAATTGATCGATCCAAGAATACAGTCGTAGTAATTCGATTTCGCTGTCCTCTAAATCGTTAAAAAAGCGAATCACTTCAGAGGTTGTTGAAAGTACTCTGCCTACATGAGCTAATTCAATACCATTCAAATCTGCACCTATTTCGATACGTTTCATATGGGGACGAATATTCTCTAACTTAGGAATTGGGATACCACCTCGTAAGCGTTGGATTTTTAGCCCATCTTCCGTTTCTTCCAACCACGCCTGAATCGTCATTGCATCATTTACAGGGACAAGCTGTTCAATCTCTTCTCCCCCTTGAGCTGTAACGACGTATTGGGAAATCAACTGTTTGACCTTGTCGAATCCTAGTGTTGTTAAAATTCGTGTATTCATTTTTTCACCTTCTGTTCTTGTAAGACTTGCCACAGGTACTACTTGAAACTATTTAATCATCTGTTCTACCCATAAATGATAGATTTGCTTTGAAAAGATTGGTGTATCTTTTACAATATAACTTGCTAAGCCACTATTTTTGAATTGGTTTTGGACGGCATCAACAGGTAACATCGATAACGTACTCAATACTAAAAATATTCCGATATAGATGACCACTAAACTGATTAATCCGCCTGCTAGCCAATTTGCTTGTTTTAATACAGGTATAAAAACTAAACCGTGGGCAAAAATAGCCAAAAATCGGACCACTAACCAACCAGCTGCTAGAATGAGTAAAAATGCCACTGCTCCATAAAAAGCTTGATCTAAATCAAGTGTAAGCTCCTGATTGAAAAAGACCAATTTAGTATCAGCTGTCGGCGAAGGATACGGGATGAACAATTCCAGATGAGAGGCTAAACTCTTATAATACGTTTTAGCTATAAAATAAGTAATCAGATAACCAAATGTATATAAAACTTGTAGAATCAGTCCGCGTCTAGCGCCTGTATAAAAACCAATGGCTAATAGTAGTAAAATAAGTAATGTTAACATCCTGTCATCCTCTCAGATTATTAGTCTTGAGTACTTTTGCTTTGAATCTGTTGTTTACGATTTTCATTTAAGATTTGTTGTGCTTCCATATGATTATGGATCTCAACATCTTCTTGTCCATTCTTTTTCAAGACTCCTCTGGCTTCTTCTTCAATCGCTTCGATGCGTTTGATCCGATTTTCCAACTCAGCTAATCGAATGGTTCTTTTCTTTAATTCAGCAACTTCTTGCTCTAAATTAAGCACTTTTTCTTGTTTTTTCAATTGATCAGAAATCGCATTGATCGCAAGTAAAACAGATGCTTGTTCGTCATTTGTTTGTGGTGATATGTGTTTAATTTCAGCTAATTGTTCATTAACTAATTTAGTGACTAAATCCATATGTTGTTTGCTTTCTTGACCGATAATTGTGTACGTATGATCGGCAATCACAGCTTTATATCTTGTTTTTTCTTTAACCATGATAGTGTTCCCTCCTGTATAAATCCATTACATGCTATTGTACCATGAAAATCACCAATGTGTATGTTCAAATAACCCTTTACTATTATATGCTACTAAAACGGAAAATTAAAGGTTTAGTGTTATTATTATAACTTTTATTAGGTTTCTCTCTCCACCAAAAATACAAAACCACTACCTTAGTAAAATTCGAATAGCATAAATAAGAGAGCGAAACAAAACTGAAAATCAGTCTCGTTTCACTCTCTAAACCTGAATAAACTCTTTTATCTCGTTTATAACATATCAAACAGTGATAATTGATTTTCATCTGGTAAATCTTTTAAAACACCATTTTCAGTCATATACTCAATCAATGTTTTAGAAACTTTTCCGCGACTCGCAAGATCTTCCTTGGACAAGAAGGGCTCTTCTCTTGCTTCCACAATCGATTTAGCTACGTTAAGCCCTAAGCTTGGAACTGCTCTAAAAGGAGCAATCAACGTATCACCATCGATCACAAAATTTTCAGCATCCGATTTATACAAATCGATCATGCCAAACTTGAAACCACGCTCAATCATTTCATTGGCAAGCTCTAATACCGTTAATAGATTTTTTTCTTTTGTAGACGCTTCTAAGCCTTTATCTTGAATTTCTTTCATACGAGCTTTGACCGCTTCTTTTCCTTGTGACATTGCAACTAAATCAAAGTCATCCGCACGTACTGAAAAATAAGCACAGTAGTAAAGGATTGGGAAATAAACTTTAAAGTAAGCAACACGTAAGGCCATCAAAACGTAAGCTGCCGCATGGGCTTTCGGGAACATATATTTAATTTTAGAACAAGAATCAATGTACCAATCTGGCACGTTATTCTCTTTCATCGCCGTTAAATACTCTTCTCTTAATTCATCAGGAATTTTATTCCAAAGTCCCTTACGTACGGTTTCCATGATCTTAAATGCCATACCACTATCTAATCCAGCATGGATCAGGTATACCATGATATCATCCCGACAACCGATAACTTCGGCCAAGGTCGCTTCGCCTCGACGGATTAGTTCTTCAGCGTTACCTAACCAAACATCGGTACCATGAGATAGACCAGATATTTGCAGCAATTCCGCAAATGTTGATGGATGTGTTTCTTCTAACATGCCTCGAACAAAACGAGTACCAAACTCGGGAATGCCCAATGTACCTGTTTTAGAATAGATTTGTTCTGGTGTTACACCTAGAACTTCTGGTCCTGCAAAAATCCGCATCATTTCGGGGTCATCTGTCGGAATCGTTTTTGGATCGATTCCAGACAAGTCTTGCAGCATCCGAATCACAGTGGGATCATCATGTCCTAGTATATCAAGTTTCAAAATATTATCATGGATCGAATGGAAATCAAAGTGAGTCGTTTTCCATTCAGAATTTTGATCATCCGCAGGATATTGAATTGGCGTAAAATCATAAACGTCCATATAATCAGGAATAACGATGATCCCCCCTGGATGCTGTCCGGTCGTCCGTTTCACACCAGTCGAGCCTTTTGCTAAACGATCCACTTCGGCACCTCTAAAATGAAGATTATGATCACGTTCATAGCCTTTTACGAAACCGTAGGCGGTTTTATCTGCAACCGTACCAATCGTTCCAGCTCGATACACATATTCCTCACCAAACAAAACTTTTGTATAGTTGTGCGCTTCAGCTTGATAATCACCTGAAAAGTTCAAATCAATATCGGGTACTTTGTCCCCGTGGAACCCTAGGAAGGTCTCAAATGGAATATCATGACCGTCTTTAAATAATCGTTGACCACAATTAGGACAGTTTTTCTCTGGCATATCAAAACCAGAACCATACGAACCATCTTCAAAAAACTCAGAATGCTTACAATTAACGCAATGATAATGCGGTGCTAAGGGATTGACCTCAGTAATACCCGTCATGGTTGCAACAAAACTCGAACCAACCGAGCCACGTGAACCAACTAAGTAACCATCTTCCATACTTTTGTGCACTAATTTTTGTGAAATCAAATAGATAACTGAAAATCCGTTACCAATGATACTATCTAGTTCTTTTTTCAAACGTTTTTCAACAATATCAGGCAATGGATCCCCGTAAAGCTCTTTTGCACGGGTGTAACTCAAATTTCGAATTTCATCTTCTGAACCAGGAATTTTTGGTGTATACAAATCATCCTTGACCGGGGTGATTTCATCACACATGTCAGCAATAGCATTAGGATTTTCGACAACAAGGCGGTGAGCCGTTTCTTCTCCTAAAAATTGGAAGGCAGTCAACATTTCATCTGTTGTCCTAAAATGAACATCTGGCAAGCTATGACGATTGAGCGGATTTGCTCCTCCCATAGAACCAACTAATATTTTACGGTAAATACTATCTTCTTCATTTAGATAATGAACATTTCCAGTCGCCACAACAGGCTTATCAAGTTCATCACCAATTTTGACTAAATTTGCAATGATTTCTTCTAAATCTGCCTCACTTTTTACTAATTCTTGTTCAAGCAAAGGAGCATACACAGCTTTTGGCATCACTTCAATATAATCGTAAAACTTCGCTCGATTTTTTGCTTCTTCCACCCCTTTTTGCATCATCGCTTCAAAAATTTCACCACTTGAACAAGCTGAACCAATGATCAGCCCTTCCCGTAATTTGCTTAATTGAGAACGAGGAATTCTTGGAATTCTGAAAAAAT
>Ga0308156_1000987_pt1 | contig 40405 bp, 25 predicted proteins | sample PhyAR2_FD_201041 | JGI IMG/M metagenome (GOLD analysis project Ga0308156, IMG submission 201041) | Phyllosphere microbial communities from UC Gill Tract Community Farm, Albany, California, United States - DLSL A.R2 | ecosystem: Host-associated > Plants > Phyllosphere > Unclassified | place: USA... | reverse complement strand
GATGCCACGATCTCGGTGCCCAGCTTCAGCACGCCGCCCTTCTTGGGATCGCGCTTGATGATCTGCACCCGCTGTCCGGCCTGCCAAAGCCGCCAGTCGCCGTCCTTGGCGTTCGGGAAATATTCCCGCAGCGCGTTCATCCGGTCTTCCTGGCTCATCATCAACTGCCCCGCCAGATATTCGACCAGCGAAAACTCGTCCCAGCCCACCGCCAGCATCGGGCGGAAATTGTCGAGCGTCACCGACTTGGGCAGGTCGAAATAGGAGCCTTCCTTCAGGAACTTGGTCGAGAAGGTCGCGAACGGGCCGAACAGCAGCACCTGCTTGCCATTCAGGTAACGGGTGTCGAGATGCGGCACCGACATGGGCGGCGATCCGGTCGAGGCCTTGCCGTAGACCTTGGCCATGTGCCGCTTGGCGATGGCGGGATTTTCGGTGACCAGGAACGATCCGCCGACCGGGAAACCGGCATAATCGTCGCCCTCGGGGATGCCCGACTTTTGCAGGATGGGCAGCGCGCCGCCGCCCGCGCCCGCAAAGACGAAGCGGGCGGTGATGATGCGCTTTTCGTCGGTCTTGCGATCGCGCGCGGTCACGCGCCACGTGCCGTCGGCGTTGCGTTCGAGCGAGCGGACCTCGTGGCCGGTGGTCAGCGTCACCCCCGGCTGCCCCTGGAGCGAACGGATATACTGACGGGTCACCTCGCCCCATTCGCAATCCGTGCCCAGCACCGAGCGGGTCGCGGCGATCTTCTGCCCGGCCTTGCGCCCCTCGATCATCAGCGGCACCCACTGGGCGATCTGGCGCGGATCGGTGGTGAATTCCATGCCCGAGAAGAGCGGGCTGGCGAGCAGCGCGGCATGACGCTTTTGCAGGAAGGCGACATTCTCGTCGCCCCAGACCAGGTTCATGTGCGGGGTCGAGTTGATGAAGCTGCGCGGGTTCTTCAGCACGCCGGTGCGCAGCTGGTGGCTGAGGAACTGGCGCGTGACCTGGAACTGCTCGTTGATCTCGATCGCCTTTTTGATCTCGACCTTGCCGTCCGCCTCGTTGACCGGCGTGTAGTTCAGCTCGCACAGCGCCGAGTGGCCGGTGCCCGCATTGTTCCAGCCGTTGGAGCTTTCCTCGGCCACCTTGTCCAGCCGTTCGACCAGCTCGATCGTCCAGTTCGGCTCCAGTTCGCGCAGGAGGACGCCCAGCGTCGCGCTCATGATGCCGCCGCCGATCAGCAGCACGTCGACCTTATGCTCCGAACCCGCCGCGTCCGCCGCGAAGGGCGCGACCGCCGCCGTCGTCGCGGCCAGCGCGGAGCCCATCATCGCACGCCGGGAAATCCCGCTTTGGGCGGCTGCTTCGGAAGCGCGCGCCGGGCTGCGCTGGTTTCGATCGTCACTCTGCATGTTCGACGCCTTCTTGATGGGGGGCATCCGTGCTGTCGGCGACCGATGGTCGCGACGAACCGCATGGCCCCGATGTCCAAAATCGGGCGCAGCCCTTCCGCCAGACGCGATCGTGCGGGCGGAAAAGCGGCCACAACCGGCCTTCCGATCCTCATCCCAATGTTCGTTTTCGTGTGCCTGTCATCCGCATAGCCGAGTCTGTTCGACTGTCCATGTCGGCCAAATCCGCCGTTCGGCCGGTTTGTCGGTGCAAATGGCAAATTGCTTACTACCCATCCGCGCATGATTATCAATAATGCGTCTTAATATATTAAGGACCGCCGAAGCTGTGCTGATTCCCGCCCACCCCTTTGGGCAGTTGTTCGGCAAACCGCTCAAAAAGCCTTGAGCGGCCCGCTTGCGCGGCACATCATATTGTCCTACAAATCTGAATAGAAAAAATTCAGGAGAGGGCGTGCCCGCCGTGCCATCAGACGTGACGCCCGCCTATATCGCGATTGATTGGGGTACGACCAACCGACGCTGCTATGTCATCGCCGCCGATGGCACGATGCTGGACACGGTGCGCGACGATCGCGGCGTACTGGCGATGAGGGCGGAGGATTATCCGGCTGAAATCGCCGCGATCCGCATGCGCTTCGGCGAGTTGCCGGTCATCGCGGCGGGCATGGTCGGCTCGACGCGCGGCTGGCGCGAGGCGGCCTATGTCCCTGCCCCCGCCGATCTCGCCAGCCTGGCACAAGCCGCGACGCGGATCGACGACGCAGACGTCACCATCGTCCCCGGCGTCTCGCTGCTGACCGAAACCCGTGCCGACGTCATGCGCGGCGAGGAGGTGCAGGTGCTCGGCGCGGTCGCAGCGGGCCTCGCCCCCGCCGACGCATTGTTCGCGCAGCCCGGTACGCACAACAAATGGGTGCATGTCGCCGATGGCCGGATCACCGACTTCGCCACCACCATGACCGGAGAGCTGTTCGCCCTGGTCAAGGGACATGGCATCCTTGCGGGCATGCTCGACGGCCCGGTCGCGGACGGCCCCGCCTTTCGCGACGGCCTGGCGCGAGGCAACGGCGCGTGCGACCTGACGGCGGCGCTGTTCGGCGTACGTGCCTCGGTGCTGCTCGGCCGGATCGCGGCAGAGGACGCGGCGGCCTATGCCAGCGGGCTCCTGATCGGCAGCGACATCGGCGCGGTGCCCGATATAGAGGGCGGCACCGTCCATCTGTTGTCGAGCGGGCTGCTCGCCGACCTCTACACCATCGGAATCCAGCAGCGCGGCGGCACCGTCGTCGCACTCGACAGCCATGCCGGTTTCCTCGCCGGTCTCCACGCCATTCGGGAGCATTTGTCATGACCGACCCCGCCCAAAGCTTTTCCAAGGCCTTCGCCGCCTGCCCGCTGGTCGCCATCCTGCGCGGCCTGACGCCCGACGAGGCGATCCCCGTCGCCGACGCGCTGGTCGAGGCGGGCTTCACCCTGATCGAGGTGCCGCTCAACTCGCCCCAGCCTTATGACAGCATCGCCGCCATTTCGGCGCATGTCGGGGGCAAGGCGATCGTCGGCGCAGGCACCGTGCTGACCACCGAACAGGTCGACCGGGTGAAGGCGGCGGGCGGTACGCTGATCGTCTCGCCCAACACCGATACGCAAGTCATCGCGCATAGCGTCGCGCAGGGCCTGATCTCGCTGCCCGGCTATTTCACCCCGTCCGAAGCGTTCGCCGCCTTGAAGGCCGGGGCGCACGGCCTGAAGCTGTTCCCGGCCGAAGGCGCCTCGCCCACCTTCCTCAAGGCGCAGCGCGCCGTCCTGCCGCGCGACGTCGCGGTGCTGGCGGTCGGCGGCATCACCCCCGACAACATGGCCGAATGGCGCGCGCACGGCGCGGACGGGTTCGGCCTGGGCTCCAACCTCTATCGCGCGGGCAAGCCGGCGGCGGATGTCGCCGTGTCGGCGCGCGCTTATGTCGAAAAGGCACGCTGATACCGATGACCGACACGATCCGTCTCGCACTGGTCGGCATGGGCAAGATCGCCCATGACCAGCATGTCCCCGCCATCGCCAGCAACCCGGCCTTCGAGCTGGTCGCCACCGTCAGCCGCTCGCCGGGCGGGGTCGAAGGCGTGCCGCATTTCCACGACATCGACGCACTGGCCAAGAGCAATGTGAAGGTCGATGCGGTGGCGCTGTGCACCCCGCCGCAGGTCCGCCACGCCATCGCCGCCGCCGCGCTGGCGAACAACTGGCATGTCTTCCTCGAAAAGCCACCGGGCGCGACGCTGGCCGAAGTGGCGGTGCTGGAGGAACTGGCGGCCAAGGCCAACGTGACCCTGTTCGCCAGCTGGCACTCGCGCTACGCGCTGGGCGTGGAGCCTGCGCGCGAATGGCTGTCGAGCCGCAAGGTCACGTCGGCCGCAATCACCTGGCGCGAGGATGTGCGCCAATGGCATCCGGGCCAGGCCTGGATCTGGGAAGCTGGCGGCTTCGGCGTGTTCGATCCGGGCATCAACGCGCTGTCGATCGCGACGCACATCATGCCGCAGCCCTTCTTCATCGAGCGCGCGACGCTGGACTTCCCCGCCAATCGCGACGCGCCGATCGCCGCCGACGTGGCGTTCCGCACGACCGAGGGCACGCCGGTGACGCTCGACCTCGACTGGCGGCAGGAAGGCCATCAGAGCTGGGACATCGTCGTCGAGACGACTGACGGCACGCTGAAGCTGGCCGAGGGCGGCGCGGTGCTGACCCTGCCCGACGGCTCGACCCCGCATGAACAGGAAGGGCTGCACGGCGAATATCCGGGCCTGTACGCACGCTTCGCTGAACTGGTGCAGGGTGGCCGTTCGGATGTCGACATCGCACCGCTGCGCCACGTCGCGGACGCCTTCATGCGCGGCAAGCGGCGTGAGGTGGAAGACTTCGTGGAGTAAGGGCCGCTCACCTTGGGCAGAGTCGGAAAACCATTCCCGTGGCCTTCGACTTCGCTCAGGCTGAACGGATGTTGAGAAGTTGCACAAAACTCCGTTCGCACTGAGCGAAGTCGACGTGCACGCCCCATCCAAGCCAAAAAACAAGGCCGGTTGTCCAGCAGGACGACCGGCCTTTTCAGTTCGGGGATTGGCGGAGTGCCGAAGCACCCCGCCGGGGGAGGGATCAGAAGTTGATCGTGGTCCCGATCGCGATCTGCCGCCCCAGTGCATCGTAGCGCTGCGGCGCGGTGTTCGCGCGCGACAGGGCCACGGTGTACGAGTTCGGAATGATCGGCGGGGTCTTGTCGAGCAGGTTGTTCGCGATGATGCGGAACGAGAACTGCCGCGCGATATTCCAGGTCAGCGCCAGGTCGAAGAAGCTCTGCGGCGCGATGCGGGCATAGGTGTTGCGGAAATTGGCAGCGGTCCCGCCGATGTCCGCATTGCCCGAATTATACGCCGTGGTCAGCGAACCCGTGTAGCGCCAGTTGAACGAAGCGTTGAACGTGTTGTCGGCCGTCGTCCAGGTCGTGCGCAGGCCATGCATCCACTTCGGGACCAGCTGGCCACAGGCGATGCCGTTCGAGAAATAGCCCGCGCAGTTATACTGGCTGCGCAGCGGAGAGTCCTGCGCACCGGCCAGCGTGGTGAGCGAGCCGTTGAAGTTCCAGTCGAGGCGACCCGCGCCACCCAGACCCAGCGTATACTGGCCCTGGAAGTCCCAGCCATAGGCGAGCGAACGATAGAAGTTCGTCGTGCCCTGGCGCACGAAGCCGCTGGTCGGGTTGTTGGCGATCGGGTTGGCGATCGAGCCCGTCGTCGGATCGCGCACGATCCCCTGACAGAAATAGGAATCGCCGTTCGACGCCAGACAGCCGTTCAGGAAGTAATCCGCGCCGTTGAAGCTCAGCGAGTTGACGATACGGATCTGGTAGCGGTCCACCGAGAACACCAGGCCGGGCACGAAGCTGGGCTTCACGATCAGACCATAGGTCAGCGTATAGGCCGTCTCCGGGTCCGCCGTGTAACCGCCGGTGCGCACCGAGCAACCTTCCGTCGGGCAGAGCAACGACGTGCTGCCGTACAGATTGTCGGCCAGCCCTGTCTTGCGGCACAGATCGCGCGAGGCGAGCGGGGCCGTCGTCACCGTGCCATCGGGCAGCGTGCGCTGCACCGGCGCGCAGAAGTCGGTCAGCGTGCTGTTACGACCATAGCGGATCGTCGTGGCCTGCTGAATCTCGACCACGGTCGGCGCGCGCTGCGCCTTGTTATACGACGCGCGGAAGGTCAGGTCCGATACCGGCGCATAGATGCCCTCGATCTTCCAGGTCGAGAAGGTCTTGGGGTTCGAGCTGTATTTCGAGACGCGGAAGCCGCCATTGGTCTGGAGCAGGTGCGCGAACGGCTTGTCCTGGATAAGCGGAGCCTGAAGCTCGATGTTCGATTCCCAGACATCCTGACGCAGGTCGGTGCGGCTGTCGCCATTCTGCTCGATGAAGACATCGTTCGCGGTCGAGATCAGGCGATCCTTGCGATATTCGGTGCCCAGCGAGATCGCCAGACCATCATTCGCCCAAGGCGTCTTGATGCCGTACTTGGTCAGGTCACCCGTTACCGTGCCGATGACGTCGTACAGGATGCCGATCTGGCCGCTGACGCCGCTCTGGCTGCCCGGGCCGTTGAACAGATAGTTGGTCAGCGGGGTGTTGCCCGAACCGGCGCGGAACGCATCGAACGGAACGCAGGCGCTGTCGGTGCCCGCCACCGTCGCGGCGCAGGTCGGCGTGCCGTTGACGTTGACGACGTTCAGCGAGCGGTTGACCCGGACCGGGTCGGCGAAAGGTGCGTATCGTGCATCCTGCTGGTTGCGCGCATAGACGCCGCCAATGTCATAGGTCCAGGCATCACCCACCTTGCCGCGCAGGCCGCCGGTCGCCCGGATACCCTGGTTGATATAGGTATCGATCAGATTGGGCTGGCCGTCGAAGCGATAACGGACCTCCAGCGGAACCGAGCCGGTCGATCCGGTGGCGCAACCGAGCGCACCCGCCTGCCCCGCCGACAGGAACGGGTTGTTGCAGTTCACCTGATAGGGCGTCGAGCCATAGACCGTGTAGCTGTAGACGCGCAGCGGGCTGGGGTTGATCGACTTGTCGCGGAACCAGATGGCATCGCCATACAGCTCGAACTCCGGCGCGATCTGGAAGCTCATGAAGCCGCCCGCCGTGTAACGCTCACCCTGACGCTGGAAGGAATAGTCGTCATAGGGGTTGGCCGCGACGCCGGGACGCGGGCCATAAGCGACGAAGCTGCGCGAGCCGTCCGGATTGTTGACATAGGCCGTGCCCGAATTCGGCCCAGAGCGCGGCGAGATGTAACCGGCGGGCGAATAGGTGGACACCGGCGAACAGGTCAGCGGACCGTCCTTGGCCAGCTGTGCGAGCGGACACGCCGCGATCGAACGGTCGCCGGTGCGGACCAGGTCCGAATTGCGATAATTGACGAAGCCCGACACCTTCAGCCGGTCGTCGAACAGCTTCTTGCCGACGGTCAGCGTGACGTCGGCACGGCCACCGTCATTGGTCCAGCCGAGCGGCGTCTTGAAGCCGACACCCTGCGCCAGCGGGGTGACGATGTTGCTGCGGTTCAGATGGTTGTAGAAATTGTAGTTCGCATCGACGCGGACACCGTCGAAATCCTTGCGCAGGATGAAGTTGACGACACCCGATACCGCGTCCGAACCATAGACCGACGACGCGCCGCCCGACAGAATGTCGACACGCTGAAGCAGCGAGGCGGGGATGATGCCCGTATCCTGGCCGTTCTGCGTGCCCAGGCGCTTGCCATCGACCAGCACCAACGTACGCTCGAAGCCCAGGCTGCGCAGCTTGATCCGCTGGCGACCGTCCGAGTCCTGATAATTCTGCTGCGCGTCGGGTGCGATCTGCGGAAGGCGGTTCAGCACTTCCTCGACATTGAGCGGCGCCTGGGCCTGAATGTCCTGCGCCGTGACCGAAGTGATCGGCGAGGCCGAAGCGAGGTTCGGCCGGGCGATGCGGGAGCCCGTCACGATCACTTCGCCGTCATTGCTCGACTGCGGCGTGCCGGTGATGGCGGCGGTGCGGGTCTGCGCGGCGGTCGCGCTCGACGTGACATTGTCGTCGGCATCGGTTGGCACCGTCGTGCCGGATTGCTGGGCCAGCACGGGCGTAGCGACCAGCGCACCGGCCGACAACGCAAGCCATGAGATCGGGTGAAGCATCTTCATTCTATAACCCCCATTTTTTAGCCGCCCGCGTCGTTGCGCCGTTGGCGTGTCGCACAAACAAGACACTCCAGCAGGGTCGTCAATAGTCAGGGCTATACCGATCTATAATCAATTACGCTTTGGTCCTTCATTGTGACCCATGCGCCACACTTCATTACATTACTAACTGACTGACAAATAACGCTTATATAAAGGCGGAAATTTTCCGATCAGGACTATTCCAAGCCTTTCAACAGCTTAGCAACTCCAGCAAGGACACCAAAATCCTGCGCCTCACGATTAAGCCATATCAGGCAGTATCGCCTTTATAGCAGACGGCAAACACCGATCGGACGTACCAGTTAGAAACCTTTGGCCCCCAGCTGTCCGACCGACATGGCTGCACCCTGGACAAAAAAAGGGCCGATTCTCCGTGTGGAAAATCGGCCCGTTCAGGCTTGGGGTTCTGGAAAAAGATCAGAAGGTGATCGTCGTCCCGATCGCGAGTTGACGTCCCAGCGCGTCGTAACGCTGCGGCGCGGTGTTCGAGCGCGACAGGGCGACCTGATACGAGTTCGGGATGATCGGCGGCGTCTTGTCGAACAGGTTGTTGGCGATGATCCGGAAGGCGAACTTGCGCGCGATGTTCCAGGTCAGCGCCAGGTCGAAGAAGCTCTGCGGCGCGATGCGCGCAAAGGTGTTCTGGAACCGCTCCGGCGTACCGCCGATGTCTGCGTTACCCGAATTGTTCGCGGTCGTCAGCGACCCGGTATAGCGCCAGTTGAACGAGGCGTTGAACGTCCGGTCCGGCGTCGTCCAGGTGGTGCGCAGGGTATGCGCCCATTTCGGAACCAGCTGCCCGCACGAGATGCCGTTCGAGAAGTAACCCGCACAATTATACTGGCTGCGCAGCGGCGAGTCCTGACCACCGGCCAGCGTCGACAGCGAGCCGTTGAAGCCCCAGTCCAGGCGGCCTGCGCCGTTCAGGTCCAGCGAATACTGGCCCTGGAAATCCCAGCCATTGGCCAGCGTGCGATAATAGTTGGTCGTCCCCTGCCGCACGAAACCGGTCGAGGGATTGCCTGCGGGCGCATTGCCGATCGAGCCGGTGGTCGGATCGCGAACGATGCCGTTGCAGAAGAACGGATCGCCGTTCGACGCCAGACAGCCCTGCAGATAATAATCCGCGCCGTTATAGCCCAGCGAGTTGACGATCCGCACCTGATAGCGGTCGACCGAGAAGACCAGACCCGGAACGAAGCTGGGCTTCACGACGAGGCCATAGGTCAGGGTATAGGCCGTTTCGGGATCGGCGGTGAAGCCGCCCGAACGCGTGGTGCAGCCTTCCGTCGGGCAGAGCAGCGAGGCGCTGCCATAGAGGTTGTCGGCCAGCCCGGTCTTGCTGCACAGCTCGCGCGAGGCGAGCGGCGTGGTCGTCACGGTGCCATCGGGCAACGTGCGCGACACGGGCGCGCAGAAGTCGGCCAGCGTATTGTTGCGGCCGAAATTGACCTGTGTCGCCTGGCGGATCTCGATCACGGTCGGCGCGCGCTGCGCCTTGTTGTACGAGGCGCGGAAGGTGATGTCGGCGACCGGCGCATACAGACCCTCGATCTTCCAGGTCGAGAAGCTCTTGGGGTTCGAGCTGTACTTCGACACGCGGAAACCGCCATTGGTCTGCAGCAGGTGCGCGAACGGCTTGTTCTGGATCAGCGGCGCCTGAAGCTCGATATTCGATTCCCAGACATCCTGCGACAGCCGGGCGTCCTGGTCGCCGAACTGGTCGACAAAGCCGGCATCGGCGGTCGAGATCAGCCGATCCTTGCGATATTCGGTGCCCAGCGACACAGCCAGGCCGTCATCCGCCCAAGGGGTCTTGATGCCATAGGTGGTCAGGTCGCCATTCACGACCGCGATCGCGTCGAACAGCTGGGTGATCGTCCGCCGCTGGCCGGTGGCGCCGCTCGAGAACAGGTAATTGGTCAGCGCATTGCTGCCCGACCCTGCGCGGAATGCATCGAACGGGACGCACGACGGATCAGTGCCGTTGACGACCGAGCGGCAGGTGGCCACGCCGTTGACGTTGACGACGTCGAGCGCACGATTGACCCGGTCGTTCTGCGACGTCGGGCCGAGATACCAGTCCTGCTGGTTGCGGGCATAGACGCCGCCCACGTCATAGGACCAGGCCTCGCCGATCTTGCCGCGGACGCCGCCGGTCGCGCGGAAGCCCATATTGACGAAGCGGTCCGCCTGGGCGGGCTGCCCGTCGAAGCGATAGCGCACGTCGAGCGGCACATAGCCGGTGCTGCCCGGCGTACAGCCCAGCGCACCCGCCTGGCCGCCCGACAGGAAGGGATTGTCGCAATTCACCTGATAGGGCGTCGTGCCCGCCACGGTATAGGAATAGACCCGGCGCGGCATCGGATTCTCGGAGGTGTCGCGGAACCAGATGCCGTCGCCATAGATCTCGACCTCGGGCGCGATCTTCAGGTTCACGAAGCCGCCCGCCGTGTAGCGCTCATTGGCGCGCTGGAAGGACACGTCGTCATAGGGGTTGGCGGCATTGCCTGCGCCCGGCCCCCAGGGGACAAAGCTGCGCGTACCGTCCGGGTTGTTCACATATTGCGCATTCGCATTAGGCCCCGAGGCAGGCGAGACGAAGCCGCTGCGCGAATAGGTGGACAGCGGCGAGCAGGACAGTGCCGAGTCCTTGGTCAGCTGCGCGATCGGGCAGGCGGCATAGGAACGCGCGCCGTTCTGGACGAGATCGGCCTGGCGATAGTTGAAGAAGCCCGACACGTTCAGCCGGTCGTCGAGCAGCTTCTTGCCCGCCGTCACCGTGATGTCCGAACGCCCGCCGTCATTGGTCAGCCCGCGCGGGCTGCCGAACCCGGCCGCGCTGGCGATGGGGGTGACGATGTTGCTGGTGTTGTTGTGGTTGTAGAAATTGTAATTGCCGTCGAGGCGAAGCCCTTCGAAATCCTTGCGCAGGACGAAGTTGACGACGCCCGAGATCGCGTCCGAACCATAGACCGACGAAGCGCCGCCCGACAGCACGTCGACGCGGTCCAGCAGGCTGGCCGGAATGATGCCGGTGTCCTGGCCGTTCTGGGTGCCCAGACGCTTGCCGTCGACCAGAACCAGCGTCCGCTCGAAGCCCAGGCTGCGCAGCTTGATCCGCTGGCGGCCATCGGAATCGGCATAGTTGGACTGCGCGTCGGGGGCGACCTGCGGCAGGCGGTTCAGCACCTCCTCGACGTTCAGCGGGGCCTGGGCCTGGATGTCCTGGCGCGTGACCGAGGTGATCGGTGCGGCGGAAGCGAGATTGGGGCGAACGATGCGCGTGCCGGTGACGATGACCTCACCGCCGCTCGATGCCTGCGGCGTACCGCTGATCGCGGCGGAGCGGGTCTGTGCCGCGTCGGCGCTGATCGACGCGTCGTTGCTATCGTTCTGCGTGGTGCCGTCCTGCGCGGCGGTCGACCCGACCTGCTGCGCGGCGGCGGGTGCGACGAGCATCAGGGAGGCGGCGGAAAGCGCCAACCACGATGCGGACTGCTGGATTTTCATGAGGTCTCCCCTTCATCCCGGCCGATGGGACGCCGGGTAGAGGAAAAGGACAATGTTTTTGCCGCTTAGGGTCAATACCTAATGCATACCTATGCATCACCCATCGCTACATTCACTGGCCAGTGTCACCAGAAAGACACAATTTAAAACGATTTCAATGCCTTGGATTAAGGCTTGGAAATATTTCGATACAATTTGGCGCCGCCGCCATCGACAAGGCCAGGGTTCGCTACCGTTGATTCGGGCAAGTGGTTCCATATCGGTTGCCACGCCCCTTGCGGCTTTCGCATTCCCCTCGCAGTATCGGCCCCGAGAACCGGGTCGGAATGACCCGGCGGGGATGGAGCATATCATGCAGGACGAACGGCGCGCTTTTCTGGGCGGGATCGCCTCGTTGGCCGGGATTGGGGCAGGCATGGGGGCGGGGCTCGCCGCTCCGGTGTGCGCGCTGGCGAAGACAGCGGCGAAGGCAGGCGCCGGGTCCGATGCCGTCATCGTCTCCACCTGGGACTTCGGCGCGCCCGCCAATGACGCCGCCTTCGCCAAGGGGCGCAGCGGCGGATCGCTATTGGATATGGTCGAAGCGGGGGTGATGGTGCCGGAGGCCGATCCGAACAACCATTCGGTCGGCTATAGTGGTTATCCCGATCGCGACGGCCATGTGACGCTGGATGCGGTCATCATGGACGATGCGGGCGGCGTCGGCGCGGTCGCCGCGCTGGAGGATACGGTCCACGCCATTTCGGTCGCACGCGCGGTGATGGAGCATACCCCCCATACTTTCCTGGTCGGCGAGGGCGCGACGCGCTTCGCCCGCGACCGGGGCTTTCCGCGCGTCAACCTGCTCACCCCGGAGGCGGAAAAGGCGTGGCGTGACTGGTTGAAGACGCAAAACTACAGGCCGGTCGCCAATAGCGAGACCGGCACCTATGGCGCGGGGCGGCCCGGCACGCCGGGCGGTGCGCTGGACCATGACACGATCGGGATGCTGGCGCGCGATGCCGACGGCCGGATGGCGGGCGCCTGCACCACGTCCGGAATGGCGTTCAAGATGCGCGGGCGTGTCGGGGACTCGCCGCAGGTCGGCTCGGGCCTCTATGTCGAGCGCGGCGTGGGCGGTGCGACCTCCACCGGGCTGGGCGAGGAAGTCACCCGTACCGTGGGGACCGCGCGCGTCGTCGCCTCGATGCGTCACGGGATGAGCCCGCAGGCGGCATGCGAGGAAGCCGCCCGCCATATCGCATCCTTGCGCGGCGATGCGATCAAGGGCGTGCAGGTCGGCTTCCTTGCGATGGATATACGCGGGCGGATCGGGGCCTTCTGCCTGTTGCCGGGCTTTACCTATGCGGTGACGGATGCGACCGGAAAGACGCGGGTGGAAAAGGCGCCGTCGCTGTTCAAGGCGTGAACGATCCTCCTCGGTACGGGGAGGGGGACCGCTCGCAGAGCGGTGGAGGGGGATCGCCCCACGGGACGCCCTTCGTGGAAGCCCCCCTCCGTCAGGCCTTTGGCCTGCCACCTCCCCGTACCGGGGAGGATTTAGGCGCCCTCCCCCCCATCGGCGATCAACGCGTTCAGATCACGCAGCGCCTTCACCAGCCCCAGCCCGCGCGGCCCCGCGATATAACGCGGTGCCCATTCCGGCTGGAACTTCTCCTTATACGCCCGCAGCCCCCGGAAGCCGTAGAAACGCTCGCCATGCCGGAAGACCAAGGCCGCGACCTTCGCCCAGGTCGGCCCCAGCCGCCGCCCGTCCACACCCGATAGCGGGGCGAGGCCCAGCGCGAAGCGGCCATAACCCTCGGCCTGCCCCCACAGCATCAGTTCGACGAACAGATAGTCCATCACCCCGCCGGGAGCGTCCTCGACATGGCGCATCAGGTCGACCGACAGCTCGCGCCGATCCCCGGACTTCCAGATATTGGCAAAGGCGACGATCCGTCCCTCGACCCGCACCACAGCACAGTCGGTCAGCGCCAGATAGGCCGGGTCGAACCGCCCCAGGCTGAACCCCTTTTCGCCATGCCCCTTGGCGAGCAGCCAGTCGTCGGACACGGCCCTCAGTTCGGGCAGGATCGCGGGCACTTCGGCGGCGGGAAGGATGGCGAAGTTCGCATTCTCGCGCGTGCGGAAACGGTTGAGCGTCTGGCGCAGCCCCCGCATCCGCCCGCCCTCCAGCGCGAAGGTGGAGAGGTCGATCAGCGCCTCCTCGCCATATTTGATGATCTGAAGTCCCATCTCGATCGCGATTTCGAGACCTTCGGGGGTGATCTGATAGAGCATCAGGCGGCCTTGCGCGGCGTCCGCCATCGTCCGCAGCTGCCACAACAGGTCGGCCCAGGCGGCGCGCGGGCCGACGGGATCGCCCATCGCGATCCAGCTGGTGCCGCGCACCTGATACATGACGAAGGCATCACCTTCCGGCGAAAACAGGAACCGCTTGTCACCCAGCAGGGCCAGCGCGGCGTCGGTCCGCTCGGCCTGTTCGACGATGGCGAGGACACGCTCCATCGCCGGATGATCCGCTTCCCCCGGCGGTGCGGCCAGGAACAGCCGCCACAGCCCAGCCCCCGCCAGCATCACCGCCACGCCCAGCCCCGCGCGCAGGAAGCGCGAGGCGTCGTCGGACAGCGCGAACCGCCACCACAAAGATTCCTGATAATCGACATGTTTATAGGCGAAAAAGCCGATCCAGCCCGTCCCGACGATCACCACCGCGACGCTCAACAGCCAGGCGGGCGACAGCGGCCGCGCGACCAGCGAGGTGCGCCGGTAAAAGGCCTTGCGACTCATCTGGAGGAGCAGTGCGATGCTCAGGCAGACCGCCGCTTCCTCATAATCGATGCCCTTGGCGAGCGAGAACACCGCCCCTGCGACCAGCAGCGCGCGCGCCGCCAGGCTCGCCCCGTCGAGCCGCCGGTAAAGCCCCGGCGCCAGCAGCAACAGGCCGGTGCCGACCAGGCTGGCGGCGAAATGCGACGCCTCGATAAAGGGCAGCGGCAGGATATGGACCAGATGATGGACGCGCTGCGGAATGGCGGGCAGCGACCCCGACAGCAGCAGGATCGCCCCGCCGCCGAAACAGGCCGCGCTGAGCAAAGTCGGCGCGATGCCCAGCAATACCCGGCGAAGGTCACGCAGCGCCCGGATCGGCCGCCGCCGCACTTCGTCCCAGGCCAGCAGCGCGATACCCAGCGCCAGCGGGGCGAGATAATAGAGGACACGATAGGCGATCAGTGCGGCGAACAGCTCGGTCCGGTCGACCGGGACGGTCGCCAGCACCACCGCCTCGAACACGCCGATGCCGCCCGGCACATGGCTGACCAGCGCGACGATGATCGCCAGCGCATAGGCGAGCAGGAAGGCGGGCAGCAGGTCGATCGACGCACCCGGCAGCAAGACGAACAGCGCCGAACTGGCACAGGCGAGATCCAGCGAGGCGATCCCGATCTGCGCCACGGCTTGCGCGGGTGTGGGCAGCGGCACGCTCCATGCGCGCCAGCCGATCCGCTGTCCGGGCCGCAACGCACACAGCACGATCAGGCCCAGTGCCCCCGCCACCACCGCTCCGCCCAGCCAGCGGACGATCCCCTGCCCCAGCACGAAGGTCTCGACGGTGATCGGCCCTTCGTGGAACAACAGCCCCAGTCCGGTGACGGTGAACACGCCGAACCAGAAGGTCGCGCTGGCGATGGCGATGACCCGCGCAATGTCCGGTCCGTCCAGCCCGGCGGCGGCATAGACGCGGTAGCGTGCCGATCCCCCGGTCAGCAGCCCCAGCCCCAGATTGTGGCTGAGCGTATAGCTGGTGAAGGACGCCGTCGCCGCCGTTCGCCAGCGCAAGCGCCGCCCGATGACACGCAGCGCGATCACGTCGTAGAAGGTCAGCGCGACATAGCTGGCGATGGTGAAACCGACCGAGAGCATGATCTGGCGCGGGTCGATCGCGTAGAAAGCCGCGCGAACATCGCTCAGCCGGACGGTCCGGGTCAGGTGATGCAGCGCCGACAGGCCCAGCGCGACAAGCAACAGGACCGCGCCCGCCGCCAGATAACCGCGTCGCGCCTTGGCATAGGCGACGACCCGGTCGGCGATCGACGCCGGCTTGGCGTGCGTTGTCACCGAACCGTCCATTTCGCGATCGTCATGATCCGACCGCCTGTCATATCCGCCCCCACTCGCGTTCGTCTCACTTGCTTTCCGGCCCTTATCGACGGGGCTGGCTGCGGCATAGGAGTGTTGCCGCCCCCGCCGCCTTACGGGACCATGACAAGTTCGTCATCACCGCCTCCACACGCTCATGACAGAACCGTCATGGTTCGCCCACCCTTTCCTCAGGTCGCCGGCGTTAGCATGGGGGCGTGAAAGGATCGTTCCTCCCCGTTGCGCAACGCAGGTCGGCAATCGCCGTGCCCGGACGGTCCGCGCGCGACCGGCGGCCGCGATGAAAAGCCTGCGGATCGTCGGCTGGAGCGCGGGCATGGCGGCGCTGATCGGCGGAGCGGCCTTTGCGCTGCTGGTCGGGCATATGCCGCTTCGTGCCGGGCCGCACCGCCCCTCGACGCTGTACGGCGCGACCTTCGCACCGGTGGCGGAGGGCCATCCCGGCCTGGTCGTCACCAGCCTGCGCAGCGATGTCGACGACGATGCCGCCGCTTTGGTCAAGCCGCCGCTGCATGTCGGCGACATGGTGCTGTCGGTCGATGGCCACCCGGCCACGTCCTTTGCGATGTTGCGCGACGAAGCGGCGCTCTCAACCGATACGCCCATGCGTCTTCAGGTCGCGCGCGACCATGGCCTCCTCACGATCACGCTGCTAAGGAGCGGCTCGGGAGGACAGCGTGGCCAACAGGATTTTGCTGATCGAAGATGACCGCTCGACGGCGGATTACATCGCCAACGGATTGCGGGAAGAGGGTTTTCTGATCGACCATGCGGCCAATGGCCGCGACGGCCTGTTCCATGCGACCGACGGCACCTATGACTGCATCATTCTCGACCGGATGCTGCCCGGCATGGACGGCATGTCGGTGCTGGCCGCGATCCGCGCGGCGGGGATCGAATCGCCGGTGCTGATCCTGTCGGCCCTGTCCTCGCCCGAGGACCGAGTGGCGGGGCTGACCTCCGGCTCGGACGATTACCTGACCAAGCCCTTCGTCTTTGCCGAGTTGCTGGCGCGGGTCCGCCTGCTGATCCGACGCGGCGGCACCACCGGCAGCGCGCCCCAGACCAAGCTGGTATGCGACGATCTGGAGATGGACCTGCTCGCCCACCGTGTCCGGCGCGCGGGCAAGCCGATCGACCTGCAACCGCGCGAATACCGGCTGCTCGAATATCTGCTCCAGCATGTCGACCAGGTCGTGACCCGAACGATGCTGTTGGAGGGGGTATGGGATTTCCATTTCGACCCCAACACCAACGTCACCGACGTGCATATCAGCCGGTTGCGCAAGAAGATTGACGAAGGCTTTGCCCGCCCGCTGCTGCATACGGTGCGCGGTTCGGGTTATAAGCTGGGGGTCGAGAAATAACACCGGCGGTCCTCCGCTCGACCACGTTGCGGTTCGCGCTGCTGGTCTTCGCGCTGCAGCTGATCGGCGCGGGCGCGATGGTGGTCATGGTCCGCCATCTGACCCGCAGCGAGATCGCCGCACAGGCAGAGGATGCCGCCAGCGACCTGCGCGACGAACTGGCGGGCGTATGGCTGGCGGGCGGGCAGAAGGCCGTTCGCGCGGCGGTCGACCGGCGACTGACCACGGACCGGCTGCCCCTTTCAGTCATCCTGCTGACCGATGCGCAGGGGCGCTTCGTGGCGGGCAATATCGCCGATTGGCCACCCAACGTCCCCGCCCCCGGCGCCGCAACGATCGAAATCTTCCGCATCGGCCATTCGCAACCCGAACGGATGCGGGTGATGGCGACCCGCCTGCCCGATGGCTCGCGGATGCTGGCGGGCCATGTCGTCGAGAGTGAACTCCGCGTCGCACTGGCGATGGAGGAGGCGATGGCGGTCGGCATGGCGGCGGCGATCGTGCTGGCCGCGCTGGCCGCCTGGATCGCCGCGCGGATGATCGAGCGGCGGCTGGAGGATACGGTCGCCACCGCCCATGCGGTCGCCGCCGGGGATCTGTCGCGCCGCGTCGCACCCAATGGCGGCGACGATGCCTTCGATGCGCTGGCGCTGGCGGTCAATGCGATGCTCGACCGGATCGCGCTGCTGATGACCGAGCTGAAGGTCGCGACCGACGGTCTGGCGCACGACCTGCGCTCGCCGTTGACCCGGTTGCGCGCGACGCTGGACCGCGCACTGGCCGAAAGCCGGGACGAAAATGCACGCGTTGCGGTCGGCCGCGCGCTGGAGGAAGGCGACCGGCTGCTCGCCATGCTCGACACCGCGCTGCGCATCAGCCGGGCCGAGGCGGGGCTGGGCCGCGACGCCTTTGTCGAGGCCGATCTGGGCGCGATGATCCGCGACGTGGCCGACATGTTCGAGCCGCTGGCCGAGGATCGCGGCATGACCATCCGCGCGGAGGGGCCGGAGACCTTGGTGGCGCGCGTCCACCGCGAATTGCTGGGGCAGGCGATCGCCAATCTGATCGACAACGCCCTGAAATATGGCGCGGGCGAAGTCGTCGTCCGGGTCGAGCCGGGGCCGGTGCTGATCGTCGCCGATGACGGGCCGGGTATTCCCGAGGAGCGCCGGGACGAGGCGTTGAAGCGTTTCGGGCGACTGGACGCGGCGCGGACGGAGAGCGGAGCGGGCCTGGGCCTGTCGCTGGCCAGTGCAGTGGCGCATCTGCATGGCGGCACGGTGGCGCTGGAGGATAACGCGCCGGGGTTGCGAGTGCGGTTGACGCTCGCGCCCGATGCGCGTTCCGCCTGAACTCCCCTACATCCGTTCAGCCTGAGCGAAGTCGAAGGCCACGCCCGGCGCGACGTCCGGGGCGTGTGCTTCGACTTCGCTCAGCACGAACGGCGGTGGGGCGAACCATTCCTCCCCAAGCTTGCTTGGGGAGGGGGACCATTGCGCCAGCGATGGTGGAGGGGCCAGAAACGCCAGCGTCAGCCCCCGCCCCTCCACCACCGGGCTTACGCCCGGCGGTCCCCCTCCCCATCAAAGATAAGGAGGATTTAAGGGACTACGCCCCCACATTCCCCGTGCGCTCCAGCTTGCCCCAGCCGACGATCCACCCGCCGATCGCCGAGGCGATGGCGCGGATCACGACCCAGTACATGATCTGGCGATAGACCAGCCGCTGCGCGACCAGCAGATGCGCCGGATAGCGCACCCGGTTGCCGTCCAGGCGATAGGCCAGCCAGCCACATAGCACATCGACCGAGGTGAAGATGGTCCAATAGGCCGCCATCTGGAACACGTCGGTCTGGGTCTGTGCCCAGCCATGCTGGCCGACGCGCACCGCGGTCCCGATGATCGACAGGACCAGCGCCAGGTCGATCAGTGGCGAGATGGCGGCGAACAGGATCTGGAACAGCCACGCCTGCGGCAGTCCGACCCGTGCCAGACCGGCGGGCTTGCCGGTGCGCAACACGGCGCGATGCTTCCACAGGCATTGCAGCGTGCCGAAGGCCCAGCGATAGCGCTGCTTGGCCAGCGCGCGGAAGCTCTCGGGTGCTTCGGTCCAGGCGATGGCACGCGGATCATAGGTCACGCGCCACCCGGCCCGCTGGATCGCGATGGTCAGGTCCTGATCCTCGGCCAGCGTATCCTCGGGATAGCCGCCCACCGCGTCGAGCGCGGCGCGACGCCAGGCCCCGACGGCGCCCGGCACCACCGTCATCGCATCGAACCCGGCAAGCGCGCGGCGCTCCAGATTCTGCGCGGTGATATATTCGACCGCCTGCCAGCGGGTGACCAGGTTGACCCGGTTGCCCACCCGCGCATCGCCCGCCACCGCACCCAGCTTCGGGTCGGCGAACCAGCGCGCGAGCTTGGCGATCGTCTCCGGCTCGAACTGGGTATCGGCATCGAGCGCGATCAGCACCTCGCCGATCGCGTCCTGAAGCGCGCGGTTCAGCGCCGCCGCCTTGCCGCCATTGACGAGCGTCAGCAGGCGGACGCGCGGCTCATCGGCGAACGCCTCGCGCACCACGGCGCTGGTCCCGTCCTTCGACCCGTCATCGGCGACGATGACCTGAAGGCCCGGATAGTCGCTGGCCAGCACCCGCTCGACCGAGCGGACGATCACCCGCTCCTCGTTATAGGCCGGAATGATGACCGAGACGCTGGGCGTGAAGGCGGGCGGCACCGGCTTGGATTTGCGCCCCTGGAACCAGGCCAGCCCCGCCATCACCACCGCGCGCGCAATGCCCAGCGCAATCGCGAGATAGAACAGCCAGGCGAGCGAGGCCGACAGAAAGGCCAACGCCACGAAGATCGCCACGTCGGTGCGCACCGCCAGCAGGTCATGCCCCTCGACCAGCGGCATCGCCTGATCGCGGCTGACCCCGACCAGCTGCGAGGAGGGAACGAACTTATACCCTTCGGCGCGCAGCGTATCGATGATGCGGGGCAGCGCCTCGACCGTCTGCTCGCGATCGCCGCCGCCATCGTGCAGCAGGACGACATTGGCCGAGTTGTCGGGCGTCGCGCCGTGGACCTGATCGATCGTCTGCTGGACGATCGCGTCGGTGCCGGGCCGCTGCCAGTCGTTCGGATCGACGTGCAGGCCGACGACCGTATAGCCCAGATTCTGCGCGATCAAGGCGGGGTCGATCTCGTCCGCCGTCGTCGGCTCGGCGTCGCCGAAATAGGGCGCGCGGAACAGCGTGGTCGAACGCCCGGTATAGGCCTGGATCAACCGCTTGGTGGCGTTCAGTTCCAGCTTGTTCGTCCGCGCGCCCGTCGTCGCCATGTTGGGATGGGTATAGCTGTGATTGCCCAGCTCGCTGCCGTCCGCGACGATCCGGCGAAGCAGCTGCGGGTGTTGCAGCGCATTCTCGCCGATTACGAAGAAGGTGGCAGGCACATGCTCGCGCTCCAGCACGTCCAGGATCTTGGGCGTCCATTCCGGATCGGGCCCGTCGTCGAAAGTCAGCGCGATCGTCTTCGGGACCGCGCCCGCCCGCTGCACAACATAGGGCGTCGGATAGGTGCGATAGACCTCGTTCCGGATCACCCCGTCCTTGTCATATTTCAGTCCGCGCTCGCCCTGGGTCGGCTGGGCGGTGATGCGGAGGATTTCGCCCGCCCCCTCGACATCGACGTTCAGCGGCGAGGCGACGGCACCCAGCCGGGGAATGACGCCCCGCGCGGTGCTGCGGAACGCAGCGAAGTCGGCCCACAGACCAGGGTCTTCCGATCCCAGCTGCCAGAAGGCGACATCATCGATACCCAGCCGCTTCAGCGCCTGGAGCTGGTTCCAACTGGTCGCGGCGTCGAGCATCCAGACGGTGTGATGCTCGCCATTCTCGTCATAGGCGAAACCGGCATTGCCGCTGGCCTGGTCGAACGTCACATTCGCCTGGCTGTCATGCGCGATCAGCCAGGCCTCTTCGATCGACCGCGCCTCGGCGGGACCCTTGGCGGGCCAGTCATAGCCATAGCTGCCCAGCGCCACGATCAGCTTGTCGCGACCGACCTCGCGCAGCGCCTTTTCCGAGGCCTGGAGGAACCAGGGCTGCGCCGCGATCGGCCCGGGGGTGCCGGTCTGCCAATGCTGGTCATAGGCCATCAGGATGATGCGATCGACGACCTTGGCCAGACGCTGCAACTGCCACGCCTCGTCCTCGGCGGGGACGGTGACGGCCAGCACGGTACCCTTGGGCAGATGCGCCTTGATCCGCTGGAGCAGCCGGGGATAGCCCGCCATGGCATTGGCGGGCAGATTCTCGAAATCGACGACCAGGCCCGACTGGCGGTTGGTCGCGATCGACTGGCCGAGCTGGGTCGCCAGTTTTTCGGACGCCGCCGGGCTGGCGATGATCCGCGCGATGGTCTGGCCGTCCCACTCGTCGTCGGACAGGTTCTGCACCATCGGCAACAGGCGCGGCGGCTTGGCGGCGCGTGACAACAGGGTGGCGAGCTTGGGGTCGTTGCCGATGGTCAGCTGGCCCTTGGGGCCAGCCACGTTCATCAGGCTGGGCACCAGCCAGTCAATCTGCCCCATATGCGCGTGGAGCGAGGCCAGCGCGGAGTCGTTGCCCGGCGTATAGAAGGCGATGGTCAGCGGCGTATGGTCCTGCGCCACCGACTTGCGGGGCAGCCATTCGCCGCGCCGCCCCTTCAGCTGCGCGGTCGGCTCCAGCGTCATTGCCTGCCGCCGCGCGAAGGGCAGCGGCAGCACGCCCGAATTGGGCACCGCGACCAAGGTCGTGGCAAAGGCGATGGCGGCGACCACCACCGCCAGGATCGTCACCGCGACGGCGCGCCGTGCCCAGGTGCCCCGACGGCCCGTCGGGTCAAAGAAGATCGGGTTGCTCAACGGTGTCGATCCTTGGTCCAATACGTGTATGCTGGCGGCGGCCCGAGTATCCCCCGACCGCTTAAGCCCACGTTTCCATCGCAAAGCCGATGACAGATCATGGGCATAGAGCGCGTGATCGCAACATTACAGATATTTCATGATGCCCCCCGCCTCTCCTTCATGTGGAACGTGACAATGATCGCTGCCCGGCATTAGGACATGTCATGGCCGATCTTCTCGCCCGCCTGCGATCGCGGTGGCTCCATATTCTTGGCACATTGCTGGTGCTGCTTGCCGTGGCTGCCGCCATCCTTCTCTATTCGGGCAGTTATTTCGACAAGGACCCGTTCACCCGCTTCCCCGCCAAGGGCAAGGTCCGACCGACCCTGGTCCTGTCGCTGTCGGGCGACATGGGCCTGCGCTACGGCATGGGCGGGGTGATCGCGCGGGCGCTGAGCGAAGACGGGATCGAGGTGCTCGGCGTCAATTCGCCGGTGCTGTTCCGCAAGCGACGCACCGCCGCGCAGGTGGATGCGGTGATCGCCGACCTCATCCGCCGGGCCGAGGCCGAAAGGGGCGAGCGCAAGCTGGTGCTGCTCGGCCAGTCCTATGGCTCGGACATGCTCCAGACGGGGCTGGCGCATCTGCCCGCCGATCTGCGCGCGCCCATTTCGGCGGTCGTCCTGGTGGTGCCGGGCGAGACGGCCTTTTTCCGCTCCGATCCCTCGGGACTGGCCTATATGGGCAAGCCCGACAGCCTGGGCGTCACGACCGCGCGACAGATCGACTGGGTGCCGATGACCTGCATCTACGGCGTGCGCGAACCCGACAGCCTGTGCCCGCTGCTGAAACCGCAGGCCAATGTCCGCGTCGTCGCCCTGCCCGGCGGCCATTATCTGGACCATGACGATGCAGCGCTGGTCGCGCATGTCGAGACGGCGGTGCGCCACGCCCCCTCCCCCGCCGACTAAAGCCAATCGACAGTCAGATATGCTTTTCTTCCCCTCTCCCCTCTTGGAGGGGAGGGGGTTGCGCAGACTTGGTCTTTGCGTAGCAAAGGCTTAGTCGAAGCTGGGTGAGGGGTGAAGCGCTCGCCGTGCGAGCGCGCGAGCCGGAGGCTCGCTCAACCCCTCACCCAAGCTTCGCTAGCCAGCAGAGCTGGCAAGCTCCGCTAACCCTCTCCCCTGTCCAGGGGAGAGGGAAGAGGTGAACATGAATGTCGATTGGCCATAACCGAAGAGGGGTGGACAGGGGTCAGGCGGTGATCGCTTCGATCGGCGTGTCGGCCCCCTTGCGCGTCCGCCACACGGCGGCACAGCCCAGCGCATAGGGCTTGGCCAGCACCGTCGACACCGTCATGTAGCGCGCGGTGGCCACGTCGCGGGTCAGCGTCAGGTACAGATAGCCCTTGTCGTCCTGATCGCAGAAACGGACGACCTTCGGATTGGCCGCCGCGATCTCGCGTCCGATGCCGGGCATCAGGTCGCCCCAGGACGGGCTGGTGACGGACGTACCCGCAAACTCCGCCGCGACCAGCTTGCCGTTCGTATCGTACAGGTCGTTGGCCCAGGCGGCATGGCTGTCGCCCGAGACGACGACGGGCCGTGATCCCGCCCGCTGGAACGCCGCATAGAGCCGCTCGCGCGCCGCCGGATACCCGTCCCAGCTGTCGAAATTCAGCGGCAGGCCCGCGCGATACGAGGCCTGCGCCTCGCCCAGCCGCTGGCGCTCGCCCTCCGACAGGCGTTCGGTCAGCTTCGCATAACCCTGCGGCCCCATCTGCTTTTCCAGGTCGGGACCGTCGATCCGCGCCATCACCACCTGGTTGCCGATCACCTGCCACGGCGTCCCCGCCTTGACCGAGGCGGTCAGCGTCCGCTCGATCCAGCCGAGCTGCCCTGCGCCGAGCAGTTCGCGCTCGGGCCGCGCGCGTTCGGCTATCATCGCGGCATATTCCTCGGGCTGGGGCGCTTCGCCCTTGGCCGCCGCCACCTGCTTCGACCGGGCGAGCAACCGCGTCTCCACCATCACCAGGGTGGCGAGGTCGCCGAAATCGAAGCTGCGGTTGATCGCTTCCCAGGGCTGGCCGGGCCGGGGATCGCGGATCGGCATCCATTCGAAATAGGCCTGCATCGCCGCCGCCTTGCGCTTGCCCCAATCGCCTTCGGTCGCGGGCTGGTGGTTCTCCGCGCCGCCGATCCAATCGTCATTGGCGACCTCGTGATCGTCCCACACGCAGATGAACGCCGCGCGGGCATGTGCCGCCTGCATGTCGGGGTCGCGCTTCACCTGGGCATGGCGCTGGCGATAATCGGCGAGCGTCACGATTTCGTGCGCAGGCTCGGGCAGGCGGTTCAGTTCATGCCCGGTCTTCGTGCCATAACCGTCCGCGCCATATTCATAGATATAATCGCCCAGATGGACCACCGCGTCGAGCCGTTCGGTCTTCGCGATCGCGTCATAGGCGTTGAACAGGCCGCCGGGATAAAGCTGGCACGACACCACCGCCAGCGCCAGTTCCTCGACCCGCCCGCGCGGCAGGGTGCGGAAACGCCCCTCGGGCGAGCGCTGGCCCCCCGCCGTCTCGAACCAGTAGCGATAGTCGCGCCCCGGTTGCAGCCCCGCCACCTCGACCTTGGCGGTGAAATCGCGCGCCGCGCGCGCCGTGACCCGGCCGGTGTGCAGGCCCACCGCATCGCTGCCACCCATCGGCGCGACATGCCAGGTCAGGGCGATGTCGCCCCCCTGCCCTTCGCCGGGCGTCGCGCGAGTCCACAGGATCGCACCGACCGCCGAGGGATCGCCGCTGGCCACGCCGTGATCGAACCGTACCGCCGGAGCCGCCGCCTCCACCAGGGTCGTCGGCAAGGCCAGGCTGGCCCCGCTCCCCATCAGCGCCATCGCGCGGCGTCGATTCATCATCGTCATCGTATCGGTCCTTTCGGACCGGACGGCTAGGCGCGGTGCGCGACAGTCCGATGGCGGAGCCATGACGGTTTGGCGACAGACGACAACTGTCATCAATTTGCCATATCGTGGACACCGACTGGTAATTCCTCTTGCCTAAGGAACCGCAAAACAGGGGCAATACCGGGGGACATCATGAATTCGACGATCGGCCGCGTAAGCGCGGCTGTGCTGCTGGCTGGCCTGTCGCAGGCCGCCTTCATCCAGGCGGCGGCGGCACAGGCGATGATCCAGCCGCAGGAGGATGCGCGCGACGCGGATGGCAATCCCGACGTCATCGTCACCGCGCAGAAGCGGGAACAGCGGATCGAGGACGTGCCTGTAACCGTCACCGCCGTCACGGGGGCGCGCATGGCGGACCTGGGCGTCAACTCGCTGTCCGAAGTCGCGCAATATATCCCCGGCCTCCAGATCCAGGAGCAGAGCGCGAACAATCCCGGCTTCGTGATCCGGGGCATCACCTCGGACTCGGGCTCGGCCCAGCAGGGTGCGCGGGTCACGCTCTATTATAACGGCGTCGACATCAGCCGGACGCGCGGCGCCTATCAGGACCTCTACGATATCGAGCGGATCGAGGTGGTGAAGGGGCCGCAGGCGACGCTGTTCGGCACCGCCGCCGCCATCGGCGCGATCAACATCATCTCCGCCAAACCGCGCGCCGGGACCGAGGGCGGCATCCTGGCCTCCTACGGCAATTTCGACCGGAGCCAGGTGTCGGGCTATCTGAACGCGGGCAACGACACGCTCGGCGGGCGGATCGCCTTCGCGTACAAGTATCGCGATGGCTATGTCCGCAACATCGCGGGCGATCCCAAGATCGCCAATCAGAATCAGGGCCGGGTCGATCAGGACGACCTGAACGGTCAGGATCAGCGCGGGGTTCGCGGGTCGCTGCGCTGGACGCCCAATTCGTCGCTCACCGCCGATCTGGTGCTGACCTATGACGGACAGCGCAATCCGGGCACCGCGTTCAAGAGCCGCGTCTTCGCCCCCACCGGCGGGCAGACCGGCGATTATGGCTATGCCGAGCTGTCGGGCTCGCCCTTCTCCGCCGAGGTGCTGGGGCGACGCAAGCTGGGGCTGATCCGCAACGTCTATGACGCGAACCTGACGGTCGCGGTCGATGTCGCGCCGGGCATCACCTTCACGACGGTCAACGGCTATCGCCGGTTCGACGCGCTCGAAATCTTCGACGCCGATGGCGGCCCGGCCTGGTATCTGGAGTTTGGTGAGGATGCCAAGGGTGACCAGTGGAGCCATGAAAGCCGCTTCGCCTTCGACGGCACGCATTACCGCGCCTCGTTCGGCTGGAACGCCTTTTTCGAGAACGGCCAGCAGCGCGTGCCCTTCTCGACGGAGGAAGGCACCTATCTCGCCTGTTCCGTCACCCCGCTCTTCGCTCCCGTCCGCCAGCTTCTGAACGGCGCGGGGCTGCCGACCGGCACCGCCTGCGTCGCCGCCAACGGCAGCATCCCGGCGACCCGCGCCACCGCGCTCCTGTCGCGCGGCGCGGCGATGGTGCTGCCCTACAGCGCCAGCTTCGCCAATTACGGTCGCAACAATACCTATTCGGTGTTCGCCGACGCGACCTGGCTGCCGACCCCCGCGCTGGAGCTGACCGCCGGTGCGCGCGTCCTGATCGAGGATCGCAAGTCGGGATATAGCAACGTCATGCCCGACAGCCGCCTGCTCGCGGGTGCGGGCGTTTTCACCAGCCTGCTCGGCGCAGCCAATACCAAGGGCCAGTTGTTCGAGGCGCAGCGCAGCTATGCCGCCATCCTGCCGCGTTTCAACGCGCTCTATCGGCTGAGCGACGACGTGAACCTCTATGCGACGGTCAGCAAGGGTCGCCGCTCGCCGGTGGTGCAGCTCGACGCCCAGCGTATCGTGCCGCTGAGCGTCGCCAATTCGGGCGCGATCCCCCGGCTTCAGATCATTCCGACGGAAAATGTCTGGAATTACGAGGGCGGAATCAAGGGGCGGGTCGGCCCCTTCTCGGGCGCGGCCTCCGTCTTCTACCAGCGGTACAAGGGTTTCCAGGTCTCGGTGTTCGAGAACGGCCTGGCCGTGACGCGCAGCGCCGGGTCGGCCAACAATCTGGGTGTCGAGCTGGAGGCCAATGTCGCGGTGCATCGCTGGATCAGCCTGTTCGGCACCTTCGCCTATATCGATGGCGGCATCGGCGATGATCCGTCGAACGGCGTCTTTGCGGGCAACCGCTTCCGCCTCCAGCCCGACACCACTGCGTCGGGCGGCGCGAACGTGCGCATCCCGCTGGGCACGTCGGCGACCTTCTATGCGACGCCCAGCGCCACCTATCGCTCGAAAGTGTATTTTGAGCTGCCGAACAGCGAGGCGATCTCGCAGGGCGGCTATACGCTGGTCAATCTGCGCGCAGGCGTCGAGTTCGGCGACCAGGGTCGTTTCCATGTCGGCGGTTTCGCGCGCAACCTGACGAACAAGCGCTATCTGATCGATGCGGGCAATACCGGCGGCACCTTCGGCACCCCGACTTATATCGCGGGCGAACCGCGCTTCTACGGCGTGGAGCTGGGTGCGCGTTTTTGATGAATATCCTCACCGTGCAGGGGAGGATGACGTACACTTAACTGCTTCCTAACCCCTGACCGCTACAGCGGCGCATGGGGCCATGGGTTGGGAAGCGGATATCGTGCTGCGCTGGTTGATGTTGGTGGCGGGCCTTGGGGTTGCCACCTCCTGCACCCCCGTCCGCGAACGTTCGGCGCATCTGACGCTGGACGTGCCGCCGCCGACCGCGCGGACCCTGCTCCGCCAGCTTGCCCTCGATGTGCCCGACACCGACCTGCCCGAGGCGATCAGCGGCAATACCCCCATCGAAATGGCCGCCGCTCCTGCCTTCAACGGCATGGCCCGGACCGCGACCGACGCGGCCCGCGCCGCCGAGTGCCTGACCGCCGCCATCTATTACGAGGCCCGCTCCGAGCCGGTCGAGGGACAGCGCGCGGTGGCGCAGGTCGTGCTGAACCGCGTCCGCGACCGGGCCTTCCCCAAGAGCATTTGCGGCGTCGTCTATCAGGGGTCGGAACGGTCGACCGGTTGCCAGTTCAGCTTCACCTGCGACGGATCGATGCTGCTGCCCCGCGACCCCGCCGCCTGGACCCGCGCCGCCGCCGTGGCGCAGGCCGCGCTGGCCGGGCTGGTCTATGCGCCGGTGGGGGCGGCAACCTTCTACCATGCGAATTACGTGCTGCCCTGGTGGGCCTCCAGCCTCAGCCGGATCGGCTCGGTCGGCACGCATATCTTCTATCGCTGGCGCGGGGCACTGGAGCGCGACCTGTCCTTCCGCCAGGATTATGCGGGGGTGGAGCCGAACATCCCCGTCCCCGCCGCTGTCCCGAACCCCGCCGACGCGCCGATGGCCGAGGCGATGTACGGCGTGACCATCCATCGCGGCGAGAAGCGGGCCGAGGCGACGATCGGAGCCGGGGCCGGAACTCCCGATGCGAAACCAACGCCGGTATCGACGGCGGGCGTGCGCATCCACCGCAACGGCTTTGCCCATGGCGGCGGGGAAACGGTGTCCGGCGTAGTGGTGGGCGAGGAAAGCGATCCGGGCTGATCGCGCGCCGCGCCGTACCCCCGCGCAGGCGGGGGTACGCATCTGTGCGGGATTTTACTGGTCGATCATATCGATCCACTCGGGCAGGTCGCCCAGTCGCTCCAACTGGCGGAAGCGGGGATGGTCGACCGGCGTTTCGCCCGCCTCATGGCTCCACGCCAGCGGTTGCGGGATATAGGCGGCCCAGGCCCCTGCCTTGAGTGCGGGCAGCACGTCGGAACGCATCGAGTCCCCCGCCATCACCCCCTGCTCCGGCGCGACGCCGTGGCGGGCGAAGATGCCCCGGAAAGTATCGGGCGTCTTGTCGCTGACGATCGCCACGTCATCGAAATGCGAACCCAGCCCGGATGCCGCCAGCTTCGCCTCCTGATGCAGCAGGTCGCCCTTCGTCACCAGCACCAGCTTTCCCCGCTCGCGCAACGCCTCGATCGTGTCGGCAATGCCGTCGAGCAGTTCGACCGGATGCGCCAGCAATTGCCGCCCCGCCTCCAGCACCCGTGCGATCAGGTCGGTGGGCAGGGCCGGCCCCGCCAGTTCCACCGCCGTCTCGATCATCGACAGGGTGAAGCCCTTGGCCCCATAGCCATAGAGCCGCAGGTTGCGCGCCTCGCACGCCTCCAGCGTGGCGCGGGCCACCCGTGCCTCGGCAAAGGGGGCGAGCAGGCCGACCAGCGCTTCCTCGGTCGCCGCGAAGTGCCGCATATTGTGCCAGAGCGTATCGTCCGCATCGAGGCAGATCAGCGCGATCGTCATCGAGTGTCTCCCATATGGCCCGACGTCCTTGGTCGCGTTTCCATCACAGCTCGCGGATCAGGCGCAAGCCCAAACGCGGCCGGAACCGCTCGCCGCGTGCCTTTTCCGCGCCGACGCCGCCCTGCACCCCCAGCTTGCCGATCGCGCGGTGGACCTGCGGCATCAGCAGCCAATAGGCACCCTGCCCATTTTGCCGGTTCAGTTCCAGACCCAGCACCGTATCCGGATTCACGTCGTAGAAGGTCGAATGGTTGATGATCGTCCCCGTCTCGTTGCCCTCGCGCAGGGTCACGTCGCCGACGCCCAGCATCGTCATGGTGCTCCACCGCTCGCCGAAACGATTGCCGAGCAGCCATAACAGGGTCGAGGTCCAGCCACCTTCCTCGCGGTCGTGCAGCCCCAGATACTGGACGCCGTGAACGCTGCGCCCGCCCCGAAAGGTGCCCAGCCGCTTCTGAAGCCCCATCTTGTACTGGACGACGCGCGAATTGATGAGCGGCAGTTCCAGCTCGACCGCGAAGCCGTCCGCCACCGCCAGTTCGACCTCCGGCGCCCATTCCAGTTCGCGGCGCGGGCCGGTCAGGTCGCGCTGGGCCAGCGTGTTGACCTCGATCTCGCCCGCCCTCGCGGTCAGCGGACGGATCATGTCGAACACCATCGGCTCCGGGATGTCGGGGCCGGTCTGGGCGGCGGCCGGAACGCCGAAGAGCATAAGGGCCATTGTCGAGAAGGCCAGGCGGCCGGTCATGAACATCGTGAAACTCCCAAGCTTTACGCAGAACCGCGGTGCCGGGGGCCATCGCCGCCGAACGGATCAGGACGCGTGGGGTTCGTACCGCCGCGCCCCCGCGCCCATTGCCGCCTGAATCCCCATGACCAGCGCATCCACCGTGAAGGGCTTGGTCAGCAATTGCATACCCGGCGACAGATGCCCGCTGTTCAGCACCGCATTCTCGGCATAGCCCGTGACGAACATGACATTCAATTCATGTCGCAATTCCCGTGCCGCCTCGGCCAGTTGTCGCCCGTTCATGCCGCCGGGCAGGCCGACATCGGTGACGAGCAGGTCGATACGCTCGGGCGATCGCAGCACGGCCATCCCTTCGACGCTGTCCGCCGCCTCGATCACCCGATATCCCATGTCGCGCAGCACATCGGCGACCATCATCCGCACGGTCGCCTCGTCATCGACGACCAGCACGGTTTCGCCCGCCCCCGATGCGTTGGCCGGGGCACTGACGGCATTGTCACCTTCCAACTCGGCGGGGCCGTGATGACGGGGCAGATACAGGAACACCGTCGTCCCCTCGCCGGGCGCCGAACGGATACGCACCTGCCCGCCGGACTGCTGCGCAAAGCCATAGATCATGCTCAGCCCCAGCCCGGTCCCCTGCCCCAGCGGCTTGGTGGTGAAGAAGGGGTCGAACGCCTTTTCGATCACCTCCGGCGTCATGCCCGTGCCGGTATCGGTGACGCACAGCGCCAGATATTCGCCATCCGGTATGTCGGCGAAGCGGGCATTGTCGCGGTCCAGGCGGCGATTGACCATCTCGATCGCGATCCGCCCGCCGTCCGGCATCGCGTCGCGGGCGTTGATGCACAGGTTCAGCAGCGCATTCTCCAGCTGCGGCGCGTCGACCAGCACGGTCCACAGGTCGTCCGCGCCTTGCGTCTCCACCGTGATACCCGGCCCGACGGTGCGGCGGATCAGGTCGGTCATCCCGGCGACCAGCGCGGCGATATCGGTCGGCTTGGGGGCCAGCGTCTGCCGCCGGGAAAAGGCGAGCAGCCGGTGGGTCAGCGCCGCCGCACGCCGCGTCGCACCCTGCGCCGCATCCATATAGCGGTCGACGTCGCTCACCCGCCCCTGCGCCAGCCGCAGTGCCATCAGTTCCAGCGAACCCGAAATCCCGGCGAGCAGATTGTTGAAGTCATGCGCCAGGCCACCGGTCAGCTGGCCTACCGCCTCCATCTTCTGGCTCTGGCGCAGCGCCTCCTCGGCGCGCATCAGTTCGGCGGTGCGGTCGGCGACACGCTGTTCCAGCTGGTCGGTCAGCGCGCGGAGTTCGGCGATGGCGGTGTCGCGCTCGACCTCCAGCGCGCGGCGCACGCCGACATCGATCAGGACGCCGGGAAACTGGATCGGCGTCCCGTCGGCCGAGTGATCGACCCGACCAATGGCTTCCAGCCAATGGTAATGGCCGTCATGGCGCCGAACGCGATATTGGTGCGCATAGGGACCGCCCCGCGCAATCGCCTCCTGCACCGCCTCCGACAGACCGGCACGGTCGTCGGGATGGACCAGATCGGCCACCTGCTCCAGCTCCACCCCCTCATGCCCCCGTGCGGGGTCAAGTCCGAAATGGCGCGCGAACGGCTCGTCGCAGGTGAAGCGATTGGTCACCAGATCCCAGAACCAGGTGCCGATGATCGCCCCGGCCTCCTGGGCCAGCTGCACCCGCTCGGCATTCAGCCGGGCTCGTGCCTCGCTCTCGCGCAGTTGCTGTTCGGCGCGGACGCGGTCGGTAATGTCGAAGCTGACGCCCGGAAAACGCACGCAACGCCCCTGCTCGTCGGCGATGCAGCGGCCCCGCGCCGACACCCAGTGAATGGTGCCATCGGCCTGGACTAATCGATATTCGGAGGCGAAGCGGCCTGCGGCATCGCCTGTGCCCTCCCCCAGTCCGGTCATCGCCTCCGCCACTTCGCGTTTCACGCGCTCTCGGTCATCGGGGTGGATGCCCCGGAAGAACTCGGCGATCGGCAAGCCCTTCTCGGCCGCCGCGGGATCGACCCCGTATATGGTCGCAAAGCGCGGGTCCGAACGGATCGAATCGTTCGTCACGTCCCAGTCCCACATGCCGACATGCGCGCCCGAGCCGAGGGCCAGTTCCAGCCGCTCGTCCGCTTCCCGCTGGTGCCGCTCGGCCAAGACCCGCGCGGTCGTCTCGCCGGTGACGCAGATCATACCGGCGATCTGCCCCCGATCGTCAAAGACCGGCGAATAGGAAAAGGACCAATAGGCCTCTTCGGGCTTGCCCTGGCGCGCCAGGTCGAGCCGCATGTCGGTGACCTGCGCGACCTTGCCCGACAGCGCGACCTCGACGAGGGGCGCGATATCGTCCCAGATGCTGCCCCACAGGATACGAAAGGGCGTCCCCATCGCGGTCGCCGCGCGATAGCCCAGCATCGGGCGATAGGCATCGTTGTAGAAGGACACGAGATCCGGCCCCCAGACCAGATACATGGGCACCGGGCACGCGATCATCGTCGCGATCTGCGCCTTCAGCGCGGCGGGCCATGTGTCGGGCGCCCCGAGGCTGGTCGTCGTCCAGTCGAAGGCGATCATCTCATCGACGATACGGCCCGATACGCCGTTGAGAAAAGCAAAGGCGGGAGAGTGTACCATCGTGCAACCCTGCAACAGAGTGCGGTCCAGCGCCAGCGTTGAGAATGGACGGGGCAAGACGTCATGGCGGATCGACATTCGCCTTGTTCCTCCCTCGCAAGGGACGGAAAGAGGGGCGAGCCGACCTGCATGTTGCCCCCCTGAGTTCCGGCTTCAAGGTCGCCCAGGGCGCCGGGCCGGCCATTTTGCCCCTGGGTTGATCTGTCCGAGTGACATGGGCGGTCCGCTCGATTACCCCATTCTCGTGACGGCGATCCGCAGCCTGTTCGCGCAACGCCACCTGGCCGTGCTGATCTGCGCGACCGCGCTGTTGCTCAAGCTGATGATCCCGGCGGGCTATATGATCGGGCAGGTCGATGGTCGGGCGAGGGTCATCCTGTGCCCGGGCAGCGCGCCAGCCCCCGACCCGGTCCCGGTGGCGCATGGCGGGGCCATGGCGATGGACCATGCCACCATGAGCCATGACAGGAGCGGCCACGGTTCCGGGCATTCGGACCCGGATCATGGCCGCGACATACCCTGCGCCTTTGCCGGACTGTCGGCCCCCGGTCTGGCGGCGACCGATCCGATCCAGCTCGCCCTGCTCGTCGCCTTCGTCATGGCGATCGGGTCGGCCATGCCGGTCCTGCCCCGCTCCGTTGCTGCGCCCTATCTGCGGCCGCCCTTACGGGGACCTCCCGCGCTTTCCTGACCCGTCTCATCCGACGTCCTGCCCTTGGCTGGCGACGTTTCCATGATGCTGCCCCCGCCCCGGCGGGGGTTGGTCGAAAGCATTTTCATGCCGCTTTATCCTATCGGTGCCGGACGAGCCCCTGTCCGGCCAAACGCCTCCGCCGCCTTTCACCGAACCATCTGGCGCTGGCATTTCTGGGCCGGGCTGCTCGTCGCGCCGATCCTGCTGATGCTGAGCCTGACCGGCGCGCTCTACCTGTTCAACGACGAGTTGAACGATGCCATCTATCCCGAGCTTCGCTTCGTCGCACCGCACGACACGAACGTGCCGATGTCGCGGATGATCGAGGCCGCACTCACCGCCTATCCAGGCAGCGCGTCACGGGTCGACATGCCCGACACCGCCAACCGCTCGGCGGTGGTCTTCGTCCAGCCGACCGGGGGGCCGCCGCGCCGCGTCGCGGTCGATCCCGGCACGGGCCGGGTTCTGGGCAGCGTCGTCTATGACCGCACGCTGGTCGGCTGGGCGGACGCCATGCACCGTTCGATACTGATGGGCGTGTTCGGCGAACGGCTGGTCGAGCTGGCCGTCAGCTGGGCGCTGGTCCTGCTCGTCACCGGCGTCATCCTGTGGTGGCCGCCCGGCCGGTTCACGGCGGCGGGGACGCTCTGGCCGCGAAGGAGCGGGCGGGGACGGCGCTTCTGGAGAGAGCTGCATGGCCCGGTCGGGGTGTGGACCGTGGTGCTGATCGGTTTCCTGATCGTCACCGGCCTGCCCTGGGCGGGGGTCAGCGGGCCGTTGATCCACCGGGTCGGAGCAACCCTGGGCGTCGGCTATCCCCCTTCCTTCCGCCAGTACAACATACCCCATAGCGTGCCGATGAAGGCCGCGCTGGGCGATGCGCCCTGGACGCTGGAGGATGCGCCCCTTCCCCAATCCAGAAGGCCGCACGCCGCCATGCCCGCCATGCCCGCCATGGACGGCGAGCATGCCGATCACGGCCCCGAGACGCCCGGCATGACCCGCGACCCGGCGGTCATTCGCGGCACCGACCGGGTGGCCGCCATCCTGAGCGCGCATGGCTGGTCGGGCAGCTACCGCCTGTTCCTGCCCAAGGGCGCGAACGGGGTCTATACCGTCTTCACCTATCCCGAACGACCGGCGGGGCAGAAGACGCTGTATATCGACCGCTACAACTTCCGGCCGATCGGACCGGAGGTGCGTTATGCCGAATATGGCATTATCGGTCGCGCGGTGGAATCGGGCGTCCAGCTTCACATGGGCAATTATTTCGGCCGTGCGAACCAGTTGCTGATGCTGATCCCCTGCATCGCCATCTGGGTCCTGACGATCAGTGGCGTCGCCATGTGGTGGAAGCGCCGCCCCGCCGGACGGATCGGCGCACCGCCTGCGCTGTCCGGGGCACGGGTCGGCGGGCTGCTTCTGTCGCTGGTGGCGGCGGCGATCGCATTGCCGCTGTTCGGTCTGTCGCTGATCGTCATCGGCCTGCTGGACCGAGCCCTGCTGTGGGGCCGCCATCGCATCGCGATTGAACAGGGTTGAGCGAAGGCCGTTATCCACCCGACATTCGGAAAGGATGACGGCCATGAAGAACGAGGGATTATCGCCGCTGGCGGCGGGTGGCATCGCGGCGGGCGTGCTGGGGCTGAGCGCGCTGATCGGGCGGCGCAACGCCCCCGATCCGTCGCACCCGCGCATCCGCCGCTGGTATCGCCACCTCGACAAGCCCGGTTTCACCCCGCCCGACCAGGTCTTCGGCGCGGTCTGGCCCGTGCTGGAGACGCTGGCGGCGGTCGGCGGTTATCGCCTGTTGCGCCAGCCCGCCTCCCCCGCGCGCAATGCCTCGGTGGCGCTGTGGCTAGGCAACAGCGCGATGATCGGCGGCTGGACCGAGCTGTTCTTCCGCGAGCGTCGTACCGGCGCCAGCACCGCCGCCGCCGGAGCCATGGCGATCGGCACCACCGCGCTCGCCGCCACCGCCTGGAAAGTCGACCGCCCGGCCTCGGTCAGCGTCATGCCGCTGGCGGCATGGCTGGGCTTTGCGACCCTGCTGGCGGGGGAAGTGTGGCGCCGTAACGCCGACTGACACCTCCCAACATGAACTCCAGATGAAATTAACATGAACTAATTCGCCATCGAAACGTTCGGGGGCGATGCGGGGGAAGATCAGCGCCATTTCGATCGTGACGGCCGGTTTGCTGGCGGGATGCAACACGCATCAATCCACGCTGGCGCCGTTCGGCGCGGATGCGGCCGATATTCGGCATCTTTTCATCATCATGCTGGTCGGCGCGGTGGTGATCGCAGGCGGCGTCGCGCTGCTGATGCGCCACGCCGTCCGCGCGCCCGAAGGATCGATCGATCATCGCAAGGGGATGCGGATCGTCCTGTGGCTGGGCGGAATCATCCCGACCGTCGTCCTGCTCGGGCTGCTCGCCTATTCGCTGCCCTACATGAAGCCCCGCCCGGCCTCGCCCGCCGACCTGACCATCGCGGTGGATGGCGAGCAATTCTGGTGGCGCGTCGCCTATGCGCCGCCGGGCCGTCCGCCGGTGCTGAGCGCCAATGAGATCCGCATCCCGACCGGCCGCACCGTCGCCTTTCGCCTGAGCGGCGGCGATGTGGTCCACAGCTTCTGGATACCGGGGCTGGCGGGCAAGATGGACATGATCCCCGGCCGCATCAACAGCCTGGTCGTGCGCGCCGACAAGCCCGGCCGCTATCGCGGGCAGTGCGCCGAGTTTTGTGGACTGTCCCATGCGCTGATGGCATTCGACGTCATCGCCATGCCGCCCGCCGCCTTCGACGCGTGGCTGGCCGAACAGGCCCGCCCCGCCCGGCCGGGCGACGCCGCCGGGGCGCGCCTGTTCGCCGAAAACGGATGCGGCGGCTGCCACGGCATTGCGGGCGTCAACGCGCCCAGCAGGATCGGTCCCGACCTGACCCATTTCGGATCGCGCCGGACGCTGGCGGCGGGCATCCTGCCGATGACCGAGGAGAACGTCGCCGCCTTCATCCGCCACCCCGAAAAGACCAAGCCCGGCGTCCGGATGCCGTCCTTCCCCCAATTGTCGGATGACGAGGGCGTAGCCCTCGCCCGCTATCTTCAGGGCCTGAAATGAGCCTCCACGCGCAGGACGATCCCCAGCTTCGCGCCGCCCAGGAAGACCGGCTGCGCGCGGTGTGGAAACCACCCAGCGGCCTGTTCCTGCGCTGGACCGATACCAACAACAACCGGGTCGGCGTCTGGTACACGCTGACCGCGTTCGGCTTCATGCTGTTCGCGGGCGTGCTGGCGCTCATCATGCGTACCCAGCTGGCGGTGCCGGACAACGACCTCGTCTCGGCGAACACCTTCAACCAGCTGTTCACGCTGCACGGCTCGATGATGATGTTCCTGTTCGCCGTGCCGATGTTCGAGGCGGTGTCGATCATCCTGCTGCCCCAGCTGCTCGGCGCGCGTGACCTGCCCTTTCCGCGGCTATCGGCATTCGGTTACTGGAGTTTCCTGATCGGCGGCGTGTTCGTCGGCGGCTCGATCTTCTTCAACGCCGCGCCCGATGGCGGCTGGTTCATGTATCCGCCGCTGACCACCCGCACCGACCTGTCGGGGCTGGGCGCCGATATCTGGATGCTGGGCCTGTCCTTCATCGAGGTGTCGTCGGTCGCCGCCGCCGTCGAGCTGATCGTCGGCGTGCTGAAATGCCGTCCGCCGGGGATGCGGCTGAACCTGATGCCGCTCTATGCCTGGTATATCCTGGTCGTGGCGGTGATGATCCTGTTCGCCTTCCCGCCGCTGATCGCGGGCGACCTGTTGTTCGAGATGGAGCGGCTGCTCAACTGGCCCTTCTTCGATGCCGCGCGCGGGGGCGATCCGCTGCTGTGGCAGCACCTGTTCTGGATCTTCGGCCACCCGGAAGTCTATATCGTCTTCCTGCCCTCCATCGCGCTATTCGCGATGATGATCCCGACCTTCGCGCAAAGGCATCTGCTCGGCTATCCGTGGATCGTGCTGGCCGCTGTCGGCACCGCCTTCCTGTCGTTCGGGCTGTGGGTCCACCACATGTTCGCGACCGGCCTGCCCAAGATCAGCCTGGCCTTCTTCTCCGCCGCCTCGGAGGCCGTCGCGATCCCCACCGGGGTGCAGATCTTCGCCTTCATCGCCACGCTCTGGGCGGGCAAGGTGAAATGGTCGACGCCTTTGCTCTACGCGTCGGGAAGCCTTGCGGTGTTCGTCATCGGCGGGCTGACCGGGGTGATGGTCGCGGTCGCGCCCTTCGACTGGCAGGCGCACGACACCTATTTCATCGTCGCGCACCTGCATTATGTGCTGATCGGCGGCACGCTGCTGCCGCTGTTCGGCGGGCTCTATTATTACTGGCCGCTGATCACCGGCAAGAAGCTGTCCGACCGGCTGGGGCGCATCGCCTTCTGGATCATGTTCGTCGGCATCAACCTCACCTTCTTCCCGATGCATCTGTCGGGACTGGAGGGGATGCCGCGCCGCGTCTTCACCTACCCGGAAGAACTCGGCATCGGCTGGTTGAACCTTGCCTCCACCGCCGGTTCGTACATGTTCGCGGCGGGTGTATTGGTACTGGTCGTCGATCTGGCGCTGTCGCCGACGCGCGCCAAGTCGCCGCGCAACCCGTGGAATGCGGGCACGCTGGAATGGCTGGCGCATCCGGATGACGAGGATTGGGGCATCCGATCGGTGCCGCTGGTCGAGAGCCGCTATCCGATCTGGGACCAGAAGAATTTCGTCGCCAAGGTCGATGAAGGCCGCTTCTTCCTGCCCGATGCCGAGGAAGGCCGCCGCGAGACGATCATCACCTCCGTTCTCGACGCAAAGCCCGTCTCGGTGATCCGGCTGGGCACCCCCAGCGTCAAGCCGATGCTGACCGCCGTGGCGCTGGGCAGCGTGTTCATCCTGACCACCTATCACCTCTACCTGATCGCGGCGCTGGGCGGTGTGGTGACGCTCGGCTGCATCCTGTGGTGGCTGTGGGACACCGCCGAGATTCCGGAAAAGCCCGAAAAGCCGATCGGGCACGGCATGCGCCTGCCGCTCTATATCTCCGGCCCGGCCGCGCCCGGCTGGTGGGCGATGTTCATCACGATGATGGCCGATGCCACCGCCTTTTCGGGGCTGGTCTTCGGCTATTATTTCTACTGGACCATCCATCCCGATTTCGGCGCAGGCTTTGACGGGCCGGGCAGCGGGGGACCGCTGGTCGCGCTGGGCCTTTCACTGGCCAGCTGGGCCGCCACGCTGATCGCGCGCGAGGTGCATCACCGGGGTTCGGTCAACGCCGCGCGCGGGCTGCTGGTCGCGGGGGCCGTCGCGGCCATCGCCAGCCTGTTCGCCGGAACAAGGTGCCTGGACGGTCTGGACCCGGAGGCCAATGTCTATCCGGCCATCGTCTGGGTGCTGGTCGTCTGGACCGTCGTCCATGCCGTCATCGCGACGATCATGCAGCTTTATACGCTGGCGCGCAGCATCGCAGGCAAGATGACGCCGTTCCATGACGCGGATATTCGCAACATCACCGTCTATATGCATTTCTTCGCGCTGACCGCGATCGTCACCTATCTGACCATCGGCCTGTTTCCGGAGACGGGGCTGTGAAGCGCTGGCTGAAGGGCGCGCACCGACTGCGCGTCACCCTCTGGACGCTGATCGTGCCGCCGACGACCTGGGCGGTGCATTTCCTCTTCTCCTATCTCTGGGTCGCGATCTCGTGCGAGCGGATCGGGAAATGGGCGCTGTTCCCCACCGCCTTCGCGATCGGAACGGTCGTCGCGCTGGTCGTCATCGTCGCCTCGGGCGTCATCGCGTGGCAGCAGTCCCGCACGCCGGGCGATCCGCCGCCGCATAACGAGGGCACCGACATAGATCGGCTGCGCTTCCTGGCCTATTCGACGATGCTGCTGGCGGGGTTGAGCTTTGTCGCGGTCATCTTCACCGCCATGCCCGTCCTGATGCTGGGCGATTGCCGATGAGGCGCAGCTGGTTGATGCTGGGGCTGGCCCTGTTGTCGGTCGGCTGGGCCTTCAACACATGGGGCATGACCGGGCATATGGTCGCGCACATGATCGCCGTGGCGGTCGCCGCGCCGCCGATCGCGCTGGGACTTCAGGGTACACGTTTCGATCCGGCGCTTCGTCTACCCCGGCTCGCCACCCCGCTGGCCGCCGCCATGGTCGAGGCGGTCGTGGTCTGGGGCTGGCATGTCCCGGCCCTGCGGCGGCTGGCGGACCATGGGCTGGTCTGGCTGGTCGCCGAACAGATGAGTTTTCTGGCGGTCGGCCTGCTGCTCTGGGCCGCCGTGCTCGCACCGCGCCACCGAGCCGCCGGGGTCGCGGCCCTGCTCGTCACCTCGATGCACATGACCCTGCTGGGCGCGCTGATCGGCCTCGCCCCGCGGCCGCTCTACAGCCATCATGACATGGGGGCGCTCGCGGATCAGCAGATGGCGGGCGTCGTGATGCTGCTGGTCGGCGGCGTCGCCTATCTGTGCGGCGGGCTGGCGATGCTCGCGCGCCTGCTCCAGACCAAAGAGGAAGCGCACGCATGACGATCCGCATCACCTGGAAGCGGGCGCTGGCGGCTCTGCTCGGCCTGGCGCTGCTGGGCATGGGCGTGGCCTGGTCGGGCATGATCAACCTTGCCGCCTCCAGCGGGCATTGGGCGATCACCGACTGGTTCCTCCACTGGGCGATGCGCAATTCGGTGCGCACCCATGCCGCCTTCACCGCCCCCAAGGACCCCGCCGACGCCAGCGGGCTGGTGAGCGCGGCCGGGCATTTCGCCAATAGCTGCGCCGTCTGTCACGGCGCGCCCGGGCAGAAGCCTGCGCCGGTCATGCAGGCCGCCACCCCGCCCGCGCCCGACCTGTCGGTCAACGCGCGCGAATGGACCGACAAGCAGCTGTTCTGGATCCTCCAGCACGGCGTCAAATATACCGGCATGCCCGCCTGGGCCGTGCAGGACCGCCAGGACGAGGTGCGTCGCATGGTCGCGTTCGTCCGCCGCCTGCCAGGCATGACGCCCGCCCAATATCGCGCGCTGGTCGCCGAAGCCTCACCCGCCGTCGATCCCGACAATTGCACCGGGTGCCATGGCAAGGACGGCCGGGGTCGCGGCGCGCCCGACATTCCGATCCTGGGCGGCCAAAGCCCCGAATATCTGCTCGCCGCGCTGAAGGGCTATGCCAACGGCACCCGGTCGAGTGCGGTGATGCAGCAGGTCGCGATGCGGATGGAGCCCGCCGACATGGAGGCCGCCGCGCGTCGCTTCGCCGCGATGCCGGGGCTGGGTGCGCAACCTGCGGGCGATGCGGCGGCGGCGCAGATCGTCGAGCGCGGACT